>BS_KBA_SWE02_21mDRAFT_10000006_pt1 | contig 86364 bp, 73 predicted proteins | sample BalSeasSWE02_21m_FD_9196 | JGI IMG/M metagenome (IMG submission 9196)
GGATAAAAACAGCAAAACATCCTACAAAAAATGTAAGATATGATGAATTGGTATACCAACCGATGCTAGAATTGCTTCAGTATTTACGAGCAAATGACTTTAAAACCTTCATTGTTTCTGGNGGNGGAGTTGATTTTATGCGTGCATTTGTAACAGAAATTTATGGTATTCCTGAAGAACAAATTATTGGGAGTCGTATTAAAACCGAATTCGATTATAACAATGGGAATCCAGTTATAAAAAGATTGCCAACTATAGATTATATTGATGACAAAGAAGGAAAGCCATTGAATATTCAAAAAATTATTGGCAAAAAACCAGTGTTTGCTTCAGGAAATTCTGACGGCGATTTACAAATGTTACAATGGACAGATTCTAACAGCTATACTTCATTTCAATTATATTTACATCATACCGATTCCATTAGAGAATGGGCTTACGACAGAAATTCTCACATTGGGAAATTGGACAAGGGTTTAGATGAAGCTATCGAAAAAGGGTGGACTGTTATTGATATGGAAAAAGATTGGAAAGTTATTTACCCTTTTGAATTGAAAAATTAAATTTTTTAGATGAATTAAATTAAAAATATGTTTCTTGCTTATTAAAGTATTATTAACTTTAATAAGCAATTGATAAGTCGATGGAAAATTCTATACCAAATAAAGATTTGAGTTCTAAACTTGAACGTATTTTCAAAGTAAAATATCTTGCTTTAATAGTGTCCATACTTCTTATGATTAGTGGCATTTTAGCTATTGCTTTGGGTGCTATACGATTAGTTGAATCCATCTTGCAAATGGTAGGAGTACATGAAGGAAAACCTGGCATTAATCTTATAGAATCTGTAGACACATTATTATTTGCTTTGGTTATATTAGTATTATCCGGTGGTATTTTTAAGTTATTTATAGGGAATGAAAGCACCTTTAAGGAAAGCGCCATTTTCTCAAAATTAAATAGCTTTATGGACTTAAAGGTATTGCTATGGGAAACCTTGTTATTAACGCTAACCGTATGGTGTGTCTTGAGCTTTTTTATTGATCCAGAAGATCAAAATTACGAACAGCTTATCTTACCTGTGAGCATTGTTTTATTAGCATTAGCCTTAAAATTTATTAAGGATGAAAAAAAATGAGTTAATTTATAACAATTACTTCATTATATGTTTAAGCCTCAATATGTTATACTTTTTTTAATTTTTGTTTTTCTAAAAAGTTATTCCCAACAAGGCAATTATAAATTTAATAATTTTGGTAATCGATCTATTCTACTTTCAGGTAATGTTACTGGAAGTGTGGAGGATTTAGGGCTTACATATTACAATCCTTCCCGATTGACAGAAGTTGAATCTACGGGATTTGAATTTAATGCCAAGGCTTATCAATTAACTTCCTTTGAATTAAAAAATTTAGTGGGAGATGAGTCCAATTTAAATTCCTCAAATTTTAATGGTGTTCCCTCCATGGCAGGAGCCGTCTTTAATCTATTTGGCACCCGATTCGCTTATAGTGTTATATCGAAATCGAGATTCGAAACCGATGTAGGTTACTCCAGTTCCATTCCTCAAAATGAGATCCAAGAATTTTTTCCCGACTTAGACGAATATGAAATCTCATTAGGCCTTGGTTCTAATACAAGGGACGATTGGACGGGCTTGACATGGGCTAAAAAAATCAATCAAAAACTTAGTTTGGGAGTATCTCTTTTTGGCTCTATTTATAAATACAGAACCGCCCATAATATTGATCAAACTATAACGTCAACAGACGACACTGTCGCATTTTACCAAGAAATAACCGAATTTCAGCAAGATTCTTATGGTTTGATTATAAAAATAGGAGGCAATTATCATTTTTCAAAATTTGATTTAGGCATCAACATTAGTGTTCCCTATTTGGAACTTTATTCAGAAGGTCGCTTTCGATATAACAAAGTTATATCTGGAGTTGGGAGCGATTATGATGAATTTTTCCATTACGATTTAAAAGATTTAAATTCTAAGCGCAAAGAACCCCTTAGCATATCTTTAGGAGCAGGAGTTCCCGTGGGTAAAAGTAAAATTCATCTAAATATAGATTATGTAAGTGGACTCTCCATTTATAATCGCTTAGATGTGCCTGATATAGATACTGGAAAAGAGGAAATTACATCGGTATTTTTATATGAAAGTAGAAGGGAGGTAATAAATTTTGGTGTTGGTGCTGAAGTTTATATTAACGAAAAAATTAGATCCTTTTTTAGTTTTTCTTCAGATTATAACTCATTTGAGTCCAATGCCAATGTTTTTGATTTATCGAGTATTGGTAATAAAGGCGTAAATATTGGAGCAAATTTTTTTCATCTAGCGCTGGGAATAAATTGTAAGCTAAGTTGGATAAGCCTTATTTTAGGAAGTACTTATGCCAAAGGCTCAAGTGATTTTGTAAACCCTATAAACTTTTCTTTACAAGATCTTGATGTCACGGAACTTAAATACAGCAGATTTGACTACAGTCGTTGGCAGTTTGTAATAGGATTAGAAATACCTTTTTTTAACCAAAAGAAGAAAGAATTGTTAGACTAAACAGTTCGTGATTCTTAACTTAAATTAATGCTTCATATTAAACGTTTTTCGATTTTTAAGCCACAACAGCATATAACGAATTGAGGAAGTCTCGCAGGAGTTTAACCAATTTGATAGGTCCAATTTTACTTACTTTAGAGCCAATACTATTCAAGTTAAATTCAATATCTTTGTACTCAAAAAATAATTTAAAACACAAACTATGAAAAAGTTTAAATACATTATGTCTTTTTTAATGCTGACTCTAATCCTTGCTAGTTGTTCAGGAGTTAAAGTAGTTAATGCATGGAAAGGTGATAATATCGCTACAATGAAAAATCAAAATATTTTGGTAATAGCGAGAACACAAAATAAGCAAGCTCGCATTGCTTTTGAAGAAGAAATTGCGAATCAATTAAGAAGTACCGGCTATACTGCTACAGAAAGTTTCAAGAAGTTTCCCAAATTAACTCCAGATGACCAAATGACAGAAGATAAGGAGGAATTGATAAAAACGATTCTTAAAAATGAAGGCTATAATGGTGTTATAGTAACAGTTATTAAGGATATTCAAGAATCTACAACAGTTTCCCAAGATGGAGGTTATTACGCAGGCGGAACCTATGGAGGATACTACCCTATGTATTACGGAGGGTTCTATGGTTATTACAGAAGTCCTATGTCCTATTCCACTTATGGAAATTATACGCCTTCTTCAACCACTGTTTATACTTCTAAAACCTACATTTTAGAAACGGTAATTTATAATATGGATGAACCAGAAGGCAAACAATTAGTTGGGGTTGTAACAACTGAAATAGAAGATCCTTCAAATGTTACAAGAACTGCAGAAGCTTATGTGAAGAAAATTGTAGAGGCTTTTAAGAAATAGCTAGAAGTTAAGCACTTTAAATACAAACTTCTATATTTATTTTTAATCCTTTAATCTTAAGGTGATGAAAAATAAATATAGAAGTTTTTTAAAGCCTTAATCTCTACAATACAAATCTATAGGTGGCTTTAATAAGAAATGTATTTGAAGGTTGTTGATTTAAAATTTGATCATCTATTATTGAATTAAAACTTGCATCACCATCATTGTCAAATCCAGTAACTCCCTGTGACCAAACAAAGAAAACTTCAGATCCAGGAATATATTCCCAACGCAATACTAGGTTGGACCTAAATTGTGAAAAAGAAAAATCCGGCTTACCAAAAGAGTAATCTGTTACACTATCTTTATTTTCATCGATGCTATATACATCATCTTGAAAACCAATTTGGTCATTGTCATATAATGTAACCCTTTCATTTAAGTCTTCTGCTATAGGATTATTTACATAATTAAAATTAGTATATTTTCCGCTTGCAATATAGGGTTGAGCATAATACTGAATACTCAAATTGGGATTAATCGTATAGTTAACTCGCAATGTTGCGCTTAGTGTTTCAAAGTCAATTTCTCCAGTAATATAACGCATTGTACCAAAATAATCTTGCTGTGTTACGTATTGTGTTTTACTCGGATTTGTTTCATACTGGGTTTCTAAAGAGATGCTTAAAGCGTCTAGGGGGTGGTATCGAAATCTTAGCTCGTATCTATCTAAGGAAAAATTATCCTGCTTAGCTCTAGAGTTAACATATCCCAAAGTCATACTTAATTTTTTACGTTGATCAGTACCAGAGAATAAATACCAAAAATTCTCTTCTGAATAACGCCATCTTGGTCCTCCCCTTAAAGTTGTATTAATATAAATGCGTGGCTTATGAGCTCCCCCAAACTCTGACCACCAATTATTTCTATAATTAACAAATCCATTTAACTCGTATTGAATTCGGTTATAATTTCCTTCGAAATCGTAACTTGAAAATTGGTTTAAACCAATATTTGCCTCACGATACCAACTCGTTGGCTCACTGAAAAATCTTCTTACGTTAGCATATTGTCTAATCTCATCCGCCTGACGTAGATATCCAATATCATTAAGCTCAAGTTCCGGAGAGCGCCAGTTTCCACCTATATTATATCTCCAATTACCCCCACCCCCTTTACCTATTTCAAATTTACCTCCAGTACCAGTTAGCGACGTTCTTGTTGTATCTACATCAACATGCCCAGCATCAATTCGCTGAAACAAATGCGTTATAGATAGCTGGGTTTCTGTAATAGCCTCTTCACTTCCATTAACCTTACTCAAAACCATATCACCATTAAAATAAAAGGTGCGTTTCTTCCATTGGTGTTTAAAATCAATCCCTCCCGTATAAGCATTCTCGTGAAGAAAATTAAGATTATCTTCCAACTTACGATTGGTCGCCGTAAATATTCCGCCAATAAATGAATTATTATTATTAAAATCCTTTTGAACTCGGGTTACTAGATAGTTACTTAAAGGCTCAACTAACTCACTTCTGGCTTCACCTACTTCAGGAAGATTATCTAAAACTTCTTGATTATCATCTAATTCAATATCAGCAAATTCCTTGGCCGTTACACTTTCTAGAATACCAATAGACCAGCCATCTTTGGTTTTACCACTAAATTTTGCAGCGCCCAATATAGTAGTATTGTTAGGGAGATCTTCAAATTCACCTTTATCATAATCAGTTGTAGTATAGCCTTGTGGGCTGCGCCCAATTCGACGTGAAAAGAATAAATTATCCTGTCCTCCACCTACTGTGTAATCAAAAATATTTTTGTTTTCTACAAAAAATGGTCTCCGTTCTTCAAAGAAAATTTCAAATCCATCCAATGAAATAGCACCCGGATCTGCATCCACTTGTCCAAAATCTGGATTAATAGTTAAATCCAAGGTAAGATCATTTGTAATTCCAATCTTTGCATCTACACCTCCAGTTCCAGTAAGATCACTACCATCCTGAAATGGATTTCCTTTTTCTTCTGGATAGGTATCCAATTGCCCTAATAGATAAGGCTGAATTTCCAATTGCTTTTGTGGTTTAATACCCTTAATCCCCCTCAACTCTCCAAATTCACTTACCCATCCCGGAGAATTTGGAAGAACAGGTTGCCATGAAGACCGTTCTTCATTTCTAAAATAACGCCGAACGGATTGCATTCCCCAAACTTGATCATCATCACTTCCGAAACGCAACTGACTTAACGGAATTCGAATTTCGGCATTCCAACCATCCACATCAATGGATGTTTTTGCGTACCAAATTGGATTCCAAGTATCATCAAAATTATCCCCGTCGTTCGAAATAAACTCATCTCCTTTTACACCTGCTGCTGTTATTGTAAATGAAAAACCGGTTCGGTTATCATTATAACTATCAAAATTTATTGATACCCAATCTCCTTCAAAACCATCTCTTCTAGAAAGACGTTTTATTATTCCCTCAGGGTCTTTATCATAACATTTAAAAGCAACATAAATGTTTTTGGCATCATATGTAACTTTAATCTTAGTTTGTTCTGTAGGCTCAGTACCATTATCAGGACGCCATTCTACATAATCACTTGCCCATTTAACCACATCCCAAGCTGCATCATCAAGAATTCCATCAATTTTAGGAGGAGCATGTTCACCAAAAGAGTTTGTCGTGTAAACCCTTTTTTCAATATTCGCTTTTGAGTTTGCTAAGGTGTCTTTAGTTTGAGAAAAAGTCGCGAAACAACAAGACAAATAAACTAGCAAAATAGTTGAGCGATGGTTAATCATTAAAACAAGCTTTTCTAATAGACTTTAAAACCAACTATTAGTGACAGAATAAAAAGCATTTATGATAATTTTAACGTTTTTATTATTCCCCATTTGAAGAACTGAAAATTTAAATAGTCCTTCCTTGTATTTCAAATAAATAATACTACATTTGCACCCCGATTTATCCGAAGAAGGAATGTTTAATACTATTTTGTAGGTGAAGACAAAGTAGAAAAATTACTAAAAGTGGACACATTAAGTTATAAGACAGTTTCTGCAAACAAAGGTACCGTTACTAAAGAATGGTTAGTTGCAGACGCTGATAATCAATCGCTTGGACGATTTGCTAGTGAGGTAGCCAAGTTACTTCGTGGCAAGCACAAGCCAAGTTTTACTCCTCATGTTGATTGCGGTGATAATGTAATAGTTATCAATGCAGAAAAAATCAACCTAACAGGAAATAAATGGGATGATAAGACGTACATACGTCATACAGGTTATCCTGGGGGTCAAAGAAGTTTGACTGCTAAAGAATTATTTAGTAAAGATCCTACTCGGGTAATTGAAAAAGCCGTGAAAGGGATGCTACCAAAAAATAAATTGGGAGCAGAGATATTTAGAAATTTAAAGGTGTATGTAGGAACAGACCACGGTCAAGAAGCACAAAAACCGAGAACCATTAATTTTGATAATAAGTAATGGAGACGATTCATAAAATTGGAAGAAGAAAAACTGCCGTTGCACGTATTTACCTTTCGGAAGGAAAAGGGGAAATTATTGTAAACAAACGCCCAATGGAAACTTATTTTCCTACTGCTACATTGCAGTATAAAGTAAGACAATCATTGGCTCTGACTAACAATGACAAAAACTTTGACATAAAAATTAATGTTTTTGGTGGTGGAATTACTGGACAAGCAGAAGCAATTCGTTTAGCCATTTCTCGTGCATTGTGCGAATTAAATGAAGAAAATAGATTGGTTCTAAAACCAGAAGGATTGCTAACAAGAGATCCAAGAATGGTAGAGCGCAAGAAATTTGGGCAAAAGAAAGCTCGTAAGAAATTTCAATTCTCTAAACGATAAAATTACAATCATATGTAGCGCCTCAGTGACTGAGGCACTACATTACTTTTTTTGTTTCAATAAATATTTGAAACTCACGTTCATAAATTTAATTAATCAGCTGTTATCCCGATAAAAAATCGGGTAATTAGTTTAGCATCTAAACCATACGTTCATTCGGAGGTTGCTATCTATAATACACAGGAAAGTAAACTATAACAAAAATGGCAAACAAAATAGAAGTCAAAGACTTACTAGACGCAGGTGTACACTTTGGTCACCTAACAAGAAAATGGAATCCTAACATGGCCCCGTATATCTATATGGAGCGCAATGGAATTCACATTATTAATCTTTACAAAACTGCTGCAAAAATCGAAGAAGCTAATGAAGCTTTAAAGAAAATTGCTGCAAGCGGAAGAAAAATTCTTTTCGTAGCCACCAAGAAACAAGCAAAAGACATTGTTGCCGAAAAAGCAAAGAATGCCAATATGCCATATATTACTGAAAGATGGCCTGGAGGGATGCTTACTAATTTCGTAACCATTAGAAAGGCTGTTAAAAAAATGTCTACTATTGATAGGATGAAGCAAGATGGTACTTTTTTAACTTTGTCTAAAAAAGAACGTTTACAAGTAGACCGACTACGTGCGAAATTAGAAAAGAACCTAGGTTCAATTAGCGACATGAGTCGTCTTCCTGCAGCACTGTTTATTGTTGATACAACAAGAGAACATATTGCAGTAGCAGAAGCTCATAAATTAAATATTCCCATTTTCGCAATGGTGGACACCAATAGTGATCCTCGTGTAATTGACTACGTTATACCTTCTAATGATGATGCTTCAAAATCTATAGACAAAATTATGTCTTCAGTTTCAGATGCTATTATTGAAGGATTGGCAGAAAGAAAATCTGGTAAAGATGATGGCAATGACACACCTCAAGCTGTCCCTGATGATTCAAGCGCACCAAAAAAAGCAACTCGTAAAAGAGCAGTTGCAGTAAAAGCAAGCAGCGAAGAAGAATAATTAAACTCAAATTAACATATTAAGGTCGTTTGGTTCTTTTCTTAGTTGAAGAAAATAAATTAAACGATCTTTTTTATAAATACTTTTTAAAACTTTAAAACCATGGTAAAAATAACTGCCGCAGATGTAAATAATTTAAGACAAGCTACCGGAGCCGGAATGATGGATTGTAAAACAGCCTTAATTGAAGCAGAAGGAGATTTTGACAAAGCAATAATGGTTCTTAGAAAAAAAGGACAAAAAATTGCAGAAAAAAGAGCCGATAGAGATTCTAGTGAAGGAGCTGTTATTGCGAAGGTTAATGCCGATTGTACAAAAGGTGTTATTGTTTCTTTAAATTGTGAAACTGATTTTGTCTCTAAAAATGATTCTTATAAAGCTATGGCTACCAAAATGGCTGATATAGCTTTAAACACTTCTTCAAAAGAAGAATTTATGAAGGCATATTACGATGGAATGACCATTGAAGAAAAATTAATTGAACAAACTGGGATCATTGGAGAAAAAATTGAAATTGGTGGTTTCGAAATATTAGAAGCTCCGTTTGTTGGTTCTTATATCCACGGAAATAAAATTGGAGCGTTAACAGGTCTATCAGCTGGATCATCGAATGCGGCCGAAGTTGCTAAAAATGTATCTATGCAAGTAGCATCGATGGGGGCAACAACTCTTTCTTATAAAGATTTTACGCCTGAATTTGTTGCTTCTGAAACCGAGGCTCGAATTGCAGTAATTGAAAAAGAAAATATAGAATTAGGAAGATTGGGTAAAACACTTAAAAATGTACCTCAATTTATCTCAAGATCTCAATTAACAGATGAAGTACTTGCAAAAGCGGAAGAAAATGCAAAAGCTGAATTGAAAGCAGAAGGAAAACCTGAGCAAATCTGGGATAGAATATTACCTGGTAAATTGGAGCGTTTCATTGCGGATAATACTACTATGGACCACGAGAAGGCTTTATTAGATCAGAACTTTATTATGGATGACTCTATAAATGTTGCTGCTTATGTTGCCAGTAAAGGTGAAGCAACAGTAGTTGCCTTTAAAAGAGTTTCTTTAGCATAATACCAATAAAACATGTTAACTAACCGTTCTAACAATTGTTGGAGCGGTTTTTTTATTTTCAACTCATCATCCAACATTTTTCTTTATTTTTGCTCAAGTAAATTATACCTATGCATTATAAAAGAATACTTTTAAAATTATCTGGTGAAGCCCTAATGGGTAGCCTTCAATATGGCATAGACCCTATCCGACTTAAAGAATATGCCGAAGAAATAAAACAGATTACCTCTAAAGGCGTACAAATTGCCATAGTTATTGGTGGCGGCAATATTTTTAGAGGTGTTGCTGGAGCAAGTCTTGGGATGGACAGAGTACAGGCCGACAATATGGGGATGCTAGCTACCGTTATTAATGGACTTGCTCTGCAAAGTGCCTTAGAAAATGAAAATGTTCCTACTAGATTACAAAGTGCCATTAACATTAATGAAGTGGCGGAGCCTTTTATACGAAGAAAAGCAATAAATCATTTAGAAAAAGGTAGAGTCGTTATTTTTGGTGGAGGAACTGGTAATCCTTATTTCACTACAGATTCAGCTGCTGTTTTACGTGCTATCGAAATTAGTGCGGATGTTATATTAAAAGGAACCCGAGTTGATGGTATTTATTCAAGTGACCCTGAAAAAGACATCTCGGCAACAAAATTTGATTTTATAAGTTTTGATGAGGTACTAAAGAAGGGCCTAAAGGTTATGGATACTACGGCCTTCACTCTTAGTCAAGAAAACGAACTTCCGATTATAGTTTTTGACATGAATAAGAAGGGGAATTTATTAAAGGTTGTTGCCGGGGAGAATATAGGAACAAAGGTAAATTTATAAAAAATAATCGCTTTTTGAAAACTGATAAAAAATAGTAAAATGGAAGATGAAATTAAATTCATTTTAGATAGTACTTCGGAAGCCATGAATAATGCACTTCTTCATCTTGAAAAAAAGTTCGTTAACATTCGTGCAGGAAAAGCTTCTCCCGCCATGGTAGCTGGAGTGATTGTTGACTACTATGGAAGTCCTACTCCAATTGGGCAAGTGGCAAATATAAATACCCCTGATGGTATGACTATTACCATTCAGCCTTGGGAGAAAAACTTAATCCCTGCAATTGAAAAAGGAATTCATATGGCTAATATTGGATTTAATCCGATGAATAATGGCGAAAGTATAATTATTTCTGTGCCTCCACTTACCGAAGAACGCAGAATTGATCTCGTTAAACAAGCCAAACACGAAGCAGAAGAATCGAAAATTGGTGTGCGAAATGATCGTAAAAATGCTAATAACGAAATTAAAGATTTAGACATATCGGATGATATGAAGAAAAACCTTGTTATGGATATCCAAAACATGACAGATCTTCATATTAAGAAAATCGAAGATTTCTTAGTAAAGAAAGAAAAAGAAATAATGACAGTATAACCTTGCTTTTTAATAAAATAAATAATGAAGCGGCATATTGGCCGCTTTATTTATAATTTCTAATAGAGAGGTTCAAATTCCCCATGAACAAGCCTTTAATTCTTATCATTTTCATTATTGGATTCTCCACTCTTGGGCAAGAGGTTGCCAACACGACAAGTAGTGACAGCACAAATACACAAAAAGTAAAAAAAAATAATCCGTTCAAAACAGGCTATTACCCTCTGGGGTTTTTTGATGTTGATCTTAAATATCTCGTTAAATATAATAATTATGAAGGTTTAAGGCTTGGAATTGGAGGAGTTACAAATAATCGTTTATCAGAAAATTATAAAATTAGTGGTTATATTGCAAGAGGCTTTATTGACGAGAAAATCAAATTTAGCTTGGGGGGAAGTGCTATCTTAAATAAAGAAAAAAATACATGGTTAAATTTATTTTATATTAATGATTTAACAGAAATAGGGGCATCAACTCTCCTTACAGACGCAAGAATTTATTCAGTTTTTGAACCGCGATTAATAAATGTAACACAATTCTATAAGCATAGTACCTGGCAAACAAATATCCAACATGAATTTTCACCCAAAATACTTTCAGAATTTAGAATTTCTAAAAGTCATATTGAACAAACCTTAAATTACCTTTATCATATTAACGACAACTATTATTACAGCTATGAAGTGGCCGAAGTAACTGCCTCGATTCGCTTTAGCCCTAAGACTAATTCGCTAACTACGGCTGATGGAAAAATTGAATATTTCGACGGAATACCAAAAATAAGCGCTCAAATTACTCAGGGGGTAAGAGGTATTGACAACAGTGATTTTAGTTATACAAAATTTGGATTAAAGCTCGACTATATTCTTAAAAGTAAAAATCAATCTTCAACACATATTCTCTGGGAGAGTTCGCTAGCCTTGGGTGAGGTCCCTTTAACACATCTATATCACGCCTATCCAAATAATCCAACCAAAGGTAAAATTCTAAAACGATTTTCAGTAGCCGGCCGCACAAGTTTTGAAACAATGTATTTTGGAGAATTTTTTTCAGATAGACTTACGACTCTCCAGATTAAGCATGGTTTAAGACCTTTTTATATTTCGAATAAAATAAAACCAGAATTTGTTTTACTTACTCGACATGCTCTTGGAGATTTAAAAAACCCAAGCCAACACCTTGGTATTGATTTTAAAACTTTAGAAGAGTTTTATTCAGAATCTGGCTTCGAGTTTAATCAAATTTTATTCGGTTTTGGATTGGGTCTTGTTTATCGTTATGGATATTATTCCCTCCCCAATTTTGATGATAATTTATCTTTTAAATTCACATTTTATTTGGATCTATAGATTTATAAAAAATCCCTAAATAGGTTTCCTCCTTCTCGGGAATTCATACCTTTGCGCCTTCATCATTTAGTTATATTTTGAATAAACTTTTCAGTATTGGATTTTGGGGTGCAATTGCACGATTCATTTTACGGAATCGACCTATAATACTACTTGTGATTGTAGCTATTACCGCACTTCTTGCAATGCAATGGAAGTATATGCGCTTTACCTACACAGAGGCAAATCTATTGCCGGATGATCACGAAATTAATCTTGAATACAACAAATTTTTAGACACTTTTGGTGAAGAAGGAAATTTAATTGTTTTGGGAATTAAAGATTCTTCTTTTTTCACACCCAAAAATTTTATTGCTTGGAACGAATTGTCGAAAGGACTTAAAAAAGCCCCAGAAGTAGCATTTACTCTTTCAATAGGTGATCTACAAAAATTAGAAAAAAGAAAAGATGCTGAAGAATTTCTAATGGTTCCTTTTATTCATGATACGGTTTTTACTCAAGATAAACTGAACGAGTATAAATTTGAGCTTTTCAATGATTTACCTTTTTATAATGGATTAGTTTATAGTCCAGATTATAAGTCGGTTAGAACCGCTGTTTACCTACATGAAAATATTGTTAATACTTCTGCTAGAAAGGATTTTATTAACAATCATTTACTTCCTAGCATACGAAAATTTGAGGAAGATACAGGAATTAAGATTCATACGTCTGGGATGCCTTATATAAGAACTTTAAACGCCCAAAACATTATAGACGAGATTGGGATGTTTATTGCGGCTGCTTTGGGTGTGACATCCCTTATCTTTTTCTTCTTTTTCCGATCTTTTAGAGCCACTTTAATTTCTATGTTAACCGTAATTATTGGGGTAATGTGGGCGTTTGGTATTTTAGGGCTTTTGCATTATGAAATTACCGTACTTACGGCGCTAATTCCCCCATTGATTATCGTCATCGGGATTCCAAATTGTATTTTCCTGATCAATAAATACCAACAGGAAATAAAACAACATGGGAATCAAGCTAAGTCGTTGCAACGAGTTATTTCAAAAGTAGGAAATGCGACACTAATGACGAATGTGACAACGGCTTCGGGATTTGCAACCTTTATTCTTACGAATAGCCAGTTACTCAAAGAATTTGGTATAGTCGCCTCCATCAATATCATCGCTATATTTTTATTGAGTCTATTCATTATCCCAATCATGTATAGCTACATGGCTATCCCAAAATACAAGCACTTAAAACATCTTAACAAAAGTTGGATAAATAGCTTTGTAAACTGGATCGAAAAAATGGTAAAAGAACATCGAATAGCCATTTATATGACCGCAATACTTATGCTTTGTATAAGTATAATCGGAATTTTTAATATTAAAATATCTGGAAGTATCATTGAAGACATGCCTAAACACACTGGGTTCTATAAAGACATAGTCTTCTTCGAAAAGGAATTCGAAGGTATTATTCCTTTAGAAATACTTGTTGACACAAAACGCCCAAAAGGGGTAATGAAACTTGGAACATTAAAACGAATTGATGAGCTCCAAGAATACATTAAAGAAGTACCAGAATTTTCAAAACCTTTATCGATTGTTGAATTAGTAAAATATTCAAAACAAGCGTACTATAATAATAATCCCGAATACTATCAACTCCCCAATAGTCAGGAGCAGACATTTTTACTTTCGTATGCAAAAAGCGGTGTAGATAAAACGTCTTTATTATCAAGCTATGTTGATTCTACGGGTCAGTTTGCGCGTATAACTGCTTTTATGAAAGACACAAAAACGGATCGTTTCGACCGTATCGAAGAAGACTTAAAAAGCAAAATTAATAAAATATTTCCGCCCGATAGGTATAATGTATCGCTAACAGGAAAAGCATTGGTTTTTCAAAAGGGAACCAAATATCTAGTCAACAACCTCATTATTTCTCTTTCTTTTGCCATATTGTTAATTGCACTTTTTATGGCGTGGATGTTTAGAAGCCTAAGAATGATCTTGATTTCATTAATCCCCAATTTACTCCCTCTAATTATTACCGCTGGTCTTATGGGTTTTTTAGGAGTTCCAATTAAACCATCCACTATTTTAGTTTTTAGTATTGCATTCGGAATTTCTGTAGATGATACGATTCATTTCTTGGCTAAATATCGCCAAGAATTAATTGCTCATAATTGGAAGATACGTAAATCAGTTTATGCGGCACTTAGAGAAACCGGAATAAGTATGTTTTATACTTCTATCGTTTTATTTTTCGGATTTTCAGTATTTACAATATCCAGTTTTGGAGGCACAGTTGCTTTAGGCGCATTAGTCTCAACTACACTCCTCTTTGCGATGTTAGCCAATCTATTATTACTTCCTTCATTGCTCCTTTCTCTAGAAAGAAATATTGCGAATAAAGAAACCTTTAAAAAACCTTCTTTAAAAATTATTCCAGATGATGAGGATGACTCTGAAATTTCTAAATTTCAATAACTCATCTCAATTACACTTAATTTTTTATAAATACTACCCAATTATTCATTTCAAGGAATTAGAATTTATTTTTTTGAAATTTTTTTTAAAAGTATCTTTACGCCTGATAAAAAATAGTCATGAAGCAATTAGAAATTATTAGTTTATTAAAAAGTCGCGCTACCTTGCAAGAAGTTATAGTTAAAGGTTGGGTTCGATCCTTTAGAAGTAATCGCTTTATTGCCTTAAATGACGGCTCTACAATTAAAAATATTCAATGTGTCTTAGATTTTGAAAAAATTGAAGAAGAAATTCTAAAGAAAATAACTGTTGGTGCTGCAATTGAAGTAAAAGGATTCCTCACAGAAAGTCTGGGACAAGGACAGGCTGTTGAGGTAAAAGTCTTAGATATAAAAATTCTTGGGGAAGCTAATCCTGAAGAAGTTAAATTGACCATTCTTTCCCCTAAGCGTCATACTTTAGAGACACTTAGAGAACAAGCTCATTTACGCGTCCGAACGAATACCTTTAGCGCAGTAATGCGAACTCGATCCAAGCTAGCTTTTGCTGTTCATAAATATTTTCAAAAAAATGGATTTAACTATATGCATACCCCAATTATTACGGGAAGTGATGCCGAAGGCGCGGGTGAGATGTTTCGCGTAAGTTCGTTAGACCCTAAGAATCCACCTTTAGATAAAAACGGAAATATAAATTATAAGGAAGATTTTTTTGGAAAAGAGACCAACCTAACGGTAAGTGGCCAACTGGAAGCCGAAACTTATGCAATGGGTTTAGGCAAGGTATATACATTTGGCCCTACTTTTAGAGCTGAAAACTCTAATACTTCGAGGCACTTAGCAGAATTTTGGATGATCGAACCAGAGGTTGCATTTAATGACCTTAATGCAAATATGGATCTCGCAGAAGACTTTATCAAATATATCATTAAATATGCTTTGGAGAATTGTGCAGATGACCTTGAATTCTTAGAAGATCGGCAAGTTCAAGAAGATAAAAATAAACCAGAAGTTGAACGTAATGCAATGTTATTGCGTGAAAAATTACAATTCATTCTTGACAATAATTTTAAGAGGGTAACCTATACTGAGGCCGTAGAAATTTTAAAACATTCAAAACCAAATCAGAAGAAAAAATTCAAATATATTATTGAAGAATGGGGAGCAGATTTACAGAGTGAACACGAACGATTTTTAGTTGAGCAGCACTTTAAATGTCCTGTGATTTTATTTGATTACCCCGCCAAAATAAAGGCCTTTTATATGCGCCTTAATGACGACGGCAAAACGGTACGAGCCATGGATGTATTATTTCCAGGAATTGGTGAAATCGTGGGTGGCTCTCAACGAGAAGAAAGATATGACATCCTTAAACAAAAAATGGCGGCCATGGGAATAGATGAAAAAGAATTATGGTGGTACCTTGAACTTCGTAAATTTGGTACTGCCGTGCATAGTGGATTTGGCCTTGGTTTTGAGCGTATGGTACAATTTGTTACTGGAATGAGTAATATTCGTGATGTAATTCCTTATCCACGAACTCCCGGAAATGCAGAGTTCTAAAGTTCTNTTTGGGATTTCATAACATTTTATTAAAACTGGTTCCTTTACTCATAAAGTAGCTGGTTTTTTTTAACTTTAGAGTGAAGTAAATTGATCAATGTTAAAGCAGCAACTTAATTTTAAACTTTCACAAAAACTTTCTCCTCAACAAATCCAGTTGATGAAATTGATTCAATTGCCGACGCAAGCATTCGAACAGCGTATTGCACAAGAGATGAATGAAAATCCAGCATTAGAAAGTGGTAAGGAAGAAGAAGAAGAAGAGACTTTTGATAATGATTTTGAGAACGACTCTTATGAAGAAGATTTTGATAGTGGCAATGAAGTTATTGAGACAGAGATTAATGTGGATGACTATTTAAGTGACGATGAAACTCCAAGTTATAAACTTTCTGCAAATAACTATAGCGCTGACGATGAAGAGAGAGAAATGCCATTTGCTTCGGGCACTTCTTTTAATCAGTATTTAACCCAGCAATTGAGCACTTATCGATTATCTGATGAAGAAAAAGAAATTGCATATTTCTTAGTGGGAAGTATGGACGAAAGTGGATATATTAGAAGAGAATTAATCGACATTGTTGATGATTTGGCTTTCACTCAAAACGTGTTTACAACTGATGATAAAATCGAAAAAATCCTCAAGATTGTTCAAGATTTAGATCCCGCTGGAATTGGAGCTCGAGATCTTCAGGAGTGTTTATTACTTCAATTGCAACGTAAGACTAATACTCCATCTGTGTCTCTTGCCATTTCAATTCTAGAGGATACCTTTGATCAATTCTCAAAGAAGCATTATAAAAAACTACTTCAAAAGTTTAATATTTCAGAAGATCAATTGCGATCGGCAATTCATGAAATTGAAGGGCTCAATCCAAAACCAGGAGGTGCCTATTCAGGTAATAATCGAATGACCGAGCATATAGTTCCCGATTTCGCGATAAACATTATAGATGGAGAATTGGAACTGACCCTGAATGGTAGAAATGCTCCCGAATTACATGTCTCCCATGAATATACAAACATGTTAAAAGGGTACAAAGAATCTAAAGACAAATCTAAATCTCAAAAAGAAGCTGTCCAATTTATTAAGCAAAAACTAGATGCTGCAAAATGGTTTATTGATGCTATTATTCAGCGTCAACAAACATTATTTGTTACTATGAATGCAATAATGCACCAACAAGAAGAATATTTTTTATCAGGTGATGAACGAAAATTAAGACCAATGATCTTAAAAGACATTGCTGATAAAATTAATATGGATATTTCAACCGTTTCACGAGTCGCTAATAGCAAATACGTAGATACTCCTTATGGTACTCGATTGATAAAGGATTTCTTCAGTGAATCCATGAAAAATGATCAAGGCGAAGACGTTTCAACTAAAGAAATAAAGAAAATTTTGGAAATCACTATTGGCGAAGAAAATAAAAGAAAGCCATTAACAGATGATATGCTAGCCAAAATTTTAAAAGAAAAAGGATATCCCATTGCGCGACGTACAATTGCAAAATATAGAGAGCAACTTGATTTACCTGTTGCGCGACTTAGAAAACAAATTTGATGAGCTTTTTCCTACGTTTAGCAGCATATTTATTTCACCCACTTCTTATGCCCCTATTGGGATGTCTATTATATTATGCAATAACCCCACGTTTTATAGAACCAGAAATTATGCAAGCTCGGCTTCTAGCTGTTTCTATAATCACTATTTTTATACCAATTATCACTTTCTTTTTACTAAAAAGTTTAGGGCAAACCTCCAGTATTGATCTTAAAACCATAAAGGAGAGAAAAATCCCTTTGATGATTCAATGTATACTATTACTATTGATTATTAAAGTGGTCTTCGACCCCTACGATAATCCAGAATTATATTATTTTTTCGTTGGGATTCTTTTTTCAGTATTTACTGCACTATTATTGATCTTTTTAAAATTCAAGATTAGTTTCCACCAAATGGGAATAGCCGGAGTTACTATGTTTTTGATAGCTCTTGGCGTTCATTTTAAGGTAAACATTTTGTTAACTCTGGGTTTATTGTTTATTGCGAATGGTTGGGTAGCAGCCTCAAGATTACATACCTTATCTCATACTTCCGTGGAACTTATTGTCGGTTTTTTTGTAGCTATCATTCCGCAGCTTATTATACTCAATTTTTGGCTATAAAATATAAAACATCAATCCAACTTTAATCGTCTTAAAATTAACAGCCTTTCCTTCCGTCGTTACTGCATCCTTAAAAAATGGATTAATACTATAATAGACGTGAAAATTAAAAGTGGAATACCCAAAACTTAAGGTCGCCCCCAATCTAACAGGATTAAATTCAGGGATTTTAGTCTGATAAATATTATTGTTGGATTGTTTAAATGTAGCCTTATACCAATAAGCATAACCCACTCTAAATCCAGCATAAATTCGCCAAAAATTATAGCTCTCTGGAGTAGATGATCGCCATCTAAACTCGATTGGAACATCGATTACAGAAGTACTAAATCGATTACGATTATAATTAACTTCCTTTCTATCTAGCACTGTAAAAATAGTTTCATCATCAATTGATTCCCCTATAAACAATGTTTGGCCGTATTCTTCGAAAGAAAAACCTGCACCAGCCGCAATCGCTAAATTCCGCCTTTCATTAATAGGCATATCTCGTAAAAACCCAAATTGTACTCCTCCGGAAAGACCACTTACAACGACTCCACTTGGCACATCAGTTAAAAGATTATAAGTAAGGCCTATGAAAAATTGATCTTCCCTATATTTAAGATCACCCTTAGATTCCGGAATAGTATCTTGGGCAATAGCTAAAAAAGAATATAGCGACATTAAAAAGCAAAACGAAATCAATCGAGACTTAGGCATAATATAAATATACTCGTATTTTGGATAAATATAAAACAAAAAAACACCTTGAACTGAGTATTCAGTTACAAGGTGTTTATGACATCTTATCTACTTGAACTATTTATCTAATTCATTACCTTGAGCAGTAATATAAATTAACTTCAGCATATTCAATTCCCGAAGTTCTTGTTTTATATCATTTACAAGACCCGTATTTGTTTCTCCATCAACTTTTAATGCCACCATTACCTTATCTTGAAGTTCAGGTAATAACTTCTGTCTAGCTTCTGTAAGAGCGAATTTCAAATTCGTAACATCCGTAAATTTGTCGCCTATCTGAATCTTGCCTTCTCTTCCATATTTCTCTTCATAACGTGCGCTCGGCTTTCCAGCAAAAATATATACTGATCTGTCTTTCTTCAATTTTTCAATTTGATCCGCTTTTGGCAATTGATTCCTTACCATCAAATTATTATTTCTCAATACGGTAACTACCATAAAGAAAAATAATAGCATAAATACAATATCTGGTAAAGATGCAGTATTTACTGCTGGTAATTCTCCACTTTTTTTCTTTGTAAACTTTGACATAGCTTCCTAATTTATTGACCCGATTTTTTTGGCTCGGCTTCTGAAAGTTTTAATGGAAATAGCTTCTGAATATTATCTAATTTTTCTTGCAATACCATTTCATTCCCTGAAAAATTACCTTCATCCAAGTCCTTCTTCATTTCAGTAAACTTCCATCCATATAATCTCTGTGATTCTCTATCCCTTAAAAAATTATATGCAGCAACTAATTCATTCTGCACAGCGATATACATTTTATAGGAAGTTAGCCTGTCATTTTGAACAGAAATAACCGCCTTTTCAGGATTATCGGATGATGATGGACTTCTTTTTCCCTTACAATAGTCGCAATATTCTTGACTGCCTGCTTCGGCCCCACCATTATCTAAAAATTCAATAGCTGCTGCTCTCAAATTCTTTAAATCCATCAAATTTTCCTCAACCAACAATTGATCTTTCCTATTTACATTAACGATAAATAAGTTTTTCTCCTTTATAAGGGGTGGTTTTTCAGTTGGAGGTTCAATGGGTGGCAATTGTCTCGCTATTCCTTTATCTTTCTCTATAGTTGTCGTCACCAAAAAGAAGATAAGCAACAGAAATGCGATATCGGCCATAGACCCTGCATTAACTTCTGGTGTTGCTCTTCTTGCCATTACTTAGATATTATTTTTTTAACGCTTCCAAATGCCATAGAACCAATAGCAACTGCCCCCAGGATAACAAACATATTTAACCCTGTAGAAATCATTTTAGATCCATTTGCCGAAAGTGTTTCACCATCCTTCATTGCAGTTTCTACACCGTCAGCCATAACGTAAGAAATAACTACAACAGCTAGAAATGCCCCAACAGTTATTAAAGTCTTTTTTATGTCTCCGGCCATTAAACCTTTTAGAACAAAAACAATCACAAAGAAAAAAACAATCGCGAACATTAAGTACGCAATATATAAGAATCCATCTAGTCCTTCTCCTGTTAATTTAACAGCATCATCACCCTTTGAAATTATCATTCCTAAGGATACAACACCCGCAATACTGAGAATCAAAGAGACAATTTTTAAAATTTTATGTAAACCCATAATTGGTATGTATTAAAATTATTTTTTATTCTTGTAATCTACCAAAATATCAATTAATGTGATAGAAGCATCTTCCATACTATTTACAATGCTATCAATTTTTGCAATGATATAGTTATAAAATACTTGAAGAATAATTGCAACTACCAAACCAAATACAGTTGTTAATAATGCCACTTTAATACCCCCAGCTACAAGTGAAGGGTTCATATCTCCAGCTGCTTCAATTTTATCGAAAGCTAAAATCATCCCAATTACAGTTCCCATGAAACCAAGCATAGGTGCTAATGCGATAAACAAAGAAATCCAAGAAACATTCTTCTCTAATTGCCCCATTTGTACTCCGCCATAAGCGATAACAGCTTTTTCGGCAGCATCAATGCTTTCATCAGCACGATCGAGTCCTTGATAATATATAGAAGCAACAGGTCCCTTTGTATTTCTACAAACTTCTTTTGCAGCATTAATACCACCACTTTTTAATGCGCTTTCAACACTTTCAGCCAATTTCTTAGTATTTGTGGTAGAAAGATTTAAGTAAATAATTCTTTCGATTGCCATTGCTAAACCAAGAATTAAACACAGTAAAACAATTCCCATAAAGCCAGGACCTCCCTCAATAAAACGTTGTTTCAAATTTTGGTGCCAACCCACTTCCTCTACACCTGCTTCGGCTCCATCATCTTGAATAAATGTAACAGTAGCTGCTGTAGTTAATAAATGTGCGTCACTAGACACAGTGTGAGTTGAAGCTGCATTTGCAGTTAATGTTCCCGCAAAAACTAAGGCGGAAATTGCCATAATAGAAAATATTTTTTTCATTGCTATCGACTTAAAGTTTGTTTTTAGTTTAAGGTTTTAAAGATATAAAATAATTTAGTTAATTTACAATAATTAATTTGATGCAAGCCAGTATTTACAGTAATTAAACAATTAACGAGCTGATTTTAAGTTAAAAAGAGATTTATTAAGATGAACTACATTGTCAAATTCTCTTTTAAAACAAAAATTTATTAATCTACACATCAAAAGATTCTAGAATCGCTCCAACTTTACAAATATTTGGTGAATAATCGAATAAAGAATTAAAACTAATACTTAATTCTATTCAATTTATAAAACAATCAAAGAGCTTTTGCTCAATGGTCTACTAGTCCATTAAATTTGAACATTTTTTAATAGAACATCACACTTTTCAAAAAAACGCCGCTAACATTTAAAATCCCTAAAAAAATGATCATAAATATTTGCAGAGAGGAAGGGATTCGAACCCTCGATACGCTTTTGGCGTATACACACTTTCCAGGCGTGCGCCTTCGACCACTCGGCCACCTCTCTAAACTTCCAATTTTAAAAGGTTGGCAAATAACAAAAAATAATACTGGGATAAAACATTTTTAGGATTTATTTACAACATTTCACCTCTTAATGATGTTTCGAAAATGGTTTTAAAGCTATTTGCAGGAACATCCTGTCCCAACAAATACATTAATTTGGCCAATGATGCCTCAGTTGTAGCGTCTTTGGCTGAAATTACACCCATTCTTTTTAGTTCTGTACTTGTTTCATATTGTCCCATCGAAACACTCCCACCAGAACATTGTGTAACATTAATTATAGGTATACCTCTTTCTATCAATTTTTCTAAGGCTCTTATAAACCAAGCTTCACTTATTACGTTTCCGCTTCCATAAGTTTCCAAAATTAATCCCTTTAACTGAGGATAGTCAAAAAGATAATCTATAGTTTCTCTATTTATGCCAGGAAACATTTTTACTAATAAAATATTTGACTCTAACTTTTTATGAACCTTTAGTTTTTTTCTATTGTTCCCAATCAACAAAGCTTCATTATTAACTCTTAAGTGAACACCACTCTCTACTAAAGCGGGATAATTTAGTGATGCAAATGCTTCAAAATGCTCTGCGTTAATTTTTGTAGTACGGTTAGCTCTATATAATTTGTATTCAAAATATAGACATACCTCCTTTATTGTTGGAAATCCATTCTCCTGCAAAGCGGCTATTTGAATGGACGTTATTAAATTCTCCTTTGCATCTGTTCGCAAATCTCCAATTGGCAATTGGGACCCAGTAAAAATTATCGGTTTAGCTAAATTCTCTAACATAAAACTTAAAGCAGAAGCGGTATAGGACATTGTGTCGCTCCCATGAAGCACAACAAACCCATCAAATTTTTCGTAATTCTCTTCAATAATTGTGGCTATTTCAATCCAATATGATGGTTTCATATTAGAACTATCAATAGGATTCTTAAAGCTCTTTGTAGCAATATCACAGTCCAAAAGTTTCAATTCAGGAATGTGCTTTAGAAGATCTTTAAAATTAAAGTTACGCAACACCCCAGTATTAAAGTCTCGTATCATTCCAATGGTACCTCCAGTATAAATGAGAAGTATGTTAGATTTTTTTTTCATGATCATTTTTTATTTTACCAGCGCAAAACTTAATAAATTAGGAATTTTTTAAAATCCCTAAATTCCAAAAACATCTCTTGAATTTTGAGTAGTGATACTTGCGATTTTTTCTTCAGAAACTTTATAGATTTCCGAAAGTCTTTTACTTACCAAATAGAGATAACTACTCTCATTACGTTTTCCCCTGAACGGTGCAGGAGCAAGGTATGGTGAATCCGTTTCCAAAACAATATGTTTTATGTCAATTTGACTCAAAAAAGTATCTATTTTTCCATTTTTGAATGTAACTACGCCTCCTATTCCCAGTTTCATATTATAAGAAATAGCCCTTCTAGCTTGCTCCAATGTCCCAGTAAAACAATGAAAAATTCCAAATAGACTGTCATCGTTTTCTGTTTCCAAAACATCAAAAATCTCATCAAAAGCCTCTCTACAATGAATAATTATAGGCAGCTTATACTTTTTTGCCAACTGAATTTGATGTTTAAAGGTGATTTTTTGAATTTCTAAAGTTGATTTATCCCAATACAAATCAATCCCAATTTCACCTACCGCCCAAAATTTTCTTTTCGCAAATTGATTCTCTATATGTAGAAGTTCATCCTTATAATTCGCTTTAACAGAAGTAGGATGTAATCCCATCATCAAAAACACTTGGTCTGGATATTTTCGTTCTAAATCATACATTTTATCTGTATAACTTGAATCTATAGCTGGAATAAAAAACCTTCCTATCCCAATATCAATTGCGCGTTGCACCATTGAATCACGATCATTTTCAAAAGCATCACTATATAAATGTGTATGTGTATCAGTTAACATTCCTGCAAAGCTACTTATTTTGTTTGCTATCTTTACAAAAAAGTAGCGTGACAAATTTAAGAAGCCTTCTCGAGAATAACGATTTTTATAGAATACCATTAAAAAAACTCGCAACTGGTCATTATAAACTAACTGCCAAAATTAATGGAGTTAAGGGGGAGTTTATTCTTGATACAGGAGCTTCAAATAGTTGTATTGATCTTATTTATGTTACTCGATTTAATTTAAAAAGCGAAGATAGCAAGCTAAAAGCGGCTGGAGCTGGTGCAGTTAATATGGAAACAAAATTAGCAAGAAAGAACACACTTTCTTTGGGAGGATGGAATTCTAATCAGGTTGATTTTGTTCTTTTTGATATGTCTCATGTAAACGAAGCATTATTTCAAATGAAAGAAAAGGGTGTAGCTGGGATCATTGGTGCCGATTTTTTAATACAGAGAAGAGGGGTAATTGATTATGGTAGAAACTGCATGTATTTTAAATAGAAATCTTTCAATTAAACAATTTCCTTTTGGATTTTTGTTACTTTTATAATTCAACGCACAAACCTAATAATGACTAATAATCCCTTGACAAAAGCATTCCTGCTATGTCTATTTACACTTTCCCTTGTAGCCCAGGATATTGGTTATTACAAAAATATTGCGGATACTACTACAAATAATCTATTAAAACTAGAATCAATAGACTCTGTTCTCATTAAATCTTATAACATTGACAATAACACTTTTATCACTTATAGTCAGACTTATATAAACTTAGCTTTAGAAAGTGACAATATCGTGGGAGCTGCAAAAAAGGCCATGAATTTGCAATATCCCTTGACTATGAGTCAGAATAATCCAGAGAAAGCAGTATCTATTATTGATAGAGTATTGTCTAAAAAGCAAAAAATAAAAGATAGTTTTTTATTAGGAGGATTATATTTAAAAAGGGGGGCCGCGAATTCCAATCTTGATTTAAAAGCGGCTATAGCAGATTTTAATATGGCTCTTGAGAATTTTGCAATTAATGATTCTATTCATAGGGCCGATGTATATTTATTTAGAGGTTATGCCTATTCTGATTTAGGAGACTTTGTGGATGCCGGTAATGACTATAGCATTGCCTATTCTTATTATGAAGCTCTAAAGGATTACAATTATATGCTTCGTTCTCAACAAGGAAAAATTATCATGTTTAGCGTGAATGGATTTTACGATTTAGCTAAAAAAAATCGAGATGAATTAATTACTAAACTCATTGAATTAGATCTAAAAGAATTCTTAGCTAGCGAATACTACAACCAAGCTCTTGATTATGAAAAAATTGGAAATAGTAAATTACAAATTGAATCATTGTATAATGCCGAACGACATTTAAGTGATACGTTAAAGGGCAATATGTTTATAAATATTCATGCGGCATTAGCAGAATATTATAGTTCCAACAATCTTTTATCAGAAGCAAAACAGCAAATTGACATTCTAGAAAATTGCCAGGACAAAATTTTAGGCAATCACTCTATAGAAATTAATTATTACGGAGCAATGGCTTCTTATTTAGTAGCATCGAGTGACTTGGATAAAAGTTTATATTTTGCGCAAAAAAAGCTTCAAACGGCAGAAGAATTAGGAATTAAGAATGAAATTATGTCGTCTCATTTGTTACTTTCTGAAATTTACAGAAAATTAAAAGATTATGAGAGAAGTCTTGAATACAAGGATCAATATGATGTTATGAGAGATTCTTTGTACACTCGAAGCAACGCAAACTCACTTGCATATTACCAATCTTTGTTTGATATTCAACTAAAAGAAAAGGAGCTTGTAGAAAAGAATGTTAATATCCAACTACTTAAAAAAGACGGTGAAACTTATAAGAATTTAATGTTTTTTATAAGTCTCGCAATCATGCTATTTTTTAGTCTTATTTTAGTATTTAGAAATCGTCAAAATATTAAAAGCAAAAAAGAGCTTCAGGAGAAATTTAGTCAAACACTTTTGGTCTCTCAGGAAGCGGAACGAAAACGAATATCAAAAGATTTGCACGACGGTATAGGGCAACAATTACTACTTATAAAGAATAAACTTGTTTCGTCTGGCGATCAAGGTACTATGGAGATGATAGATTCTACGATTGAAGAAGTACGTAACATTTCGCATGATTTACATCCCTTCGTACTTCAAGAGTTTGGGATTACTAGAGCCATAGAACACACTATTAGACAAATAGACGAAAACTCTTCCTTATTTATTTCTTCAGAAATTGATAACATTGATAACCTATTTTCAACTGAAGAAGAGGTTAATATTTATCGAATCGTTCAAGAAAGTTTTAGCAATATATTAAAACATGCTCAGGCTGAAGCTAGTAAGGTATTGATAAAAAGATTTTCGAAAAGCATAATAATCTCTATTAAAGACAATGGGATAGGATTTGATTTTACTGAAAAATATCAAGACAAAAAATCGCTAGGATTAAAAACATTGTTAGAAAGAACCAAATTCTTAAATGGTCACATGAAAGTCATTTCAAAAAAAGAAAGTGGTACCTTATTAGAATTTAAACTTCCATTACAATGAAAACATTTACTATTATTACCGCAGATGACCATCCCCTGCTTTTAAAAGGTCTTAACGATTTTCTTTTAGAAAAAAAATACAACCTCATTGGTAGTGGAAATAATGGAAGGGAAGCCTACAATTTAATTACGAAAAAAAGACCCGATATCGCTATTTTAGATATACAAATGCCCTTTATGTCGGGTTTAGAAATTGCAAAAAATTGCAAAAACAATGGATTAGACACGAAAATTGTTCTGATTACACTTCATAAAGAGAGAGAACTTTATAGAAAAGCACAAGATTTAAACATTTTCGGTTATATCCTAAAAGAATTTGCCTTGGAAGAAATCGAAAATTGCATCAATTCCGTAACAGCAGGTAAGCAATATTTTAGTCCGAAGATTTTAGAATTATTAGCAGAAGTGTTTACTGAGGATTCCTCTCTCAAGATTTTAACACCTTCAGAAAAGAAAATTCTTAAACTCATTGCAAATGATAAGACCAACAAAGAAATTGCTTCTCTTCTTTTTATTTCCTATCGCACTGTAGAAAAACACCGAAGCAACATTATTACAAAGTTAAATCTCGAACCCAAAACCAATAGTCTTCTTGTCTGGGCAAAAGAGCATCAACATAAATTCATTTCTTAATAGAAATAATCTATCCAGCTTTAAAACGAAGGAAATTGTAGAAAAGTACACTCTTCAATTTAACCACTTTATCGTTATTCTTTATTACAACTCTAATGCTCTTAAAATATCGTTGTTCATTAAATTTTCTATTGGATTTTCGAGAGCCTCTTTTACAGCCACTAAAAATCCAACTGATTCTCTTCCATCAATAATCCTGTGATCGTAAGACAATGCTATAAACATTATTGGTGCAATTACAATCACTCCATCACGAACAATAGGTCGTTCAACAATATTGTGCATTCCTAAAATTCCAGATTGGGGTGGATTAATAATTGGAGTGGATAACATACTTCCAAAAACTCCTCCATTTGATATAGTGAAAGTGCCTCCGGTCATTTCATCAACAGTAATTTGTCCATCTCTGGCCCTTATTGCAAGTCTTTTCACCTCGGCTTCAACCCCTTGAAAAGTTAAATTTTCAGCATTTCTAATTACAGGCACCATTAACCCCTTGGGGCCGGAAACCGCAATAGAAATATCCTTAAAGTTATTTATAATTTGAAAATCTCCATCAATCATAGAGTTTACATCAGGAAATAAATCTAAAGCACGCACAACCGCTAGAGTGAAAAAGGACATAAATCCCAATCCTACACCGTGCTTTTCTTTAAATTTATCTTTGTATTGGTTTCTAAGGTCATAAATTGCACTCATATCAACTTCGTTGAAGGTCGTCAACATCGCAGTTTCATTTTTTACTGAAACTAATCGTTCCCCAACCTTACGACGTAGCATGGATAATTTTTTGCGCTCGGATAAACGCTTGCCAGTACCAAGCGTTCCCATTGAAGGAATTACAGCAGTAAAAGCATCTTCTTTTGTAATCCGACCATCACGGCCGTTACCCTTTACAGTTGAAGCGTCTATACCTTTTTCATCTAAAATTTTCTTTGCAGCTGGCGATGGTGTTCCAGATGCATAGCTTTTAGTTTTAACTTCTTCTTTCGGCTGTTCTTGTTTCACAACTTCCTCAGAATCTTGCTTTCCTGAATTCTCAGCGCCTTTTGGTTTTTCTGCACTTGTATCAATTAGACAAATTATTTCACCAACGGCTACGGCGTCACCTTCTTTTGCTTTCAATGTTATAATACCACTGGCTTCAGCCGGCAACTCTAACGTGGCCTTATCACTGTCAACCTCAGCAATAGCCTGATCCTTTTCAACATAATCGCCATCTTCCACTAACCATTGTGCAATTTCAACTTCGGTTATGGACTCCCCCGGTGAAGGAACTTTCATTTCTAATATCATACTATATCTATTTTATTCTTTCTATTTGATCTTCTAAAAGACACCCACTACTGGAATTTATTTTTTATATTTCTATTGCCTATTTGGTGAAATACTGAATTATGATTACAAATTAATTATAATGTATTTCTAAACAAATTAATTGACTTAGGTAATTTATGCATTAATATTAAAAACACTTTCGATTACTTTTGAGTGACGAAGCTTAGAGCGAACACTGCTGCCTGATGCCGGGGCAGCATATGTTTTCAAACTGCAAACTCTAAAATTTCTTGCCTCTTCAAAATGCATTAAAAGATGTGAATAAGCACCCATATTTCTAGGCTCCTCTTGCGCCCAAACCACATCATCGACATTTTTATATTTCTTAATAATATTACTCATTAACTCTTTTGGCAGAGGGAACAATTGTTCAACTCTCACTAAGGCAACATCATTTCTATTATCCAACATTTTTCTATCTAATAAATCATAATAAAACTTACCACTAACAAAAACCAGAGTTTTTATTTCCTTAGCTATGGTAAGTTCGTCATCCATAACCATTTGAAAACTACCACTAGCAAATTCCTCCTTTGTTGAAACCACTAAAGGATGACGGAGTAAACTTTTAGGTGTAAAAACAATCAATGGTTTACGATAGTCAACTTTCATCTGTCTACGTAATAAGTGATACAGATTTGCTGGGGTTGTACAATTGGCCACAAACATATTATCGGTTGCGCATAATTGCAGATATCGTTCCATTCTAGCTGAAGAATGTTCTGCTCCTTGTCCTTCGTAACCATGAGGGAGTAATAGCACTAAACCATTTTGAGTTTTCCATTTATCTTCTCCAGCAGAAATGTATTGATCTATCATTATCTGAGCCCCATTACTAAAATCTCCAAATTGTGCTTCCCATATTGTGAGGGTATTAGGGCTAGCCATGGCATACCCATAGTCGAAACCTACAACGGCATATTCGGAAAGCAAAGAATTATAAATATAAAATTCTCCTTGGTCCTTATTTAACGAGTTAAGTAGTATAATTTCTTCTTCACTATCTTCTACTTTTAGAACGGCATGACGATGTGAAAAAGTTCCCCTTTCCACGTCCTGTCCACTCATTCTTACATCATATCCTTCCGTTAGCAAAGTTCCATATGCCAACAATTCCCCCATCGCCCAGTCCAACTTGTTATTTTCAAAAAACATCTCATAACGAGCATTAATGAGCTTAGTAGTCTTGCCAAGAAATTTCTTTTCCTTCGGCAATTGAGTAATTGACAGCGCAACTTCTGATAATTCTTTCAAGGGAAATGTGGTATCCACAGCCTCCATCATTTTATCTTCCACAGCATAATGAAATCCCGACCATTCATCTTTCATGATAGCTGTGATTTCAGTTTTATCCGTCTTACGAGAGTCTTCAAGATTTTCTTCTAGATTATCCTTATACTCTTGTTCGAGTTTTTCTACATATCCCTTTTCAATAATCCCCTGATTCAAAAGTTGTTCTACATAAATATCTCTTGGATTCGGGTGTTTAGCTATTATCCTATATAATTTTGGTTGAGTGAAGCGAGGTTCATCACCTTCGTTATGACCGTATTTTCGATATCCAAGTAAATCAATAAACACGTCTCTCTTAAACTCCATCCTGAAATCTAAAGCAAAAAGTGTCGCATGAACTACAGCTTCAACATCATCAGCATTAACATGTAATACAGGAGATAAAGTCACCTTAGCAACATCAGTGCAATAAGTTGATGATCTGGCATCCAAATAGTTAGTAGTAAAGCCAATTTGATTATTTACAACAATATGTATAGTTCCTCCAGTTTTATATCCATCTAATTGCGCCATTTGAACGATTTCATACACAATTCCTTGGCCAGCAATTGCAGCGTCTCCGTGCACCACAATTGGTAGCACCTTACTATTATCATTCTTATAGCTACGGTCTTGCTTTGCTCTGGCGATTCCCTCTACGACAGCTCCCACTGTTTCCAAATGAGAAGGATTAGGCGCGATATTAAGGTTAATTTCTTTTCCGGATTTAGTTTTTCGCTTTGAAGTCCAACCGAGGTGGTATTTTACATCTCCATCAAAAACATCCTCCTCATAATCCTTCCCATCAAACTCACTAAAAACATCTTTGGCACTTTTTCCGAATATATTTACAAGCGTACTTAGACGACCTCTATGTGCCATTCCCATTACAAATTCTTTAACTCCTTTTTGAGCAGCAGTCTCAATTAGCGCATCTAAGGCGGGAATTAGACTCTCACCACCTTCAAGCGAAAATCGTTTCTGACCTACATATTTTGTGTGCAAAAAAGACTCGAAGGCAACGGCTTCATTCAGTTTTTCTAGTAAATGTATTTTTTCACTTGGAGAAAAATTTGGTTGATTTTGATTGACATTTAATCTATTTTGAATCCGCTCTAGCTCCAAAGGGTTCCGTAGGTACATATACTCAATTCCAATAGAATCACAATATATGCTTTGTAAATGTTTAATAATTTCAGAGAGAGTAGTTTCTGGTAATCCAATAACCGAAGAGGCTTTAAAAGTAGACTCAAGATCACTTTGGGATAATCCAAAATTTTCAATATTTAGTGTTGGTAAATATTTTCGTCTCTCTCTTACCGGATTTGTTTTGGTGAATAGATGACCCCGAGTTCTATACCCATCTATTAATTTGATAACCTGAAACTCCTTTAAGACCTTTTCGGAAACGATCTCATTATTACTAACAATACCAACAGCTTCTAAAGAACCATTTTCAATACCAAAGTCAAATCCTTGAAAAAAAGCTCTCCAACTGGGCTCTATACTATCAGGAAATTGAAGATATTTATCGTAAAGTTCTGCTATGTATGAAGGGTGAACGGCGTTAAGAAATGAAAATTTATCCATATCAGGAAAAAAGTGGTCTTTTAATAAAACACGGCAAAAATACAATAAATCCATAAACTACATTCCTCGATTTTATATATTTATGGCGCGTAACTTATAAATTATTCCCAATGAATGAAGACTCAATGCGTAATTTTACTAAATCAATCGGCATTATCCTCTTCTTAATTTTTAACCTAAATGTGTATGCGCAAGATCAAAAATCTCAATTTTGGTCACATGTTCGAATTGGAGGAGGTCTTGGTTTAAGTTTTGGTGAGGGCTTTTTCAGTGGGACACTTGCTCCAAGTGCCGTATATGATTTTAATGATAAGTTGTCTTTGGGAGTTGGACTTAATATAACCTATAATACTGAAAAATACTTTTATAAATCAACCATTCTCGGAGGAAGCATATTGGGCTTATACAATGTAATACCACAATTACAACTTTCGGTAGAAATGGAACAACTGCATGTTTCGAGAAATTATGAAGATCAAATTCTTCTATATGATGAAAATTACTGGATCCCAGCACTTTTTCTAGGAGCCGGATATAGGCAAAACAATTTTACAATAGGTATGAAAATAGACGTGCTGTATAATAGTTCTAGAAGTATATATGCTAGTCCGTATATTCCTTTTGTGAGAGTTTATTTTTAGACTATATCGACCTTATCATTAATGAATTCCCAATTGCTCGCAGTGTATCCTTATTAGATTGAGAAATTTCAGTTTTTTCCAATCTATCATTGGCCATCTGAGTGTACTTTATTATTTCCCTTTTTGTTGCTTCTGTAGCACCCGAGATTTCGAAGATAGTTTTGACTGTCTTAATTTTATCTGAAGGATCCTTTGGTTTTATACTATATAAATTGCGCAATTTATCTTTTTGTTCTTGCGACCCATGGTTAATGGCTGTTAGATATAAAAAAGTCTTCTTATTAGAAATTATATCCCCGCCAACTTGTTTCCCGAAGTTTTCAGGATTCCCGAAGGCGTCCAAATAATCATCCTGTAATTGAAATGCTATTCCTAAATTACGCCCAAAGGCATATAAATTTTCTTTACTACTCTCAGAAGCATTTGCTACAATTGCCCCCATTTTCAAAGCGGCACCAATTAATACTGCAGTTTTATAATCAATCATTTTTATATAATCAGAAAGAGAAACATCACCTCTAGATTCAAAATCTATGTCATATTGCTGTCCTTCGCAAACTTGCAAAGCAGTCTTACTAAACAGTATAGCCAATTCTTGAAATAATAATGGTTCGTAACTTTCAAAAAGCTGATATGCCAGTATTAACATGGCATCACCGGAGAGGATTCCTGTATTTAAATCCCATTTACTATGGACAGTTTCCTTCCCTCTTCTTAAGGGAGCATTATCCATAATATCATCATGTATAAGAGAAAAATTATGGAATAATTCAACAGCAAGAGCAGCATCTAAAGCTTTGTGGTAATCCATTTGAAAAATATCACAACTCAACAATGTAAGCATTGGACGCAGACGCTTACCTCCAAGAGAGACAATATACTGTATAGGTTCATACAATTGCCCTGGCTCTTTTACCTGAACCTTCTCTTTGAGATGATGCTCAAAAGCAATACGGTATTTTGTTAAAATTTCCATGACTAAATTTATTTCAAAAATAGTATAAGCAATACAATTGGAAGTCAATTAAAAACAAAAGTTCTCAAAGCTAAAATCTAAAGAAGATTTATAACTATTAAAAAAATATAAAACTTTGGAAACTTTATTTGTTTTTAAAGTTTCCTACCGTATATTTGCACTCCAATATGAAAGAAAAAATAATAACTAAGGCTGGAGAAATGTTTATCACTTTAGGTTTCAAAAGCGTGACCATGGATGACATATCAAATGAAATGGGCATCTCCAAGAAAACAATCTACACCCATTTTAAGAATAAAACGAGTCTCGTAAAAGAAACCACTTTAGCATTATTTCACGTTATTTCACATGGAATCGATTGTATTTGCGAATTGAACCAAAATCCTATTGAAGAACTCTACGAGATCAAAAAATTTGTAATGCTCCATCTTAAGGATGAAAAATCTTCTCCTCAGTTTCAACTTCAAAAATACTATCCCGAAATTTTCAATACGCTTAAGGTTAAGCAATTTGAAACCATGCAGAGATGTACCGTTAGAAATCTTAAAAAAGGAGTTAAACTTGGGCTATACAGAGAAAACCTCGATTTAGAACTAATATCCAGATTATATTTTATTGGGGTTAGCGGAATAAAAAATGATATGCTCTTCCCTATTGAAAAATTTTCAAAAGTCAAATTAATGGAAGATTACCTTGAATATCACCTTAGAGGGATTGTCACTCAAAAAGGGCTAATTACACTCAATAAATTTATAAACGACCATTCAAATGATTAATAAAAGTGTCATTTTATGTTTCATCTTGCTATCGACCTACGGGTTCACTCAGCAAAGAGAAACTTACAGCTTCAATCTTGAAGAAGCTATTTCATTTGCTATTGACAGCAACTATACCGCAATTAACGCAAGGCGGGAAATTGCTATGGCCTTGAAACAAAAGTGGGAAGCTACAGCGGCTGGACTTCCGCAAATTGATGGAAAAATAAATTATAACAATAATTTAAAGCAACCAGTTACTCTATTGCCAGGTGAAATATCTGGTGGAGAAGCGGGTACGTTTGTCCCAATTACTTTCGGCACAAAACAAAACGCATCTGCTGTGGCTACGTTAAATCAATTGATTTTTGACGGCAGCTATTTAGTTGGATTAAAGGCAGCTAAAACATTTTTGGAATATTCTGGAAACTTATCAGAAAAAACAAATCTTGAAGTTAGACGTGGTGTTATTAATGCTTACGGAAGTGTAATCTTATCGGCAGAATTAATTGATATTTTTGAAAAAGATAAAATCAATTTGGAAAAAAATGTGTTTGAAACCAAAAAGGTTTATGAAAATGGCCTTACAGAAGAAGAAAACGTAGAACAACTTGAAATGACATTATTAAGTATTGTAACCCAATTAAGTAATGCACGTAGAACTTTATCTATTGCTCAGCAAATGTTCAATATTTCATTAGGTATTGATGTTGACAGTAAAGTTGTTTTGGAGGAAACTTTAGACGATTTAACTCAACAAAATATTAATTTGAGTTTATTAGACAACTCCCTAAATATTGAAGATAATGTGGATTATAAAATTGCTTTTAATTATACACAACAGCGAGACTTAGAAATGCAGCTGGAAAAAAGCAAATTCTTACCCACTCTGTCTGCCTTTGCAAATTATGGAACGGTAGCGAACAATGATGATTTCTCGTTTTTTCAAAGTGACCAAATATGGTATCAATCTTCTCTTTTAGGAGTTAGTTTGAACGTCCCAATATTTAGTAGTGGTTTGCGAAACGCAAGAACTCAGCGTGCTAAAATAGCATTAGAGCAAGCCGAAACACAATTAGAAGAAGCTGTACAGTATATAAAGTTAGAGCTTAAGACGGCTCAAAGTAATTATGTATTTGCAATCGAAAAATATGAAAATGCGAAAAAAAATATCGCCTTAGCTGAGCGCATTGAAAATAAAAATCAAATAAAATTTACAGAAGGTCTTGCAACAAGCTTCGACTTACGGCAAGCACAAAATCAGTTATATTCTTCTCAGCAAGTATATGTTCAATCCATGGTGGATGTGATCAACGCTAAAGCAAATTTAGAAACTGTATTAAATACGCCACAATTAAAATAAAAAACAACCAATCACAGTCGAAAAAATAATTCAAATGAAAAAAATAATTTTAATTCTGATTGCAACGATTACAATTGTCTCATGTGCAAGTGATACCAAATCGTTAGAACGAATAATTGAAAGTGGAAATCTTGAAAAAATAAGAACCTTCAGAGGTGAAATTGTCACAGAACAAATAAAGTTAAACGATAAATTAAATCAAATTGATGTTGCAATATCGAAGTTAGATACAGTAAAAAATCTTCCACTTATTACAACTTTTATTGCAAAAAAGGAGTCGTTTAGCCACTATTTGGATCTTCAAGGAAGTGTTGAAACAGACCAAAACATTGTGATTACTCCAGAAATGAGCGGCATCTTAGTAAAGGTATTAGTGAAAGACGGTCAAAAAGTAAGTAAGGGTCAGCTATTAGCGAGTATCGATGATGGGGGAATGAGTCAACAATTAGGCCAGTTACAGATTCAATTAGACTTGGCTAAAACAACCTATGAGCGGCAACAACATTTATGGGAGCAAAATATTGGAAGTGAAATTCAATATTTACAGGCAAAATCAAGCTTCGAAGGACAGCAGAGAGTCGTTAATCAAATGAAAATTCAATTAGAAAAATCAAATGTTAGAGCTCCATTTTCCGGCACTATCGATCAAATTATAACCAAAGAAGGTAGCATTGTTACTCCTGGACAAACCCAACTCATTCGTATTGTAAATCTAAGTGATATGTACATTGTTACAGAAGTTCCGGAATCATACATATCAGTGATTGTTAAAGGCAAAAGTGTGGAAGTGAATTTTCCCGTATTAGGCAAAAAGATAGATGCAAAAATAAGACAAACTGGAAGCTTTATTAACCCAAATAATAGAACCTTTAGAGTAGAAATAGACGTGCCCAATGATGATCAAACCATCAAACCAAATTTAATGGCCCGGCTAAAAATTAATGATTATATGAATGAAGAGGCTCTATTAATTCCACAGAGTATTATCTCTGAAAATTCAGCTGGAGAACAATACATTTATGTTCTTCAGAACAAAAATAATGACCTAGCTTCTGCTAAAAAGACAATAATAAAAACAGGAATGACTGAAGGAGATGTAATTGAAGTTCTTGAAGGGCTCGTAGATGGTGATGAAATTATTAATGAAGGCGCAAGGAGTGTAAAAGACGGTCAAAATGTAAAAATATTAACCTACTAATCTCCAATATGTCAAAAGAGAAAATTCAAACCGACAAAGAATTTAAGCTTTCATCGTGGGCTATAAATAACAAAACCACGATTTATGCAATCATGGCTATGATTCTATATTTGGGGATTTCGGCCTACTTTAGTATGGCTCGTGAAAGTTTTCCTGAAATACGTGAAACCAAAATTTATATTAGCTCTTTATTTCCCGGAAATACAGCAGAAGATGTTGAAAAGTTAATCACCGATCCTCTAGAAGAAAAGTTGAAAACAGTAAGTAGTGTTGTAAAAATCACTTCAACTACTCAAGAAGACTATTCAATGATTGTGGTCGAATTTGATGAAGACATTTCGGTAGAACTCGCCATGCAGAAAGTAAAGGATGAAGTAGATTCTGAAACTTCTGGAGAAGATTGGCCGACCTTTAATGGGGCTAAAGTTGAGCCAAATATTTTTGAATTGAGTCTGTCTGAAGAAATACCAATTCTTAATATTAATATTTCAGGGGATTATACAGTAGCCAAACTAAAGGAATACGGAGAATACTTACAAGACAATATTGAAAAATTAACCGAAATTAAAAAGGTTGATATTAGGGGGGCACAAGAAAAAGAAGTGGAAGTCGCGGTAGATATATACAAAATGATGGCGTCTTCCATTAGCTTTAATGACATTACTAGTGCCATTTCAGACGGCAATATGACTATGTCGGCAGGAAACTTTATCACTAGTGGTCAACGCAGGACTATTCGGATAGTAGGAGAGATCGACGACCCTTCTAGCTTAGATAAATTCGTCGTAAAATCAGAAGATGGAGATATTGTCTATCTCAAAGACATTGCTACTGTTTCGTTCAAGGAAAAAGATCGTACAACTTATGCGCGCGAATTTGGAGATCGAGTAGTTATGCTTGATGTGAAAAAACGTTCGGGTAAAAACATGGTTGCAGCTGCCGAACAAATTGAAGTAATTGTAAATAAAGCAAAAGCAGACATTTTTCCAGCAAATCTTAAAGTTACGATTACAAACGACCAATCTTCCAAAACAATTGGGCAGGTTGATGATCTTGTGAATAATATCATTTTCGGAATCATTCTAGTGGTAACGGTCTTAATGTTCTTCCTAGGTTTTAAAAATGCATTATTCGTAGGATTTGCAATTCCTATGTCAATGTTTATGTCACTGATGATTTTAAATTACTTAGGATATACCATGAATACGATGATACTCTTTGGCCTTATTATGGGTCTTGGAATGCTAGTGGATAATGGTATTGTAGTAGTCGAAAATGTTTATCGTTTGATGGATGAAGAAGGAATGAGTCGCAAGGAGGCTGCAAAAATGGGGATTAGCGAAATTGCTTTTCCAATCATAATTTCGACCGCAACCACAGTAGCAGCATTTATTCCCCTCGGATTATGGCCAGGACTTATGGGGCAGTTCATGATATATTTTCCGATCACACTGTCTGTAGTTCTCGGTTCTTCGTTAATTGTTGCTATTTTCTTCAATTCAGTTTTAGTATCTCAATTTATGACAACCGAAGATAAAGATATGCCTCTAAAACGAATTATTGGAATATCCAGTATCGTTGGAGGTATTGGACTACTAATTTTAATTTTTGGAGGTGAATATCGAGCGTTGGGAACTGTTATGTTGTTTACAGTGATTTTACTCTGGATTTATCGTTTGGTTGTTCGAAAAATGGCCAATCGATTTCAAAATAAATTTTTAGTTAAATTGGAAAACTTTTATGAACGCAGTTTAACCAATTCCTTTAAAAGCAAACGTCCATATATTATTGTTGTTGGTACGTTTTTATTATTATTTGCCGCATTCATAGCATTTGGTATTTCTGTCGGTGTACAAAGAACTAAAATAGAATTTTTTCCAGACAATAAACCAAGCCAAATCATTGTATATATTGAGTATCCCCAAGGAACGGATATTGAAAAAACTAATGCCATTACCCAAGAAATTGAAAGTAAGGTATATACTGTTCTCAATGGAGATCAATATACCGATGGTGATTATAATTTTCTTGTAGAAAGTGCTGTATCTCAAGTCGGAGAAGGTGCTGGCAACCCCTTAACCGATGGAGGTTCTGCTGCTGAAATGCCACATAAAGGCAAAATCACAGCTTCAATGCGAGAATTTAAGTTTCGCAGAGGTCAGGATAGTGAATTATTACGGCAAAAGATTCAAGAAGCCCTAGTAGGAATTTATCCTGGGGTACTAATTTCGGTTGAAAAGGATGCTAAGGGCCCACCTGCTGGAGCGCCTATAAATATTGAATTGGAAGGCGATGATTACAATGAACTAATTGCAACGGCCGAGCGTATGCGTGATTTCATTAATAGTAAAAACATCACAGCAATAGATGAATTAAAAATAGATGTGAACAAAGATAAGCCGGCAATGGAGGTAGTTGTCGATAGAGAAAAGGCTGGAGAACTGGGAGTTTCATCTGGACAGGTTGGACAACAACTTCGCAATTCAATTTTTGGCGCTAAAGCTGGCGTTTACAAAAACGCAAGCGAGGACTATGATATTTATGTCCGTTTTGATGATGAAAGCCGATACAATAACAGTGCGCTTTTTGATCAGAATTTGACTTTTAGAACGAAGGAAGGAAAATTACGTGAAATACCTATTTCATCAATTGCTTCTCAAAAAAACAGTTCAGGTTTTAGCGCTATTAAGCATAAAGATACAAGACGTGTAGTAACTATATACTCGGCCTTAGCTCCAGGATTTACAGATGCGGGGGCAGTAGTAAGCATAGTTCAAAATGAAATGCTCAATTTTGAGGGGTTACCCAAAACCATTAAAATTGATTTTACAGGGCAAATTGAAGAACAGAATAAACAAATGGCCTTTTTAACGGGAGCCTTTTTTATGGGATTAGGATTAATTTTCTTGATATTAATTTTTCAATTTAACTCGATCTCGAAGCCGACAATAATCATGTCTGCCGTATTCTTAAGTTTTATTGGGGTTTTTGGAGGGTTGGTTCTTTCAGGAGCGCCTTTTGTAATTATGATGACCATGATGGGAATTATAGCTTTAGCAGGAATCGTTGTTAACAACGGTGTTGTTCTACTTGACTATGCCCAATTATTAATTGACAGAAAGAAAAATGAACTTGAACTTGATGCATCCGAATATCTTTCTAAGGAAGATTTATTGGGCAGTATTATTAGAGCAGGAAAGGCTAGATTACGCCCAGTTTTATTAACGGCTATTACAACCATTTTAGGATTAATTCCGTTGGCCGTTGGATTAAACATAAATTTCTTCACACTATTCCAAGAGTTTGATCCTAATATATATTTTGGGGGAGACAATGTAATTTTCTGGGGACCTCTGGCATGGGCTGTAATTTATGGTTTGTTTGTAGCAACTTTTTTAACCTTAATAGTGGTGCCAGTATTATTTTATCTGGCTATGAGATTAAAAATGTGGTTATATTATAAAAGAAACATATCAAATAATAGTTCTCTAGTTGATGAAGTTAATGTAGAAGTATAAGATTAAAGTATCCTTAATTACGAAACTATTTTTCAAAAAAAAACCCTTTCCAAATGGAAAGGGTTTTTTAAATTGTAACTAAATTATATTATAAACCTTCGTTTTGTGGAATTGGAAACTGTGTAACAACGTTATCTCCAGTTCTATCAATTACTATTTCTTGATTAAGTCTATCGAATCTTCTTAAATCAATCCATCGATGTCCTTCAGCAAATAAAGAATATCTTCTTTCGTATAAGAGTCTATCAACATCTACAGAAGAAACATCACCAAGTCCAGCAGCATTTCTTACAATATTTATTGCAAATATTGCTTGACCAGGGTTTGCTGTCATGTTTGCTTCAGCATATAATAGAATCAATTCTTCATTTCTAATTATCCCTACTGGGCTTGTATTTGTTGGATAAATAAATACGTCATGAGTTCCAGTCAAATCGTCAATACTTAAAGGTTCCGTTCTTAATACAGCCTTACCTGCCCTACCATCATTTGGCTCTGCGGAACTAACAAAATCTGGATGTGCAATTCTTGCATTAGCAACTGAAGAATTTAAAGCAAAAGAAAGCGTATTTAATTGATCAGATCCTCCTGCAGAAAATTGAAAATAAGCCCCTGCATTTAGGTCTCCACTAAAATCCATAAACGAGCCTCCCAAAGCACTTAAAACCCTTGTGTAATCACCCTGATAAGCGGCAACTCTTGCTGTTAATGCTTTATTAAACTCTAGATATGACACTCCCAATGTATTTGGAGATACATCTCCTCCAAGTGCCAAATCCACACCAGCTGAAGAAAGTAGACTCATAATTGATGATAAGGCCGCCTCGTAACTTTCAAATGGCCCTAAGTTATCTGGATCCGCAACATCTGTTCTTATACCATTTTGATATAGAAAGTTCAATTCACTCAATAACTCATGCGCTTTTATAGTATTAGCAAAACCTCTTATGGCAGCTTTCTCTTCAAGAGAAAAATCTGCTGTGCTATTTTCTAGCCCTTTTAACAATAGATTACATTCCTTCACAACAGCATATCTAGCAGCATAGTGAGTGGTAAGGTAAAAAGCGTTGTCATCCAGAACCCCAGTTAATAGATCTCCAGTCCATCTAGGATCGGAACTTTGAATTCTCCAATAATCTCTACCTACTACAGAAATAGCATCTACTTGCGTAGCTAAACGATCTCTCATATCAGATAATATTCCCGAAACAACCTGAGGCAACTCTGGTCTTGATAATCCTTCAGAGATAGACGACGTTTCAGGGCCGTTTAAATCTTTTCCATCTTCAATACTACAAGAATACCCAACAAATAAGGTAACTGCTATTAGTATTACTTTTATTTTATTTATAGTTTTCATAATATTTTATTTAAGTATTAAAGTCCAATAGACAAGTGAAACATAAATCTTTTAGACGATGGAAACGGAGCTACTTCTATCCCAATTCCCGCGGCAGTTGAACCAAAATTAGATACTTCTGGATCATAACTATTGTAGTCAAAAACATTTATCAAGTTATGCCCTGAAAACCCAAGTTTTACATAATCAATATTCCCTCCTAACACACCAGACAACATCTTTTCTCCAACTGTATAGTACAATCCTATTTCTCTTAATTTAAGGTAAGACGCATCTTCCACAAAAGGCTCAGCAATACCCGCTCTAAATGAAGCTATTCTATAATCTCCATTAGATAATGCCCCAGAAGGATCAAGATCAAAATTATCATAATCTGCACTTGTTTGTCCAAAATCGGAAAGTAATCTACTAAGATTCACATTATCTCCACCTTTTTTCCAATGGAATAAGAACGATAAGCTAAGATTCTTATACACTAAATTATTATTGAATGACATTTGAAAATCAGGCTCAGCGTCTCCTAAAGCGACAACATTCCCATTTGCGTCGTTTCCGACAATCTGAGTAGCACTTTTTCCCTCTTCAATTCTAAATGTTCCCAAACCAGTACCGAATCCTTGAGTATCGAAAGAATTTACCGTAAGTTCTGTAATTTCAGATCTATTCGTGAAATAGGTAATTCCAGTATCCCAAGTAAATTGACCATCTGGAATTACGCTGGCATTTAACCCAACTTCAAATCCTTTATTCTCTAAAGATCCTGCATTAGCCCAACGGAATGAATATCCTGAAGAAGGCTCATTATCTGCTTGAAGAATTAAATCTTCAACTTTTTTGTTATAAGAGGTAAACTCTAAATTAACGCGATTATTAAACAGTCCCAAATCAACACCAAACTCTAGTTCTTTTTGTCTTTCAGGCTGAATAGATGGATCCCCTAGAGTAGCAGGAACTATTATCCCAACATTACCTAAAATTGAAGTATTCAAATAAGTTGTAAATAAAGCACCATTTGGAGCAAAATTTCCCGCCTCACCATAGGCCCCTCTTAGCTTTACTTTATACATTTCAGTGTCATTTCCAAAAAGTCCAAATTTATTTAAGTTTACGGCTAATGATGCTTTTGGATAATAAAACAGTTCATTCGCATCACCATTGTTAGAAGACTTATCCCCTCTTACTCCAAGAGTTCCAATTATCTTATCTTGATAATTTATTTCTTCCTGTGCAAAAAATCCAAAATCTTCTTGTTCTAATCTAAATTGATCAACTCCTACATTGGCGGCTTGATCCACATTAGTTTCCGAAGCAATTAAACCTGTTGAAGTAACTCTTACCGTATTTTGAGAAAATGTTTCCTTAGTTAATCCCGCTTGTGTGGTAAATCCTAGATTATTATTAGTATTATAATTATGAACTAAGAATCCCGAGAAATTTGAATCTGTATTCTGAGTTGTACCTTCAGAACTCAATCCATCTACTCCCCCAACTGCTGGGTCCATAAATTGTAAATCTCTTGGGAAAAAAACTGTAGTTTTAAGAGTATAAGTATCAACTCCACCTCTTAACATTAATCTCAAATTTTGATTATCAGTTCTAAATAAATTAACATCTAAAGATCCACCTGCAATCAAACGGCTAACAGTTTCATTATTAGTCATGACATCCCGAGTGTGCAATTGGTTGGAAGAATTGTTCGGATGATCTGGATAATTTCCGTTTTCGTCTGGAAACAAATAATCCCAAGGCCTAGTAAACAGATTAGAAATACCAATAGTAGTATTTGTATTATCGTTATTGAAGAAACCTCTATCCGCACTTGACTTAATGTAGTTGCTTGTTACCGATAATTTAACATCCTTAGTTATCTTATGGTCGAGATTCAATCTGAATGATCTTTTAAGTGCTCCGGTTCTTTTTACAATTCCGTCTTCTTGATTGTTGGTAAATGCTCCAAAAAAGGTTGTCTTTTCACCACCACCAGATACACTAACATTAGTATTGGTGATAAAACCTTTTTCACCATATATTTCCTTTTCATAATCGGTTAAAGTACCAGCATTTGCAGCCGCTGTATATAAGTCTCCTTCACCAAAAATGCTTTCGGCTAGGGAGGCAGTCCAATTTCTTTGTCCTAATAAATTTACAGCTTCATTCCATCCAACAGCTTGAGAAAAATTTACTTTTGTTTTACCTTGCTTTCCTTTTTTAGTGGTAATAATAATTACCCCGGCAGCAGCTCTTGATCCATAAATCGCCGATGCAGACGCACCTTTCAATATCTCTATATTAGCAATATCTTCCGGATTAATATCTGCAATTCTATTTGATGCATTATCCTGAGAATCGGTAGAAGAAGCTCCACCACCTGCTGCATTAGAGACATCATTTAGCCCTCCTGCATACACACTATTATTATTCACATAAACTCCATCAATAATATAAAGAGGTTGTCCATTTCCATTAATAGAGGTAACTCCTCTTAACTTAACAGACATTCCACCTCCTGGAGCACCAGAAGCAGCTGTTATTTGAGCTCCCGGGAATTTTCCGGCCAAAGCTCCATCCAATGTCTGCGGAGGAGTCCTTCCAGTTAATTCATCTGCCGATACTGTTGCTACAGAGTTTGCTGAATTAGAGCGTTTAACCGAACTGGCCAAACCAGTAACCACAACTTCTTCTAAAGCTTGCGCAGATTCAGACATGGTAATATTAATAGGTGAATTACTTACCACACTTTGCTCTATGGTTTCAAAACCAAGAGACGAAAACACTAAAGTTACCGGTAAATTTTCCACATTAATCGAAAAGTTTCCATCCACATCAGCAGTTACGCCATTGGATGTTCCTTTTTGAATAACTGTGGCAAATGGGACTGTTTCGCCCATATCGCTGTTTACTTTTCCGCTAAGTGCTGTTTGTGAGTACACTAAACAGGGGAAAACTAATAAAAATAGCAGGAAAAACCCGCTATTAGAGTTTTTTTGTTTCATAATTAGTCGTTTTTAAAATTTCGACCAAATTAATGAAGATTTTACAATAAGTTAACATTTGACAAAAGATTAACATTTGACATATTAACAAAGTTATTAATCATCCTTCTTTAACATCTAACTCCCATTCTTTTACAAATTTTTAATGTAAAGCTTCTTTTATCTTTATAAATTTGCATTTTTCCACAAATCAGTGAAAGTAAAATTTTTAAAATGTACAGAACGCATTCAAATGGCGAATTAAACGCCTCAAATATTGGCCAAGAAGTAACCTTAGCTGGTTGGGTTCAAAAAATTCGAAATAAAGGATTTCTAATCTGGGTGGATTTACGCGACCGTTATGGTATTACACAATTGATTTTTGATGAAGAGCGTACTCCAAAAGCCATGTTAGAAACAGCTTCTAAACTTGGCCGTGAATTTGTAGTTCAGGTAAGTGGGACTGTCATAGAACGAGTATCTAAAAATTCCAAGATGATCACTGGAGATATTGAGATATTAGTTAAAAAGGTTACTATTTTAAACGAATCTTTAACACCCCCTTTTACTATTGAAGACGACACAGATGGCGGTGAAGACTTACGTATGAAATATCGATATTTAGATATTCGTAGAAATCCGGTTCGCAAAAATCTTATTTTCCGTCATAAGGTTACTATGGCAGTGCGGAACTACCTTTCTGAAAAAGGTTTTATTGAAGTTGAAACTCCTTACCTAATTAAATCGACTCCTGAGGGTGCTCGTGATTTTGTAGTTCCTTCTCGAATGAATGCAGGTCAGTTTTACGCTCTTCCTCAATCACCACAAACCTTTAAACAGTTACTCATGATTGGGGGTATGGACAAATATTTTCAAATTGTGAAATGCTTTCGCGATGAAGACCTTCGGGCCGACCGGCAACCAGAGTTTACTCAAATTGATTGTGAAATGGCATTTATCGAACAAGAAGACATTCTCAATACTTTTGAAGGTCTAACAAGGCATCTATTGAAAGAAATTAATGGTGTTGAAATAGAAAAATTCCCTAGAATGACTTATGATGATGCCATGAAAAAATATGGTAATGATAAACCTGACATACGTTTTGGGATGGAATTTGGCGAACTGAACGATGTCGCCCAACAAGGAGAATTCAATGTTTTTAATCTAGCTGAATTGGTCGTTGGAATAGCCGTTCCTGGTGGTAATGAATTCACCCGTAAAGAAATTGATGATCTTATAAATTGGATTAAGCGTCCACAGATTGGGGCCTTAGGAATGGTATATGTGCGTTGCAATGAGGACGGCAGTTATAAATCTTCTGTAGATAAATTTTACGAGCAGGAAGATCTCGAGAAATGGGCAGTTATAACTGGAGCAAAAAAAGGCGACCTTATTTGTGTGCTATCTGGAAACAAGAACAAAGTTCGTTCACAGTTAAGTGCTTTACGGATGGAGTTGGCCGAAAGAATGGGCTTGCGTAACCCAAAGGAATTTGCGCCACTATGGGTGATAGATTTCCCTCTCTTGGAGTACGATGAAGAAACTGGAAGATACCACGCTATGCACCACCCATTCACCTCTCCAAAACCAGGGCAGCTAGAATTATTAGCAACTCACCCAGGTGAAGTTAAAGCAAATGCCTACGATATGGTTTTAAATGGCAATGAAATTGGTGGGGGGTCAATTCGAATTCATGATAAGGAAACTCAAGCAATGATGTTCAATTATCTAGGTTTCTCTCCTGATGAAGCTAAGGCGCAATTCGGTTTTTTAATGGATGCTTTCCAGTTTGGAGCACCTCCTCACGGAGGACTTGCCTTTGGATTGGACAGACTAGTTGCAATACTCGGAGGGCAGGAAACCATTAGAGATTTTATTGCCTTTCCAAAAAATAATTCGGGACGAGATGTAATGATAGATGCTCCTGCACATATTAACGATTTACAACTCGAAGAACTAAGCCTAAAAATAAATATTAAGCCTTTGGTTTAATAACCTGTAATTGCAAGGCTTTATAGCCACATGACCCTATGCCAAAATCAACACTTCTAAAACGATTTCTAATTTGGCGAATCAAACATATTTCGAACAAGCAGTTCGTATATTTAGTTAGTATTGTAGTAGGGTTTATGTCTGGAGTTGGAGCCGTAGTCCTCAAAAATGGCACTCACTTTATTCAATTATTATTAGAGGGTAAAGTAATAGAAGAATACCATACCGCTTTCTATTTTATATTTCCTATAATTGGCTTAGCGCTTACTTATCTCATTATTACTTATATCCTACAGAATAAAGTAAGTCATGGTATTCCATCCACCCTTTATGCAATTTCCAAGAGAAAAGGGATTATGAAACGTCATCAAATGATAGGGAGTTTATTGGCAGCACCAATCACTGTAGGGTTTGGTGGTTCGGTGGGACTTGAAGGGCCAACTGTCGCAACTGGTGCGGCTCTAGGCTCAAATCTGTCGCGCCTTTTGCATTTAAATCAAGCAACCCGTACATTGCTAATAGGATGCGCAGCTGCAGGAGCCTTATCTTCTATATTTAAGGCACCTATAGCCGCAATAATTTTTGCAGTTGAAGTTTTTAGTCTAGACCTCACTCTGGCTTCAATGATTCCCTTGTTGCTTGCCTCAGTTTCAGCAATTATTACTTCATATTTTTTCTTTGGGGATGATGTCTTATTGCCTTTTAGAATTGAAGATAAATTTACCATCTTAGATGTTCCTTTCTATATAATCTTAGGTGTGATAGGTGGATTTGTTTCCATTTATTTCACCAAGACATATTCTTTTTTTCAAGATTTTTTTGAAAAATTTAAATCTCCTATAAAACGTCTGATTATTGGTGGGATAGGAATAGGAATTTTAGTGTATTTCATCCCTCCTCTTTACGGAGAAGGATTTGATGTAATAAATAATTTAGTAAATGGAAACCCAGAAAAGGCCCTGGAAAATAATATTTTCAATTTGGAGTTAGCCAATGTTTGGATCATTATTGGGCTATTGGCTGGACTTATGTTTTTTAAAATCATTGCTAGCTGTCTGACCTTTGGAGCAGGAGGGGTTGGAGGAATTTTTGCACCTACTCTTTTTATGGGTAGCATAATGGGTAATTTTATCGCTAAAATTTTGAATAATATTGGGGTTTTCTCTAGGCCAATTTCTGAAAGTAATTTTACACTTGTGGGGATGACTGCTTTAATGGCGGGGGTACTGCATGCTCCTCTTACTGCAATTTTCTTAATCGCAGAAGTTACGGGAGGTTATGAATTATTTATTCCTCTTATGATTACAGCTGCGATTTCATTTTCAATAACCAAATATTTTATTCCCCATTCAGTTTATACAATGGAATTAGGTAGGAAGGGAGAGCTAATTACACACGATAAAGATCATGCAGTTCTTACTCTAATGGACATTAAAACTGTCATCGAACAAGATTTTATAATGGTTTATCCGAAGATGACTTTGGGAGAATTAGTCCATGAAGCAGTTGTAAAATCCAATCGTAATCTATTTCCTGTAGTGAACAAAAAGACTAATAATTTGGAAGGCATTATTTTGCTTGACGATTTACGTCCTGTAATGTTCGATCAAGCATTATACAATGAAGTAACGGCACGTGATTTAATGCAAAATCCTCCAGAAATTATTTTGTTGGAAACTGATAAAATGACAGATGTAATGAAAAAATTTCAAGATACTGGGGCATGGAACTTACCGGTAATTTCCAACGGAATTTATTATGGTTTTGTCTCAAAATCGAAATTACTTACGGCATACAGAAGAAAATTAATTGACTTTTCAGGAAAATAAAAATGAAATATTTCTTATCTTTTCTATTGATAGCAACCATAGCCGGACTTTGCACAGGCTTTTATATAAAATCTGAAAATGTTGCAACAGGTCAACTTATAATTGGCATTTCAATTGTAGTAGGTTTTTTCATTTTAATGCCTCTTTTTATATATCATCGTTGGAAGGATAAAAATGTAAAGGATTATATGCTCACCAAGGAGAATATTGAAAAAATGCATGATTACCAAAGGGATAATAAAGTATGAATGAAATTCATTTTTGAAAATAATTTTCGTTTTTAAAAAAAACCACACTACATTTATAAGGCAATAACACAATTTTATTAATTTATTATTTATTACTATGGAAGGAACAGTAAAATTTTTCAACGAATCTAAAGGTTTTGGATTTATCACAAACGACAGTACAGGCAAAGACATTTTTGTACACGTAACAGGACTAAATGGTAAAGCTCTTAAGGAAGGGGACAAAGTGGAATATGAAGAGGAAGAAGGAAGAAAAGGCGTGGTGGCAGCTAAAGTTCGTTTAATTTCATAGCTAAAGAAAACATCTTTTAAAAACACCTTCAAGATTATCTATTATTCTTGAGGGTGTTTTCACGAAATTTACTCTCAATTTAAATTCCTTTTCTCAATAAAAAATTGCGTCAATATTTTTGAAGTTTCTTCTTTTAAAATACCTCCCTTCATCGTTGTCTTAGGATGTAATTTTGTTTTTAATGCGATGCAACCTCGTTCTTCATCTCTAGCCCCATAAACAATTGCGGAAATCTGACTCCAAAACAATGCTCCAGCGCACATTTGGCAAGGCTCAAGAGTAACATATAAAGTACATCCTTTTAAATATTTTCCGCCTAAAAAATTTGCTGCTGCAGTGATAGCCTGTATTTCAGCATGCGCGGTAACATCGTTTAATGTTTCCGTTAGGTTATGTGCTCTTGCTATAATCTGATTATTAATTACAATTACCGCTCCAATAGGAACCTCTCCCTTATCAAAAGCAACCTCAGCCTCCTGAAGTGCGCGTTTCATGAAATAATTGTCGTCGAATGGATTTAATAAACTCATTAGTATCTTAATAAGAAAATTCAAAAGTACAAAAGCAAAATGTATCTTTGCATGGTGTCAAAAAATAGTTTAGATAATATCAATTTTCCAGAAGATCTAAGGAAACTTTCGCCTCAAGAGTTAATACAACTCGCTCAAGAACTCCGAGATTTTATTATCAATATTGTGGCGACTAAAGAAGGGCATTTAGGCGCTAGTTTAGGAGTTGTCGAATTGACCATTGCCTTGCATTATGTTTTTAATACTCCCTATGACAAATTGGTTTGGGATGTAGGTCACCAAGCTTATGTCCACAAAATACTTACCGGAAGAAAAGATAATTTTTATACGAACCGCAGATTAGGAGGCCTCAGTGGCTTTCCGAAAATGAGTGAAAGTGAATACGATGCTTTTGGAACAGGGCATAGTAGTACGGCCATCTCGGCAATTTTAGGTATGGCGATCGCGGCACAATTAACAGGACAATCATTAAGGCAGCATATTGCCGTTGTTGGAGATGCTTCTATAGCTAGTGGAATGGCCTTTGAGGCTTTAAACCATGCCGGAGTAACTAATACCAATATTCTAATAGTACTAAATGATAATGCAATTGGTATTGACCCAAGTGTTGGTGCGCTAAAAGCATATTTTACCAAGGTTAATTTAGACGGTGCTCCTGAAACCGATAATATCTTTGAAGCACTTAATTTTAACTATTCCGGCCCAATAGACGGCCATAATTTAACCGATTTAATTTCAGAATTAAAAAGACTAAAACTACAAAACGGCCCTAAGATCTTGCATATAATTACAAAAAAAGGAAAAGGACTACGTCAAGCTGAGGAAAATCAAGTAGCTTATCATGCCCCAGGTAAATTTAATGCTATAACAGGTGACTTGCTTCCGAAAAGTGGCGAAAAACTTCCTCCAAAATTTCAGGATGTATTTGGTAAAACTATAGTTGAACTCGCCGAGAAAAATGAAAAAATTGTGGGGATAACACCCGCAATGCCCACAGGAAGTTCTTTAAAATATATGATGGAAACATTTCCTTCTCGAGCTTTTGACGTTGGAATAGCAGAACAACATGCCGTTACCTTGGCTGCAGGACTCTCTACTCAAGGAATATTTGTGTATTGTAACATTTATTCTACCTTTTTACAGCGAGCATACGATCAAGTTATTCATGATGTTTGCCTTCAAAAATTACCAGTCATCTTTTGTTTGGATAGAGCTGGAATAGTAGGTGAAGATGGGGCCACGCATCATGGAATTTTTGATATAGCCTATCTCAGATGCATTCCAAATCTTATCATATTTGCCCCTAGAAATGAAATAGAATTAAGAAACATTCTTTACACGGCCCAGCTTGGACTGAAAGGCCCTATAGCCATNCGATATCCAAGAGGAAGAGGGTCAATCTTAGACTGGCAAAAACCATTTTCAAAAATTGAAATTGGTCAAGGAGAGCTTCTAAAAGAAGGTTCTTCATTAGCAATCTTAACTATTGGAAACATGGCCATAAATGCTATGCAGGCCATTGAGAATTCCTCCCATTCAAAAGAAGTGGCTTGTTATGACATGCGCTTCGTGAAGCCATTGGACGAAAAATTACTGCATACTATATTTAAAAAGTATAAAACTATTATAACTGTAGAGGATGGCATTTTAAATGGTGGTTTTGGTAGTAGTATTGCAGAATTTGCAGTAAAACATCACTACATCAACAAAATTGATTCCTTAGGAATTCCAGATTCTTTTCCAGAACACGGTAGTATTGAAGAACTTCAAGATCTGGCTGGCATATCTTCAGATGCTATATTGAAAACCCTTACAAAATATATATAAAAAAAGGAGGCTATAAAGCCTCCTTTTTTATTCACAAAAAATTTACTTTATTGAATAATTAATTTCGCATTATGCGAGTAACTAAGTCCATTTATTTGAATAATATACATACCAGTTGTTAAATTTGTTGCATCTATATTAACAGTATTACGTAACTCCATATTTTGAGAGTATACAGTTCTACCATTTAGATCAATTATCGAAATAGTTACATTTCCGGCATCTACTACAGACTTAATATTTATGCTTCCGTTAGATGGGTTAGGATATATAATAAAGTTATTATCTAAAGAACCATTATCATTTGCACCTAGAACACAATTCGCAGGAACGTCAAAAGCTTCGGTTCCATCATTTACACTATTACTCGATCCTTGAAGAGCACTGAAACCTAAACCTCTTCTAGCAAATGCATTCCAAATTAAACATTCGTTCGCACCGCCGGTAAGAGCCACGTCTGCTGCTAAAATTGCATCCCTTCCGTTCACAAATCCAGGGCTACAAACTTGTAATTTCATAGCGTCCATAACCAATTGCAATGCAATGTTATTTCCTGAAGTACCCGTATAAATATCACCAATAGTTCCGCCATTAGCATCAATAAGATCCCAAGTCATTTCCCAAAGCATGGTCGCCCAGACAAATCCAACACCATGCGGAATGGAAACGTTACCATTAATATCAGCATAGGTATAATCATTAACACCAAAATCTGTACTATAAGGTGCCTCTCTAATTCCCTGTCCATTAGTTGGCTGACCAAAAGCATAAGTTCCCATTCCTCTAACGTCCGTACCTAAGTCTCCTTGCTCCATAGTTAACATCATTGCAATATAATCGCTCCATCCTTCTCCCATTTGCTCGGTATTTTGTAAACAACTTGTGTTTCCAGGTCCACCTGTTAGACGATTCGAAACACCATGGGCAAATTCATGAGCCACGACACCATTATCCAAAGACCCATCGAGATCTGGTCCAGCTACTGCTGGCAACACCATAGTGGCACTAAAAGATCCGCTTGTTAATTCAGCAATCATAGCTTCTCCATCCACATTACTTACCATAATCGATGGAATAGTAACTGAACCTCCATTGGCTCCAGGTCCCATTATAACTGGGGCTCCTGGCACATTATTTACCATGATTACAGCAATAGCACCTTGATTTTCGGCGGCAAGCACCTTAAATCCAAACTCACATGAACCTCTTCTAATAAAAACAATTTTTCCTGATAAGTCGGGACCATTTGTAATTGGATCACAAGCATCATTTGGATCTGTAGAAGCCCCAGAATCATCATCTAGTACCACTACAGTATCTGCAGTTAAAGGAGTTGTGGTTAAAGGAGCCCCAAAATTAGCTTCGATAGCCAAATAGGAACCAGCCAAGGGTCCGTTATTTATAAATAAAATGTCTACAGGGGCTGGTGAAAAAAGATACATTTGCATTCTAGGGTTGCTTCCATCTGGTGGCGTTGCAAAGTTCGCGTTGTTTGTTCCAGAACCATCTTGAGCATCTGCGTTAACACTGTCACTTCCTGCACCACCATTTCCATAGTTATTCTCCTGGAAATTTCCGCTTGCTTCATCAAAACCATATTGATACAATATATCATGAAGCATATTATTCATATAGAATAAATTAGTTATGGATGCATCAGTATAGGCTGATGGTTGCATTGTTAAATCAAAAGGGAAGTCGAAATGTAGATCTACTCCACCGTCTGGAGAAGCTCCCGACCCATTATTTCCATTAATATCCTCTTGTGCCAATACATTATTTCCTATGGTAAGTGTAGATTCTGCACCAGGCACTCCATCTGTATCGTGCCATCCGAAAGGAGAAGCTATAGCATTAGCTGGATCAAGAACCAATGCTTCCGGGCCATGGTTTGGACTTTCAGCAGGAAGTGGAAAAACTCGATATTCTGGTCCAGTTACCATATAAGAACTTATTGTTGCTTCCGGAGCGAATAAAACACTTTTTTCATCAACTTTATTAGAATGAGAGTGGCCTTCTTCTACAAAAGTACAGGTAGTTACCCAGTCTGCAGTATCGAGAAGTGTTCCAGTAACAGCATCAATTCTGACGCTATAATAATGAGTCGAATCTAATAGATATATACTTAAATCCCAAGCCAGTCTTAAAGTATTACTTTCCGTAGACTGATAAACCAATTTAACAGGAATATTTTCCGAAGAAATATTACCATTTGAATAAATAAATGAATTTACTCCAACAGTCTCTAATAATTCAAGATTCGTTAAACCTTGAATTCCTAATGAACTAGCCGCACTAGAAATGGCTGAAGATGCTGAAATAGAAGCAGAAGTCGCATTTACTTTTTGTGCAATGTTATTCGAAAAAGAAACAGCTGCGTTAACAACAATTCCGTTTTTTATTGCAAAAGAAGAAGTAGAGTTAAAGATTTCAATTCCTTGATGTCTTTGGTTAACATACACGTTTGTCAAATTCATACTCTTTGAAAAACTTTGATTGCTAATAATCACATCCCCAATATCGTGGGACTGTAAACCAAGGGTGGTCTGATTAGCTTGTAAATAAGAGTTAATCGCACCACTAAAATCCTGCGCACTGGCAAAACTTACCGTAATAAATGCGAATAAGTAAAGTACTTTTTTCATATTTTCTAAAATTTTTTTAAGATTAACGCAGGAGGTAATAATTTTACTATTAACCTCTTACTAAGATTGATTAATTAATTTTTAATGTCGCTAAAAATATCATAAAAATTTAATACTATCTAATAATAAATAATTTTAATTTAGTTTAGAAGGACGCAGTCCTAAAGATTTCCCTTTATTTTTTGAAAAATCTGCAATGCGTTTCCATCGGTGAGACGTGATATATAGTTACAACATTCCATTAAATATTCGTAAACGGTTAATTTTTTGGAATAACTATTCTTGAAATTTTTTAAAATCAATTTATCGAAATGGCGATAAGTACCTTTGTGATAATTTTCAAATGCAGTAGAAGAGACATTCAACAGTGTCGATAGTATTGCATATCCTGCAATCTCCTTGTCGACAACCTCCACACTTTGATATACTTTCTCAACGCTAATTTTAATAATATCATCTATTTGAGCCTTGTAATTACTCTTTTCAAGTAATGCTTCCGAAAAATCTCCTTTTAAAATTGCCTCTTCATTCTTTAGAAAAATTGAAGCCGCTTCCGCAATAAGTGTATTAATTGCCAAAGACCGAAGATATGCCAGCCTATCGGAGGATAATTTTAAGCCACTATACTTTTCAGTATTAATACTGGATTTTACTAATTTTATTAGGTATTCCAAAGCAAATTCTTCTTCAATCAAGCCCAAATTAATGCCATCTTCAAAATCAATGATTGTATAACAAATATCGTCTGCGGCTTCAACCAAATAGGCAAGAGGATGGCGTTCATAACTCAAATTTGAGGAATCGTTTCTGTTTAACAAGCCTAATTCTAAAGCAACTTCTTTGAAAAAATCCTTTTCAGATTGAAAAACTCCAAATTTTTTATCGGCTATATGACTTGAAGGTTTCTTTGGAAGAGATTCCTTAGGGTACTTCATAAATGCGCCCAGTGTTGCATAAGATAATCGCAATCCACCTTTTACCCCATTTTTAGACTCAGTTAAAATTTTAAATCCGTTAGCATTGCCTTCATAATCGACCAAATCTTGATATTCCTTATCTGATAACATCGATTTGAACCGTATCCCATTACCGTTCGCAAAATAGTCCCCTATCGCCTTTTCGCCACTATGTCCAAAAGGAGGGTTTCCAATATCATGTGCCAAGGCAGCAGCCGCAACTATCGCTCCGAAGTCATTGAAATGGTAACCATGAACGGTAAGCAAATGAGGGTGTTTTTCCAAAATTGATTTCCCCACTATACGTCCAAGTGATCTCCCAACAACGGAAACCTCCAAACTATGTGTTAATCTGGTATGCACAAACGAAGTTTTCGAAAATGGAATTACCTGTGTTTTGTCTTGCAAACTTCTAAAAGCTGAAGAAAAAATTACACGATCGTAATCTACTTCAAAACCTAATCTAGTTTCGTCTTGCTCAATTCGCAAACGTTTATTGGTATCTCCTTGTCTCCTTAAGGACAGTAGTTGTTCCCAATGCATCATAATAACATCTATTATTTTAATTGCAAGATAGTATTTTCAGAAAGTTAACCAAGAGAAAATTTAATGTTAAGTGGTTAACCTTTAGATAACATTCTTTTGACATATTGTTGATGTTTAAGAAACACCAACATTACATTAAGGCAATTACTTTGCAAAAGATTTAACGCTAAATAATGAACAAACTATTTACACTATTACTTTTAAGCTTTATAAGTATCTCATACGGTCAGCAAACAGGTTCTATTGTTGGAAAATTAACTGATAAAGAATATAATGATGACCCACTACCTTTTGCTAATGTCATTATTAAAAATACTTCTACAGGAACAACATCAGACATGGATGGATTATATGCGTTGGAGGTTTTAACACCGGGGTCGTACACCATTCAATATAGCTTTGTTGGCTATAAGACTTTAGAAATTGAAGCTATTGTTGAGGCCAATAAAGTAACTACTGTTAATGTTCCTATGAGTTCTAGTGCTGCAGCTCTGAATGAAGTTTTTATTCAAACTACAACTCGCAAGGAAAGTGAAGTTGCCTTATTACTTGAACAGAAGAGAGCGGTAACAATTTCACAAGCAATTGGTTCTTCCGAACTTTCTAAAAAAGGAGTTAGTGATGCCGAAGGAGCTGTTACTAAAGTGACCGGAATAAAAAAACAAGCTGGTGTAAAAAATGTATTTGTAAGAGGTTTGGGGGATCGTTACAATTCCACCACGCTTAATGAACTTCCATTGCCTTCTGAAGATCCTGAATATAAAAACATTTCGCTAGATTTCTTTGGTTCCGAGATAATACAAAGTGTTGCAATTAATAAGACCTTTTCGTCTCCAATTTACGGTGATGTCACAGGGGCAAACATTAACATTGTAACGAAGGAGCTAAGTGGTCCTGGGTCGCTAGAATTTTCCNTTTCACCTCAGGTGAACACAGGGGCAATAGGCAAAAAATTTCTAACCGTAGATGGTGCTGAATATATTGGAAATATCCACAATGTGCATGTCCCTTTAACCGATCTTAAAGTACACAACTTTGATAATTACTACAAACCCGAAAGCCAGAACTCTCAAATAAATGGAAGCTATGGAATTTCAGGCGGAAAACGTTTCGACATTGGTAAGAATCGCCTAAGTATGTTTTTCGTGGGAAATTTTGATAATAAATACGAATACAGAGAAGGGGTTTCAAACCGAATCAATTCATCTGGTGGATTTAACCAAAATTTTAGTGCAACCCAATACATCTATAAAGTATCAAAATTGGCGATGGCCAATATAAAATTTCACTTTTCGGAAGGTGATTATATAGCCTTGAATAGTATGTACATTAAAGACAATGGACAATCTGTTGGAGATTACTACGGAACAAAGGCAGGTTTAACCGAAAATGATGAACCCGAAAATCCAATCCGCGCATTTATTAGAAGACAACAGGAAAATGAAAATAACCTACTGGTAAATCAATTGTTAGGTGCTTTTACTATTACCGAAAAATTAGGTCTAGAGGGTGGAGTTTCCTATAATACTATTAAAGGATATGAGCCGGACAGAAGAACCAATACCTATGTAATCGACGTAAATGCAGATATAGCAAAAGCGGCTTCAGGAAGTGCATTGAACAATAGATTCTATTCGCAGCTGGAAGAAACAGATATAGCTGGGAAATTATATCTTATCTACAAACTCAATAACTCAGAAGATACTAAGCCAAATAGTAATTTTCGTTTAGGGTACAATTATAGAAATACAGATCGCACCTTCAACTACACCCAAATAAATTATATTTTAGATAGTCCTGCTGTTGTAGATATTGATAATCCGGATACTTCTTTTTTTAATCAACAATCGCTTAATGATGGCCTATTTGCCTTAACCACTAACCGTGGTGACGGGCGTGATGGAACCGATCCCTTTGCTCCTTTTTTCTATACTGGAGACCGCCAAATACACGCAGGATTAGGAGAAATAACTTATGATCTTTCTGAAAAATTTACCGCAAATGTTGGGGTTCGATATGAAAAAGTAAAACAAACAGTAGAGTTTGACACCAACCTTGCAAGCAGTGCCGATCCAAATACAGATCCTTCGTTAATTGACGAAACCTATATATTACCAAATTTAAATTTAAAATATAATTTCAACGAAAATAGCATTTTGCGATTAGCGGGGAGTAAAACCTATACTTTTCCGCAGTTCAAAGAATTAGCACCTTTCCTTTATGAAGATGTAAATTTTAATAGCTTCGGAAACCGTGCATTGCTTCCGGCAGATAATTACAATCTAGATTTAAAATACGAATACTATTTGGATGATGGTGAGATTATTGCTTTTACCGGGTTTTATAAAAAAATTCAGAATGCTATAAACCGAATTGAGGTGAATTCGGCTGCTAGTGAATTATCTTATGTAAATACCGGAGATGCCAATGTTGCAGGAATTGAGTTTGAACTTCGTAAGAATTTCTTTGATTTTTCAGATGGCACTAACAACATAGAGAAGAAACTAAGCTTTGGTTTAAACGCTTCGTATTTATATTCAAATCAAAAATTAGAGGATGTCCCAACAGATGAACTAACGGTTCGGTTTACAAACACAGAAGACGAATTAGAAGGATCTTCTCCTTTTATTATTGGTTCAGACTTAACTTTATCTCTGAAAAAAGGTGATGCTGGGCTTATAAGTTCCCTAGTGTATAACTACAGCAGTAAGAGTATCTTCTCTTTAGGTACAGGTGGTGATGACACCAATCCGGGTTCAGGACGAAGTAACATAGATCTGGCTTCAGTCTCGACCTTAGATTTAATAAATAAAATTTCTTTAAACGAATACCTAGCTCTGAAGCTAAACTTTAAGAATATTTTAAATCCTGAGTATACTCTTTCTCAAGACGTAAACAACATTGGTGTTTTGAACCCTACATTGCCAGATGGGCAAACGGTAACCTTAAACACCTATAAACGTGGAATAACAATAAGCCTTGGTGTATCCTATACCTTTTAAGAAACTTTCAATTTACATTGAGATAATATCTAATTAAAAATAAATTCTAAAAGCATCTTTTTATTAACTAAGTCATAATATTAAATTAAGGTTCAAACAACATATAAGTCCTTAATTTGCTTAAAATTTAAAACTAAAAACTTAAAACAAAGAAAATGAGAAAAATAATTTTATCCACTTTGATTTTATCATTGGTATTATTTACAAACTGTAGCAAAGACGACAGCCCAAACCCTATAGCTTCTACATGTTCAGACGGGATACAGAATGGAGATGAAACTGGTATAGATTGTGGAGGTTCATGTACAGCTTGTATTGAAGGAAAAGATGGTATCATTTCTTCACAGGATGATGCGGATTTAGATCCTCTTGATTTGAAAGGAGATGTTACGGCCAACGTAACATTGACCAGCGATGTAACCTGGATACTAAATGGTCCTTTAAGCGTAAAAGACGGAGCAACCTTATCTATTGAGCCCGGAACTACAATTAAGTCTACAGCTGGGGGAACTAATGTCTATATTGCAATAGAACAAGGAGCTAAAATTAATGCCGCTGGAACTGCTGCAGCACCGATCACTATGACTTCTAATGCTTCAAATCCAAGGTCTGGTGACTGGGGGGGTTTATTGTTGATTGGAAAAGCACCTATCAGTGGAGGTGGAACAGCAACTACAGAAGTTGTTGATCTTACCTATGGTGGTACTGTGCCAAACGATGATTCAGGAACACTTACATATGTTCAGGTATTGTATACAGGAGCTCGTATTAACGGCGATAAAGAGTTTAACGGAATTACTTTTTACGGGGTAGGTTCTCAAACGGTTGTAAATAATGTAGCTGTTTTATTTGGAGATGATGATGCATACGAATTTTTTGGAGGTACTGTTAATGTAACAAATGCCTTAACCGTAAATGCAAAGGATGATATGTTTGATTGGACACAAGGATGGACTGGAACAGGAACTAACTTTTATGGAGTACGTGAATCTGGATATACTTCAATCACTGAAGACCCAAGAGGTTTGGAAGGTGATGGAAACTTAGATGGAAACTCTCCAGGAGATTCAGGTCAATCTAATCCTACCATTAACGGACTGGTTTTAATCAACGGAGGTATAATAGATCTTGCCGATATGATTAAAGTAAGAAGAGGAAGTGGTTTAACTTTGACCAACGCCTATGTTGCTTTCAATAATGGTGATGCTTCTGCCAGTGATTTTATAGATCTTCAAGATTCAAGAGGTGATGCTAATGGTGCTTTAGTTAATTTAAGCGTTAAAGGGAACTCCGCTTCTGGTTTAGATATTACAGATATTAAAACAACTTTAGGAGCAACTATCAATGTTGTTGATGGTACAAATCCAACTGTTGACAGAAACATATTTAACTGGACTGGTTTCGTTTTTGAATAAGCCTTTAAAATTTAAATTAGTCATAAAAAAAGAGCCCCGAAAATTCGGGGCTCTTTTTTGTTATAATGCTTAGTTCTAATCAACGTCTATTTGCCACAACACGTGTATCTGTTACTTCCCACGTTTTTACTTGTGCAATCTTAGAATCATTGTACACTACTTCTTTTTGAGTATTCCCTTGATAAAATAACCAAGTTCCAACCTTCTCACCATTGTTATATTGACCTACAGCAGTTTTATTGCCGTTTGCATCATAACTAACCCATTCTCCCTGCAGTTTATTTTCCTTCGTATAAGATCCAGTTTGTGCAATTTTTCCGTTGTCATGATATAATGTGGCTTCAATCAAACCATTCGACAATACATATTTATTAGCCATATTACAAGTTTTTGCCATATCACACTTTTTAGCACATTCTTGACTAAACAACGTATTCACTGAAAATATAATGACAAGAATTATGATCAATTTCTTCATAACAATAACTTTTTTATTTATTAATACTCAAATATACAAAATGATTTACAATTTCGAAACCTTGATTTAACAATTTAGTAACATTAGATGTTTAAACAGCTATATTTCAGCCTATTACAATTCATAGATTTAACATTGGAAAATGTTTTTAACACAAAATACTTAATGATTCTTTAATATTAAGGTCACTCAAAGCTTACACAAGTAACTTATTTTTGATTAATTCTTTTATAAATCGTTTAGTTTTTGTCAACTAGATTATAAAAGTGATAGGCCGCCAAATGGCGGCCTTTATTATTAAAAAGTGACAAAGCTTATTACATTTATTTGATCTCTATTGCCTCTAGAGAAAAATTGATTCATATAACCAAGTTCAAATCGAATGGTTTTATTCAGCCTATACCCAATGCCGCCATATAATCGATTTCTATCAAATACAGCAGCCTCAGTATTTAGAAACACTTCATTATAAGCTGAAAGGTAAACTGTTTTATCGACTAATTCACCATTAGTAATTGGGACATTAATAGCTAAAAAATAACGAAATCTCAATTTGAAATCCTCTTCAACAAATCGCTGTTCAAAACGATAACGGTGTTGTATAGAGACACCTTTAAATTGTTGTTTCGTTATAAATTGCTGATAGATACGATGTTCTTTTACACTAACTTTTTCATTTGTTTCCCCAACATAGTTTTCAGATAAAATAAAGCCATACCCTATTAGTACATTGTTATTGTTATCAGACAAATTATACCCCAACCCAGCTCTTAAAAGCAATTGTTCCAAATCACCTACTGCATTATAATTTCTGTATTGCACTTCGTGATGTAAATTCCATTTCGAATTAAATTTCTTATTGCCAAAATAAATCCACCAATTCCCTAGCTCACTCGCCTGACCCATAGCAAAAAAAGGCAGTAATAAACATAGTATTACTGCCCAAGTCATTCTATTGATATTAATATCAGTCCTCATTCAAAGATGGATGCTTTATTCATAAAATTTAACTTCTCCAGAATTAATATCATACATAGCTCCAAGGATTAATATTTCACCGCTATTTTGCATTTCTGCTAAAATATCACTCTCTTTTAAAATTCTATCTATCGTCAATTTTACGTTCATAGCCGCTACATTATCTACAAACTCAATATTTGATGAGTTTCTTAAAGCAACATCTTCTGGCAAGGTAACCGCATTCACCGCAGGTGTTATCTTTTCTATCAACTTAGTGAGATTGCCCATTTTAGCGTTGTCACAGGCGCCTTTCACGGCACCACAACTTGTATGACCTAAGACAACGATCAATTTTGTTCCCGCAAGTTTACAGGCAAACTCCATACTTCCAAGTATATCTTCGTTTACGAAATTTCCGGCAATACGAACACTGAATATATCTCCCAAGCCTTGATCAAAAACCAATTCGGCAGATACTCTGGAATCAATACAACTTAAAATTGTAGCAAAGGGGAACTGTCCATCACTGGTGTCATTCACTTGTTCCAACAAATTTCTATTCGCTTTTAAGTTATTTTGAAACCGTTGGTTTCCTTCTTTTAAATATTGCAATGACTTCTCAGGAGTCATAGTTGCTTGCGTTTCTCTAGTGTGTGCTTTCATATCTTTATTATTTATATTATTACTGTTATAATTTATTTTGTTACTACTGGTCTTAATTTGAAAAATTGTATAAAACTGTCGGGGTTCTCAACGATTCCCCTTTCAGAAATAAGATTAATATCTATATTCCTGTTTCTGGCTTTTTCTGAAAAATCTTCAAGTATCTCAATGATATCGTTATCTAAATAGCGTGTTTTCCTAACATCTAGTTCTAAATAAGCGCCATGTGGGATATTGTCTAGTTCTTTTAAAATTGCTCCCTTATTGAAAAAAGTTACTTCTTCCGCCAAAGTCATCTTTAATTTAACCCTACCATTACTAGTATCTTCGATATGAAGGAAATGTGAATTTTGATAACTCTTAATAAGAATCACAACGATACCAACTCCAAGTCCAAGAATAATACCCGTAAGGAGATCCGTAAAAATAATTCCAAGGACAGTTATAGTAAAAGGAAGAAATTGCTTCCAACCCAAGTGATACATTGTCCTAAAAAGCGCAGGTTTAGCAAGTTTATATCCAACCATAAACAGGATAGCTGCCAAGACCGATAATGGAATCAAGTTGAGTAACCGTGGCACTAAAATCACAGAGATCAGCAATAGAAACCCATGGATAATAGCAGAGAGTTTTGACCTTGCCCCTGATTGAATGTTAGCCGAACTTCTTACAATTACTTGCGTAATAGGAAGCCCTCCTATAAGTCCTGAAAATATATTCCCCGATCCTTGTGCTAATAATTCCCTATTGGTAGGTGTTACTCTTTTTTGGGGATCTAATTTATCTGTTGCTTCTACACATAATAAAGTCTCTAAGCTAGCTACAAGAGCAAGCGTAAAGGCAACAATCCACACGTCGGGTGAAAAAATGGCGCCGAAGTTTGGAGTACGGAATTGAGCCAAAAAGGAGCTTACATCCTCAGGGATTGGCACCGTCACTAAATTTTTGGTGTCAATTGCCAGCGCAGCATTCTCCTTAGTAAGAACATAAAAAATAATTCCCACAACAACGGCAACCAATGGTCCTTGAATTAGGCTAAATACCTTCCCCTTTTTTGATAAAACTTTATCCCAAAGAATAAGTATTATCAAACCTATTATTGCAATTAAAGTAGCTCCTAAGCTAATAAAATTGAGGGAATTTAGAATTTCGGAAAAAGTGTTCTCTCCATCAATTTGGAAAAAATTAAAATCCCCTTCAGGACTGGCGTCATAACCAAAAAAGTGAGGAATTTGTTTTAAAATGATAATAATTCCAATCCCGGTAAGCATCCCTTTAATCACTGAAGACGGGAAGTAATACCCAATAATTCCAGCTTTTAATAATCCAAATGCAACCTGAATTATTCCTCCCAGAACAACGGCCACTAAGAAGTTTTCATAACCACCTAAACTTCCAATGGAAACAAGAACAATAGCAGCTAAACCTGCGGCCGGTCCACTCACTCCTATTTGAGATCCACTTAGGGCTCCCACAAAAATCCCTCCAACAATTCCGGCAATTATTCCAGAAAACAAGGGCGCACCACTTGCCAAAGCAATCCCTAAACATAAGGGCAGCGCTACAAAAAATACCACGATACTCGCGGGCAAATCATTTTTAATAGTTTTAAACATATATAGTTATTTTTTCTCCTTGAAAATTCTTCAAGGCAGTATTAGAAATCAATTACAATCGAAAAACTATATTATGTGTTTAGGGGGAGGAAGTAAAATTTTTGAATCGTAATTAGAAACCGTATCCAGATATTGATCAAACCCGGTTTTCTTCTGAATAAAAAATGTATCCTTTGGATATACAGTAGAATTTTGCAGAATCTTTTCGTCAACAACTTTCTCGGATTTTCCAGATTTATCTTCTTCCGAAGAATCCACAATAACAATTGCCTGCAAATCTGAATTACACAATTTAGTTATGGAAGGTCCTAGTATTGAAAAAATCAATACTATAGAAAATAATATATGTGAAAAGGTTTTTAGCATCCCAAAAAAATCAATTTACAAAATAGTCTTTAGTACTTACCCCTAACATTATCATTAATCCAATTCAAACAATCCTTAAAGGTTACGAAAATTTGCTCCTTTGGAACGAGATCCGGTATAATGTCTATTCGTTCCATCATATATCTAGGCTGTCTTAAGACATCAACTAGAACAACCTTTACATCTCTATTAGTAAGATCAACCAAAACATCTTCCAGAGCATACAAACCAGATTGATCCAAATACTGCATTCTATCCATTCTAATAACAACAGTTGAAGCAGTTTCCGGGATTTGTTTGGCTAATTGCTGAAAGTCGCTAGTGGAACCAAAAAACAATGGCCCTTTAATGTGTTTAATAAACACCTCTTCCTTAAGTGATTCGGGAAAATTATGCTCATCATCCCAAGCTTTTTCATCCAGAAGTGGCTTTACATCCGACTGTTCTGCTGTGACATCCCCCATTTTTTTCATAAACATAAGAGAGGCAATAACAAGTCCAATTCCAACAGCATAAACTAAATTCCAAACCGATGATAGAACCAAAACTACCAACATAATTATTACCTCTGGCCGTGGCATATAAGGAATAGCCTTCAAGCCTTTGTAGTCCATTACTCCAATTCCTACTGTAATTAAAATCCCGGCAAGGACAGCGGCTGGAATTTGTGACGCAATTGGCCCCAATGCTAATAAAACAAATAATAATAAGACACCCGCCACCATTCCAGAAAGTCTCGTTTTCCCACCAGAGTTGATATTTACAACCGTGCGTATGGTGGCTCCAGCTCCTGGAAGGCCTCCAAAAATTGCTGCTATACTGTTTCCAATTCCTTGCCCTATCAATTCATTATTGGGTTGATGTTTGGTCTTGGTCATATTATCTGCTACAACCGAAGTTAAAAGCGAATCTATGGCTCCTAACAAGGCTAGGGTAAGAGCTGTAAATATGTATGGTGTAAGACTCGCCAGACTAAAAGTGGTGAATATTTCCAGATTCGGTATAGGTAATCCGCTTGGTATCTCTTCAATAGGTCTGTAACTCAACTTAAAACCGTAAGCGATCCCCGACATAACTAATAACGCCACTAAGGTACTGGGTACGGCAGTTGTAATTCGTTTAAAACCATAGATAATCAATATGGTTCCCAAGGCTAATAATAATTCAAGCCAGTTAATATTTTGAATAGCGCGAGGTAGTACTTTGATAGTACCAATAACTCCAGATGCCTCAGATGCTGCTAAAGTTTGAGACTCTTTTAGAATGTCGGCTTGACTAATATGCTCCGCTCTTACAATAGTTTCTTTAAAGTCCTCCAGCACCAAAATTCCCTCTCCCGCCTCATCTTTTAGTATATTATCCAAAATTAATTCTTCAGCTCTGGGTTTAAATTGCTCTACAAATTGGGAATCCTCCTTTGGATAATATCCAATGGATGGAAGTATTTGCGTTACTAGAATGATAACCCCAATAGCCGTCATAAAACCAGAAACCACGGGATAGGGAATATATTTAATATACTTTCCTAACCCTATAAAACCCAATCCTATTTGCATAAGTCCTGCCAATAAAAACACAGTTAAGATTACCGGCAAGGCTTTGTTTATATCTCCATCATTCGCAGCTAGAATGGCCGCAATAATTACCATACTTACTGCGGTCATAGGCGCCGTTGGTCCAGAGATTTGTGTATTGGTGCCTCCAAAAAGTGCCGCAAAGAATCCTACAAAGATAGCCCCATACAATCCAGCACTAGGACCTAAACCAGAACTAACTCCAAAAGCTAACGCTAATGGTAAAGCGACAATTCCTGCTGTAATACCACCAAATAAGTCGCCTCTAAAATGCTTAAAATTGAAAATGTTCTTCATCTGTAAAAATTATTTGCCAATAGGGTGATAAAATGCTGGGTTTATAACTCGGTATAGTTCGAAAATTATTAATCGCATTTATCTGAATAAATGTATACAGCTCCCTTTTAGCCGTTTTTTATTATACTAGATTGTTAAAAAATCTGTGTAATGGAATACTTAAACGCTAAATCGCGGAGGGGGGAGTTGAATTTCTAAATAATCGCCTGAAGATATTCTAATATGGTAATTCGATAATAATTTGCCATTTTGATCATTTGCAGATCTTAAATCGGAATGAGGCTTCTCAAATATTTTAATATCATCGATTTCACTTCCAGTTTTCTTTTGTTGCTCGTCATCTGAAGTATCAACCAGAACGATTGTGTCCATATCTGAATTATATAATTTCAGAAATGAAGGCCCTAGTATTGAAAAAGTCAATACAATAGAAAAAGAGAAATACAGAATCGTTTTCAACATGATCGCAAAACTAAACTTAAATTAAACATCAAATCTTAGTATTCTGTTAAATAATATTTAAATTTTATTAAAAAGAATCCATTTAGACTTTTCATTGAACCATAACTTGTTTTTTTAATAACATACCCTTAACATTGGCTTAATATTATAAATCGTCCTTTGTAACGACAAAAACTTTAAACGATTATTAAAATGAAACGTAATTATTACATCTTCGCATTATTGCTTTGTTTGGCATTTAACGCAACTTCTCAAGAAATTAGTGACACCTCTTTTGGTAAAGGCCTTATTAATTTTGTTGCTAAAGACAGCTCCTTTAGCGTGAAATTTGCTCCAAGAATTCAGTTTCGGTCGTCCGTCCTTTGGGCAAATGACGGAGATCAATATGGTTCGCCTGAAAGTGATTTTAACATCCGTAGAGCTCGTTTAAAGTTTGATGGTTTTGCTGTAACTACAAAATTAAAATATAAAATAGAACTCGGCTTGTCCAATTTTGATATTGCAGGAGCCGACAAATACAACGACAATTCTCCACGTTATATTTTGGACGCGGTAATTATGTGGAATTTTTATGAAAATTTTGAGCTTTGGGCAGGACAAACAAAACTTCCTGGAAACATAGAACGAGTAATATCTTCCGCCAACTTACAATTGATCGACAGGTCTATTTTGAACAGTCGCTTCAACATTGATCGTGATATTGGATTTCAATTGAGACACCATATTAATGTCAACGATAATTTTGTGATTAGAGAAAAGATTGCATTATCTCAAGGAGAAGGCAGAAATATAACCTTTGGAAATTTAGGGGGGCATGAATATACCGCTAGAGTTGAAGTATTGCCTTTTGGAAACTTCAAATCTAAAGGCGATTATTCAGAAGGTGATTTAGTACGAGAACCTAAGCCGAAATTGATGATGGGTCTTTCTTATGATGTTAATAAAGACGCAGTTCGTGTTAGAGGTAATCAAGGGTCTTATATGATCACCGATACCGGGTATTATCAAACAGATATCTCTGTACTATTTGTGGATGCCATGTTTAAATACAAAGGTTTCTCGTTTATGGGTGAATATGCAGACAGAAATGCTGATGCTCCGGTAGCACTTCAAGCAGACGGTACTCCTACTGGACATATTGTTTTGGAAGGAGATTCTTTTAATTTTCAAGGGAGCTATTTATTCCCTAAAAATTATGAAGTAGCAGGTCGTTTTACAACTATCAACTACGGTGAAATTACAGGGGTAGCCGACGCTAATCAATACACCTTGGGAATTACAAAATATGTTGTAGGCCATAGTCTAAAAGTACAAACCGATTTTACTTATAGCGAAAGTGATGGGCTTCAGGACTTTTTAATGTGGAGACTTGGATTCGACCTACATTTTTAAATCTGGCAATTATTGACACTAATCCTTACTCGTTAATTTGAAGTTTTATTTCTAGTACAAAAAATGAAGTACTGTTAATTGATCTTTTAATATAAAAACTGTCGTTTCAATTTATTCATGCTGAATTAACATTCACGTAACACATTTTGACGACATTTGCAATGCAGAAATTAATCACTTATAAATGAAAAAAATAATTACAATTATCGCACTTGCTTCCATAGTAATAGCTTGTGGAAACAAAAAAGAAAATTCTGCTGCCGATCAAAATGAAACGGCAGCGCTGTCTGGAACAATAAAAGTTGATGGCTCCAGCACTGTATTTCCAATTACTGAGGCGGTCGCTGAAGAATTCAGAGCTGTACAGCCAGATGTAAAAGTAACTATTGGTGTCTCTGGAACTGGAGGAGGTTTCCAAAAATTCTCTAGAGGTGAAACCAATATTTCAGATGCTTCGCGTCCCATTAAAGACAAAGAAATGGAGGCTTGTGCTGCAAACAATATTACTTATATTGAATTGGAAGTTGCTTACGATGGCCTAGCAGTTTTAGTAAATCCTGAGAATACTTGGGTAGACAGTTTTACTGTTGAGGAGTTAAAAAAAATATGGGAACCAGAAGCTCAAGATAAAATAATGAAATGGAATCAAATTCGTCCAGAATGGCCAAATGAGGAAATTCATTTATATGGCCCTGGTGTAGCCTCAGGAACCTATGATTATTTTACAGAAGCAGTTGTAGGGAAAAGTGGTTCTAGTAGAGGAGACTTTACTGCTAGTGAGGACGATCATGTTTTGGTACAAGGTATCGCCGGAGATAAGTTTTCTTTAGGATTTTTTGGATTAGCCTATTATGCCGAAAATAAAGATAAACTTACTTTAATTGGAGTTCACAATGGGACCGAAGTAGTGAAGCCTACATTAGAAACTGTTAGCAATGGAACTTATAGCCCTCTATCACGACCTCTTTTTATTTATGTAAACAGCACTTCAGTTAAATTGGCCGAAGTTGTTGAATTCGTGAACTATTACATAGACAATGCTGGGGAATTATCGGAAGATGTAGGTTACATTCCACTTCCAAGTGAACTTTATTTAAAACAGAAAGAAAAATTCAAAGCTTTTGTTGAAAGTAACAAATAAACAAAAGTTAATTTTGGGAAAATCAGATACCAAATGGTATCTGATTTTCTGTATTTAAAAAAATAAACCGTGAGAAAACTCAAAGAACTTGTTATTGAAAAATCCCTTTTGGCAAGTTCGTTGATTACTATTGCTGTTACCATTGGCATTATCCTAGTACTCTCTATTGAAGCTATACAGTTTTTTACTGAGGTTTCTATTGTAGATTTTTTCACAGATACTCAATGGACCCCATTATTTACCGAAAAACACTTTGGAATATTACCATTACTTTCTGGGACTTTACTTACTTCTTTTATCGCAATATCTGTAGCATTACCAATTGGATTATCTATTAGTATTTATTTAAGTGAATATGCGCCTAATTCTTTTCGAAAAACCATAAAGCCTCTACTAGAACTTCTAGCATCCATACCGACTGTTGTCTATGGATTTTTTGCTTTGGTTGTTGTTACACCCTATTTGCAGACGATAATCCCTGGCATGTCCGGTTTCAACTCCCTTTCCGCAGGAATAGTTATGGGAATCATGATTATTCCATACATTTCTTCCATTAGCGAGGATGCACTTCATGCTGTTCCAGATTCATTGAGAGAGGCTTCTTATGGCATGGGAGCCACCAAATTGCAGACAGCTTTCAAAGTGATAGTCCCCGCCGCTTCTTCAGGGATAATAGTGTCCATTATTCTAGCCATCTCAAGAGCTATTGGAGAAACTATGATTGTTGCTGTGGCAGCAGGACAACAGCCAAGGTTAACCCTGGATCCAACCGTTCCTATAGAAACAATAACAGCGTATATCGTTCAAGTAAGTTTGGGTGATGTGCAGCATGGTTCTTTAGAATACAGAACTATATTTGCAGCGGGTATTACCCTATTTGTTTTTACTTTTTTATTGAATACTCTGAGTTATAGAATACGAAAGAAATTTAAAAAAAAATATGAATAGTATTCAAAAAAATAGATGGAAAGACCAGGCTTTTAAATTCTGGGGGATCTTTTGCACTCTAATCGGATTAGTTCTACTTGCAGTATTTATAGGAAACATATTAATAGACGGCGTTGCAAGAATAAATTGGGATTTTATAACTGATTTACCGTCCAGAAAACCAGAAAATTCAGGGATCTATACTGCTTTAATGGGAAGTATCTGGATTCTATTTCTTACCACTATAATAGCCTTTCCAATAGGTGTTGCCGCTGCCATTTACTTAGAAGAGTATGCAAAAAACAATAAGCTTTCAGGAATATTAGAAATCAATATTTCAAACTTGGCTGGGGTACCTTCCATAATTTATGGTTTATTAGGTTTAGAAGTCTTTGTGAGAATTATGAACCTAGGGGCAAGTGTCTTAGCCGGAAGTTTAACATTGTCTTTATTGATTCTTCCAATAGTCATTGTAGCAACTCGGGAAGCAATAAAAGCTGTTCCTAAAACAGTAAAAGATGCTTCATATGCGTTAGGTGCCTCAAAATGGCAAACTATCTGGTATCAAATATTGCCGGCATCTGGCGGAGGTATTTTAACGGGGGTAATTCTCGCTTTATCCAGAGCTGTTGGAGAGACCGCTCCATTAATCGTTGTTGGTGCATTAGCATATGTCCCCTTCGCCCCATCAAGCCCAATGGATGAATTTTCAATTTTACCCATTCAAATATTTAATTGGATTTCAAGACCTCAAGCTGGTTTCATTGAAAATGCAGCAGCAGCAATTATTATATTATTGGGCATCACGTTCATTATGAATGGAATTGCAGTGTACTTCAGAAATAAATGGCAAAGCAAATGGAAATAATTAAGGAACCCTTTATAACGAAAACTATGACTTTTGACAAAGTGATCGATCCTTCACTAAAAAAAATTCCAACTATTGAGATAGAGGATGTAAAGGTTTGGTATGATGATTTTATGGCTATAAAAGGCATTAACATGAGCATTAAACCAAATACTGTTACAGCATTTATTGGACCGTCGGGATGTGGTAAATCAACCTTTTTACGATTATTCAATAGGATGAATGATTATGTTGATAGCTTTCGCATGGAAGGGAAAATTAAAATTAATGGTAACAACATTTATAAGAAAAAAGTTAACGTAGAAGAACTGAGAAAGGAAGTTGGCATGGTTTTTCAGAAACCTAACCCATTTCCAAAATCTATCTTTGAAAATGTGGCTTACGGATTAAAAATCCAAGGAATTAAGGATAAAGAGTTTATAAAACATCGCGTAGAATCGGCGCTAAAACAAGTTGTACTTTGGGACGAGGTCAAGGACAATTTAAAAAAATCCGGAATGGCATTATCCGGCGGACAACAGCAGCGACTATGTATTGCAAGAACTCTGGCTGTTGAACCTTCAATTATTTTAATGGATGAGCCAACGGCTTCTTTAGACCCAATTTCAACAGCTAAGATTGAAGAACTGATATATGAACTTAAAAAGAAGTATACCATTGTAATAGTAACCCATAATATGCAACAAGCAGGAAGGATTAGTGATTATACAGCCTTCTTCTATATGGGAGACCTCATAGAATACAATAAGACAAAAATCATTTTTACTAATCCCGAAAAAACCCAAACCGAAAATTATATTACTGGGCGTTTTGGATAATTATAAAGTAGTTTTAATATGGTAGTAAATGCAGAACAACAAAGAGAAGTCTTAAATCAGGCTGGACTCGAAATGCTTCATCTATGCATCTCTCAAGTAGCCAAAGCAAAGGAGGCGTTTGTCTTACATGATAGCGATCTGGCGGAGGAAGTAATTCATACCGAAGCCCGAGTGAATGGTTTGGATTTAAAAATTGAAAAGGATTGTGAAAAATTTCTGGCGCTATACACACCTGTCGCTATTGATTTACGATTTATTATGGCCATTCGTAAAATAAATTTTGACCTAGAAAGAATTGCAGATCATGCCGAAGGTATCGCAAGGTATATTATAGATGAAGATAATAAAATTTCTGCCGGACTATTAGAGAGCTTAAAGTTTGAAGCAATGTATGAAATAGTTACTTCTATGTTCGAAAACATAACCGTTGCATATGAAGAAAAAGATGTAAAAGCGGCCAGAAAGGTTTTTAAAAAGGATAAGGCGTTGGACAAGATTAATGCGAAGGCTTTTGCTCTCATAGAAACAGAAATCAAAAAAGACATCAACATTACGGGCCAGGCTTTAATCTTATTTTCTGTTATAAAAAGAATGGAAAGAGTGGGCGATTTGATTAAAAATATTGGCGAGGAAATTATCTTTTATATTGAAGCTGAAATAGTAAAGCACAAAAAGAAAAAGTAATTCTCAGAATTGCATAAAATTTTCAAAATGCCTTTAAATTTTCTATTTTTATAAATTAGGAGCCTTTTCATAACATTGAATTTTGTAATTTGAAGTAGGTTTGTACATTCCTTTCAACAATTTTTAGTTATGGATAATATTTATTTATTAATGCTAGTTGCTCTAGGATTTCTAGCAATCGCAGATCTTGTGGTAGGAGTTAGCAACGATGCCGTAAACTTCTTAAATTCGGCTGTTGGATCGAAGGCCTTAAATTACAAAACCATTATGATAGTGGCCAGCTTAGGCATCGCCTTTGGAGCTTTATCTTCAAGTGGAATGATGGAAGTTGCGCGTAAAGGTATTTTTATGCCCGGCGAGTTCTACTTTAATGAAATCATGATCATTTTCATGGCTGTAATGATTACAGATATTCTTCTTCTTGATTTTTTCAATACCCTAGGAATGCCTACCTCAACTACAGTTTCCATCGTTTTCGAATTGTTGGGGGCAGCCCCCCCCCCCCTTTCGATATATAAATACCGATAAGGCATCTGAAATTATTTATGGTATATTACTCTCTGTCATTATAGCTTTTTCGGTTGGTGCTCTTATTCAATATATATCTAGACTTTTATTATCATTCCACTTTGAAGAAAAGGCACCATGGGTAGCTGCACTATTTGGAGGTATTGCGGCTACCGCGATTACCTATTTTATCTTCATAAAAGGATTAAAAGATGCTAGTTTTATACCATCTGACTTCAAAGAATATGTGTTTTCACACACATTAACTATTGTTGCTTTAAGCTTTGTTTTGTGGACAACTGTTTCGGGTGTCATTACAGGTCTACTTAAGATAAGCGTATATAAGTTTATTATTCTCATTGGAACTTTCGCTATCGCAATGGCTTTTGCCGGAAATGACTTGGTAAATTTCATTGGTGTGCCAATAGCAGCATTGCAATCTTACGAAGCATGGTCAATATCTGGTGTTGCTGCCGAATCATTCAGTATGCAGGTTATGGCTGCGAAAGTTCAAACTCCTACTCTGCTGCTGTCTTTGGCAGGTGCTGTTATGGTGTTGACATTATGGTTTTCTAAAAAGGCAAGAGGAGTATTAAAAACTTCCATTGATCTTTCTAGTCAAGATTCAGTAAAAGAGCGTTTTCAACCTAATTTTTTATCAAGAGGAATTGTAAGATTAGCAAAAGGAACTTCAAGTATGTTTTCTATGGTTCTTTCTCAACGGAACCAAGAACATATTGACAAGAGATTTCAAAAACTGACTGTAACGCTCAATAAAGGCGAAGAAGCCCCTGCCTTTGATATGGTAAGAGCTGCTGTAAACCTAATGGTTGCGAGTATTCTTATCTCAGTTGCAACTTCAATGAAACTTCCATTATCTACCACCTATGTCACCTTTATGGTTGCCATGGGTACTTCTTTGGCAGATAAAGCATGGGGAAGTGAAAGTGCAGTTTATAGAGTTGCGGGAGTATTAAGCGTAATTGGGGGTTGGTTTTTTACAGCCTTCATTGCTTTTGTAGCTTCAGGTATATTGGCTTATATTATATATTTAGGTGAAGGCCCAGCAATTGCCATTTTATTACTACTAGCTATTGGATTGTTGTTGCGGAATTATTTTTCACATAAAAATAAAGGGACTACAAAAATTGACCCTTCAAGCTTAAAAAAATCAGAGAGCAGTACCGTACAGGGAATTATTTCTGAAAGTGCTCATAATATATCTAATGTTGTTTCAAGAACTAATAAAATTTATACTGATGTTCTTAATGGATTGGCCAATCAAGATCTCAAAAAACTTAGTAAAAGTAAAAAAGGAGTTGAGAAATTAGATGCCGAAGTCGAGGAATTAAGGGATCACATTTTCTATTTTATTAAAAATCTAGATGAAACTAGTGTAAGAGGAAGCAATTTTTATATTATTATTCTAGGCTATTTGACTGATATTGCACAATCCTTAGAGTTTATTTCTAAGAAAAGCTATAAACACGTAAACAATAATCATAAGGCTTTAAAATTTAGCCAAATCAAGGACTTGCAGGAAATCACCTCATCTTTCCAAGAGCTCTTACATGACATACAATTGATTTTCGATAATCAGGAATTTGAAAAGTTAGAAAGTGTCTTAAAGAGAAAAGAAAATGCTGTTGCTGATATTTCTGTAAAAATTGAAAAACAAATAACCAGAACGAGAACCGAAGAATCTAGTCCTAAGAATACAACTCTATATATTAGTTTATTACTAGAAACCAAAGATTTGGTAGTAAGCTTAATGAACCTGATGGAAGAGTATTATAAAAGTTACAAGAAGAATTAATTCATTTAAGTAAGAATGAAAAATATAAAAGTGAAATAGCTAGCTCTTTTAGTAGTACTTATCAATTTTGCAGTTGATGTCTTTTGTCAAGTATTAACAGGAAATCAACTTACAGATAAGAGTATAGCTTATCACAATCTTCATGGTAATTGGAACTCTTTTAACGGAACGCTGCATCTAACTATAGAAACTCCCTAGCAATTGGTGATTCGGCAGAGACAAGTTATATGGTGAATCCCGGAAAATGTACCACTTCTATTATAGATTCAATAAATAATTATATCCAAAAACGAGCACTTTGCGAAACCGCTTCCCTTTATTATAGTTAGCATACATATCTGTGCGGCCTGCGCATGAAACTGAAAGACCCAGAAACTCAAATTTCTGAAAAAATAGAGCCTAGTATTACAACATGAATAACAAATATTTGGGAACAGATATTTTAAGACATTAAAAAAGGAAGGCTAAAGCCTTCCTTTTTTAATTCATATTAACGGTGAATCTAAGACCCACACATCAGACAATCATCATCGGGCCCTCCATTTTTAGACCTATCTAGTAATTGTCGTAACTCCTGTGGTGTCATTGGTTTATCTGAAATTGCAGATATTACATCCGCCTCAATTGCAACTGCTGCCAAAGCGGCAACGGGTTCATTTTTCACTTCTTGCTTCAATGTAAATTTAATTGCATCTACTGCACTCTTAGTTCGTAAATAGTACATTCCCGTTTTCAAACCGCTCTTCCATGCATAAAAATGCATAGAGGTAAGTTTTGCATAATTTGCATTTTCCATGAACAGATTCAATGACTGCGATTGATCAATAAAATATCCTCGTTGACGTGACATATCAATGATATCTTTCATGCTTAATTCCCAAACCGTTTTATACAATTCTTTTAAATCTTGTGGAATTACATCCACATTTTGCACAGAACCATTAGCACGCATAATCTCTTCCTTTAGATCATCGTTCCAAAGGTTTAGAGCAACTAAATCTTCTAATAAGTGCTTATTTACCACTATAAACTCCCCAGAAAGAACGCGACGAGTATAAATGTTTGAAGTATATGGTTCGAAAGCTTCGTTATTTCCTAAAATTTGAGATGTAGATGCTGTTGGCATTGGAGCAACTAACAACGAATTACGTACGCCACTTTTCTTAATCTCTTTCCTAAGTTTCTTCCAGTCCCACCGACCACTCAATTCTGAATCTTCTATGCCCCAGAGATTATGTTGAAACAACCCCTGAGAAATCGGAGAACCTTTATAACTTTCGTATGTTCCATCCTCTTTGGCTTCTTCCATAGAAGCTGTTAACGCAGCAAAATATAATGTTTCAAAGATTTCTTGATTTACCTTTTTGGCTTCATCAGAGGTAAAGGGTAAGCGCATCATGATGAAAGTATCTGCCAATCCCTGAATTCCTAATCCAATAGGACGATGACGGAAATTAGAATTTTCAGCCTCTATCACAGGATAGTAATTACGATCAATCACCCGATTTAAATTCTTTGTAACCCGTTTGGTTACGCGAAATAATTCCTTATGATCGAACTCGCCACTTTTCACAAACATTGGTAACGCAATAGAAGCTAGATTACATACGGCTACTTCATCGGAAGCCGTATATTCCATAATCTCAGTACATAAATTTGACGAACGTATGGTTCCTAAATTCTTTTGGTTACTCTTTCTATTAGCAGCATCCTTATACAGCATATAAGGAGTTCCTGTTTCTATTTGAGATTCCATAATTTTCTCCCAAAGTTCGCGGGCTCTAATTGTTTTTCTACCTTTATTTTCAGCCTCATATTTATGGTACAATGCTTCAAACTCTTCTCCATGACATTTATATAATCCCGGACATTCATTAGGGCACATTAAGGTCCATTCGCCGTCTTCTTGTACTCGCTTCATGAATAAATCTGGAATCCACATGGCGTAAAACAAATCGCGTGCTCGCATTTCTTCTTTACCCGTGTTTTTCTTCAAATCCAAGAAATCAAAAATGTCTGCATGCCAAGGTTCAACATATATAGCAAAAGAGCCTTTGCGTTTTCCTCCTCCCTGATCTACATAACGAGCGGTATCATTGAACACACGAAGCATAGGGACGATTCCATTGGAGGTTCCGTTTGTTCCCGAAATATAGGATCCTGTTGCTCGAACGTTATGGATAGATAAACCTATTCCTCCGGCAGATTGTGAGATTTTGGCAGTCTGCTTCAGTGTGTCATAGATACCGTCAATACTGTCGTCCTGCATCGCCAATAAAAAGCAAGAGGACATTTGTGGTTTCGGAGTACCGCTATTAAAAAGTGTTGGTGTCGCATGAGTGAAGTACTTCTTAGACATCAATTCATACGTTTCTTTAACTGCTAATAAATCATCCAAATGTATCCCAACTGAAACGCGCATCAACATATGTTGTGGACGCTCAACAATATTCCCATTCAGTTTTAGCAAATAGGATCGCTCTAGGGTTTTAAAACCAAAATAATCATATCCAAAATCACGATTATAAATAATGGTAGAGTCTAGATCTTCAGCATTTTCTTGAATCACCTTATATACTTCATCACTCAATAAAGGTGCGTCCTTACCTGTTCTTGGATTTACATAATGATATAAATCTGACATTACCTCAGAAAAAGACTTCTTAGTATTCTTATGTAAGTTTGAGACAGAAATTCGCGCTGCTAATCGCGCATAATCGGGGTGCGAAGTAGTCATGGTAGCAGCAACCTCAGCAGCCAAATTATCCAATTCACTGGTAGTAACTCCATCGTACAAACCCTCAATAACGCGCATCGATATTTTCACTGGATCTACCAATTCGTTTAAACCATAGCATAGTTTACGCACTCTTGCTGTAATTTTATCGAACATAATAGGTTCTTTTCGGCCGTCTCTTTTTACTACATTCATATGCTCATTTTTTGAGGTTATTTTAGCTGTTGAAAAAAATGCTCCTGTACAATTTTTTTTAAATTGCACATTTACAGTTATATATATTAAAAATTCTATTCGCTTAAGGCGAAAGATTTTCTAGAAATCTGCGTCGAAACTAATTTTATTAGACTCTTTGTCCATATTGGTAACCCCTGCTTTTTGATATTCAGCAACACGTTTTTCGAAAAAATTAGTTTTTCCTTGCAGGGAAATCATATCCATAAAATCGAATGGATTAGTGGTGTTGTATTCTTTATCGCAATTTAATTCTACTAAAAGGCGATCTGTTACAAACTCGAGATACTGGGTCATTAACTTAGAATTCATTCCAATAAGACTTGCTGGAAGTGATTCTGTAATAAATTCACGCTCTATATCTAAGGCATCAACAATTATTTCACGTATTCGATCCTTCGGCACTTTATTCACTAAGTGGTGATTGTGTAAGTGTACCGCAAAATCACAATGAACTCCCTCATCGCGCGATATTAGCTCGTTAGAAAAAGTAAGTCCTGGCATTAAACCACGTTTTTTTAACCAGAAAATAGAACAAAAAGCCCCCGAAAAGAAAATCCCTTCTACTGCCGCAAATGCAATAAGACGCTCTGCGAAACTTGGGCTATCTATCCACTTAAGAGCCCAATCAGCTTTCTTCTTAATAGCTGGAAAATTATCAAGTGCATGAAAAAGCAAGTCTTTTTCCTTTTCATCTTTTACGTAAGTGTCAATTAATAATGAATACGTTTCACTATGAATATTCTCCATCATAATTTGAAAGCCATAGAAGAATTTAGCTTCACTATATTGCACTTCATTAACGAAATTTTCAGCTAAATTTTCATTAACAATTCCATCTGAAGCCGCAAAAAAAGCAAGAATATGTTTTATGAAATAACGTTCATCACTATTTAACTTGGTAGTCCAATCCGTAAGATCTTGGTGTAAGTCAATTTCCTCAGCAGTCCAAAAACTAGCTTCAGATTTTTTATACCATTCCCAGATATCGTGATGTTGAATAGGAAAAATAACGAATCTGTTCTTATTTTCCTCTAAAATTGGCTCTACTTTATTCATTGTCCTTTGCTTTTTAATCTGAATTAAATTAGGGTTACTTGGGACTAACAAATATGATTATTATTAATAGGAAAAATGAATAATTTTAATCTAGGTTTTCAACAAAGTTTTCAACATATAACTTTTTAAGTGTTACTATAATTTTGTTAAACAACTCTTCTAATTAATTGATTATTAATCAATTAAAATACTTATGCAAGGTTATAAACAATTGAGAAAAATGTCGTTGAAAACCGTTAAGGCATCCGCTTTACAGTACTTGTAGGGAGTTTTCCTTAGCTTTTAACAGCTATAATTTTTAACGATTTTGGGTTTAAAATTCTATGAAAAAATCTCCTTTTGAACGCAGATTTTACTCATTTAAAATTTTTATAAGTAAAAATGCGTCCAACTTGTGTCAAAATCTCATTTTTATAATTAGTACTATTAAAAAAAATAAGTGATGAATAAATAGTGTACAGTAAACTGAAACTCGGTTGAAGAAAAACAAAAGGTCATTAATCACATTACTACTTCGCGGCGACTTTTTCCAATTCGGCGTACCAATATTCACCAAATTTACGGATAAGTGCCTCCTTTACGAATTTATACACCGGGACCTTTAAGGACACTCCTAATGTGCAAGCATCGTTACAAATAGGCCATTTATGATAATTAACGGCAGAAAACTCACTGTAGTCCTGAACTCGTACCGGGTACAAATGGCAAGAAATTGGTTTTTTAAAGTCGATAACCCCTGCATTATATGCGTCCTCAATCCCGCAGCTTGCAGTACCATTTTTAGTAAACGTAACATAAGCACATTCCTTCCCTTCTACTAATGGGGTTTCCAATTCATCCAAATCGGACGTAATAAATGTACCCTGTGATTCAATTGCTGCTATCCCTTCAGGGCGGAGAAACGGCTTCACCTTAGGATAGATTGCGTTAAGTATTTTTGTTTCTTCACTACTTACTGGAGCACCAGCCTCCCCTGAAATACAACATTCTCCTTTGCATGCGTTTAGATTGCACACAAAATCCTTTTCAATTAAATCTTCAGAAACTATTGTTTTACCAAGTTGGAACATCCGGCAAAGATAAATTGTTTTTGCAAGTATTTCGGTAGAAAAATTGCCTTAATTAAAAGTGGAAAATGCTTAAAAATTCAGGGCTTTATGTCTAGTTTTGCAGCCAAATCAATATCATTTATGAATTTCAATATTAAAGAAATATTTACCGCTACTATGGTCCTCTTTGCCGTAATTGATATTGTTGGCAATATTCCAATTATCATATCATTGCGGAAAAAAGTAGGGCATCTAAAATCTGGGAAAGCATCGATTATTGCGGGAGTAGTAATGATCGTCTTTCTTTTTATAGGAGAACGCATTTTACATCTAATCGGAATTAATGTAAATGAGTTTGCTGTTGCAGGAGCATTTATCTTATTTTTTATTGCCCTTGAAATGATTCTTGGCGTTACCTTATTTAAGGAAGAAGATAGCAGCCCAGATCTGGCAACTATATTCCCTTTGGCCTTCCCAATGTTAGCTGGACCGGGTAGTTTAACGACTTTACTATCTCTTAGAGCTGAATACTCTATTGAAAATATAATAATAGCCATTGTTTTTAATGTAGTGGTAATTTATGTAGTTCTTAAAACTTCTGCAAAAATTCAAGGCTTTTTAGGAAAGAATGGAATTGCAGTAATACAAAAGATTTTTGGAGTAATTTTATTGGCAATTGCTGTAAAATTGTTCACCTCAAACATTCAGGAACTATTTAATTAACAAGAAGTAAATTGGGTTAAACTATGAAAATTTTTACGTATTCCCTCATCCTAATAGCAATAGTACTTACTGTGTTTAATGCTACAAAGTTAAATTTTGAAAATCTCTTTGAAGGCGAAAGTTCTGTTGCCGCAATTGGCATTTTGGCTGCAGCCTGCGTTATCTTATTGTTGATAATTTTACGAATCTCGCAAAGGATTGCGAAGAAGAAAAAATAATTTAAAACGAAATTAATCTTTCGTCTTCTGCCTGTCTAATTGCAATACTTTCAACAGCATAACATCATCCTCATTTAAAATATACTCAAAGGCGTTTGGACCGTATAGCTGCTGTGCAATATTTGCTTTAAGCGCTTTTTTAATTGCTTCTGAATAACTGCTTAGGTCAATTTGGGCCTCGTTAAATCTGGCATATTCAATAAATTCTTTCGAAAGCTTATCATCCACTTTGTAGTCTAACACAAAATCATCGAATGAGACACCGTCAAATTCATGTCTATTCTTTTCTAAATATTCAAAAATATAATAACTCATAAATCCGCTTCGAGAAACATACTGAATAGTCTCATTCTCAATACTCGTATCTTTAGGAACAAAGACATCAGGGATTATTCCTCCACCTCCGTAGACCACCTTTCCCTTTGGTGTAACAAACCTCAAAGAATCGGACACATGTATACTATCGGCAGTTAACAACTCCCCATTTCTATACCTTTTTTCATAATCTTCATAATAAGCATCGTTCCCTTTACCATATGGTTTTTGAATGGAACGTCCGGTAGGGGTATAATAACGTGCTATCGTTAGGCGAACCGCACTTCCATCCCCCAATGACATTTCCCTTTGAACCAAACCCTTACCAAACGACCTTCTCCCTATAATTATTCCTTTATCATTATCCTGTAGTGCCCCGGCAACTATTTCGCTGGCCGAAGCCGAATTTTCATTTATCAGCACGTAAAGTTTTCCATCTTCAAAATTCCCACGACTTGAAGCATATGATCTGTTTTCTTCACCATTTTTGTTTTTGGTAATCAAAATGAGTTTATCATCCTTTAGAAATTCATCCACAATTTGTTCGGCAGTGGTAATATAACCTCCTGGGTTGTTCCTCAAGTCTAATACCAATTCGGTAATGCCTTGGTCTATCAACTCATCTATGGCCTTCTCGAACTCCTTATAGGTGGTTTCCGAAAATCGATTTATCTTAATATATCCAAGACTATCGGTCAATTTATAAGAAGCATCAACACTTACTAGAGGTACTCTTTTCCTTTTCACATTAAACTCCAACAACTCTTTTTCACCCTTGCGAAATACCCTTAACTTAACTCTCGAATTAATTTCCCCTTTAAGATAATTTGTAATGCTGTCTCTTTCAATATTTTCACCAAATAATTTTTTAGAGTCTGCATATAAAATTCGATCTCCCCCTCTAATTCCGGCATTCGCTGCAGGACCTCCATCAATAGCACGAATTACTGCAATTGAATCTTTATATGGATAAAAGCTTATTCCAATACCCACAAAGTTACCCCGCATATCGTCTGCATTATCTTCATATTCATCTTTCGGGATATAAACTGAATGTGGATCGAGATTTTCTAAAATGCTGTTTACCGTTACATCTACTATACTATCGGTATTCACCCGATCAACATATTCATAATCTATATAGTCTATGAGCCTATTTAATTTATCTTTCTTTGAATTGGTAGCGAAAATCTTTTCCGTAGTATCATTAAAGTTTAGCTTGGAGCCAATAAAAATCCCCGTGGCAACTGCCACGCCTAATAATAAAGGAATGTATTTTTTATGAAACCCCATGTGCTATTCTAAATCCTCAATATACGAAATACTAACTCCAGCTTTTTCTAAAAATTTGATTCCAGAATTGTCTTTATATTCTTTATGATAAACAAGACGCTTAATTCCGGCCTGATGAATTAGTTTACTACAATGCTGGCAGGGTGACATAGTAATATATAATGTGGCTCCGTCACAGGATTGAGTTGAAGAAGCAACCTTTAAAATAGCATTTGCTTCAGCATGTAAAACATACCATTTTGTAGATCCATCGTCATCCTCACATTTATTTTCAAATCCCGTTGGCGTTCCATTATAGCCATCACTAATGATCATCTTATCCTTTACAATTAAAGCTCCAACTTGTCTACGATCGCAATATGAAAGTTTACTCCATTCCAATGCCATTCTTAAGTATGCAATATCGTATTGTGATTGTTTTTTCTGATTTTGATTCATCAAATGAAATATAAGATAATTAGTGTACCCTTTCTGAAGGATTTGTATTGCCGCTTTTTTAGATCTTCATTTCAAAACCCAAAAAAATTATACCGCTAAGATAAGTAGCGAATTTAAAAGGAAGTTACAGTCTTGCAAAATAACTTATGTTAACTCTTTCAAAAACTTTTAGAATATGGCTGCTTTTTAATCCTATCTAAAAAATCCAATTTTTTACCAGCATGGGAATTACCATCCCAAAAACAATGGAAGACACTACCAAGACCCAATCTCTCTTGTTGAATCTAAAAATGGTTTGAAACAGGAATGCAAAAATCAATACTATAAACACGATAATTATTTGAGCCAATTCAACTCCTAATGCAAATTCTAATAAAGGCATAGCACCTCCATCCGTATTTATCATTTTATAGTAAGCTACAAATCCGAAACCATGAATTAAACCAAAGAAAATAGTGACAATAAATAATATTCCTAGTTTTTCAAAACGTTTGTTATTCCCAGCAGCAAGAAGATTAAATCCCGCAGCAACTAAAATAGTAATAGGTATTAAAAACTCAATCCACCTCGATGAAACACTTACAATATTGTAATTCCCAAGCAAAAGTGAAGTAGTATGGCCAAGGGTAAATAACGTAACTAACAGAAACAACCTTTTCCAGGATTCAAAAGAATATGAAGCGCATAGTGCAATTATAAAAAGAATATGGTCTATAGCTTTCCAATCGAGCACATGCTCAAGACCTAAAGTAAAGTATAGCCAAAAATCGGACATTGGGGATGTAGATTGTTAGGAATTCTCAAATATAGACAATCTTATGCAAAAATTCATATCTTTAAAAGCCATTCAAGAATCTTGAAGGAATTGAATTTTGAAAGTAGATAGTCGTTTAAATTATTTTCAAAGATTTGTACTTTGTTGAAATTTATACTTTTGAAAGAAAAAGTATTCGGAAATTTATAAAAAATAACAAAAACTTGCACGATAAAACGCTATCTCAATCTATGAAAAAGTTAGAGAAAAAACATAAAATGAAAAAATGGATTAAAATAAATACACTGATACTGTTATTATTGACTTTTTGGAGTTGGAATACTATCAAAAAATCTTCAAACGAAATTGCCGATGAGAGACAGAGGGTTGAAATAGTTACAGATTATGGCACTATGATTATCGAGCTATACAACGAGACTCCATTGCACCGAGATAATTTCGTCAAACTTGTAAAAGAAGGCACCTATGACAGTCTGCTTTTCCACAGAGTTATTGAAAATTTCATGATCCAAGGAGGCGATCCTGATAGTCGTCATGCAAAAGCTGGGGATAACCTTGGTGAGGGAGACTTACCCTACAAAGTTGAGGCCGAATTCAATCCAACTCTTTTTCATAAACGAGGAGCATTGGGCGCAGCTAGAGATGGTAATCTTCAACGCGCATCAAGTGCTGTTCAATTCTATATAGTGCAAGGAAAAATATTAAATGACAGCCTCCTTGAAGTTTCAGAAAAAAGAATTAATGGTTGGCTTGCGGAGCATTTTGCCAAAAATGATCCAACAAATAAGTCCCTACTTGACTCTATTAAAAAAACTTCCGAATTACAAAATGAAGAACGCAATATCTTTTTCAATGACAGTCTGAAAAAAGTGACTGCTAATTACACTAATTATGAGCGATATACTATTCCAGAGTCGCACCGAAATGTATACAAAACTATTGGTGGCACACCTCATCTCGATCAAAACTATACTGTTTTTGGAGAATTGATTGAAGGATTTGAAGTGCTTGACTCCATTGCAGCGGTGAAAACAGCCAATGGAGACAGGCCTATAACTGATGTTAGAATACTCTCCGCACGCGTATTAGAAAGGGATTAAAATTATTTTTAAACTAAATCTCTAATCAAAATTATTCAAAAACAAAAAACATATAACCTATAAACCGGTCCTCTACGATGAAAATAAAATTAATACTAATTAGCATACTTTTATCAAGTGAAATATATGCCCAATCCTATCTGGAAATACACCGTAATGCAATTGTTGTAGACACCCACAACGACATCCTAATGAAAGCAGCAGATATAGGAATTATCTTTGATCAAGATCTAACGGGAAAAACAAGCAGTGATTTAAAAAGATGGAAAACGGGAGGACTCGATGTTCAAGTTTTTTCGGTCTATTGTGATGGCGATTTGAATGAACCATACGCCTATGCAAATAGGGAAATGGATAGCCTTGATGCTGTGGTGGCAAGAAATCCGGATAAAATCGCAAAAGTTGCCAATTATGAGGAGCTCATTGAAGTAGTAAATCAAAATAAAATCGCAGCCATGTTTGGTGTAGAAGGCGGCCATATGATAGAAAATGACCTTACTAAATTAGAAGCACTATATAATCGAGGAGCAAGATATTTAACCTTAACCCATAACATTTCTCCAGACTGGGTAACAAGTGCAATGGATGAAACAACCGATCCAGATATGCCCAACAAAGGCCTTACAGATTTTGGCAGACAAGTGGTAAGGCGTATGAATGAGTTAGGAATGATGATAGATGTAAGCCATGCAGGTGACCAGGCATTCTGGGATGTGATAAATATGACCACAAAACCAATAATTGCCTCGCACAGTTCAGTTTATAGCCTTGTACCTCACCGACGCAATTTAAAAGATGAGCAAATAAAAGCTATCGCTAAAAATGGTGGAGTGATTCAAGTAAATTTTCATCCTGGATTTATTGACAGTAGCTTTGAAGCAAAAGAAATCAATTTTTTAGAGAGGCATGCAGTTGAAAATGACTCACTTTTAAGAAGTAGTATGGGTGAATTTTATTCAATGGATTACCTCTATCAAAAATATTCAAAAGAAGCTAACGACATGCGACCGCCTTTATCTTTGCTTATTCAACATATTGAATACATTATAAATCTGGTGGGAATTGATTATGTTGGATTAGGATCAGACTTTGATGGAATTAATCTTACGCCTCTGCATTTAGATGATGTTACGTCCTATCCTTTAATCACAAAAGCATTGGTTGAAAAAGGATATCGAGAAGCGGATATTACCAAAATTCTTGGAGCTAATTTTTTAAGGGTTTTAAAAGCAAATGAAAGGAAATAATAAATTTGTAGACTTCATTAAACTTTTAATATTTTGGTTCCTTTTAAAAAAAAATAGCGATAATAACCCTCTTAACTAAAATAACTCATTTAAAATAAAATATGAAAAGATATGTTTTAATTGGATTAAGAATTATAGTGGCAATTATTTTAATTCAAACACTACGATTTAAATTTACTGCCCATCCTGATAGTGTCTACATTTTCACCAAAGTTGGATTAGAACCTTTTGGAAGAATTGGAATTGGAATATTGGAATTAATTGCTGCTATTTTTATTCTCATTCCCAAAACTGTTTGGCTCGGCGCAGGACTAACTTTTGGGATTATAAGTGGGGCTGTTTTTATGCATCTTACAATGCTGGGTATTGAAATAAATGGGGATGGCGGGATCCTATTTTACACCGCTATTTTAACCCTAATTTTTAGTGGAGTCTTATTATGGATGTATCGAAAGGATATCGCCTTCCTTAACATCAAATAATATGAAAATAAGTATATTGATAATACTATTGATTGGTATATCCAAAGTAGGATTAAGTCAAAGAATAGATTACAATGAAGAAAACGGATTTATAGCAAATGGTTATGATGTGGTATCCTATTTTAGTAATACACCCAAAAAAGGAAATAACACATTTAAAACAACATATGATGATGCAAATTTTAGATTTTCAAATCAGACGAATTTAGACCTATTCGAAGCAAATCCGCTAAAATATATACCGCAATATGGAGGTTGGTGTGCTTATGCGGTGGGATCATTGAACAAGAAGGTTTCGATAAATCCCAACACTTACGAAATTAGAAATGGAAAATTATACCTATTCTATAACTCTTTTTTCAATAATACTTTAGATAGTTGGACAAAAGAGAATCCAGACGAATTAATCCTAAATGGGGATAAAAATTGGATACAACTAAAGGCTAATAAATGATTTTGCAGCCAATTCACTAAGAGATTCTCTGGGCTCAATAAGCTTTAAAAAAGAAATGAAGCGGGTTTTAAAATCTCACTTTATGTGCAGCAAAATTACAGTTGGGATAGACACTACTGGGACTGGAAATAGTATAAACATAATAAATAAAACTCCTCAAAATTAATTGAGGAGTTTTTAAGTACTCGAGGCGGGAACCTGCCTGCCGGCAGGCAGGTCGAACGCTATATCCAGGTTTCTCGAATAAATCGAAGCC
>BS_KBA_SWE02_21mDRAFT_10000007_pt1 | contig 85949 bp, 74 predicted proteins | sample BalSeasSWE02_21m_FD_9196 | JGI IMG/M metagenome (IMG submission 9196)
TTAGTATAGCAGCTTTTAAATTACCATGAGCATGACACACCTTAGTGAATTCAATCCAACTATCATATAATAAGCGATATTTTCCAACTTGGGTAAAAGCTGTATTGATGGTATTTGAGTGAGCATGAATATAGCTTTCGTCCAATAAAATATAATTATTCAAGCTCATTTGTTTTGCTTTCACTGCAATGAAACGTTCTTCAGCGAATAAGAAAGTATTCGGATAAAAGAATCCCATTGACTTAAATTTTTCAAAATCTGCGAACATAAAGCTTCCTGGTATCATCTCAACTTTCATAGCTCTTAATCCCGTATTATCATAATATTTTATTGCATTTCGTTTATGAAATATTTTAAACACAAAAAATAAGTTCAAACAATCATCCAAAAAGCTGTTCATACGGTAAGGTAATAATTCTTTGTTTTTTGGATCTAATTGTTTTGGTGCTATAATTCCTGGATTATCTAAAACTTGATGTTTTTCTATTAATTTCTCAAAACAATTTGCAGGTAAGACTATATCATTGTTTAAAACAGCAACATAGTTAGGTCTTATATGATTATCTAAATAATGTAACCCAAAATTATTTCCTTTGGCATAGCCCAAATTTTCTCCCGTTTGTAAAATGAAAACATTTTGGTTCAGTTTTTCTAAAGGTTTTAAATTGACATATGAATCATTTGGAGAACAGTTGTCTACAACAATTATTTGAAAATATTTTGCTAAAGTTTGGTGCTGCAAGTCTTCAACCAATTTTATAGTTTCCTCGAAAGTGTTGTAATTAAGAATGACGATGCCTATATTCATGAAATCATGTATTTTGTGGTCTCCAGCTATCTAAATTTTTCCCTATTAAGCTTTCTAATTCTTCTATGTCATTTATGTATTTTTTATATAAGTATTCTCTAGTGTTATTGTCTATTTTACTTTCTACCATTGGCTTCATGAAAATTTTATATAAAAACTTTCGGATACTGTTTTTTAACTCTTGGCTTACAAATAGAGAGAAAAAAGATTTAATTAAATTGTCCTTATAAATGAAGCGTTGAATCACTTTAAATTTTGACGATTTAGCAACATTACTTTTAAGGTTAATATCTAAATGATATTTTTCCAATTCTAAAAAGTCTAATAAATTATCAATCGTCGTCATTCTGTTTTTTATTAAATCTTCTTCAAACCGAATAAAAAACATATTTTCAATAGGAAAGTACGTTAAATAGCGTTTCACTTGCTGTGAATAGAATCCTCGACTAACATAACTGTAATGAGGTTTGCTGAAATAGTCCTGCTTAATACGTTCATCTTCCTTTGCAATAGCATCAATGAATGGGAGTTCTTCTATAAAACGTCTTTTACTCATCAAGTAATGTGAATATGCACGGTCTACTGGATTTCTGAATATAAATACCAACTTAACATGAGAGCCTATAGTGTCGAATATTCTTTTTGGAACATCTTCAAAATATAGATATTCTGGATTGCATGAGCCGCATATCTTTTGAGCATTGTAGTCCCTAAAAAATTCATCATAATACCAATCCAAACCTAGTTTATATTTCTCATCTATATTAAAAAAGTGAGCTTCTTTAGTTTTAGGTAAATAAATCTCTGGATGTTGCACTAGAATATCATGTATGGTAGTAGTGCCTGATTTTTGCGCCCCAACACAATAAAAGTTAATATTCATTACTCTTTATACTTAGTTATTCTTGCCAGTACACCACCAACAAAGGCATATTGTGTAATGTCCATTAAAATCAAGGCATTAGCCTTAATAATGACCACTTTGCCAATTGTAATTTCTTGTTCAATCATTATCCTTTCATTACTATGCAAATTACCTACACCTTGAAAAAGAACGGATTTATGAATGGTCGGATCATCCTCTAAAACAGTATTTAAGTTCTTTTTATTAGGTGTAAATATATTGATTCGTCTTGGGTATTCAATTATAGCTCATTTTAAAATATTTATTGTTTGGTGGTATTTAAATGTTTAATACAGCATTGAAATGCTATTTTCATTTTATGAACAAGGCTCATATTTTTCTAAAAATTTAATATTCTAATATTTAATTTATTGCGGATGTAATAAAAACAAATTGCCATATTCAGAATGGTTGTTATTGATGTTGCCATTGCTGCACCATTCGCATCGAAATTTATAATAAAAAAATAATTCAAGATAATATTCAGAGCAATTGTGCCAATAGTAATATTTCTAAGTGCTTTGCCATGATTTGTCAATGCTAAAATATTAGTAACGGGCCCTGATGCAATGTTGAAAAATTGACCTACGGAAAGAATAATTAGAATTGAATATGCTGGAATAAAATCAACTCCCCAAAAGCTCAATATTATCTTGCCTAAAAAAATAAAAAACACTAAAATAAACAATCCAATTATTCCAAGGTATTTTGAAATTTGTTGAAGCATCTTTTCAAGTTCCTTTATTTTGTCATTCCCATATAATACAGAAATTTTATTTGCCAAAGTAGCAGTAGAAATTTGCAATATAAAACTGGTTAATAGAGCTAATCTACTAGCCACCGCATATAAACCTACACTTTTTATATCGGAGAGCAGGCCAAGCATTATTATGTCAATATTTTGTGACAGCAATAGGGATGAATTTACTATTAACAAAGGAAATGACTCTTTAAATAGTCCTTTATCCAAAAAAGTATTGCTAAAATTAATCTTACTTAGTTTCAGCCAATAAGTTCCTATGGTTACTGTTGTTATTATAAGGCTTAAAGCATATAATAATGCAACCTTATTAATAGTTATTTCAATCTTCATTAACCATAAAACAAGTAAACCTATAGCAACTAAAAAAACACTCAAGGCTTGATCTACAAGCTGACTTTGCCAAACTTTTTTGTATCCAACCAAAAAAGAGGCGAAAATTCTCGAAAATATTTGTGGTAGTAAGACAATAGAAGATATAATTAGGGGTATTTTTAAATCGGGTTGTTTAAAAACAACTTCTGAAATCCAACCTGAAGAAAGTATAAGAATAATCGTAAATAAAAAAGTTATTCCCCCGTTGATTAAAAAAGTATTGTAAACAACATTACTGATTTTTTTCCAATTTTGATTTTCAAATGCAATTGCAACGCGCTTTATTACAATTTGACCTACTCCTAATAACGAAAAAACTAAAATTAATGCTATGACCTGATTAGCTAAATTGATTATACCGATTCCTTTAGCTCCAATGGTATTTCCTAAAAAAAGACTAATTAAAACACTGAAAATCACAGCGAAAACCTTAACAACAAGGGATTTAGAGGACAGAATAAGTACTTCTAAAGTATGTAGATCCAGTTTTGATTTTAATTTTTGAAGCATAATTAAAGAGATTTTCTCCAACAAGGAATTTCTAACTGAAGGATTTCTATACAATAATCGCTGTCAACACCTATTAATTTTGCTTCATAAATGGTGATAATTGGTGTCTTAGATTTAATAAGTTTCATAATTTTCTAGCATTGCCGTTATATAGTTATGCTTAATTAACGCTTTTTCCCCCTTCCAATCATTAATCACTAGTGCAATCAAATTTTCAAAAACTGTAAGAAGAATTTTATCAATTGGGTATTTCAAGTACTTCTCTGTTTTAGTTTTTCTGTTAAGTCATATCTTATTCGTCAAAAAAACTTCATCAAGTCTTCTGCTAGTTTTCCTTAACAAAATAAAGTCACCAATCTAAAGAATTTTATCATTAGTTCATTAGTAAGTGGATTTTTTATTATAGTTTGAGTAATTTATTATGCAATGATAAAAAAGGTTATTTTTGTTAGATTCACTAACTCTAAATTAAAAAGTCATGAAAAATTTAACACTTATTTTAATGGTACTGTTCGGTACTACATTTGGATACTCTCAAAAGGCAAAGGACTTGGCGGGAGACATTAAAAATTTGAAAGGAATTACTCAGTACGACCTTGTTTTTGATTACGAGAACGTACAAATTCCTAAATATGATTCGGAAGAGGCGTTTCTAAAGGATAAAATGGATAAGCGCGACGAAAAAGATACTGGAACAGGTGAAGATTTTAGAAAATCATGGTTTTCAGATCGAGAAGAGCGTTATGAGCCAAAATATATTGAATCTTTCAATAAGAGATTTGACAATGGGGAGGTTAAAGTGGGAAAAGATTTAGGTTCCGATTACATCATGAAAATAAAAACTACATTAATGTATGCAGGGTATAATGTTGGTGTAGTGAGGCAAAACTCTAAGATAGACGCTATCATTTCTGTTTATAAAAAAGACAACCCTTCAGACATCCTTTATTCTGTACAATATACACAAGCTGAAGGTAGTGGCGCTATGGGCTATGATTTTGATTCGGGCTATAGAATAGCAGAAGCCTATGCCAAATTAGCAAAAACTTGGGCAGGAACTATTCAGAAAAAAACCATGAAATAAAATATGCCTAGGAATTAGATAAAGCTTTCTGTTTTTCGTTTTCCATATCAATAACTTTCGCAACCGTCTTTACAAGGCGGTTGTGGTTTTTTACAAAAGGATTAGTTTTATCCCAAACATATCCTGCTAATACAGCACAAATTTGTTCTTTAATAATCGGATTTTCAGGACGATGAAAGAAAATTTTCTGCAGATTTCCAGTGTACCATTCCTTTACATAGGTAGAAAAGACATTTACCCCTTGTTTAATATAATCCGAATACTCAGATTCCCAATCTACTGTTTCACCTTTCAATTCTTTAGTAATTAATTTTGCCGATAATAGCCCAGATTCAGTCGCAAAAGTCACTCCAGATGAAAATACTGGATCTAAAAATTCTGAACTATTACCTGTTAATGTAAATCCCTTACCATACAATTGCTTAACCGATTTTGAATAATTCTTAATTTCAACAGGCTTGAATATAAAATCGAGATCTTTAAATCTATCATAGTAGTAGGAGGAAATTTTCATCATTTCTCTTAGTTTTTCTGAAGAGCTTCCAACATAAGATTCTAAAAACTCTGTTGGCCCTACAAAACCTATACTTGTAACACCATTTGAAAAAGGTATAACCCACAACCAAACTTCATCGGTGACCACATCGAAGGTGATAAGTGTCCCCTCGACACCAGAAGGTCTGTTCGGTTCATTTACATGTGTAAAAATCGATGAATGCTTGGGTAGAGCAGAGGGCTTGTCAAGATCCAATAATCTCGGTAGAACTCTACCATAACCACTTGAATCAATAATATATTTTGCTCGAATAGTTGAATAGTTACCTTTCTTGTCTTTAATTGAGGTTTTTGAAGAGCCATCTTCAGCTATATTAACTTCAACCACTTCATGTTCGAATAGAACATTTACTCCTTTCTTAATTATTTCATTTGCTAAGGTGTTATCAAAATCTGCTCTTGGTACCTGCCAAGTATAATCCCATCCTGGAGTATGTTTTTGGCTAAAATCAAAATTACAAACAACATCATTTTTTAGAAAACGAGCCCCTGCTTTCACTTCAAATTTTTGCTCTATTAGACAATTTAGCAAGCCAACTTCTTCAAAATGATCCATACATCTAGGCAAAAGACTTTCCCCAATCACAAATCTAGGAAACTTACTTTTCTCAATTACTTTTATCGATAAACCTTTATTTTGAAGGTAAGATGCTGCAACACAGCCAGATGGACCAGCTCCAATAATTAGTACGTCTATGCTTTCTTCTGTTTTCATAGCTTGTTATAGATTGAATGATATAATTAGTATCATAGATACTTTAAATTATTAGATTTGCATTCAAAATAACTATTTTTATTTATAATAGTTAATTGATATTTACTAAAAGTTATTCAATTTTAGATGTTGAGAATAAAAGGGAAATTAGGAGTTCAAGATTTTTACGATGTTATTTTTAGAGGAGATTCTATTAAGATCAATCAGGATGTTTTACAGACAGTGCAGAAAAGTTTTGATTTTTTGAAAGAATTTTCAGAAAACAAAATTATATATGGAGTGAATACTGGTTTTGGGCCAATGGCTCAATATAAAATTAAGGACTCTCAGAGAATTGAACTTCAGTACAATTTAATTCGAAGTCATGCTTCTGGCATGGGAAATCCAATCCCTCCCATGTATGTGAAAGCAGCTATGTTGGCCAGACTCAATACCTTAAGTTTAGGAAATTCTGGAGTTCATATTTCTGTTATTGAATTGATGACTTCACTAATCAATAAAAATATTATACCATTAATATATGAACATGGTGGAGTTGGGGCGAGTGGTGATTTGGTTCAGTTAGCTCATATGGCATTGGTACTTATAGGTGAAGGAGAAGTGTATTATAATGGGGAATTGAAACAAACCAAAGAGGTTTTTGCAATTGAAAACTTGAAACCAATTACAGTTGCACTGCGTGAAGGTCTGGCAATAATGAATGGTACTTCCGTGATGACCGGAATTGGAGTAGTAAATACTATTTACACCAGAAGATTATTGAATTGGATGATTTGCGCTTCTTCTGCTATTAATGAAATAGTGGAGGCTTATGATGATCATTTGTCGTTCGATTTGAACCAAACAAAAAAGCATATTGGACAGAGGCAAATTGCGGAGTCTATGAGAAATCACTTATCAGATAGCACGCTTACTAGGAAAAGAGACCATCATTTGTATAATGGCAACAATGAAGTGACTATTTTTGAGGAAAAGGTTCAGGAATATTATTCCTTACGCTGTGTTCCACAAATTCTGGGTCCTGTGCTGGATACTTTGAATAATGTTGAGAGAATATTAATAGAAGAAGTTAATTCGGCCAATGATAATCCAATTGTGGATGTTGAAAATAGGCACGTTTATCATGGGGGTAATTTTCATGGAGACTATGTTTCTTTAGAAATGGATAAGCTTAAGATTGTTGTTGCTAAAATGAGCATGTTGGCCGAACGACAGTTAAATTATTTACTAAACTCAAAATTAAATGACATCCTTCCGCCTTTTGTTAATTTAGGGACCTTAGGATTAAATTTTGGGATGCAAGGCGTACAATTTACAGCTACTTCAACAACTGCCGAAAATCAAATGTTATCCAATCCTATGTATGTACATAGCATCCCTAACAACAATGATAATCAGGATATTGTAAGTATGGGAACTAATGCGGCGTTAATTGCAAAAAAGGTAATTGAAAACACATTTGAAGTGATTGCTATCGAATTAATTACGATTGTTCAAGCTATCGAATATCTTAAAGTTCAAGGAAAAGTATCATCCGAAACGAAGAAGATGTACGATGAAATACGCGCGATAGTTCCAATTTTTAAGGAGGATATGGTCATGTATCCTTATGTGAATAAAGTAAAAGAATATATTATTAACTCTGAATATTAAAGATATGAAAACAAAGATTTTTATTTTACTAGCGCTANTATTTAATNGTAGCATNTTATCTTCTCAAGAATTATCATTGGTNAGAGAAAATGACATGTTTGGCTTTATTGATACNTCGGGAGCTTTTGTAATCTCTCCTCAATTTACAAATGCAGATAGTTTTTCAGAAGGTTATGCCGGCGCCATGCAGAANAATAAGTGGGGATTTATCAATACTTCTGGAGAATGGATTATCCANCCAAAATATGATAAAGTAAAGGAATTTAATTCTGGTTTCGTGCTTGTNCTAGATGGTAAGGATTGGAATTATATAGATTCTAAGGGAAACATATTAAGCACGCCNGTAAAAGAGAAATATTACGATTTTGACAATGGGGCAGCATTTTACAAGTCAGGCAAAAAGATTGGGCTTTTGGGAACAGATGGAAAAGTATTTTTAGAACCTACCTATGATCAAATTAAACCTTTTGTCGATGGGTATGCAAGAGTACAAAATGGTGATAATTGGGGTCTGATCGATGCCAAAGGGAAAGTATTTATTCCATTAGAATATTCAGAGATAGGAGATTTTAATAAGAATGGACTTTGGGGTGCTAAAGGCGAATCTTTTGGTGTTATTAACGATGGAAAATTCACCGTTGTTGCAAATGCTAATAAAATATGGGATTTTAGCTCAAAATCAAATTTGACTTATGCTCGAAACGATAAAATGATTGGATTTATAAACAGCAAAGGAGAATGGGTTATTGAGGCGAAATATGAGAAAGTTCGAGGGTTCAATAATGGTTTAGCTCCAGTATTTAACGAAAAAGCGTGGGGTTATATTAATGAAAAAGGAGAAGAAGTAATTAGTATGAGCTTTTTGGATGCCGAAATTTTTTCAGATGATGGCTTAGCTCCTGTAAAAGTTAATAAGTTATGGGGATTTATTGATGCCACAGGCAAATTGGTTATACCAGATAAATACGAAATAACAGCTGGAGGTTTTTCTCTTTTCAGCAAGAACAATTTAAAGGGATTTAGAAATGGTCTGTCTCGCGTAAAACTTGGAAAAGAATGGGGTTTTATTAATACTAAGGGTGAGGTATTAGCAGGTAAATGGTATCAAAACGTCGAGAATTTTTCAAAATAAAGAAATATATTGTTGTAAAAATTGATGGAAGATAAGAAAGCCCAAATAAAATTTGCATTAGTTACCGGTGGATCTAGAGGTATAGGAAGGGCTGTTTGTATTCAGTTGGCTAAAGACACCAAATATCGGATACTTATTAATTATAATAGCAATGAACTTGCCGCTCAAGAAACTTTAAATCGAGTTGAAGAGGTTGGAGGTTTTGGAGAGATTATTCAATTCGATGTTGCTAACCCTTTGAATGTAGTGGGTCAATTAGACGCATGGCATAATACACATAAAGACGGAATTATAGAAGTTATCGTAAATAATGCAGGTATTACAAAAGATGGATTATTTATGTGGATGAAACAGGAAGATTGGAGCAACGTAATAAATACTAGTCTCAATGGATTTTTTAATGTCACTAACTATTTACTTCAAAAATTATTAGTAAATCGGTATGGAAGGATTATTAATATGGTTTCGGTTTCTGGTTTGAAAGGGACTGCTGGACAAACGAATTATTCTGCCGCAAAGGCAGCTGTAATTGGGGCAACAAAGGCGTTGGCACAAGAAGTTGCTAAAAGAAATATTACAGTTAATGCGGTTGCTCCTGGGTTTATTAAAACCGATATGACTGGAGATCTTGATGAAAAAGAATTAAAGAAGATGATCCCTACAAATAGATTTGGCGAAGTAGAAGAGGTAGCGCATCTTGTTTCATTTTTGGCTTCAGAAAAATCATCATATATTACGGGAGAAGTTATAAATATAAATGGAGGAATATACTCATAAATTAAGCAGTAAATAATGAGAAGAGTTGTCATTACAGGAATGGGCGTTTATTCTTGTATAGGAAAAAATGTTTCCGAAGTAAAGGAATCTCTTTATAATGGTAAATCTGGAATCGTCTTTGATGAAAAGAGAAGGGAATTTGGATATCGTTCCGCTTTAACCGGAATGGTTGATGAACCAGATCTAAAGAATTTTTTGTCCAGAAGAGAACGCATTAGTATGGGTGAAGAGGCCTTGTATGCTTATGTATCGACTCTTGAAGCACTTGAAAATGCAAAAATAGATCAGGCTTTTCTCGATGCAAATGAGGTAGGAATTCTTTTTGGAAACGATAGTACTGCCAAATCTACCATAGAATCTGTCGATAAAATTAGAGAGAAAAAAGATACAACTTTAATAGGATCAGGAGCAATTTTCAAGGCTATGAACTCTACGGTTACTATGAACCTAGCAACAATTTTTAGACTCACTGGTGTCAATTTTACAATTAGCGCTGCCTGTGCCAGTGGTTCTCACGCAATCGGCATGGCATATCAGCTGATTAAGAGCGGATTACAAGATTGTATAATTTGTGGAGGTGCACAAGAAATCAATGAATTAGCGATGGGTAGTTTTGATGGTCTTGGAGTTTTTGCTTTGAATATGGATGATCCATCTAAAGCTTCTCGCCCGTTTGATAGAGATAGAAATGGTTTAGTCCCAAGTGGTGGTGCGGCTACATTGATAGTTGAAAGCTATGAATCTGCTATTAAAAGAGGGGCTACTATTTTAGGAGAAATTATAGGATATGGATTCTCCTCAAATGGAGAGCACATATCTACTCCCAATGTTGAAGGTCCTTCACGAGCAATGAAGAAAGCATTAGAGCAAGCAAATTTAAAGGCTAGTGATATAGACTATGTAAACGCACATGCAACTTCTACACCTGTTGGCGATGCCAATGAAGCTAAAGCAATATTCGAAGTTTTTGGTGAGAACGGACCCTGTGTAAGTTCAACCAAATCTATGACGGGTCATGAATGCTGGATGGCAGGTGCAAGTGAAGTGGTTTACTCCTTAATTATGATGGAACATTCGTTTGTGGCACCCAATATTAACTTAGAAAACCCAGATGATTCTGCGGCAAAATTAAACCTTGTTAAGAAAACGTTAAACAAAAAAATTAATGTATTTTTGTCCAATTCTTTTGGATTTGGAGGAACAAATTCGGCGTTAATAATAAAAAAAGTGACTTAATAAAATGACTAAAGAAGTAATTGTAAAGAAAATAAACTATTTCCTTGTGGATGAGTTTGAAGTTGATGAAGAAGAGATAACTCCAGAAGCGAATTTAAAGGAAACATTGGAATTAGATAGTCTAGATTTTGTGGATTTAGTAGTTGCGATTGAAGCAAACTTTGGTGTAAAACTTGTAGGAGATGATTTCATGAAAGTTATAACCCTGCAGGATTTTTATGATTTAATTGAAAGAAAAATAAGCTGATAAAAGCACAATTTATTTCGAATGTCTGATGAGTGGGATGGAAAATCAAAAGGAACAGTCTTAGGATATAAGATTTTTATTTTTTTTATTGGAAAACTTGGGATTCAGGCAGCTTATTTATTACTTTATTTTGTAGCATTCTATTATTGCTTTTTTTCAGCAAAAAGTACTCGTTCTATTTACTATTATTTGCATAAGAGACTTAGTTATTCTCGAACCAAAAGTATCGTTAATATTTTTAAAAGCTATTTTAAGTTTGGCCAAACTATAATTGATAAAATAGCTGTTACATCGGGACTTATCGACCAATTTACACATGAATTCGATGGAGGTGAAAATATAACCAATTTATTGGATAAAGGGCAGGGAGGGATTTTAATAAGTGCGCATGTTGGCAACTTTGAGTTAGCAGAGTACTTTTTCGAAAAGATAGATACTCGATCCCAGATTAGCTTAGTGACTTCAGATGCTGAGCGCCAAAACATCAAAGAGTATTTGGCTAGCGTAACCAAAAAGTCAAAAATTAAGTTTATCCTTGTTGGGGATGATATGTCTCATGTTTTTGAAATTAACGCGGCTCTTAATAAGGGAGAACTAGTCTGTTTTACGGGGGATAGATACATGCAAGGAACCCAATGTTTTTCTGAAAAATTAATGGGTGAGGAAGCTAAATTTCCATCAGGACCGTTTCTTTTGGCCTCTAGGTTAAAAGTGCCTGTAGTTTTTGTCTACGTGATGAAAGAGTCAACTAAGCATTACCATTTATATGCTAGAACCGCTGAAGTTACGTATAAAGATGCACAGGGCTTACTAAAGGAATATATCCAAAGCGTAGAGTGGATGTTAGAAAAATACCCCTTGCAATGGTTTAATTATTTCAATTTTTGGAATGTAAATAATTCAAAATGAAGGAAGTTCTTGTAGTTTACTATTCGCAAACCGGACAATTATTAGAAATTCTGAAGAATATAATATCCACAATCCAAGATGAAAATGTACGTATTACTTACCATCAAATAAAGCCCGAAAAAGAATATGAATTTCCCTGGAAAGCAGAGCACTTTTACGATGCTTTTCCAGAGTCCTTTCTTCAAATTCCTTGTGCTTTAAAAGAGGTCAATGCCGAAGTTCTGATCAAAAAATATGACCTAGTTATTTTAGGGTATTCCGTTTGGTATTTGACGCCTTCAATTCCTGTAAACTCTTTTTTAAAATCTGAAGAGGCAAAAAAGTTACTTAATAATACAGCAGTAGTTACTGTAATTGGTTGTAGAAATATGTGGATTCAGGCACAAGAAAAGGTTAAAAGGCTACTAAGCAATTTCAATGCTACCTTGGTTGGTAATATCGCAATGGTCGACAGGCATATCAATCACATAAGCGTTCTAACGATTGTGCATTGGATGTTAGGAGGCAAAAAAACTCGTATGCTAGGAATTTTCCCAAAACCCGGGGTATCCGATAGGGATATTGAAGAAAGTTGTAAATTTGGAGCTCCAATTAAGAACGCTTTAGTAACAAACGATTTTTCAGAATTGCAAAATAATCTATTGGAATTTGGAGCGGTGAAAATAAAGCCTTTTTTAGCGGTTACAGATAAAAGAGGAAATGTATTATTTTCAAAATGGGCCAGTTTAATTATAAAAAAAGGTGGTGTAGGTGACCCAGAAAGAAGAAAATGGCTCGTTTTATTTAAATATTATTTGTTATTTGCAATATGGGTCATGGCACCTATAGTTTTTATTGTATTTTTGATTTCTTATCCCTTTATATTGAATAAAATAAACAGAGAAAAAGCGTACTTTTCCTCCGTAGCTACAAAGAAGATTTAATGAAGGACGTTTATATTACAAGAGTTGCAAAATTTTTGCCTAATGACCCGGTCGATAATGAGCACATGGAGGAGAAACTTGGGGCAATTAATGGAATGGCATCAAAGGCCCGTCGTATCGTTTTGCGTAATAATCAAATTACGACTCGGTATTATGCTATCGATAATAATGGTAAAATAACACATAATAATGCTCAACTAACCAAAGAGGCAATAGAGCAAATCTGTGACGAATCCTTTACTAAGGAAATGATTCAATTACTCTCTTGTGGAACTTCAACTCCCGATCAAATATTACCATCTCATGCCTCCATGGTTCATGGATATTTAAAAAATGGAAATGTTGAGGTTAACTCTCCATCAGGAGCCTGTTGTAGCGGGATGAATGCTTTAAAATACGGCTATCTTGCCGTAAAAGCCGGACAAGTTGATAACGCAGTTTGTACAGGGTCTGAACGCGCTTCAACTTGGATGAAGTCTAGCTTGTTTGAGAATGAAATCGAGCATTTAAAGGAATTGGAGAATCAACCTATACTGGCATTTAATAAAGAATTTTTACGTTGGATGCTTTCGGATGGCGCCGGTGCTTTCCTTCTAGAGAATAAACCGGGCAAAAATTTGTCCTTAAAAATAGAGTGGATGGAAGGCTTTTCTTATGCGCATGAGATGGAGACTTGTATGTATGCGGGAGGTGACAAAATTGAAAATGGAGATATAAAACCCTGGAGTGAATATTCTCCCGAAATGTGGGCACAGAAATCAATATTTGCTCTCAAACAAGATACGAGATTATTAGGTGATAATATATTAGTTAAAGGTGTTGATAGCCTGAAAATGGCTATCGATAAGCACGATGTAAAACATACTGAAATTGATTATTACCTTCCTCATATTTCATCCTATTATTTCAAAGAAGGACTATACAAGGAAATGCAAAATCGGAATATCGAAATACCCTGGGAAAAATGGTTTATGAATTTAACTAAAGTAGGAAACGTAGGTTCAGCCTCCATTTATATTATGCTTGAAGAATTGGCGAATTCGGGCAAACTAAAAAAAGGAAATAAAATTCTATTGTCTGTTCCTGAAAGCGCAAGATTTTCTTATTCTTACGCATATTTAACGGTAAGTTAAATGAATTTACTATCCGAAATTATAACCGACAAAAATTTTGTTGAAAGCCTAATTCCGCAAAAAACCCCTTTCATTATGGTCGACAAACTAATCTTCTATTCAGAAGGAAAAGTAGTTTCGGCCCTAACAGTTTCCAAAGAAAATATATTTACAAACAATAATATCTTTTCCGCTCCAGGTGTTATTGAGCATATGGCGCAAACTGTGGCTTTATATACTGGATATCAGTATTTTTTAAAAAACTTACCAGCCCCAACGGGTTATATCGGTGCCATTAAAAAAGTAGAAATTTTTAAGTTACCTGAAGTTTCTGATGAATTGGTCACTACCGTGAAGATCTTACACGATATCCTGGGTGTTACTCTGGTTCAAATAGATACGCTAAGTGATGGAGTTGTTATCGCCGCTAGTGAAATGAAAACAGTGATAGCCAAATAAGTGAAGACGAAACGAGAAGATCATATTGACTTTAAAAATTTTCTCCCTCATAGAGAACCCATGTTAATGGTAACAAGGCTTGTAGATATTGATGATGCTTCAGTTCATAGCCAGTTTACCATTAGTACAGATTGTGTTTTTGTGAAAAATGAAATGCTTTCTGAAACAGGACTCATAGAAAATGCGGCTCAGACTTGTTCCGCTATTGTTGGGCAAAGTTATTTTGATAAAGATGATCTGCTGGGTGAGGGAAATAATTTGGTTGGATATATAAGTGCCATCAAAAAAGTTGAAATTTTTGGCCTTCCGAGGCTAGGAGAAGTAATTGTCACTAAAGCTTCCTTAATTTCAAGATTTGATGCCGGCGACGTAACTATATGCAGTATCGATTGCTCGACTTTTAATAACGATAAATTAATTGTAGCTTGTACTTTAAATTTCCTAATTCACGAGGTCTAATGAAAAAAAGTGATGTACCCCAGGATAAAAGTAATTTGGAGTCGGCTAATTTAAGAGAGTTATGTTATGCCGTAGATGATAATGGGGAATATACCACTGAGCACACCACAGGTTGGGATCCAAAAACAATCGCCCTCAACAATACACTAGAAGAAATTAAGGAGCGTATTGAAGATGCTAAACAAAGAGTAATCGACAATATTTCTAGTCCCATAGAATATTATATGGAATTGCATAAAATGGACCCTTCTGTTTTAGCAAGCTATGTTGGGATGTGGCAGTGGCGTATAAAAAGACATTTTAAGCCTGTAGTTTTCAAAAAATTAAGTTCAAAAGTATTGCAAAAATATGCAGAGGTTTTTGAGATTTCGATAGATGAGCTAAAGTCAATAGAAAAGAAATCATGAAGATAGATTTTACGCATCATCAGGCAGCACACTGTGAAAATGGAGTGGTTTCCAACCTTATGAAGCACAATGGTTTTACTGTGAGTGAACCTATGGTTTTTGGAATTGGATCGGGACTATTGTACTGCTATATCCCTCTATTAATGGTAAATCATGCACCTGCTATCACTTACAGGGCAATGCCGGGTTTTATCTTTAACAGGTTTGCGAAACGAGTTGGGGTGAAGTTTAAGAGAGAGAAGTTCAAGAACCCGAAAACTGCCAAAGCCCGTCTGGATGAAAACCTTGAGAAAAACAATCCCGTCGGACTGCAGGTAGGGGTTTATAATCTGACTTACTTTCCCGATGAATATCGTTTTCATTTTAATGCACATAATTTAGTGGTATACGGGAAAGAAGGAGACACCTATTTAATTAGTGATCCTGTGATGGAAGTCGTCACCACCCTTTCAGAAAAAGAATTGGAGAAAGTACGTTTCGCAAAAGGAGCGTTTGCTCCGAAAGGCCATATGTACTACCCTATTGTGTTTCCAAAGGAACTCAATTTGGAGAAGGCCATCGTCAAGGGAATTAAAAATACATGCCGCGATATGCTTGCACCTATCCCAATAGTGGGAGTAAAAGGTATGAGACTCATTGCTAAACTTATTCGAAAATGGCCGAAGAAGCAAGGAACTAAAGTCGCTAATCATTATCTGGGTCAAATAGTTAGAATGCAAGAGGAGATAGGCACTGGAGGAGGAGGTTTTAGGTATATTTATGCTGCTTTTTTACAGGAAGCTGGGAAAATATTAGAGAATTCACAACTTGGAGTACTTTCTGCTGAAATGACTCAGATTGGGGATCTGTGGCGGGATTTTGCTGTCGATGCTTCCAGAATTTATAGAAACCGAAGTACTAAAATTGAAACCGATTTATATGACGATATCGCGCTGCAGTTAGAGTCTCTAGCAGATAGAGAAGAAGTTTTCTTTAAGAAATTGAGAAAAGCTATCTAGTCAAAAAAAATAACTATTAATCAAATGTCAACCCCGATAAGATTTTCGGGACTGGAAATGATTCAAATAACCAATCTTTCAAAAAAGTACAAAGGCACCGAAGTTTTTTCGGTAGCTAACTTAGATTTGAAAATTGATGATCGGGAGATATTTGGATTGCTGGGACCAAATGGTGCTGGGAAAACGACGTTGATCTCTATGCTTAGCTCACTACTAAAACCTACTTCAGGATCTTTCACTATTAACGGACTTACTTTCAAAGAAAATAAAAACGAACTGAAACAACTTATTGGGATTGTCCCACAGGAATACGCCTTATATCCTACGCTAACTGCCTTTGAAAATTTGTCTTATTTTGGTAGTATGTACGGCTTAAAGGGGGCTGAATTAAAAAAAATAATTAATGAGCATCTTGAAACTTTAGGATTGACCCGTTTCTCACAAAAAAAAATAAATACCTTTTCTGGCGGAATGAAACGCCGGGTGAATTTAATTGCCAGTATTTTACACAAGCCGAAGGTGTTGTTTCTGGATGAACCAACAGTTGGGGTAGATGTACAGTCAAAAAATGTGATAATTGATCATTTAAGGCAATTAAATAAAGCAGGAACAACAATTATTTATACATCCCATCATCTTAATGAAGCCGAAAATTTTTGTACGCGGGTTGCGATCATAGACGAAGGTAAAATACTAATTAAAGGGATTCCTAAAAATCTTGTTTCCGCTCAGGATGATGCTCACAATCTTGAGGATGTGTTTTTAGCCATCACGGGTAAAGCCCTTAGAGACCATGCATAAGTTACTAGCCTCGGCATATAAGGAAGCGTTATTACTTTCGCGGGATATAGGTGGGATTGCAATCTTGTTTATTATGCCTTTGGTTTTGGTTATTACAATTACTCTTATTCAGGATAGTACGTTTAAAACAATAAGCGATACAAAGATACCTATCCTTATCGTTGATTACGATAAAGGAAGTGTTTCAGAAAGTGTTTTTGAAGGATTAAAGTTTTCAAATTCGTTTGAAATTATTGAGAATACTTCGGAAGAAGAGGCGAAGGAGGCAGTATTTAAAGGTGAATACCAACTGGCAATCGTTATTCCTGAGAACCTTTCCGAAGCGCTTCAGCTAAAAGTAAACGCCAATGTTGAGGGAATTTTGGCAAAGTTCGGACTGGAAGCGGACAGTGAGCCAGCCAAAGACAATGATGTGATTCAGAAAGAAATCAAATTGTATTTTGATCCGGCAACACAGGCAACATTTAAGAGTTCCGTAAAGAATGGGATTGACAAGATGATTTCAAAAATTGAAACCCAGTCTATTTATAAAGCATTTCAGGAACAAGTTGGAGAAGACGATGACAAAGTGATATTTGAAACAAATAGTTTTATTGTTTTTAAAGAAATAGTTCCTTCTATAAATGATGAAGACGTCATGCCAAATTCGGCTCAGCACAATGTTCCGGCCTGGACCCTATTTGCTATTTTCTTTATCATAGTTCCTCTTTCCATAAATATGGTAAAAGAAAAATCTCAGGGTACATTTGTGCGCTTACGAACAAATCCGGTGAATTATGCAACTGTTCTAGGGGGAAAAACAATAGTATACTTAAGTGTTTGTTTGATACAGTTTACTTTAATGTTGCTTATTGGCGTATATCTTTTTCCAAGTATTGGCTTACCAGGACTGGATGTTTCGGGAAGACTCTTTCTGCTTTATGTTGTGGCAGTATTTGCAGGTCTTGCTGCCGTAGGATTAGGATTATTGCTAGGGACATTGGCAAAAACACAGGAGCAATCGGCACCATTTGGAGCAACATTTGTGGTAATTCTAGCTGCTCTTGGTGGGGTCTGGGTACCGGTATTTGTGATGCCAAAGTTCATGCAATTACTTTCACATTTATCTCCTATGAATTGGGGGCTAAATGGTTTCTATGATGTATTTTTAAGAAATGCTAGTTTCAGAGAGATTTTGCCTGAGATTTCATTATTATTATTATTTTTTATCATAACTACAATTAGCTCGATACTCTATAATGAAAAGAAGAATGCTGTATAATTCTGAAAAAGAAGTTGATTTTATAAGTGAAATACGAGTGCGGTTTGTGGAAACAGACCCACTGGGTATTGTCTGGCACGGAAATTATATTCAATATTTTGAAGATGGGAGAGAAGCTTTTGGTCGTCATCATGGCATTTCTTACTTAGATCAAAAAGACAATGGTTTTGCTTCCCCAATAGTGAAATCGGGAAGTGAACATAAACTTCCATTACGCTATGGTGATATTGCTACGGTGAGAACTATTTATGTAGATTCACCTGCGGCTAAAATGATCTTCAGGTACGAAATTTTTAATCCGGAGGGAGCGTTAGTTTGTACAGGTGAAACGGTTCAGGTATTTGTGTCATTAGAGACTGGAGAATTGTCATTAACAATTCCCGAATTTTTTAAAGCGTGGAAAAAGAAAGAAGGTTTGATTAATGAGTAAAATTTACCTCTCCCATAACAATATAATTTCCTCACTCGGTTTCGATAGTGAAACGGTCGCGTCTCAAATCGCGAATCAAGTATCGGGGATTTCATTAGTTGATGATAAGAAAATATTTCAGCAACCGTTTTATTCTTCTCTAATTTCTTCGGAAGAATTAGAAGCTGCCTTTAATAAATTGGAATCAAAGGGAGATTATACACGTTTGGAGCAAATGCTTATCGTTTCTTTGAATGCTGTCATTGAAGCTGCCAATATTCCGTTAAATGAAAGGGTTGGTTTAATTATTTCAACGACAAAAGGAAATATTGATGTACTTGAAGAGAATAGTATTTTTCCTGAAAAGCGGGTTTATTTAAGTGAACTTGGTCAAATTATTAAGGATTTCTTCGGATTTAAAAATGACGCCATTGTCCTATCAAATGCATGTGTTTCGGGTTTACTCGCTATTGTGGTCGCAAAACGTTTTATCAATGTTGGAACCTATGATCACGTTTTTATAACAAGTGGAGATATGGTTAATGAGTTCATTCTATCGGGGTTTAATTCTTTTCAGGCGTTGAGTGAAGAACCTTGCAGGCCTTACTCCAAAGATAGATCTGGAATTAATATTGGTGAAGTTGCTGCCAGTGTTTTGGTCACTTCAGAAAAAACAGATTTAGTAAAAGAAGCGGTAGAGGTTTTAGGAGAAGGTTCCTGTAATGATGCCAATCACATATCTGGACCATCACGGACGGGTGAAGGGTTATTTAGAAGTGTTCGTAATGCTTTGAAAGAAGCAGGCATAAATAATGAGGAAATTGATTATATTTCGGCTCACGGAACAGCAACTACATTTAACGACGAAATGGAAGCTGTTGCTTTTAATCGTCTGAATTTGGGAAAGGTTCCGTTAAATAGTTTAAAAGGTTATTTTGGTCATACTTTAGGTGCTTCAGGTTTATTGGAAACCATCGTAGGAATGCATTCCTTGGAACAAAATAGATTGTTTGCCTCTCTTGGTTTTTCGGAACTGGGAGTTTCAGAATACATCAATGTAATTACTGAAACTACGGCAAAAGAACTTAAAACGTTTTTAAAAACTGCCTCAGGATTTGGAGGATGTAATACCGCGGCGATTTTTAGAAAAATAGAATAGTAATAGTTAATATTGACAAATGAACATTCAACAATCAAGAGTAGTAAAACCAAAAAAAATAATAAGGGCAATCGATGCACTGGAGGAAGCTCAAAAAATTGCTTTTGCACCCTTTGTTTTTCAGGCAACAGTATCTTGTAGAAAATTAGGAATTTTCGATTACATCTTTGATTGCAGAGACGCGGGGGGTTCCACTGTTAAAGAAATTTCTGAAGCTCTATCAATTAGTGAGTATGGGGTTGGGGTGCTGTTGGAGATTGCTGAAAGCTCTAATATTGTTGAAAAAAATCAGGATAATCAATACACTCTTACAAAGATCGGCTATTTCTTGAATTATAATTCTACAGCAAATGCAAACATTAATTTTACACAAGAAGTTTGTTACCAGGGGCTGTTTCATATGACGGAGGCCATAAAAACCGGAAAACCGTCTGGGCTTAAAGAGTTAGGAAAGTGGGATACTATTTATGAAGGTTTATCACAGCTTAGACCCGAAGTTCAAAAGGCTTGGTTCGATTTTGATCACCATTATTCGGATGATATTTTTGAAGAAGCATTGGAACTGGTGATTGAAACTAAACCTAAGACAATTTTTGATATTGGCGGAAACACAGGAAAGTTTGCAATTCAATGCTGCAAAAGGGACGAGAAGGTGGCAATACGGATTGTTGATTTACCGGGGCAACTTAATAAAGCTTTGGCAAATGTAAAAAACGTGGGTTTTGGTGATAGAGTTGTGGGACAGGAAATAGACTGGCTTTCTGAAAATCCAAAAATACCTAGTGGTGCCGATCTTATTTGGATGTGCCAGTTTCTAGATTGTTTTTCAGAAGACGAAATCGTAAAGATATTAAGTATCTGTGTTGAATCGATGGATGGGGATACTGAATTGCGAATCACTGAAACCTTTACCGATCGTCAAAAATTTGATAATGCTAAATTTATTCTTGAAGCAACTTCGCTTTATTTTACGGTTTTAGCAAATGGAAATAGTAAAATGTACAGCTCAGAAGTTTTTATGCGATTAATCGATAAGGCAGGTTTACACGTTACCGATGATATTGTTCTGGGTGAATATCATACTATGTTGGTTTGTAAAAAAAAGTAAGTTTAATAGAAAATGGGAAGCTATATTGAAGCTTACGTACATATAAAAAATAATACAGTTTCATTAAATGGATCTGTTCTTTTTAGAGATGACGCTATAGATTTTCCAGAATTTAGTAAGGCTGCATATAAAAGTTTGGGGACAGAGTATTCCAAGTTTTTTAAAATGGATAATCTAAGTAAACTAGCTTTTCTGGCCGCTGATGTGCTATTGAAAGAAACGATTTCAGATCCAAACAGGGAAAACAATATTGCTATCATTATGTCGAATCATGCTTCCAGCCTGGACACCGACAGAAANCATCAAAAATCAATTTCAGACAAGAATAACTATTTCCCGAGTCCGGCAGTTTTTGTCTATACCTTGCCTAATATTTGTNTAGGTGAGATTAGTATTAAACATAGACTGTTTTCCGAAAATAGTTTTTTTATATTTGAACACTTTGACGCAGGCCATTTATTAAACTATTCAAATAGTTTGCTCGATACAAAAAAAGCAGAAAAGGTCCTTTGTGGTTGGGTAAATTTTGATGAAAATATTTACGAAGCTTTTTTATATTTGGTAGCCGAAAAAGGGTTAATTACACACAACAAAGAAGAGATAACCAGATTGTATACATTATGAGTGAATTAAAACAAGAATTGAAGAAGAAAATTATTGAACAATTAAATTTGGAAGATATTTCAGTTGAGGAGATTGCAGATGACGACTCGCTTTTCGGGGATGGTTTAGGCTTGGATTCTATCGATGCATTGGAACTTATTGTGATGCTCGACAAGGACTATGGGATAAAATTATCTGACCCTAAGGAAGGAAGGAAGATTTTTGAATCCATTGAAGTAATGGCAGACTATATTGAAGAGCACAGAACAAAATAAATTTACTTGGGCAAAGGTGTTGCAATTACGGGAATGGGAATTATTTCTGCCATTGGAAACAACGTGGCAGAAAACTATGACGCTCTCATTATAGGGAAAAAGGGAATTTCGAGAATCTCTAAAATTGATACGATTCAGAGAGACCAAATAATGGTTGGCGAAATCGCAACTTCCAATGATGAGTTAATAGGTCTGCTTGGTCTACCTCCCGAGAACAATTACTGCCGTACTGCCTTATTAGGAGTTGTAGCAGCGAAGGAAGCCATCGCAGATGCTCAAATTACCGATATTAAAAAGTATAGAACAGGTTTGATTTCTGCCACAAGTGTTGGAGGAATGGATATGACAGAGAGGTACTACTATGACTATCTCACAATTGCGTCTACCCAAAAATATATTGACGGACATCACGCCGGTGATTCTACCCAAAAAGTCGCAGAACAACTAGGAATTGAAAAAAGCCTCGTCACTACTATTAGCACTGCCTGTTCATCGGCTGCTAACTCAATTATGTTGGGAGCCCGCCTTATAAAATCCGGAAAGCTTGACAGAGTGGTAGTTGGCGGTGCCGATTGTCTTTCAAAGTTTACCATTAATGGGTTTAAAACCTTGATGATTCTTTCAGATACTTACAGCAGTCCGTTTGATGAAAACCGGAAAGGTCTCAATTTAGGTGAGGCCGCTGCATACCTAGTCTTGGAAAGTGATGCCGTTGTAAAGGCCGAGAATAAAAAGGTATTGGCTTATGTTAAGGGCTACGGAAACGCTAACGATGCATATCATCAAACCGCATCTTCAGATTTTGGCGACGGAGCTACCTTGGCAATGGAGAAGGCTTTAATGGTAGCAGGTTATAAAGCAAGTGAAATTGATTATATCAATGCTCATGGCACTGCAACGGGTAATAATGATTTGTCTGAAGGCAGAGCAATTATTAATGTTTTTGGATCCAATGTGCCGGATTTTAGTTCTACAAAAGCATATACCGGACATACACTGGCAGCAGCCGGAGCTATTGAAGCAGTTTTTTCGGTTTTAGCCTTACAGCATAATGTAATCTTCCCAAACCTTAATTATAAAACTCAGATGAAAGAGTTTTCAATTACTCCACAAATTACGTTGAAGAGAAAGGAATTGAAAACGGTCCTTTCTAATTCGCTTGGTTTTGGAGGAAATTGTTCCACAGTGATCTTTTCAAAAGAAGCCTGATGAAAAAAGTATATATTCAAAGTGTAGGATCTGTGTCAGCTCAAAGAACTTTCGATAATAATGAGTTTTTGAATGAGATTACCGAATATCATGCTAATGTAATTCCGGCTATCGATCCTGTTTACCAAGATTACATTCCACCGGCAGCCGCTCGTAGAATGGCGAAAGGAATAAAAATGAGCTCGGTAGCTTCAAAGATTGCACTTAGCGAAGCAGGGCTCGAAAATGTAGATGCAATCATAACCGGAACAGGGATGGGTTGCCTTAGAGATTCAGAAAAATTTTTAAGCGCCATTATTGATAATAAGGAGGAATTCTTAACACCTACTTCGTTTATTCAGTCTACTCATAATACTGTCGGAGGACAAATTGCCTTAGGATTGGGATGCAAAGGATATAATTTCACTTATGTGCATTCATGTATTTCTTTTGAGTCGGCTATGATAGATGCAAAAATGCAATTGGAATTGGACGAAGCTACTACAATATTAGTTGGCGGAGTAGACGAGCTCGCAGATCATACTATAGCAATTCATAAGGTTGTTAAACATGTTAAACCGGAAGCAGTCTCAATGGCAAATTTATTAACTTCTGGGACGGAAGGGGCGGTTTTTAGTGAAGGAGCCAATTTCTTTATTCTTACAAATGAAAAGACTAAAGACACTTATGCGGAATTAGTCGCAGTCGATACATTCAATACACTTCAGAAAGGAGAACTCGCGGTAGCAGCCCTAACAGTTTTATTAGAGAACAACTTAAGTGTTAATGATATTGATCTCCTTATTTTAGGAAACAACGGTGATGTTGTTTTTGATGATTATTATAGTGTTCTCAGCAAAGAGGTATTCTCTGAAACACCCCAGGCTTATTACAAACATTTAAGTGGTGAGTTTAATACTGCAAGTTCATTTGGCTTTTGGCTTGCTTCAAAAATATTGAAAACCCAGTCTGTTCCAACAGTGGTTTGTCTAAACGACTTAAAGACTTTGAAGCTAGATACTATATTATTGTACAATCAGTACCGGGGCCAGAATCATAGTTTTACATTGGTACGGAAATGTTGAGGTTTAAAACTATAAATGGATTGATATCGTTGCTAATAATTTTAGTTCTGATTGTCAATTATTTTATTTCTATTTCAATTTATTATTATCTAATTCTAATTTTCATTTGGCTTTGTTTCACAATTCTTGGTTCTACTCAGATTCAATGGAATTATCACTTTAGATCGTTAAATTCCAATTTGGGAATAAAAGAAAATCATGTTTCAATTACTTTTGATGATAGTCCAAATCCAGAATTTACGCCACAAGTTTTATCTCTTTTGAAAGAATATAATGCCAAGGCTACTTTCTTCTGTATTGGAAAGAATGCAGAAAAGTATCCTTCCTTAGTTTTGAGGATTATTGATGAAGGTCATACTGTTGGTAATCATACGTATTCGCATGCCGCTAATTTCGATTTTTACTCTACGGAAAGGGTTATTTCAGAATTGAAAGAAACAAATAGAATTTTTGAAGAAAAGACTAATTTGAAGTTAAAATTGTTTAGACCAGCCTATGGAATTACAAATCCTAATATTAAAAGAGCCTTGCAAAAAACTGGTCACCTATCAATAGGTTGGAGTAAACGTTCTTTTGATACAACCAGTCTTTCAGAGAATATCATTTTAAAACGTGTGACCCAGAACCTCGTAAAAGGCGATGTGATATTACTTCACGATGCGAGCGAAAAAACGGTAAAAGTCTTGGAACAGTTATTGTTATTTTTGAATGCGAATGATTTGCAGTCGGTAACAGTGGATCAATTATTTAGTATTAAACCTTATGCGTAAGTATTTCTTTCTTTTTCTTTTTCTTAGTCGCAACTTCAGCTTTTTTACAAAGCCAGGAAATTCCAATGTCAAAGGCTGAAATTCTAAAATTTAAAGAACAAGTTAATCTCGCCTCTAAAACAACCACGACTATTACGAGTGATTTTGTTCAATATAAACATATGGATTTTCTGAATGATGATATTGAAACATCCGGGAATTTGGCTTTCAAAGCCCCTGGAATGGTCAAATGGGAATATACTAAACCATATCAATATAGTGTCATTTTTAAAGAAAATGAGTTATTAATAAATGATGGTGGCACTAAAAGTAATGTAGATATTGGAAGTAGTAAAATGTTTAAAAAGCTCAATGAGCTTATTATAAATAGTGTAAAGGGTAATATGTTTGACGAAGTCGAATTCAATATTTCATATTTTAAAACCGACAAAGCCTATAAAGCTGTTTTTGTAACAAAGGATAAGAAAATGAGTAAGTTTATTGCCTCTTTTGAGCTACTTTTTAATATAAAAGATGGGGCCGTTAAGGAGGTAAAAATGATTGAACCTTCATCTGACTTTACGCAAATTGTATTTTCAAATAGAGTTTTAAACAGCACTTTGAGCGATGCGGTTTTTACAAATTAGCCTTCTTTTTATTTTCTGTACTTCATGTTCATTGAAAACAATGGAAGGATTATCGGCTACTTCGGTTAGCAATTTAGAAATAGTAAACCCATATTTTTCAAATCCAGCTTCCGATTATATTTACAAGGCAAAGATTGATATTTATGGTAGGTATTTTGGAGGTATATTAATCATTAAAAAAGTTGGAGACAATAGCCATAGAGTCGTTTTCACCACTGAATTTGGTAGTAAAATATTTGATTTTCTCTATGAAGGAAATACTTTTACTAAGAATTTTATGCTGGAAGATTTAGATAAAAAGATAATTGTAAATACCTTGCAAAAGGATTTTAAAATTTTAGTTTCAGAAAAGGTTGATGTTGAAAGGCAATATAGGTCTCAAAAACATTGGGTCTATAAAATGAAGGCTGATAATAGATTTAATTTTTATTTTGTTGAAAAAACAAATAACAGTTTGGAGCGTATTGTGAATACTTCTAAAACGAGAGAAAAGGTTGAAATTTTATTTACTTCTGAAGTGAATAATGTAGCTCAAAAGATTTTCATTAATCATTCAAATATGAACTTAACTATTGATTTAAATTATTTTAAAACAGAATAAATGCTAATAGAAGGACTTTATAATATACTTGCCCTAGAAAATCGTGTAAATGGAGCAAAGGCGACAGTAAAATTAAATAAGGACCACAAAATCTTTGAGGGACACTTTCCTGGCAATCCTATAATGCCTGGGGTTTGCATGATACAAATTATCAAAGAAATTACTGAAGAGATAGTAGCAAAGGATCTTTTTTTGGCCAATTGTTCAAATATTAAGTTTATGGCAATTATCAACCCAAATATAAGCCCAGTTTTAGTGTTGGATATTGAAATTGAAGAAGTTGGGGAACTTGTAAAAATTAAGAATACTATTGCCATTGAGGAAACAATTGCATTAAAAATGAGTGCTACTTTTAGACAAAATTCATAGATGAAAATTTTATTGTCTATATCAATTTTTCTTACTTTCTTCGGAACATTACCAGAGCTTTCAAAAGTAAGAGAAGAGTATATAAAGGTCGGTGGAAATAAAGAAGTCGCTCTGAAACTGCACGAAAGTCTTTCTGAAGTCACAAAAAAAGACAATAAGGTTTTAGTGGCTTATAAGGGGGCTATCCTCGCAATAGTGGCGAAATACACTAAGGACAAGAATGTTAGAAAGGAATATTTTAAAGAAGGCGCTGGACTCATAGAATATGCGGTGGCATCTCAACCCAATAATATTGAAATTAGGGTTGTTAGATTGAGCATACAAGAAAATTCTCCAAAGTTTTTAAAGTACCAAAAGAATATTTTAGAGGACAAGCAATTTATTTTGGAAAACTATAAAAATCTTGATTCAAAAGAAATTCAAAATTTTGTTAAGTCATATGTCATGCAGTCTGAAGCATTTAACATTTCCGAAAAAGGACTTTTTTAAAAGGAAAATTTCGTTACGATAAATCATTCTATTCATTAGTGATAATTTTTTGATACTTACAGGTTGAATGTATATTTTTACGGACTATTCAACTAATGAGATTGCTCTATTAATTTATTAAAATTATAGAGGCAAAGGCAAATGGAGCTAACACCAATCAATAAAAAGCTAATTTTTTTTCAATGTTGTGTTATTATACCTAGCTATAATAACCATAAAACATTAAAAAATATAATAGATGGGGTCTTGGTTTACACTAATGATATAATTATCGTTAATGACGGCTCTACGGATTCAACGCCTGAAATTTTAAAGGAATTTCCGCAACTACATCAAATCCATATTCCGAAAAACGTAGGCAAAGGAAATGCGTTAAGGCGAGGATTTGAATACGCCACGACTTTAGGGTTTCAATATGCCATTACAATTGATAGCGACGGACAACATTTTCCTAAGGACATTGCTGTTTTCGTTGAAGCCTTAGATGGGGAAGAAAATAATAATGTACTATTAATTGGCGCTCGTAATATGTCGCAAGAAAATGTTCCCAAAAAAAGTAGTTTTGGAAATAAATTTTCCAATTTTTGGTTTTGGTTTGAAACTGGTATTTCTTTAGAAGATACTCAATCGGGATTTCGTTTATATCCTTTAACTTATATTAGTGATATTACATTTTTTACTAAAAAGTTTGAATTCGAAATTGAGGTTATAGTTAAGGCAGCTTGGAATGGTACTAAGGTAAAAAATGTTCCAATTAATGTTTTATATGATGAAGAGGAGAGGGTTTCACACTTTCGACCGTTTAGAGATTTTACAAGAATAAGTATATTAAATACGTGGTTTGTACTACTTACTTTGTTTTACATAAAACCAAGGGATTCGTGGCGAAAGTTTAGAAAAAAAGGATTTAAACAGTTTATAACTGAAAATCTTTTAGGAGGAAATGACTCTCCAAGAAAAAAAGCGTTATCCATTGCTCTTGGAATTTTTGTTGGAATATCTCCTTTTTGGGGCTTTCAAACGATAATCGTAATTTTCTTAGCAATTTTTTTCAAGTTGAATAAGGTTATTGCATTTGCTTTTTCAAATGTAAGCATACCTCCATTTATTCCGTTCTTGATATACGCAAGCATAAAGATGGGGCAGTTTATATTGGGGGAAGAATATACTTTTACTATATCGGAAATGACAGAGAATTTTGAAGTTATAAAACAACTAAAAAGCTATGTTATCGGCAGTTTTTCATTAGCTATTGTAGCCTCATTTACTTTAGGAATTTTTGCCTATTTAATTTTATCTATTTTTAAAAAAAGGAGTACAAAAGTTGAATTATGAATAAGCTGTTATATAAGTTATATAGATTCATTTCTGTGAATAAAATTTGGAGTCTTTTTGGACTTATATTCTTGTTTGGAATACTTCTTTTTTTAGCTCAAAAAATTGAATTCGAAGAAGATATAACAAAGCTCATTCCATCAAATAGTAAAACTGAAGAACTTCAGAAAATATTAAAATCGGTTAACTTCACAGATAAAATTATTGTTAATATTCAAAGACAACCTCAAGGGACTGTCGAGGACCTAACTCACTATGCGGCTCAAATTCTCGATAATATCGAAAAGAACACAGCGGGTTTTGTTAATAAGATTCAAGGCACTGTTGAAGAAAGTGAAATTGACTCTACATTAGATTTTTTATATGAAAATGCTCCATTTTTTCTAAATGAAGCAGATTACAATGCTCTTGCTGAAAAACTACAAAAAGATAGTATCGCTGAACTAGTCTTAGCTAATTATAAAACGCTTTTATCTCCTTCGGGAATTGTTGCAAAAAAAACAATCTTAAGAGATCCTTTGGGAATTTCTTTTATTGCATTGAAGAAGTTACAACAGCTTGGTATTGGTGACCAATTTACCTTAAAAGATGGCTTTCTAATTAGCAAGGATGAACAAAACGCCTTGCTCTTTATATCTCCTACTTTTCCTTCTAGTGAAACATCTCGGAATGCGGTTTTTGCAGACAGTTTGTATTCTATTCAAAATAGGTTAAATGATGCTTTTGCTCCTAAAATAAAAAGTGAATATTTTGGTGCTGTTCTAATAGCCGTTGCCAACGCTCAACAAATAAAGAACGACATTCAGTTTACAGTTGGAATTGCTTTATTTTTTCTCATTCTCATATTTATTCTTTTTTATAAAAAACTTACGGTTCCACTCATTTTATTCGTACCCACTATTTTTGGTGGACTTTTATCGATTGCAATGCTTTATTTAATTAGATCGCAAATATCCGCGATTTCTTTAGGAATAGGATCTGTTTTGCTTGGCGTTACATTAGATTATTCATTGCATATACTCACGCACATAAGAAATAATGAAACCATTGAAAGCTTATATAAGGATATTACCATTCCTATTTTAATGAGTAGTCTTACCACCGCTATGGCTTTTTTATGTTTACTTTTTTTAGATTCTCAAGCATTGCAGGATTTAGGAATATTTGCTGCAATAAGTGTGATGGGAGCTTCTGTATTTGCATTGCTTTTCATCCCTCAAGTCTACAAAGGAGGGTCATTGCAAAATAAAAAGTTTACGCTTTTAGATAGAGTTGCTTTGCANGATTTCCATAAAAATAAATGGCTAATTGGCCTTNTTGCCTTTCTTTTAGTTCTTAGTGTTTTTACATACAACCAAGTTGTTTTCAATAAGGATATNTCAAAACTGAATTTCGAACCTGCACCGGCAATGAAGGCCAAGGAAAATTTAGATAAGTTAACTAATATTGAGTCAAAATCTATTTACTTGGCTGCNTTTGGAAAATCGACAAATGAGGCATTGCGTTCAAACGATATTATTTTTAGTAAACTTCAGGAACTNGAAAAACAAGGAGTCATTATTAGCTTTAGTTCTATTGGGGGCATATTACATTCAAAGGGTATTCAGCAACAAAAAATAGAATCTTGGAGGCAATTTTGGAATCCTAGTGTCATTCAGAATTTAAAAATCAATTTAATAGAAAGCAGTGAAAATTTAGGATTTAAACCCACAACTTTTAATCAATTTTATTCTTATTTGGAATCTGACTTTGAACCTTTGGAAGTAGATGATTACGTGGCTTTGAACATGATTTCAATCGATGATTTTATAACAGAAGAGATCAATTTAACTACCATTACAAGTTTGGTTAAAGTCAAAGAAGACAAAATTGATGAGGTAAAAAGCATCTTCAAAAGTTTAGATCAAACACTTTTAATTGATCGACAAGAAATGAATGAAACATTGCTTGGAAATCTTAAGAATGATTTTAATAGTTTAATTGGTTATTCACTACTTGCTGTATTACTGATATTGATCGTTTTTTTCCGCAGTTTTTCGCTTACTCTAGTTACGGCCATTCCAATTTTCTTGACATGGGTAATTACCATTGGGGTAATGGGTTTATTGGGAATTGAATTTAATATTTTTAATATTATCATTTCTACTTTTATATTTGGATTGGGGATTGATTATAGCATTTTTATCACGAATGGGATGCTTAAGGAAAATCAAACGGGGGAAAAAACCTTAGGGACTCATAGAACTTCAATTATTTTGTCTGTTATCACCACCATTTTAGGGGTTGGGGTTCTAATCTTTGCCAAACACCCAGCATTATACTCAATTTCTCTGGTATCGATAATTGGAATTTTTTCTGCCATGTTGGTATCCTTTACTATTCAACCATCACTTTTTTTACTATTTATTGGAAGTAGTAAAAAGCGAACCATTTCACTTCGACTATTAATTCATTCTGTTTTATCATTTATATATTATGGATTAGGCGGAATTTGTCTTTCCCTTTTTAGTATGACTATAATGAGGATTATTCCATTGAGTAAAAAGGCAAAAATGAAAGGCTTTCATATAGTGATTTCAAAGTTTATGAAATCGGTTTTATATACCAATCCTTTTTTTACAAAAAAAATTATAAATGAAAGCAATGAAGACTTCCAAAAGCCAGGCTTTATTATTGCTAATCACACGTCTTTTTTAGATATTCTAGCCATAGGCATGTTACATCCTAAAATAATATTTTTAGTAAATGATTGGGTCTACAATTCGCCAATATTTGGTAAGGCAGTTCAATTTGCTGGATTCTATCCTGTTTCGGGAGGACTTGAAAAGGGAGTGGAGCATTTAAAAATAAAGGTTGCTCAAGGATATTCATTAATTGCCTTTCCTGAGGGGAGTAGATCGACGACCAATAAAATTAGACGCTTCCATAAAGGAGCTTTTTTCCTNGCTGAAAAACTCNACTTAGATATTATTCCNGTGTTAATTCATGGTAATNCTGAAATACTTGCTAAAGGGAGTTTCGCAATAAGAAATGGAAGTCTTACCATAAAAATTTTAAAAAGAATTTCTTTTGAAGACAAATCATTAGGNGGAATATACAAGGAGCGTACTAAAAAAATTAGCGCGTATTTTAGAAGAGAATTTCAAGTGCTTAGAGATGAGATTGAGGGACCAACTTATTTTCATAAATTGATTTTAAATGATTATCGTTATAAAGGTGATGCATTGTATTTAAGAGTTAAAAAAGATTTATATGAAAATAAAGAAGAGTATAAATCTATTCTGAATGTAATAGGCAAAAATGCTGGAATCATAAATGTATCTAATAGTTATGGACAATTGGATTTTTTATTATTGCTCAATAGTGCAGACCGAAAAATAACTACTTTTATTGAAGATGAGACAAACAGAAGTATTTTAAAACACTCTTTTATCAGCAATCATTACGATAGAATTACATTTGCAAATAGTTTGAATGATGCATTTAGTAATCCAACTGATGTTGTGATCATGGATGTTTCAACGCAAATTGATATGGAGGCAAATCAATCAATAAAGACAAATTTAATAGGTTCCACAATTATCCATAAAAGCGATAAACTTGTAATATTTAAATTAAAAGGGAAAGATTGAAAGTAAAAGAGAAATATGATGTAGTCATCGTTGGCAGTGGATTGGGCGGATTAGTTTCCGCAATTATTCTTGCAAAAGAAGGGCGAAGCGTATGTGTATTGGAAAAGAATAATCAGTTTGGGGGTAACCTTCAAACCTTTGTTCGCAATAAGACCATTTTTGATACAGGGGTGCATTATATTGGGGGTCTTTCCAAAGGACAAAATCTTTATCAATATTTTAAGTACTTAGGGATTATTGATGAAATTGAGCTTAAAAAAATGGATGAAAACGGGTTTGATATAATCACTTTTGATGATGATGCCATAGAATACAACCATGCCCAAGGATACGATAATTTTATAAATAATTTAATTCAACAATTTCCTGAGGAAGAAAAGGCAATTCACACTTATTGTGATATGTTACAAGCCACTTGTGAAAAGTTCCCTTTATATATGGTTAGGCTTAGTAAACCCTATTATGAAGATACTACGGTTTTTGAGCTTGTTGCTAAAGAATATATTGATTCTATAACTTCGAACGAAAAATTACGAGCGGTGCTTGGGGGAAGTAATTTATTATATGCTGGAGACTCAGATCGAACTCCTTTTTATGTACACGCGCTATCAGTAAATAGTTACATTGAAAGTGCTTACAGATGTGTTAATGGAGGCAGCCAGATTACGAAGGCATTACTACGTAGTTTAAAGGATGCTGGAGGCGAGGCATTTAAAAGGCACGAAGTGGTTGATTTTGGAGTTGAGAATGGATTAATATCTTCTGTGACTACTAATAATGGAAAAGAAATTAAGGGAGATTTATTTATTTCAAATATAGAACCTAAGCTTACTATAGCTCTTGTTGGAAAAGAAAATTTTAGAAAATCGTATGTTTCAAGAATTGAAAGTATTGAAAGTACAATAGCGGCATTTACTCTTTATATCGTTCTTAAACCAGGGACTTTTAGATATCTCAATAAAAACTATTATCATTTTAAATCTGTGGATGCAGTTTGGGAAGCTCAGAATTATACCGATGAAAATTGGCCTACAGCATATATGGTGTCAATGGGCATAAAAAAGAATATAGATGTGTATGGAGATAACTTGACTGCAATGACTTACATGAACTTCGATGAGGTAAAACCTTGGGAGGGGACATTTAATACAGCAGCGGATAAAAATGATAGAGGTCAAACCTATGAAGAGTTTAAAGCACTAAAAGAAGAGCAATTTCTTGTTGAGATAGAAAAGAAGTTTCCAAACATTAGGGATTGTATCGAAGCTATATATTCTTCAACCCCATTATCTTATAGGGATTATATAGGAAGTAATAAAGGTTCGATGTATGGGTATGTAAAAGACGCGAATAATTCGATGAAGTCCTTTGTTTCTGCAAGAACAAAAATAAAAAACCTTTTTTTTACAGGCCAGAGTTTAAATATGCACGGTATTTTGGGCGTTACTATAAGTGGCGTAGTAACTTGTTCTCAGATTCTTGATGGAGAATATTTATTGAATAAAATAAAAGAAGCGAACAGAGAAAAAGAAACTGAAAGTTAGGTCTGATGAAAAAATGGCGGTCAATAAGTAGTTTTCTTGCTTTTATATTATTGATTTTTCTACTTGGCTCTTGTGGGATATCTAAATCCTTAAACGATCTCCCTGATATTAGTGCTTATAATGGTGAGATTTCTGAAAGAGTAAAGACTTCGGATTCATCTTATCATATTGGAAATAACTTTTTAACTAAAAATCAATACGGTTTATGGGAATTGTATGTTGAGGGAGATCCTTTAGAAAGAGGCTTAGTAATCGGAAGATTGACGCAAGAGTTGTTGCAAAAACAAGAGGATATTTTTTTAGCCAAAATTAATGATCTAGTGCCATCTAAAACAAAGATGGCGCTTTTACGATCTTTCCTAAAATGGTACAACCGTAAAATCTACAAAAATGTAATCGAAGAGTACAAGACTGAAATTTATGGTGTATCTAGATATTCATCAGAAGATTTAAATAGCATTGCCCCGCCATATTTGCGAGCATTGTATATGCATTGTGCTCATGATATAGGTCACGCACTTCAGGATTTAGCATTGGTAGGTTGTTCTTCTTTTGCAGTATGGGGAGATAAGTCGGAAGATGGAAATTTGCTTATAGGGAGAAATTTTGATTTTTATGCTGGAGATGATTTTGCGGAAGAGAAAATTGTTTCCTTTATAAATCCTTCAGAAGGACATAAATTTATGTCAATTTCGTGGGGTGGAATGATTGGCGTGGTTTCGGGAATGAATGATCAAGGGCTAACTATAACCATTAATGCTGGGAAATCTAAAATTCCATTAACCGCCAAAACACCCATCTCTCTGGTTACTCGCGAAATATTACAGTATGCATCTACTATAGATGAAGCCATTGCTATTGCGAAAAAACGGTCGGTATTCGTTTCTGAGGCAATTTTCATAGGAAGTGCAAAGGATAAAAGAGCTGTTACGATAGAAATGTCTCCAGATAAATTTGGAGTATATGATGTTGCTAATACAAAACAGTTGGTTTGTGCTAATCATTTTCAAAGCGAAATTTTTGCAGACGATAAGAGAAATCAAAAACAAATTAAGGAGAGTCATTCTCAGTATCGTTTTGACAGGATGGAGGAGCTCATTCAACAAAATGAGCGGTTAAATCCGTCCAAAGCAGTTGAAATTCTTAGAAATAAGGAAGGTCTAAATGATAAACCCATTGGCTTCGGAAATGAAAAGGCTTTGAATCAACTTTTAGCGCATCATGGGATAGTATTTAAACCAGAAGAGCTATTGGTTTGGATTTCAACTAATCCATATCAATTAGGGGAATTTGTAGCGTATGATTTAAATGAAGTTTTTAAAAATCGGGCAAATAATCCTTCAGAAGAATCTTTGGCTATTGAACAGTTAACCATTGCAGAAGATCCATTTGTAAGAACAGTAAGTTTTAAAGATTATGAATCCTACCGTATTATGGAAAGGACCTTAGAAGTTGCTCTTGAATCTAAAAAAGATGTTTCTGAAGAGATGCTTTCAGAAATAGTAAAAAAGAACCCAGATTATTGGAAATCGCACTACCTTGTTGGTAAATATTATTACCTACATAAACAATATCTTGAAGCGATGACTGCTCTTGAAGAAGCAAATAGAATGGAAATTACGACTTTGCCCGATAAAGAGAGTGTCGTTAAATATTTAAATAAGGCAATTCAAAAAACGAGAAAATGATTCCAGAAATTGAAAAAGCGCCTATCTCTGAAATTAAATTATTTCAAGAGAAGGAACTTCAAAAATTACTTCTATATGTGAGTGAGAATTCAGCTTATTATAAACGTATTTTTAAAGAGCAAAAAATTGATTTGGGGGCGATAAAGAGACTAGAAGACCTTTCTCAAATTCCGGTTACAACAAAGGATCAATTGCAGAAATGGAATGATGATTTTATATGTGTGCCAAAAAAAACAATTATAGATTATGTGACTACTTCTGGGACTTTGGGCGAGCCGGTTATTTTTGCTTTATCAGATAAGGATTTAGATCGGTTAGCCTATAATGAAGCAATTGCTTTTAGCTGTTCGGGTGTCAAACAAGAAGATGTGATGCAACTTATGACCACGATGGATCGGCGTTTTATGGCTGGGTTAGCCTATTTTTTAGGAGCTCGAAAGTTGGGTGCAGGAATTATTAGAGTGGGTTCGGGTATTCCTGAATTGCAATGGGATTCTATTCAAAAATTTCAACCTACGTATTTGATTTGTGTACCTTCTTTTTTGTTGAAATTAATTGAGTTTGCGCAACATCATAAAATTGATTTAGATAAGACTAGTGTAAAGGGGGCTATTTGTATAGGGGAGCCTATTAAAAATCAAGATTTTTCGCCTAATATTCTTGCGTCAAAAATCACTTCTTCTTGGAATATTCAGTTGTATTCTACCTATGCTTCTACAGAAATGGGAACAGCTTTTAACGAATGCGAGTTTCAAAATGGAGGACATCAACATCCTGAGCTAATTATTGTCGAAGTTTTGGACGAAAATGACCAAGCTGTTTTAGCTGGAAATGTAGGTGAACTGGTAATAACAACCCTTGGTGTAGAGGCGATGCCTTTACTAAGATTTAAAACAGGTGATATGGTAAAAGCGCACACAGAGACATGTGCATGTGGCAGAACAACCATAAGGTTAGGGCCGGTGGTGGGTAGGAAAAAACAAATGATAAAGTATAAAGGCACAACGCTATATCCACCAGCAATGTATAATGTGTTAAATCATTTTAGTGAGGTAGACTGCTTTGTGATTGAAATTTTTCATAACGATTTAGGAACTGATGAAATCCTAATAAAAATCGCAACAGAAACTCCCAACGATTCATTGTTAAATGAGATAAAAGACCATTTTAGGGCAAAATTAAGGGTGTTACCCCGAATTGAATTTCACGATAAAGGGGACTTAAATGCTTTGCGTTTTCCAGCGATGAGCCGTAAGCCAATTGAATTAATTGATAAAAGAGTTGTCTAACTTAGAGCGAAATATTCAAATATTTTTCAAAGAAGTAATTTAACTACACATCAAACCGAACCTGTATTAAATTATATAATGTGGAAGTTATTCTCTTACAAAAGACGGAGCTTTTAATTCTAAATTCTCAAAAATTAAATTAGTTTTCGATTTAGGATAGTAAAACGAATTTTATAGATAGCTATTGAATTTTGAAAGTTATCACTGGCATATTGGCGTGATTTACCAAATCTTCACTAACACTACCATTAAAGAAATGAGAAATTCCTTTACGACCATGAGTACTCATACCTATAAGTTGCGCGTTTTTATATTTAACAAATTCGAGTATTCCTTTTTCAATTGAGGTTTCATTATAGACATTAAGAGTGAAGTTAACGGTATCTACTCCTTTAACGAAATTATTCATGAGGTCATTAATTTGGCTCGTGGTTCTAAAATCTCCAGGAGTATTAACAAAGAGTAAATGTAATGTTGCTCCAACGGTATGAGCAAATTTTTGTGCTTGATTGAAACTCCAACGGCATTCTTCATCAAAATCAGAAGCAAAAACGAAATCACTAACTTCAAAAGAGGGATGATCATTTTTTATTACCAAAACTGGAATTTTGGAAGTGCGTACTACCTTTTCAGTATTACTTCCTATAAACATTTCTTTAAAACCATTTGAGCCATGAGAACCCATAACTATTAAGTCAATATCCTTATTTTCTATGGTAGTAATAATGTCTTTATAGATTTCATTATGACCAATAGCTTCATGAACATCAATCTCCTGCAAGTATGGTTTTTCAAGCAGTTCAGAAAAGCCTTTTTCGGCTAATTTGATAAAATATAATGACTCAGGTAGATTGCTATTATCACCAGAACCACCAATACTTAATGGCATTTCTAGAGAATTTAATAAATAAATTTCACTATTATGTTTAAGGGCAAGTTGAGCAGCTACTTTCAATGCATTTTCTGCCTGAGGTGAAAAATCGGTAGGGACTAAAATTCTTTTCATATATGGTTATTTTGGCCGGATCAAATTACAAAAATAAATTGGGAGGCAACAGTTTTTTAATATTAAAAAAAATTGGTATATTTGCACCAATATTTAGATTATAACGAATAGAGGGGACATAAAGTCCCCTCTTTTTATACTAAAAAGTGATGCGGAGTAAAGTAACACAGCTTCTGGAAAAGGTGTTGGAGGAAAATAAAGAGTTATATTTAATCGATTTGTCTATTTCTCAGGATAACAAAATAAGCGTAATAATTGATGGAGATAATGGAGTTACAGTAAATGACTGTATGTTAGTTAGCCGTGGCATCGAGAATAATTTAGACAGAGAAGAAGAAGATTTTTCGTTGGAGGTGATGTCCTCTGGTGTTTCTGAAGCGCTGAAAATGCCACGACAGTATAAAAAGAATGTTGGAAGAGTCTTGAAAGTGAAAATTGACGACGACTCAACTATGGAAGGGGAGCTTATAAAAGTAGATGAAGAATCTTTTACTATTCAGTGGTCTGCTAGAGAACCTAAATCGATTGGAAAAGGTAAAATTACGGTACAAAAGGAATCTGTATTCCTTTATAAAGATATTATTGAGGCAAAAGTGATGGTAAAATTTAATTAAGACGATATGGAAAATTTAGCATTAATTGATTCGTTTTCAGAATTTAAAGATGATAAACTGATTGACAGAGTAACATTGATGGCGATACTGGAAGAAGTATTTAGGAATGCCCTTAAAAAGAAATATGGAAGTGATGATAATTTTGATATTATCATAAACCCAGATAAAGGAGATTTAGAAATTTGGAGAAATCGAATTGTTGTAGCAGACGGTAAAGTTGTCGATTCAAATGCAGAAATTTCGTTAAAAGCTGCAAGAAAAATTGAACCCGATTTTGAAATTGGCGAAGATGTTTCTGAAGAAGTAAAACTAATTGATTTAGGACGACGTTCGATTTTGGCATTGCGACAAAATTTAATTTCGAAAATTCACGAACACGATAACACCAATATCTATAAGCAGTTTAAAGAGTTGGAAGGTGAGATTTATACTGCGGAGGTACACCACATTAGGCATCGTGCCGTTATTTTATTAGATGATGATGGGAACGAGATTATTCTTCCTAAAGAAAAACAAATTCCATCAGATTTCTTTCGTAAGGGAGATAACGTTCGTGGAATTATTGAAAGTGTAGAACTTAAAGGGAACAAACCTACTATTATAATGTCACGTGCTGCACCAGTGTTTTTGGAAAAACTATTTGAACAAGAAATACCTGAAGTATTTGACGGTTTAATTACAGTAAAAAAGGTGGTCCGTATTCCTGGTGAAAAGGCTAAAGTAGCTGTAGATTCTTATGATGATAGAATCGATCCTGTGGGCGCTTGTGTTGGTATGAAAGGGTCTCGTATTCATGGCATTGTGCGTGAATTAGGTAATGAAAATATTGATGTAATTAATTATACTAATAACTTGCAATTATATATTACTCGAGCATTGAGCCCAGCAAAAGTAACTTCTATTAAAATAAATGAAGTAACCAAGCGGGCTGAAGTTATTTTGCGTCCGGAAGAAGTGAGTAAAGCGATTGGTCGGGGAGGTCATAATATCCGATTAGCTGGTCAACTTACAGGTTATGAAATCGATGTGCTTAGAGAAGGAGCAGAAGAAGATGTAGAATTAAGCGAATTCTCTGATGAAATCGAAAGCTGGATTATTCAAGAATTCCATAAAATTGGATTGGATACGGCAAAGAGTGTATTGGAGTATGATTTGAAAGATTTAGTGTCTCGTACCGATCTAGAAGAGGAGACGATTCAAGAAGTGATTAATATATTAAGAGAAGAATTTGAAGAGTAATTGAAAGTTAATTACTTTTATGCAAATTTTGGAATACAGAAATAGGAGAAAGCATTTATATGGCTGAAGTAAAAACGATTAGGCTTAACATAGTATTACGGGAATTTAATATTTCATTAGATCGTGCTGTAGAATTTTTAGGCGCTAAAGGGCACGTTGTAGAAGCACGTCCTACTACTAAAATATCTGATGAGGAATACCAGGTACTTTTTGAGGAATTTCAAACTGATAAAAGTAAAAAGGTACAATCTAATGAGGTTGGTGAGGAAAAAAGAAAAGAGAAAGAAGAATTTCGTTTAGAACGGGAGCGTGAAATCGAGGAGAAACAAAAAAGAGTTGCTCAAGTTGTCATAAAGGGAGAATCTAAATTAGCCGGCCCAAAGCAAGTTGGGAAAATTGATTTAGATATTCCTAGAGGTAAAAAGGAAGTTGTAATTGAAAAAGTTGAAGCTCCTATTCAACCTGAAAAAGTAGTGCCTCTTGAAAAACCTGTAATTGTTGAGATAGTTAAAAAACCAGAAACGCCTAAGGTTAAAACTGAAATTAAAGAAGTAAAGATCAAAGTTGAAATTCCTGAAGTTGAAGAGGTAAAGGAAATTCCGCCACTAGCAGAAAAAATAAGCGAGCCTAAGGTTAAAGATATTGAGACATCTAATCCGAATGAGACAGAAATTGATGATAAACCAGTAATGGTTGAAACCAAGTATAAAAAGCTTGATGGTCCTAATTTTACAGGACAAAAAATCGATTTAACTCAGTTTAAAAAGCCAGAAAAGAAAAAACCAGAGAGTAAACCAGAAAGTAAGGTTGGCGATTTTAAGGATAAAAAGAATAAGAGACGCAGAATTAGTAAGGAGCCTCAAAAAGGACCAGCGATTTCAAAAGATAATAATAAAACTCCAGCTCGAAAAGGAATTGGAGTACGCACAAGTGTTCTTAAAGAGGAACCAAGTGAAGAAGAAGTACAAAAACAAGTCAGAGAAACTTTAGAAAAACTTCAAGGTAAGTCATCTAAGGGGAAAGGGGCTAAATACCGTCGAGATAAAAGGGATAGTCATAGGCAAAAATCAGAAGAAGAACTTGCATTACAAGCGGCGGACAAAACCTTAAAACTCACAGAGTTTGTTACGGTGAGTGAGGTAGCTACTATGATGGATGTTCAGGTGACCAAGGTTATCTCGGCATGTATGTCTTTAGGAATGATGGTGACGATGAATCAACGTTTGGATGCAGAGACGCTTTCGATAGTTGCCGATGAATTCGGATTTGAAGTAGAATTTATAACAGCCGATATTGAAGAGGCAATTCATGAAGAAGAAGATGCACCAGAAACTTTACTGCCTCGTGCTCCTATTGTCACTGTTATGGGTCATGTGGATCACGGTAAGACTTCCTTATTGGATTATATTCGTGAAGAAAATGTAATTGCTGGAGAGTCCGGTGGAATTACACAGCATATTGGCGCGTATGGAGTTGTGTTAAAAGATGGACAAAAAATTGCCTTTCTTGATACTCCTGGTCACGAAGCTTTTACAGCTATGCGAGCTAGAGGAGCCCAAATTACTGACCTTGCTATAATTGTGGTAGCTGCAGATGATAATATAATGCCGCAAACAAAAGAAGCAATTAGTCATGCACAAGCTGCTGGCGTTCCAATTGTATTTGCAATTAATAAGATAGATAAACCGGATGCCAATCCCGAAAAAATTAAGGAAGGGTTGGCTCAAATGAATTTATTAGTGGAAGATTGGGGAGGTAAAATACAGTCGCATGATATTTCAGCAAAAACTGGAGCCGGTATTCCAGAATTGTTAGAAAAGGTATTGCTTGAAGCTGAATTATTAGAGTTGACAGCGAACCCAAATAGAAATGCTTTTGGTACCGTTGTTGAGGCCTTCCTAGATAAAGGGCGAGGGTATGTCTCGACTATTCTAGTACAAGGTGGGACCCTTAGGATTGGAGATTATGTATTAGCTGGAAAAAACAGTGGAAAAGTAAAAGCCATGCATGATGAGCGTGGTAATAATGTAAAAGAAGCAGGACCTTCAACACCAGTCTCAATTTTGGGATTAGATGGAGCTCCTCAAGCGGGAGATAAGTTTAGCGTATTTGAGGATGAACGAGAAGCAAAAGCAGTAGCAACTAGGCGCACACAATTACAACGCGAACAGTCTGTAAGAACTCAACGACATATTACGTTGGATGAGATAGGTAGACGTATTGCTTTAGGTGACTTTAAAGAACTAAACATTATACTTAAAGGTGATGTGGATGGTTCTGTTGAAGCGTTAACAGACTCGTTCCAGAAGCTTTCCACCGAAGAAATTCAGGTGAATATTATTCACAAGGCGGTTGGACCTATAACTGAAAGTGATGTATTGTTGGCTTCAGCTTCTGATGCGATAATTATTGGATTTAATGTTCGTCCAACGGGAAATGCCCGTCAAATAGCTGATAAGGAAGAAATCGACATTCGTACTTATTCGATAATTTACGATGCTATTAATGATTTGAAAGATGCTATGGAGGGAATGTTGTCCCCTGTGATGAAAGAAGAAATATCAGGTACTGCCGAAATTCGTGAAACCTTTAAGATATCTAAAGTGGGAACCATTGCAGGTTGCATGGTTTTAAATGGAAAAATTTTCAGAAATTCTGGCATTCGATTAATCCGAGAAGGAGTAGTAGTCTATACAGGAGAACTTAGCTCACTGAAACGATTTAAAGATGATGTGAAAGAAGTAGCTAAGGGATATGATTGTGGTATTCAGGTAAAAAATTACAATGACATATTTGAAGGAGACATTATCGAGGCCTTCCAAGAAGTAGCTGTGAAGAAAAAACTGAAATAAAGCTAACTTTACCCATCGAATGGGAAATTAAAATTTGATATAAAAAAGCTCCAATTTTGGAGCTTTTTTATTGGGTCAAATCTGCTTCATAATTTTCAGATTATTACTTCTAAAGAAATTTAACGATCTATGAGCAAGGTCATATGTTCTATTGTCTTCCTACGATAATTTTACACTATTAATTATATTTTAAATTATATCTATATGAAAAAGTATCTATTAATTGTGAGTCTATTTTTTCTAAATTATACATTTTTTGGTCAGGCAGGTCATATTATGCAGGGTGTAGGTGCTGTAAATATGTCAATGGGTGGCGCTGCAACAGCACAACCTTTAGACATAAACGGGGCAATGCAATGGAACCCTGCCACTCTATCCGTTTTTGATAAAAGCGAAATATCCTTAAGTGTTGGCGCCTTCTTTTCTTCTCCAGAATTATCATCTTCTTATGGCCCTCTAAGCGGGACAACTTTGGACGACAGGGGCACTTCTATTATGCCGGCTTTAGCATTTGTTTATGGAAAAGAAAATAGTAAACATACATTTGGTATTTCTGCTTTTGGAATAAGTGGTTTTGGTGTTACCTTTACTGAAGATACTAATTATCCACAAGATGGTTATGGAAATCCTAATCCTAATTATGATCCAAATTCACCTTCTAATCCAATAAATTTTCCACAATATGCAGGAGGATTTGGACATATTGAGTCGGATTATATTTTACTACAAATAGGTCTTGCGTATGNGTATCAAATTTCAGATCAATTTTCAATTGGAATTCAACCAAACATAGATTATGCTAGTTTAGAATTGGCTCCCAATCCCATAGCTACTCCTGATTTTCCACCTCCGATGGGATCAGGAAAAGGATATCCAACCACTAATAAAGCGACTGCCATAGGGTTCGGTGGTCAAATAGGTGTCTTTTATGATTCTGGAGATATTATTAAATTGGGTGCTTCATATAAATCAAAACAATCTTTTAGTGAATTCGATTTTAATCAAACCTATTTGGATGGCTCAGATGCTCCAAATGTAAAATTCAGAATGGATTATCCTGCAATATATTCGGTCGGACTAGGTCTGTCTGGAAATAAACTGGATTTTGCAGTTGACTTTAGATATGTAGATTACGAAAATACCGAAGGTTTCAAAGATAGTGGTTGGGAAATTGCTGAAAGTGGACCGGCTCAGGGATTTCCAACCGGAGCGGTAAATGGCTTTGGCTGGGATAGTATGGTGATTTTATCAACAGGTTTGCAATATAAAATCACTGATAATCTCCCAATAAGAATTGGATACACTCATAGTACTAACCCAATAAAGGATGAGTTAGCTTTTTTCTCAATACCGGCAACTGCTGTAATTGAGAATGCCATACAGCTGGGGTTAGGCTATAATGTAAATGATAAATTGGGTTTTAACGCTGTATATCATTATGGATTTAGTGACAATGGTTCAAAAGGACAATTATTAAGTCCTGCGTCAATTACAGTAAATAATCCATTGGGAGCTATACCAAATAGTTCGGTTTCTTATAAAATGGAAACATCTATGTTTCAGGTTACAGTAAATTACAAATTGTGAAAAATAATAGCTTTAACTTTATTTCCCATCAAATTTAAAGTGAAATTTTTGCAAACTTAATTTTTGTATTTTTGTATGGTAACTACCATAAACATGAATGCTTAAAGCATTTGGTGTGGAGCAGAATTAAGCGATACTTTTCTAATTAATTGTTCAAGACTCTAACGCCATAAACAACCCAGCATTGATAAATAATTTAAAACCCGGTTTGTACAGTATCGAAAAAAATTATGAAGATGGTACCACCCAGCAGAGTATGATTTTAAAAGAAAATTAGTAAAAAACGTAGAGATGAAAACCTTAGTTGCTATCCTATTAACTTTGAGCCTTGGCATACATGCCAAGGCTCAAATTACCTTGATTCCCGATAGCTTTTTTGAGTTGTATCTGGTAAATGCTGGAATAGACACAGATGGTATTATAAATGGGCAGGTACTTACCAGTGACATTGCAGATGAGACTGAGTTGATTTTGTTATGGTCATTGATTGAAGATCTAACGGGTATAGAAGATTTTGCAAGTTTGGAGCGTTTAAATCTTCAGGGAATGGATATTACTAGTTTGGATCTTTCTCAGAATAGTAATCTACAGAATCTATCCATAGATACGCTCGATTTAGCTTCTTTGGATGTTTCTAATAATCTTGAACTGACTAGGATTTTGTTAGGTTTTGGATCTGATCCCTCAGCTAACATGATTACGTTTATAGATTTTTCAAATAATACTTTGTTGGAAATACTTCATATATATAATGGATTTATTACAAGTGTAGATGTCTCTAATAATACCTTGTTAGAGTCGCTAGAACTTCATAATATGGTTGATTTAGAAACCGTAAATCTTAAAAACGGGAATAATGAAATTATTAATTTCTTACGCATTCAAGATAATATAAACTTGGCCTGTGTACAGGTAGATGACCCGGTGGCTGTAATGGCAGGAAATCCGCCTTATAATAATTGGATTATAGAAAATGATCCCCTTATTACAGACGATTGCCAGTTGGGAGTTGAGGAGGCTCTTGAAAATAAATTTGTTGTCTATCCTAATCCTGCGCGAACACAAGTTTATCTAGAAAATCACAAAGGGCTTGTGGTTCATAAACTCCAGGTGTATGACGCTTTGGGGCGTTTGGTGCTAGAAAAGGAAACCCAACTAGAATGTTTTGATATTTCACAGCTGCAAAGCGGGTGGTTTATTTTGAAGATAGAAACAGAAGAAGGCGTGTTTTGTAAAAACCTATTGAAGAAGTAACGTATAAAGTGGTTGAAATGTATTGCTGAAATCACTTTTTTTGCCTACAGCCTACAGCCTACAGCCTACAGCCTACAGCCTACAGCCTACAGCCAATTACTTCCGTTTTAAAATAAAGGCGGTTGGAAAAGAAAGTTGTACTTCAATTAAAGCGCGATCCGCCTCTAACCGAGAACTAAAATTACCTACCCAAACTTTATAATTTGGCGTTTCATATTCTATAGAAGCGGGCCATGAACTGTAATTGTTTCTGTATTTCTTTAAGGTAGTATTTGCGTCATTTAATTCGCCATAATACAGCTGAATTGTATAGCCATCAGAAAGTTTGTTGTCTTTTTCTAATTGTTTTTTAAGCTCTAGTAATTCGGTGATTTTTGGATCTTGATTTATGGTAACAGTTGCTACTTGAGCTACCAAGGTTTCAGAAAAAACAGTTATTAAAATACTGAATAGAAATATTTTAGAAAAGGTATATAATTTCATATATTTAAATCTTTATCACAAATGTAAAAGATAATAACTTTAACTCCCATAAAATTATTATTTAGAATAAGTATAAATTAATAGTTAACATAATATTTGCATTTCCAAAATCGACTTAAAGATGTACTTTTGTGCCTTTGTTTATATAAATATTACGCAGTAGTGCTACTTGTTAAACAGTAACCAATTACGTGCCAAACTATTGACAATAATTTAACCATTAGTATGAAAAAGGTGAATTTCCGTAATCTACCATCACAATTGTCACTTCTTTTGTTAGCTATTTCGCTAACTTTTTCAACTACTATTTTCGCGCAAGTGGATGCAGTTGCTGGAAAAGCGTTGTTCAATGCAAATTGTGCCGCTTGTCATAAACTGGATAAAAAGGCAACGGGTCCTGCTCTTCGTGGTGTTGCACAAAAATATGATCAAGATTGGTTGCATAAATGGGTTTCTAATAGCCAAGAATTTATAAAATCAGGTGATGCAAAAGCTGTGGCCTTGTTTGCTGAAAATAACAATTCAGTAATGACAGCTTTTCCAGCTTTGTCTACTTCAGATATTGACAATATTATCGCTTACACAAGCGAACCAAAAGCCGAGCCTTTAACCCCTACTACATCTGCAACTACGGCCGATGCTGGTGATCAAAATGGAATTTCAAATAAAATTATATTGGGGGCTCTCACTTTGGTATTTCTATTGTTAGTAACAATGCTCTTTCTTGTAACGGCTACTTTAAAGAAAATTGCTTCTGCTAATGGTGTGGATTATGAAACAAAAGGAACGAAAACTCCTTTATGGAAAGCGTTCGCTCAAAATCAGTTTTTGGTTTTAGTTAGTTGCATTTTATTATTATTAGGATCAGCTTACTTTGCTTATGGTTATGTGATGCAAGTTGGTATAGATCAGGGTTATGCGCCCGTGCAACCGATACATTACTCTCATAAGATTCACGCAGGAGATAATCAAATAGATTGTAATTACTGCCATAGTTCGGCTAGAAGAAGTAAAACGTCGGGAATACCTTCTTTAAATGTTTGTATGAATTGCCATAAAAACATCGCCGAATATAATGGTGAAGAAGATTTAGAGAATGGTTACACCAAAGAATTTTACACCGCTGAAATTAAGAAATTATACAAGGCAGCTGGTTGGAATGAAGAAACTCAGACCTATTCTGGAATAACAGAACCTGTAAAGTGGAATCGAATTCATAATTTACCTGATTTTGCTTATTTCAATCATTCTCAGCATGTTACTGTTGGTGGACTTGCTTGTCAAAAATGTCACGGCCTTATTCAAGAAATGGAAATTGTGAGTCAATTTGCACCACTTACAATGGGTTGGTGTATTACTTGTCATCGCGAAACCAATGTGAATGTGGAAGGAAATGATTATTATGAAAAAATACACCAAGAGCTTTCGAAAAAGTATGGTGTAAACAAACTTACAGTCGCTCAAATGGGCGGATTGGAATGCGGAAAATGTCACTATTAAAACATAAAAGATAATTACAATTAACAATATGGCATCAAACAAGAAATACTGGAAAAGTGTTGAGGAGCTAAACGAAAATAGCTCTATTGTTGAGACGCTAAAACAAAATGAATTTGTAGAATCTATACCTACAGATGAGTTTTTAAGCGATAAAAAGATCCTTGAGGCTTCTTCAACTACACGTCGTGATTTCTTAAAATATGTAGGATTTACGACTGCCGCCGCATCTTTGGCTGCTTGCGAAGGTCCAGTTATTAAATCAATTCCTTATGTGATAGCACCAGACGAAATTATTCCTGGTGTGGCAAATTATTATGCTTCAACGATTGCTGATGGTTTTGATTTTGCAAATATATTAGTAAAAACTCGTGAAGGCCGTCCAATTAAAATTGAGCGAAATGAGCTTTCTACGAATAACGGAAGTGTAAATGCACGTGTTCAAGCTTCTGTATTATCTTTATACGACAATAATAGATTAGTGGCTCCCTTAGCTGGGGGAAATGAAGTTTCTTGGGCAGATTTTGATTTGCAAGTAGTACAAAAAATGGACGAGATGGCGGGTAAAGAAATAGTCCTATTAACACAGACTTTTGCGAGCCCATCAACTTCAAAATTAATAAAAGAATTTACTACAAAGTATCCAAATATACAGCATGTTGTTTATGATACGGTGTCTTCTTCGGAAGCATTGGATGCTTTTCAAAATAAATACGGAACTAGAGGATTACCGGATTATGACTTCTCTAAAGCAGAGGTTATAGTTTCTGTTGGAGCCGATTTCTTAGGAGATTGGCAAGGTGGTGGCTATGATGCGAGTTATGCACAAGGTCGTAAGCCTAAGAATGGAAAAATGTCACGTCATATTCAGTTTGAGGCAAATATGAGTTTGTCGGGTGCGAATGCTGATAAGCGTGTACCTGCAACCCCTTCAGAACAAAAGAAAATTGTCGCGGCTTTAACGGGCAATGGAAGTGTATCTGATTTATCGGAGGCTATTCAAACTGCAGTGGCTAATGCTAAAGGACAGTTAAAGAAAGCTGGCAATAAAGGTGTTATTATTACAGGATTACCAGATGTTGAGGCTCAAAGCATGGTTCTTAATAGTAATGAAGGTAGTGAAGTAATTGACACTACTAACCCTAGAATGGTTCGTCAAGGAAATACTTCGGAAGTAATCAAAGTATTGAATGGAGTCGTTTCGGGAACAATTAAAGGAATGATTACCGTTGGAGTAGATCCTTTGTATTCTTTTCCAAACAATAGCGCATTCGCCGAGGCATTTGCGAATTTAGAAATGACGGTTGCTTTTTCAATGAAAAACGATGCGACAGCTGAAGTCTCTAAATGGGTTGCTGCTACTCCTCATTATCTAGAATCATGGGGTGATGCACAATTGAAAAAAGGATTTTTCAGTTTAATGCAACCAACAATTCGCCCATTATTTAATACAAGACAGTTTCAGGATTGCTTATTAAAATGGACTGGAAATACGAAAAATTATTACGATTATATTAAAGATACTTGGACAACTGTTTTAGGTGGGGGTTCTTGGAATCAAGCATTACATGATGGTATCTTTGCTAGTTCTGCTGAAATTGAAATCGAAGTTATTCCTGTAACTGAAGGTAATGGAGAAATGCAAAGTGCAACAGAACATGGAGCTCTTTTAGGTTCAAATCAAGATGGTAGTTTCGAGCTAACTCTTTATACTAAAACTAGTATGGGTGATGGGCAACAAGGAAATAATCCTTGGTTACAAGAAATGCCAGATCCAATTACTCGTGCTGCATGGGATAATTATCTTACGGTATCTTACTTTGATGCTGAAGCCATGGGCTTAGTAAATTCTCATGTGGCTAACGGCGGCTTGAACGGGAGCTACGTTAGTGTAACAATGGGAGATGTAGTGATAGAGAAAGTTCCAATATTAATTCAACCAGGACAGGCTAAAGGCTCAGTAGGATTGGCATTAGGATATGGTAAAATTGCTGCGATTCAACAAGAGATGCAAACAGGAGTAAATGCGTTTGTACTTTATCACAATTTTTCTTCTGTTCAGGCTGTTACAATTGAAAAGGTTGATGGGGAACACGAATTTGCTTGTGTTCAATTACATAATACTATGATGGGAAGAGATATCATTCGTGAGACTTCTCTAGAGATTTTTAACTCTAATAAAGTTGAAGAATGGAATCCAGTTCCGCAAGTTTCAAAGGATCATCAGGAAATCCCTGTAACATCTCCAGATGCAGATTTATGGAGTTCTTTTGATCGTTCAATTGGACATCATTTTAATCTTTCAATAGACCTAAATGCTTGTACTGGCTGTGGAGCTTGTATTATTGCTTGCCATGCAGAAAATAACGTTCCGGTGGTAGGTAAAACCGAAATGCGTAAAAGTCGTGATATGCATTGGTTACGTATTGATAGATACTATTCAAGTGTAGAATCATTCGAGGGAGATACAGAAAAGAAGAATAATATTTCTGGCTTAGGAAGTTCACTTTCAGACTTTGGGGCGATGGAACATCCATCAGAAAACCCTCAAGTTGCTTTTCAGCCGGTAATGTGCCAACATTGTAATCATGCCCCATGTGAAACTGTTTGCCCAGTGGCAGCAACTTCTCATGGTCGGCAAGGTCAAAACCAAATGGCTTATAATCGTTGTGTGGGTACAAGGTATTGTGCAAACAACTGTCCATATAAAGTGCGTCGTTTTAACTGGTTCTTATACAACGAGAATGATGAATTTGACTACCACATGAACAACGATTTAGGAAGAATGGTACTAAACCCTGATGTTGTGGTACGCTCTCGAGGAGTAATGGAAAAATGTTCAATGTGTATTCAGAAAACACAAAAAACAATATTAGATGCAAAAAGAGATGGACGTACAATTAAGGATGGAGAGTTCCAAACGGCTTGTACATTGGCTTGCGACAAAGGAGCAATGATCTTTGGTGATATCAATGATCATAGCAGTGAAGTATTTAAAGAAAAAAATGATAATAGAATGTATCATTTACTAGAAGCAGTTGGGACAGAACCGAATGTGTTTTACCAAACTAAAGTAAGAAATTCAAACGAAGTTTAAACTAACTAAGAAATAGTATATATATGGCGTCGCATTACGAAGCACCTATTAGAAGACCCTTAGTTATAGGAGATAAAAGCTACCACGATGTAACTGTGGACGTAGCTGCTCCTGTGGAAGGCAAAGCGAATAAATCCTGGTGGATTGTTTTTACCATTGCCTTAATTGCCTTTTTATGGGGAATTGGTTGTATTATTTACACCATTTCTACTGGTATCGGGGTTTGGGGTCTCAATAAAACAGTAGGCTGGGCCTGGGATATTACCAATTTTGTTTGGTGGGTAGGTATTGGTCATGCAGGAACATTAATTTCTGCAGTACTATTATTGTTCCGTCAAAAATGGAGAATGGCGATTAATCGGTCAGCAGAAGCTATGACCATTTTCTCAGTAATTCAAGCAGGATTGTTTCCAATTATTCACATGGGACGTCCTTGGTTGGGATATTGGGTATTACCAATTCCAAATCAATTTGGCTCTTTATGGGTAAATTTTAATTCTCCTTTACTTTGGGATGTATTTGCTATATCGACTTACCTTTCTGTATCGTTAGTATTTTGGTGGACAGGGCTTTTACCAGATTTTGCAATGATTCGAGATCGGGCGGTGACGCCGTTTACAAAGAAGATATATAGCATATTGTCTTTTGGCTGGAGTGGTCGTGCAAAAGATTGGCAGCGTTTTGAAGAAGTATCACTTGTATTGGCTGGTTTGGCAACACCTCTTGTTCTTTCAGTTCATACTATTGTATCATTTGATTTTGCTACCTCGGTAATTCCAGGTTGGCATACGACTATTTTTCCACCGTATTTTGTTGCTGGAGCCATCTTTTCTGGATTTGCAATGGTGAATACCTTATTGATCATTATGCGTAAGGTTTCAAAACTGGAAAATTATATCACAGTACAGCACATCGAATTAATGAATATTGTAATCATGCTTACGGGATCTATCGTAGGGGTTGCATATATGACCGAGTTATTTATAGCTTGGTATTCTGGAGTTGAATACGAACAATACGCTTTCTTAAATCGAGCCACTGGACCCTATTGGTGGGCTTATTGGGCGATGATGTCTTGTAACGTATTTTCGCCTCAGTTTATGTGGTTTAAAAAATTGCGTACGAGTATAATGTTCTCATTCTTTATCTCGATAGTCGTTAATATAGGGATGTGGTTTGAGCGATTTGTAATTATAGTAACGTCATTGCATAGAGATTACCTTCCTTCATCTTGGACGATGTTTCAACCTACCTTTGTTGATATTGGTATTTTTATTGGAACTATTGGGTTCTTCTTTGTCTTATTCTTATTATACGCAAGAACATTTCCAGTAATTGCTCAAGCAGAGGTAAAATCGATATTGAAAGGCTCTGGAGAGAAATACAAAAAATTGCGAGCAGAACATGGAGATGATGTTAAGCATTATGATGCTGTGAAAACAATTTCTAGAGCAACTTCTTCAATAAAAAATAAAGCAAAAGAAAATAGTAAAGAAATAGATAGTTTGTTGAAAACCATTGGTTCTTTCGATCCATCTACTCAAACTCAGGATGATCTTAAAAAGATTAGTGGAGTAGGCCCAAAAATGGAAGATAAGTTGCACCAATTGGGAATTTTCACTTTTGAGCAAGTTAGCAGAATGACGGATATTGAATACGATTTATTAGATAGTATTGTTGGTGAGTTCCCTGGTAGAGCAAAACGCGATGACTGGGCAGGACAGGCATCTAAACTTAAAAACAACGAGTAATATGGCATCTAAAGTGATTCACGCTATATATAACGACGACGACATTCTAATGCATGCTGTTAAGGATGTTCGTGCAGAGCGTTACCATATCGAAGAAATTTATACACCTTTCCCGGTTCATGGATTAGATAAAGTAATGGGATTGGCTCCTACACGTATTGCAATTACTTCTTTTATGTATGGATTGGTAGGTTTGGCGGTAGCAATAACTATGATGAATTTCATTATGATTGAAGATTGGCCTCAAGATATTGGTGGAAAACCGAGCTTCAGTTATATAGAAAATATGCCAGCTTTCGTACCAATAATGTTCGAGCTGACTGTTTTTTTTGCAGCACATTTAATGGTTATAACCTTTTATATGCGTAGTAAGTTATGGCCATTTAAAAAGGCTGAAAACCCAGATGTGAGGACAACAGATGATCATTTCTTGATGGCTATTGATGCAGGAGATCATGATATCGAGAAGCTTTCAAAATTTTTATATGATACGGGTGCAATAGAAATTAATTTAATAGAAAAGGACGAAGATCACTAATATGAGAAATATAGTAAATATAGGGTTTGCCAGTATTGCTTTATTTAGCTTGGTTTCTTGTTTTGACAGTAGCAAACCAAACTATCAGTTTATGCCGAATATGTACGCGCCAGTAAGTTATGAAACTTATGGTGATTATGGGGTGTTTCCAAATGGTCAAGAAGCAATGTTGCCGGCTGAAGGGTCTATTCCTAGAGGGTGGCAGCCATATGATTATAAAAATACAACAGAAGAGTTAAATAGGGCAAAAGAAGAACTTAAGAGTCCCTTGGCTGTAACCGAAAAGAATCTTGCTATAGGAGAGCAATTATATACGATTTATTGTGCAGTTTGCCATGGAGCAAAAGGAGATGGTCAAGGTATTTTGGTGCAGAGGGAAAAATTTTTAGGAATACCAAGCTATGCGGATCCAGGCAGAAACATAACTGAAGGTGGCATATATCATGTGCAAATGTACGGTTTGAATGCAATGGGGTCTTATGCCTCACAAACCAATGAGTTAGAACGTTGGCAAATTACTCAACATGTATTGAATTTAAAAGCGGCGTTAAAAGGTGAGCCCTTGTTGGCGCCTGTTACTAAGGATTCTGTGTTGTTGGAAACGATGATAGTCGAAGAAGCAATTCCTTCTGTAGAACATTAATTAAAAAATAATAGAGAATAGCTAAAGATATGTATACGCTACCTAGTAAATTAAAATTGTTTGCGATCATTTTTATGGTGGTTGGAGCCATCGGTATCACTTGGGGGTTTCTATCTGCTCCAGCTACAACTGCAGAAGTGAAAGAAATGATGGCAGTGCACAATGATGGTCATAACCTCGAAGGAAATCAACAATCCGTAAATGAGAATCACGATGTGTCTCTTAATGAATCTGAAAGTAAGCATGCAGCTGTTGCCACCGGATCTCATGGTGAAAATGCTAATGCCAGCGAGGAAGCACATTTAGAGCATTCGTTGCATCAAATGCAAAACAGACCTTGGTCTGCTTTATATGTTTCATGTTTCTTTTTCTTTATGTTAGCCTTAGGTTGTCTAGCATTTTACGCTATTCAATTTGCAGCACAAGCAGGTTGGTCTCCTGTGCTCTTTAGAGTTATGGAGGGAATAACAGCTTATCTTGTTCCCGGTGGAATTATTATGTTTGTTTTATTGGCATTGTCTGGATTTCATATCAATCATTTATTCGTTTGGGCCGATCCTGATGTTCTTGCACATGACAAATTGCTACAGGGTAAATCAGGATGGTTAAATGGCACCGCACTACTTATACGAGCAGCAATTTTTATTGGTGGTTGGGCACTTTACCGACATTTTGCTGTTAAATTTTCCAGAAATAGTGATAATGCTACAGATAATAAATGGTTTAAAAAGAGTTTTAGAATATCGGCTGGATTTTTAGTATTTTTCATTTACACTGAATCTATGATGTCTTGGGATTGGTTAATGAGTTTTGATCCCCATTGGTTTAGTACTTTATTTGGATGGTATGTATTTGCAGGAATGATGGTATGTGCTATAACGACAATTGCAATGGTAACTATTTATTTAAAATCTCAAGGATATCTTGAAATTGTGAATGATAGTCATATTCATGATTTAGCGAAATTCATGTTTGGTTTCAGTATTTTTTGGACCTATTTGTGGTTTTCGCAATTTATGTTGATTTGGTATGCAAATATTCCAGAAGAAGTAACCTATTTTGTCACTAGAATAGAACAGTTTAAATTACCTTTCTTTGGAATGGTAGCCATGAACTTTGTTTTCCCTGTTTTGTTACTTATGAATAGCGATTACAAGCGCGTAAACTGGTTTGTTGTTTTATCGGGTATTGTAATCCTTGCAGGACATTATGTTGACCTTTATGTAATGGTAATGCCAGCAACGGTAGGGTCTTCTTGGGCAATAGGAATACCTGAAATAAGTGCACTTTGTTTTTTCTTTGGATTGTTTATTTATATTGTGTTTACAGCACTTACTAAAGCACCTTTAGTGGTTAAAAACAATCCATTTGTTAAAGAAAGTAAACAGTATCATTATTAATTAATTATTTAGAAGACAGATAACGATGACCGCATTTTTAGTTGTATTAGTAATCATTCTTTTTGGAGTTGCTGTTTGGCAAATGGATAAGATATTTCAGATGTCTAAACCTAAAGTTGACGAAAATTCTGAAATAGCTTCAGATAAGGACAATAACATTAATGGATATTTAATGTTAGGCTTGGCGTTTTTCACTTATCTCCTACTCATTTTTTGTTTTTGGAAATGGGGCGATGTGTTGCTTCCGAAAGCGGCCTCTGAGCATGGAGGTGGGATAGATAATCTTATGCTTATCACAATGATACTTATTTTCGTTGTCGGATTTATTACGTTATGGTTGTTAAGTTTCTTTGCATTTAAATATCGTGGGAAAAAGAAAAATAGAGCTTTATTTTTTGCCGATAATGATAAATTAGAATTTATTTGGACCATAATACCTGTAATTGTGTTAGCGGGTCTTATTATTTATGGATTGTTCACATGGACTGATATTATGAATGTTGACACTGATGATGATCCAATGGTGGTTGAATTATACGCATACCAATTTAATTGGAGAGCTAGATATAGTGGAAATGATAATACATTGGGAGAGGCCAACGTTCGCTTAATCGAAGGGGTTAATCAGTTAGGAGTGGATGTTTCCGATCCTAATGCGCAAGATGATATTATTGTAACTGAATTGCACTTGCCTATTGGAAGAAAAGTGCTTTTCAAAATGCGCTCACAGGATGTATTGCATTCTGCTTATATGCCACATTTTAGAGCTCAAATGAATTGTGTCCCTGGTATGATAACGCAATTTGCTTTTACACCGTCAATAACTACGGCCGAAATGCGATTAGATGAGGAAATAGTTGGTAAAGTTCAAAGAATTAATAAAATAAGAAGAGATAAAAGCCTTGAGCTGACTGCCAAGGGAGAGGAGGCCCTAGAGCCATATGAGTTTGATTTTTTACTGCTTTGTAATAAAATTTGTGGCACAAATCATTATAATATGCAAATGAAAATTATAGTTGAATCTCAGGAGGATTATGAAGTTTGGCTGGCTACTCAGCCTACATTTGCAGAAGTTATTAAAAAATAATACTAGTTAGAAGATATGTCAGCACACGCACACGACCACGCAGAAGATCACCACGATGATCACGGACATCATCATAAAGAGACATTTGTAACTAAATATATATTTAGTCAAGATCACAAAATGATTTCTAAACAATACCTTATTACAGGATTGTTTATGGGATTTATTGGTATTGCGATGTCACTCCTTTTTAGAATGCAACTCGCATGGCCAGATAAAACTTTTACTATTTACGAAATATTACTGGGTAAATGGGCCGAGGGCGGTGTTATGGATCCTAGTGTTTATCTTGCGCTAGTTACTATTCATGGAACTATCATGGTGTTTTTTGTTTTAACAGCAGGGTTGAGTGGTACCTTTAGTAACCTGTTAATACCATTGCAAATTGGAGCTCGTGATATGGCATCTGGGTTTCTAAACATGATTTCTTATTGGTTGTTCTTTCTTTCTAGTGTCTTCATGGTTTTGTCCTTATTCGTTGAGGCTGGACCTGCTTCAGCTGGGTGGACAATTTACCCCCCTCTTAGTGCCTTGCCACAAGCAATTCCAGGATCTGGTGCCGGAATGACATTGTGGTTAGTTTCAATGGCTATATTTATTGCATCTTCATTATTGGGAGCTTTAAATTATATTGTTACTGTAATTAATTTACGAACAAAAGGAATGTCCATGACGCGTCTTCCTTTAACTATATGGGCTTTCTTTGTAACTGCCGTAATTGGTGTTGTTTCCTTCCCAGTATTATTATCGGCTGCTTTAATGTTAATTATGGATAGAAGTTTTGGGACTTCATTCTTTTTATCAGATATATATATAGCTGGAGAAGTATTGCATAATCAAGGTGGCTCTCCTGTCCTTTTTGAGCATTTATTTTGGTTTTTGGGCCATCCAGAAGTATATATTGTAATTTTACCAGCGATGGGATTGGTTTCCGAGATCATGGCAACGAATTCCCGAAAACCAATATTTGGGTATAGGGCTATGGTTGCCTCAATTTTAGCCATTGCATTTCTCTCAACTATTGTTTGGGGTCACCATATGTTTATTTCTGGGATGAATCCTTTTCTTGGTTCGGTGTTTACCTTTACTACTTTATTAATTGCAATACCTTCAGCGGTTAAATCATTTAACTGGATTACCACTTTGTGGAAAGGTAATCTCCAAATGAATCCAGCAATGTTATTTTCAATTGGATTTGTTTCAACTTTTATAACAGGAGGGCTAACTGGAATAATTCTTGGCGATAGTGCTTTAGACATCAATGTTCATGATACATATTTTGTTGTTGCACATTTTCATTTGGTAATGGGAGTATCTGCCCTGTATGGATTATTTGCGGGAGTTTATCATTGGTTCCCCAAGATGTTTGAAAGTCGTATGCTCAATAAAAACCTGGGATATATTCACTTTTGGGTAACCATAATTGGCGCCTATGGTGTTTTCTTTCCAATGCATTTTATTGGAATGGCTGGACTTCCAAGAAGATATTATACTAATACCAACTTTCCTTATTTTGATGATTTGGCCGATGTAAACGTCGTGATTACAATATTTGCATTAATTACTGCTGCGGCTCAATTGGTGTTTTTATACAACTTTATCCATTCCATGACTTATGGTAAGAAAGGTCCAAAAAACCCATGGAAATCTAATACGCTAGAATGGACGGCAGAAGTGAAGCATATTCATGGAAACTGGGATGGACCAATACCGGAAGTGCACCGTTGGTCATATGATTACAGTAAATTGAATAAGGATGAAAGCGACTATGTTATTCCTGGTCAAGATTTTATTCCTCAAAACATTGCTCTTCATGAGAATGAAGAGGAAATGAATCACTAATTCAAGGCAATAATAAAAAGATACGTCCCTCCTTTGGTTTACATTTAAGGAGGGATTTTTGTTTTTTTATTGTCTTTCAATTTTCTATCTTTCCGTATGATAACACTTCGTATATTTGTGAAATGAATGAAAACCTCGATCCCACTAAAGACGATTTAAATCCTCAAGAACTTGAAATCGAGAAAAAATTAAGACCGCTTACTTTTGATGATTTTACGGGTCAAGATCAGGCTTTAGAAAATTTACGAATATTTGTTCAGGCAGCGAATTTACGAGACGAGGCCTTAGATCATACTCTCTTTCATGGTCCTCCAGGGCTTGGAAAAACTACACTTGCTTATATTTTGGCTAACGAATTGCAAGTTGGAATTAAAGTTACCTCGGGCCCCGTGTTGGATAAACCAGGGGATTTAGCAGGATTACTTACAAACCTGGAAGAACGGGATGTATTATTTATAGATGAAATTCATCGCTTAAGTCCAATAGTTGAAGAATATTTATATTCTGCGATGGAAGACTATAAAATTGACATTATGATTGAATCGGGACCAAATGCCCGCTCAGTTCAAATAAATTTAGCTCCATTTACCCTTGTGGGCGCAACGACTCGATCTGGATTATTAACCGCACCAATGCGAGCTCGCTTCGGCATTTCATCGAGATTACAATATTATAGTACCGAATTGCTTACAACCATAGTGCAGCGAAGTTCGGGAATTTTAAATGTTCCAATTTCTATGGAAGCCGCTATTGAAATTGCTGGACGAAGCAGGGGAACACCTCGTATTGCTAATGCACTTTTGCGCAGAGTTCGTGATTTTGCTCAAATAAAAGGGAATGGTAATATAGATATTAAGATTGCAAAATTTGCCTTGAAGGCCTTGAATGTAGATGCGCACGGACTTGATGAAATGGATAATAGAATATTGAGAACTATCATTGACAAGTTCAAGGGCGGACCGGTTGGATTAACCACTATTGCTACGGCAGTTTCTGAAAGTGCTGAGACAATCGAAGAAGTGTACGAACCATTTTTGATACAACAAGGTTTTATTATGAGGACTCCTCGTGGGCGAGAGGTTACCGATGCAGCATATAAGCATTTGGGTAAATTGAGGGGACCAACTCAAGGTGGATTATTCTAAAATTTCAATTGGACTAAGTCGGAATTATACATTAAAGTTTCCTTAAATTACTCTTTTCACTAAAGTTATTCGAAAAAATTAAATATCCTTCGACTCTATTTTTTTTGATAATTTTTGGGATGTATCTCAAGTTAGTTTGGGTTTCAAGAGATGATTATTATTCTCTAAAATTTGTAAATTGCTACATGGCTCATTAACATTGTGGAAGTTTTTCTTGAAAAATAATTTTTGAATCTGAAACAGAATTATACGAAACTTATTAAAACTGAAGCCAAACGCTTGGGTTTTATGTCTTGTGGTATAAGTAAGGCTGAATTTCTCGAGACAGAAGCTCCGCATCTTGAAAAATGGCTTGAGCAAAGTATGAATGGTGAAATGAGTTACATGGAAAACCACTTCGACAAGCGTTTAGATCCTACAAAATTGGTTCCAGATTCTAAAAGTGTTATTTCGTTATTGCTCAATTATTTTCCTTCGGAAATACAAAATCAAGAGTCCTATAAAATCTCTAAATATGCTTATGGAAAGGATTACCATTTTGTAATTAAAGATAAACTGAAGCAATTATTAGAGTTTATTCGGCAAGAAATTGGACAGGTACACGGACGTGCTTTTGTTGATTCGGCGCCTGTTTTGGATAAGGCCTGGGCGGCAAAAAGTGGTTTAGGATGGATGGGAAAGAACAGTAATTTACTTACTAAACAAGTAGGCTCCTTCTATTTTATTGCTGAATTGATAATTGATCTCGATTTAGAATATGATTCACCGGTTTCGGACCACTGTGGTTCCTGTACGGCTTGTATAGATGCCTGCCCTACTGAAGCCATAGTTGCACCTTATGTAGTAGATGGAAGTAAGTGTATTTCTTACTTTACTATAGAACTTAAAAAGGAAATTCCTGCCAACTTCCGGAGTCATTTTGATGATTGGATTTTTGGCTGTGATGTGTGTCAGGATGTTTGTCCATGGAATCGTTTTAGTAAGGCTCACAATGAGCCATTATTTGATCCAAATCCAGAATTAATAAGTTACTCTAAAAAGGATTGGGATAATATTTCAGAAACTGTTTTTGAGCATGTATATAAAGACAGCCCTTTAAAGCGTACGGCATATTTAGGACTCAAAAGAAATATAAACTTCTTAAAAGATTAGCTGGGAAAGTTTCTCGTTATGCAAGAACCATTTACCTTTGTAAACAGTTTAATTTATTATTATGAGTAAACATAGTAAACGTCGAGAAGCACTATTATATCATGCTAAACCTAGGCCTGGCAAAATTCAGGTAGTTCCAACTAAAAAGTATGCCACTCAAAGAGATCTTTCATTGGCTTATTCACCTGGAGTAGCAGAGCCTTGTCTTGAAATTGCAAAGGATGTTAAGAATGTTTATAAATATACTGCTAAAGGAAATCTAGTTGCCGTGATTTCGAATGGAACGGCTGTGCTAGGATTGGGTAATATAGGCCCTGAAGCGTCAAAACCCGTAATGGAGGGAAAAGGATTACTATTTAAAATCTTTGCAGATATTGACGTTTTTGACATTGAAATAGGCACAGAGGATATCGAGGCATTCATTGCTACTGTAAAAAATATTGCTCCAACTTTTGGTGGTATTAATTTAGAGGATATAAAGGCTCCGGAAGCTTTCGAAATTGAAAGAAGATTAAAAGAGGAGTTGAATATTCCCGTGATGCATGATGACCAGCATGGAACAGCTATTATATCAGCAGCGGCACTTCTCAATGCCCTCGAGATAGTTGGCAAAAAAATTGAAGATGTATCGATAGTTATAAATGGTGCTGGGGCTGCTGCTGTTTCTTGTACACGACTTTATAAAGCTTTTGGTGCGAAAAATGAAAATATTGTAATGCTCGATAGTAAAGGAGTTATTTCAATAAATAGAGAGGGTCTTTCCGATGAAAAAGGTGAGTTTGCAACATCCAAAAAGATAGAAACTCTTAAAGAGGCAATGGTTAACGCAGATGTTTTTGTTGGTCTTTCAATTGCAAATGTTGTAGATACGAAAATGCTTAAGACCATGGCAATGAATCCAATTGTTTTTGCCATGGCCAATCCCAATCCGGAGATTGAATATAATTTAGCAGTTAGTGCCCGCAAGGATCTTATTATGGCTACGGGACGAAGTGACCATCCTAATCAGGTGAATAACGTTTTAGGATTTCCCTATATATTTCGTGGGGCATTAGATGTGAGGGCGACTAAAATTAATGAGGAAATGAAAAAGGCGGCAGTGATTGCATTGGCTGCTCTTGCTAAGGAAATGGTTCCTGAACAGGTAAATATTGCATATGGTGAGACAAAATTAATTTTTGGTAGGGATTATATTATTCCTAAGCCCTTCGATCCTAGATTGATTACGACGGTTCCTCCCGCGGTTGCTAAGGCTGCAATGGAGAGTGGTGTAGCGACTGAGCCAATTAAAGATTGGGATAAATATCGGGACGAACTTTCAGAGCGAATGGGAAGTGACAATAAATTAATTAGATTGTTAGTAGAACGCGCGAAAACCAATCCGAAGAGAATTGTTTTTGCGGAAGCCGATCATTTGGATGTTTTAAAAGCAGCTCAAATCGTTTTCGAGGAAGGAATAGGAATTCCAGTTTTATTAGGGCGAAGAGAAATTATTTTGGACTTGATGTCACAGATAGAATTTGATGAAGAATTGGAAATCATAGATCCCAAGAGTGATGATCAGACGGAAAGATTGAATGCATACGCTGAAATTTTTTGGAAAAATAGAAGACGTAACGGAATAAGTCTTTATACGGCTCAAAAATTAATGCGAGAACGTAATTATTTTGCTGGGATGATGTTAAATGAAGATGATGTTGATGCCATGATTTCTGGATATTCAAGATCTTATCCTACTGTTTTTCGACCTGTACTAGAGACTATAGGAAAATTCGAAGGAGTGACAAAAGTTGCAACAACTAATTTGATGTTGACCCAAAGAGGTCCTTTATTTATCTCAGATACTTCAATAAACATTAATCCAACGGCAAAAGAATTGGCTAAAATTGCGCAAATGACAAACTACACGATGAAGATGTTTGGATTGGACCCGGTTATTGCCATGATTTCATACGCAAACTTTGGCTCTTCAAAAGATCCACACGCGGTAAAAGTAAAAGAGGCGGTTGAATTATTACATAAAAGTAATCCAGACATGATTGTTGATGGGGAGTTGCAGTCCGATTTTGCCTTGAATCCTGAGATGCTTCAGAAAAAATTTCCATTTTCAAGACTAGCAGGAAAAAAAGTCAATGCATTAATATTTCCTAATTTGGACTCTGCAAATAGCAATTATAAATTATTGAAGGAGCTCGATAATATTGAGTCTATTGGGCCAATTATGTTAGGAATGAGAAAGGCTGTACATATTCTTCAGCTAGGAGCGAGTGTTGAAGAAATAGTGAACATGTCTGCAATTGCAGTTGTTGATGCACAGCAAAAGGAAAAGCGTAGAAGAGAACAATAAAAGAGGTGTAAATCCTTAAGTTTTTCATATTTTAAAGGCTGTTAGATGCAAATAATTATACTATATTTGAGCAATTAACTTTTTAATAGCGAATGATTACCCATATACAGGGCAGACTAGTTGAAAAAAACCCAACGAATGTTGTGATAGATTGTAATGGTGTAGGCTATTTCATTAATATTTCGCTACATACGTTTTCTCAACTCCCTAGGGAAGAAAATGTAAAATTATACACACATTTGCAAGTTAGAGAAGATGCCCATATTTTGTATGGATTTTCAGGGTTGGCCGAACGTGAAATATTTAGATTGTTACTTTCAGTATCGGGCGTTGGGGCTAGTACGGCTAGGACCATGCTATCGTCTTTAACTCCGGAGCAAGTTACAGAGGCAATCGCATCTGGGGATCTTGGAACTATTCAAATGGTAAAAGGTATCGGGTCTAAAACTGCTCAACGTGTTATCTTAGATTTAAAAGATAAAATTTTGAAAGTGTATGGTTTGTCCGGCATTTCTGCTATTTCGAGCAATACGAACAAAAATGAAGCGTTATCTGCATTGGAAACATTAGGCTTTAACCGTAAGCAGGCCGAAAAGGTTTGCGATAAAATAGTACTAGAAGATGCTCAGGCATCTGTTGAGACGATTATAAAACAGGCTTTAAAAAATTTGTAAAAATTGGGCGCGAAAAATTACGTTTATAATAATAGTTATTTTAAGCTATTAATAGTTTTAAGTATCACATTTGGAAGTTTTACTAATGGGTCTGCTCAAGATTCCACGGCGACTGGTTTTACCATGGGCCGTTTGGATTTGCCAAATCCAACAAGTATTGAGAACCTATATACTTATGATCCTATTACAGATAGATACATTTACACGCAGATTTTAGGAAATTTCAATATTACATATCCAGTAATCCTAACTCCAGAAGAATACCAAGACTTGATTCTTAAGGAGCAAATGAAGGAATATTTTCAAGAAAAAATTGATGCGGCAGATGGAAGAAAAGAAGGTTCCGAAGAGAAACAGAAAAATTTATTACCTACATTTTATGTAAAATCAAGCCTTTTCGAAACTATTTTTGGAGGAAATACAATCGAAGTAATTCCACAAGGAAGCGTTGAAATCGACTTAGGTTTATTATACACAAAGCAGGATAATCCTGCATTTTCTCCGAAAAATAGAAGTAACTTATCTTTTGATTTTGATCAACGTATAAGTTTGAGTTTATTGGGTAAGGTTGGACAACGACTTCAAATAACGGCCAATTATGATACTCAATCGACCTTTGATTTTCAGAATCAAATAAAATTAGAGTATACTCCTACAGAGGATGATATCATTAGGAAAATTGAAGTTGGTAATGTAAGCATGCCTCTTAACAGCACTTTGATTCAAGGAGCACAGAGTTTATTCGGAGTAAAGACAGAGTTGCAATTTGGAAAAACCACCATTACCGGAGTATTTTCAGAGCAAAAGTCAGAATCAAGGACTGTCATGGCTGAAGGTGGATCCACTATAACGAATTTTGAGATTTTTGCATTAGACTATGATGAAAATCGTCACTTTTTCTTGGCTCAATACTTTAGGGATAATTATGATAGGGTTTTGGCGCAATATCCTTTTCTAAACTCTAATGTTCAAATAACAAGAATAGAGGCTTGGATTACGAATCGAACAAACCGGACTCAAAATGTTAGGAATATTGTAGCTATTCAGGATATTGGAGAATCAGATCCGACAAAAATAGGGTTGGCATTTCCTCCAGGAGGGTTTTTTAATAAACCAAAAGGATCATATCCAGATAACGAGAATAATGATTTTAATCCTTTCGGAATTAATGGCGGACAGCAGTCTATTCTAAACCCACTTATCCGCGATATTGCTACGGTACAATCTGGTTTTACTGGAGTTCAAGTAAATGATGGGTTGGATTATGTAACTTTAGAAAATGCGAGAAGGCTTGATTTTAATGAATATGATTTAAATTCTCAGTTAGGTTATATTTCATTAAATCAGCGATTGACAAATGACGAAGTACTAGGGGTGGCTTTTCAATTTACTGTAAATGGAAAGGTATATCAGGTTGGAGAATTTTCAAATGATGGTGTAGAAGCAAACGGAGGTGTTCTGCCAGGTGATCCAGGAGGCGATCCCAATGCACCACCAATTGAAGGAATTTCACAGAATTTGGTTGTTAAATTATTAAAAAGTAATATCACAAATGTTAATCAACCAGTATGGGATATTATGATGAAAAACATCTATCCTTTAGGTGCATTTCAATTGGAACGAGAAGATTTCAGACTAAACATTTTATATTCAGATCCTTCTCCGTTGAATTATATAAAACCTGTTCCAGGCACTCCGTTTCCTGAAGAAACATTACCTGATGTGGGAATTGACAATACCACCCTATTACGCGTTTTTCATTTAGATCAATTAAATTTTAACAATGATCCACAAACAGGAGGTGATGGCTTCTTCGACTTTTTGCCCAGAATAACTGTGGACTCTGAAAATGGCCGAATTATTTTTACGAAAGTAGAACCTTTCGGGGAGTATCTTTTTGATAAAATGAAGTTGGATAGTCCACCTAATGGGGAGTCTCAGATTTATGAAATGCCTATTACCTATAACGATAATCAGAAAAAATACGTTTTTAATACTTTGTACTCTTCAACAAAAACACAAGCGGAGCAGCAACAAAGTGATAAAAATAAATTTCAACTTAAGGGAACATATAAATCAACAGGAGCCGATGGTATTGCGATTGGATCTTTTAATATTCCTCAAGGTTCCGTTACAGTAACTGCGGGTGGTAGAGAGCTGGTCGAAGGTGTTGATTATACGGTTAATTATCAATTGGGAAGGGTTCAGATTTTAGATCCGGCACTTCTTAATTCAAATACTCCAATACAAGTTACAACTGAAAACACTACGCTTTTCGGACAACAAACAAAAAGATTTACAGGATTGAATGTTGAACAAAAATTTAGTGATAAGTTTTTGGTTGGGGCTACCTATTTAAACTTAAATGAACGGCCTTTAACACAAAAGTCGAATTATAATGTAGAACCAATTAACAATACGGTCTTTGGAATTAACGGAAATTATTCAACCGAAGTTCCATTTTTAACTCGATTAGTTAATAAACTTCCAAATATTGATACTGATGTTGAATCCAATGTTTCAGTGCGAGGTGAATTTGCATATCTTTTGCCTGGTGCGCCAAAAGTGTCTGACTTTGATGGAAAAACAACTGTTTATGTTGATGACTTTGAAGCCTCACAAACACAATTGGATATTAGTTCACCAATTACGTGGTTTTTATCAAGTAGTCCGGTTGGCTTAGGAGGAGAAATAGTAAATAGTAATCTAAGTTATAATTATAATCGAGCTAAACTGAATTGGTATACAATTGATCCAATATTTTATAGTAGTCGACCACCGGATGGAATTTCGGATAACGAAATATCTTCTCCTTTTACTCGTCGTGTTTTTAGAGATGAAATTTTCCCAAATCAAGATATTATACAAGGGCAAACACAAGCACTGTTTACTTTAGATTTATCCTATTACCCAAGTGAAAGAGGAGAATATAACTTTAACCCCGAAGCGAATGGAGGAAATATTTTGCCAAATCCAGAAACTCGTTTTGGTGGTATTTCTCGTCAGTTGACCACTACGGATTTTGAACGATCAAATGTCGAATACATTCAATTTTGGTTAATGGATCCATTTATATATCCGGAAAATTCGGGAAATCAAGGAGGAACTCTAAGTTTTAACCTTGGTAATATTTCTGAGGATATTTTAAAAGATGGAAGAAAGCAATATGAAAATGGTTTGCCAAGAGAAGGAGGAGTGGCAAATACGACTCCTACAGAATGGGGTAAGGTTCCTACCAATCAATCTCTTGTGTATACATTTGATACACAAGGACAGGAGCGTCTAAACCAAGATATAGGATACGATGGTCTAGATGACCCTTCAGAGGCATCAAAATATCCTAGTTTTGGTGGTCTCCCTGATCCTGCTGGGGATAACTATAAGTATTTTCTTCAAACAGAAGGTAATATATTGCAACGTTATCGTCAATATAATGGTTCCCAAGGTAACTCACCAGTAGAAGTAACAAATACTAATAGAGGGTCTACGGCTCAGCCTGATGTTGAGGATATCAATCGTGACAATACTATGAATACCGTTGATAGTTATTTTGAATATAATATTCCTTTAACCCCGGGAATGGATATTTCGACAAGCGAATATATAACGGATGTAAAAGTTGTACAAGGTTTGCAATTGCCTAACAATGATGTAATTGATGTTCGATGGATCCAATTTAAAATACCATTGAGTGAACCAGATCGTGCCGTGAATGGAATTGCAGATTTTCGATCTATTCGTTTTATGAGGATGTATTTATCGCAATTTACCGAACCTACCGTACTACGATTTGGAACTCTGGAATTAGTTCGTGGTGACTATAGAAGGTTTCAACAATCGCTTGATATCACGGGAGAAGATCCTATTTTGGATGATACAGTTTTTGAAGTGCAAACTGTGAGTATCGAAGAAAATGGTAATAGGTATGTCTTACCTCCAGGTGTTGAAAGAGAGGAATTAAATAATAATAATAATATTATACGTGAAAATGAGCAGTCTCTGTCATTGAGGGTTTGTGGATTAGAACCAGATGATGGTAGATCTGTGTATAAAAATTTTAGTGTTGATATGCGTCAATATGAAAATTTGGAAATGTTTATTCATGCAGAATCAATTGAGACACAGACTCAAATAAGTGATGGAGACATGGTAGCGTTTATGCGAATGGGGAATGATTTAACAGAAAATTTTTATGAGATTCAAATACCTTTAAATGTGAGTAGCCCTGGAAGTTTGGACCCTGAGGTTGTATGGCCTATTGAAAACCGCATCAATTTACCTCTTAGATTACTTCAAGATGTAAAATCGAGAGTATTGGGTGATCCTTCTATAGATCCCACTAATGTCACTTTCTTTGATCAGGCAGATCTTGATGAAAGCTCGGCTAGTGGACCAGAGAATGATCTTAGAATTGGTATTAAGGGAAATCCGAGTTTTGGAGATGTGCGTATTATTATGCTAGGTATAAAAAATGCAACAACAAATGATATCTGTGGAGAAGTTTGGTATAATGAATTACGGCTTTCAGAACTCAAAAACCAAGGAGGTTGGGCTGCTATAGCCAGCGTTGATGCTAATTTGGCTGATTTCGCCACAGTAAGTGCTTCTGGAAGAAGAAGTACTGTTGGTTTCGGCTCGATTGAACAAGGGCCCAATGAGCGTAGTCGTGAAGACTTGCAAGGATATGATGTTGTTACTAATTTAAATTTAGGACAATTATTACCTCAAAAATGGGGCATCCAATTGCCTTTTAATTACGGTCGTGCGGAAGAGTTGATTACACCACAATACGATCCAGAATTTCAGGATATTGAGCTAGAAACAAGATTGGATAATACAGAAAATAGTTCAGAACGAGATAAAATAAAAGAACAGTCGGTCGATTATACGAGGCGTCAAAGTGTTAATTTTATCGGTGTTAGAAAAGAGCGAACTGGTGAGGGTAAACCAAAAATTTATGATGTCGAAAATTTTACATTATCATATTCCTATAATCAAGTAGATCATCACGATTTTGAAATTGAAGATGCTATGAATCAAAATGTAAGATTGGGTGGAACCTATAATTATAATTTTGTTCCAAAATCTATCGAACCTTTTAGAAAAAATGATTCTTTATTTATGGGTAAATATTGGCAATTTTTAAAAGATATAAATTTTAATTATTTACCTACTAATATTTCTGTTAGTTCGAATATAATTCGTCAGTATAATGAGCAGAAATTCAGGGAGCTAAATTTATTAGAAAATAATATCGGATTGCCAACACTTTATCAACGTAATTTTCTTTATGATTGGCAGTATACTATAAATTATAATTTAACTAAATCACTTCGATTTAATTTCAATGCATCTAATAATATGATTGTTAGAAATTATCTGGATGAAAATGGTATACCAGATCCTTCAGTTGATATTTGGAGTGGATTCTTTAATGTGGGCGATCCCAACCAACATTTTCAGTCGCTTCAATTAAATTATGATTTGCCTTTTAGTAAATTTCCATTTCTTAGATTTATAAGAGCTACTTATTCATATACTGGTGATTTTCAATGGCAAAGTAGCAGTCAACTTTTTAACGAATTACCAATTACTTTGAGCGATGGTAGCACACAAGTTTATAATTTAGGTAATTCGGTTCAAAATGCAAGCACACATCGTATCAACTCTAACTTTGATATGAATAATTTTTATAAATACATTGGACTGATAAAAAAGACAAAAGGGAATCAATCTAATGAAAGCAAATTATTAGGAGGTAAAGGTGCAAAAGAAGGCGGTAGTGATCCTAATGGAAAAGGTGGGGATGGACTTGAAAAATTGGGTGGTGATGGATCTAAAGAAGGATTTGCTGAAGGGGGAGGAAAGCAAGATCCTGGTGCCACAACTAACTCCTTGACTGCCGGGGATAAAGCTTTGAATTCAGTAATAGGACTAGTTACATCACTAAGAAAAATTCAATTTAATTACCAAGAGAATAATGGTATCTTTTTACCTGGATACATACCATCTGTTGGATTTATTGGAACGTTAAAGCCTACAGCTGGATTTACATTTGGAAGTCAGGCAGAAGTTCGGGATCTTGCTGCACGTAAGGGGTGGTTAACCTTATATCCTGAGTTTAACGAGCAATATACCGAAGTTGAGACGCAACAATATGATATACAAGCAAATTTGGAACCACTTCCAGATTTGAAAATAGACATTACTGGAAGTAGAATTTATTCAGAAAACTATTCTGAAAATTATATTATTGAAAATGACTCGTATCGTTCGTTAACACCGAATACTTTTGGGAATTTTAATATTTCAACTTTCCTACTTAAAACTTCTTTTAGTAGTAGCAATGATGTTACATCAGCTGCATTTGAAGATTTTAGGAGTAACAGGCTTGTTGTTGCAGACAGATTAGCTACCGACTTTTATGGATCTTCAAATTTCGCTAGAGACGAGAATGGGTATCCCGTTGGATTTGGTAGAGGGAGTCAGGATGTATTGTTGCCGGCATTTCTTTCAGCCTATAAGGGGAGTGATGCGTCAAATGAAAAAACAGGAATTTTCAGAGATGTTCCGTTGCCAAATTGGGATGTCAAATATACTGGTTTAATGAGAATTACCTGGTTTAAAAGGATGTTTAAACGATTCTCTTTGCAGCATGGTTACCGAGCAGATTACACTGTTAATCAATTCCAAACTAATATTGATTATAATGTTAATGATCCTGCGGCAGTCGATCAAGCTGGAAATTTTAAAAGTAGAATTATTTTAACAAATGTTAATCTTACAGAGCAGTTTTCTCCTTTGATTCGCGTTGATTTTGAAATGAAAAACTCAATTAATATTAATGCAGAATATAGGAAAGATAGGGCGTTATCTTTGAGTTTTGCGAATAATCTTTTAACTGAAATTAAAGGGAATGAAGTGATAATAGGTTTAGGTTACCGTATTCAGGATGTTACAATCGGAACCAATTTTGGAGGTAAGAAAACGATTTTAAAAAGTGACCTAAATTTTAAATTGGATATGTCTCGTAGGGACAATAAAACGATTATTAGATACTTGGATATTGATAATAGTCAGACAACTGCTGGACAAACAATATATGGCTTACAGTTTTCAACAGATTATGCCATTAGTAAAAATCTCACGGCTTTGTTTTACTACGATCATTCGTTTTCGAAATATGCAATTTCAACGGCTTTCCCACAAACCACAATTAGGGGAGGGATTACATTGCGATACAGTTTTGGTAACTAAAAAACTACTTAAAATATTAATTATGAACATACCTTCTAATTTAAAATACACAAAAGACCATGAATGGATTAGGATTGATGGCGATATTGCTACTGTTGGAATAACTGATTTTGCCCAAGGTGAGTTGGGTGATATTGTTTATGTTGAAGTAGAAACGCTCGATGAAACGATGGAGATCGAAGAAGTCTTTGGCACAGTTGAAGCTGTTAAAACTGTTTCTGACCTTTTTTTACCATTATCTGGTAAAATAATTGAATTCAATGAGAGTCTAGAATCTGAGCCCGAAAAAGTAAATACGGATCCATATGGTGAGGGTTGGATGATAAAAATTAGAATTTCAAATCATGATGAAATAGATAGCTTGTTGGATGATGCAGCCTACAAAGAGGTTATCGGAGCCTAAAACTCTTCTAATAATTGGAGTTATTTATTCCTTATTAATTACAATTGCTTTTTTGGGTCCTTCTCCCGCATTATCAAATGAAAATATCACCTATCTGGATAAGTTGGTTCATATTGGACTATACTTAATTCTGGCACTTATTTGGCTATATTATATCTTCTTACGTGACCAATATCATATTTCTAAAAATATTGTATTTGTAGTTTTGATACTATGCTTCTCTTATGGAATAGTAATCGAAGTCTCTCAACAAATGTTTACTCTGTCAAGGAGATTTGATTTGTTCGATATTATAGCAAACGGGATTGGATGTTTGCTGGGTTCGTTATTATTTTGGAGGCTTAAAAATAAAAACATTCACTGAGTTTATAAGGTTTAAATTCATGGCAAATGCAAATCAAGAAAAATCCAAAATACGATTTATCTAGAGGAAGTATTATTTTTTTTCAAATCGGAATGATATTAATTTTGTTTTCGATTTGGCAAGGACTTGAATGGAAGAGTTATAACACCTCAGGTAAAGGAAGAGATCAATTAGTGATTTCGGATAACCTTGAAGAAATAATTCCAATAACTGAGCAGTTGACCACACCGCCACCGCCGCCACCTCCTTCGGTTTATGCGGCGGTAATTTTAGAAATTGAGAATGAATCTGAAGTTGAGGAATCAATTATTGAATCCTCTGAGACAAATCAAGATGATGAGATCCTTGAGGTTGAAGATATAAAGGAAGAGGTTGAAGAAGAAGAGGAAATTGTTGATGTGCCATTTGCCGTTATTGAAAATGTACCAATATATCCAGGTTGTGAAAATGAAAAGGGTAATGATGCAAAAAAAACTTGCATGTCAGAGAAAGTCAAAGATTTTATTCAGTCTAAATTCAACATTGGTCTAGCAGAAGAAATAGGTCTTGAAGGACGGCAACGTATATTCGTCACCTTTGCCATAGATAAAAATGGTGATGTAGTGAATGTTCGAGCTCGAGCTCCTCATCCAAAATTAGAAGAAGAGGCAATAAAGATTGTAAAAACTCTGCCTCATATGACTCCTGGCAAACAGAGAGGAGTTCCAGTAGGAGTATCATATGGTTTGCCGATAACATTCCAAATAGAAGAATAATCAGATTTTTTCAGGAATTGCCAGAGCTTTTAAATGTAATTTTTCTTATGGCATAATAATTGACTCTTTCCAGAATCACCTATTTTTTATATATTGCGTAAAAAATTAATAATTCTATATATAGATTTTTTAACATTGAAATATAAGAAGCAATTTAATAATCTAAATATGGAAAATTCATTTTTAATTACATAGATTTTATATATTTTAGCAATCTTATAAATAAACTATTATGGAACCGAAAAAAAATCCAAAGTCAGATTTGACCCGAAGAAGCATGTTGTTTTTTCAGTTAGGAATGATTTTTATGCTCTTTTTTGCTTGGGCAGCAATCGAATGGAAAACATATGATCGATCCATAGCTCGAGATATTTTAAATGTTAGTGATGACTTGGAAGAAGAAGTTCCTATTACTCAGACAATAACACCGCCACCACCGCCACCGCCACCGCCACCAGCGCCAGAGGTTATTGAGGTTATTGAAGATGAAAAAGAGGTTGAAGAAACTATAATTGAATCAACAGAAACTAATCAAAAGAAGGAAATAGCTGAAATTGCAGAGATTGAAGAAGTAATGGAAGAGGAAATTGATGATGTTCCCTTTGCTGTTATTGAAAATGTTCCCGTTTATCCTGGCTGTGAGAATGCTGGGAACAATGAGGCCAAGAGACAATGTATGTCTGAACAAATTCAAAAATTTGTTCAAAAGAAATTTAATACAGAATTAGCGAATGACTTAGGTTTGGAAGGTAGACAAAGAATTTCGGTACAGTTTAAAATTGATAAAAATGGGAATGTAGTTGATGTTAAAGCTCGTGCTCCACATCCAAAATTAGAACAAGAAGCAATTAGCGTGGTTAAATCTTTGCCTAAAATGACACCAGGCAAGCAAAGAGGAAAAGCAGTAGGTGTATTATATGCTTTGCCAATTTTGTTCCAAGTAGAGAATTAATAATATTTATAAATAATTCATGATCCCACTCTAAATGAGTGGGATTTTTTTATGGTAATTTCTGAAAACGAAAAATTAATACCAGATCAAGGACGATAATACTTTTAATGTGGAGAAATTAAGGCAATCGAATGTGTTCTTTATATTAATTCTAAGTCAGTTATATTTATGTCAAAAAGATGTAATTAATAGGAGATTTGTTTTAGTAAATTTAGAATTGGATTTTAATTTTAACTGAAGGCATTCTAAAAAAAACGTATCTTTCTAAACTAAAAATGTAATTATAGGATGAAGAAATTTGCCTCACTTCTCATAATTTTACTTTCAATTTATACGTCTGCCCAAAACGATAGTAACAGTTTTGAAAAATACCCAGTTTTTGCAGAATGTGCTGAAAGTGATTTAGCCGATCTGGAAAATTGTTTTAATCATACGCTTCAACAGTTTGTTTTTGCTAATTTTAAAATCCCGGAAATAGTTCTTACTGAAAAATACGAAGGGAATATAACTGTCTTCTTTGAAATAGGTAAAACCGGAAAATTTAAAGTGTTATATGTTGACGCTTACTACAATGAGCTGAAAGAAGAGGCTGTAAAAGTGTTTGAACTATTGCCCGAAATTACTCCTGCAACATATAATGGAAATCCAACTTATGTTCAGTTTACACTACCTATAGATATTCCGCTAAAGGCTCCTTCTGCAATGATTTTGTCCGAAGAGATGAATGTGAAAAATTCTGAGGAGCTAAAAATTGACTTACTTGTTGGAGAATATGATGCAATAGAGAAAGTTCCCTACGATAATGATGAATATTCTAGTAATATAAATATCCCACTTTCTCATCATAACTATAGTAAATTTGACCCTTCTTTAAACAGAGTTGGGTTGAATAATCATACTGCCCAGAAGCCCTATATTTATTCAGAAGTAAATAAATACTATAATTTTGAAGCTCAGAATCAATTGCTTCTTAAAAATAAAACCTCATGGTTTGGAAGAAAATTATGGAATGAACATTTGGTGAGTTTAAAGGGAAAGGACTATTGGCTCACTTTAGACCCTGGCGTTGATTTGCAAATTGGAAAAGATTTTGACAATGAAATTGACACTTATAACAATACCCGATTAATTTATACTCAAGGGGGAATTGGCAAGGATGTTAGCTTTTTCGGCGTAATTTATGAAAGTCAGGGGCGCTTTGCGGATTATTTCAATCGATATGCGGAATCCATTAAACCAGATGGTGGTAATCCGGCTATTATCCCTGGTCGTGGAATTGCTAAAGCCTTTAAGACAGATTCATATGATTACCCTGTTGCAACTGGTCATGTTTCTTATTCTCCTTCAAAAGCTTTTAATATTCAACTAGGGCACGGAAAACAATTTATTGGCGATGGCTATCGCTCTTTATTAATGAGTGATAACGCAAGCCCTTATCCTTTTTTTAAAATAAATACTACATTTTGGAAACTGAAATATACCAATACATGGATGTCTTTGCGAGATGTGCGTCCAGAGGTAACTGAAGATGGATCGTTTAGGACGAAATTTATGGCAAATCATTATCTAAGTTATAATATTACTAAGCGGTTAAATATTGGACTCTTCGAATCGGTAATTTGGGAAAATGACAATAATCGTGGTTTTGATTTTAATTATTTAAATCCTATTATATTTTATAGGGCCATTGAATTTTCAACTGGATCAAGAGCGGGTAACGCCTTGATAGGACTGAGTGCTAAATATAAATTTACAGATCGTATAAATGCATATGGACAATTTATAATTGATGAGTTTTCAACTAGCGATGTTTTTGGAGGAAATGGCAGTTATAAAAATAAGACAGGCTATCAATTAGGTTTGAAATATTATGATGCTTTTGGACTCAAGAATTTGTCTTTACAGGGGGAATATAATCGGGTGAGACCATATACTTATTCACATAATACTATTGTTCTTAATTATGGACATAACAACCAGTCTCTTGCGCATACATTTGGGGCTAATTTTTCTGAATTTATTGGAATTGCCCGCTATGATGAAGGTAGAATATTCGCAGACGCAAAGCTAGTATTGGCCAAAAGGGGCTTTGAGTATAATACTACTGAAGATAGTTTTTTCTACGGTGGAAACATTTATGGCACTGAGGATGAACGAGTTGGGGATCTTGATAATAAGGTTGCACAAGGAAATACGACCGATTTTTTCCATATTGAGTTACAAGCTGGTTATGTAATAAATCCAGCAACAAATCTAAAAATTTATGGAAGTTTTATTTATCGAGATTTTAATCCTACCGAAAACACAGAAACTGTATTCGATAATCAAACAACTTGGCTAAATTTTGGAATCAGAACAGATTTGTTTAATTGGTATAACGATTTTTAGTTTATAGATTCCTACTTTTGTTTACGATATTTTTTAGCAGTTTCATCATATAAGGATTTTATAAATTTATCGGTAGTTATAAATCCTTCGCCGAATCCTTTGTCATCATATTCTTTGGTAAGTTCCCCCATTGCAACTACTTCTGCTTCTGTTTTATTGTCAATAACGTGATAAGCAACTCTCTCAGTTAAAAATCGATACATCGCACGTGTGTAACGAACGTCATTAATAGTTGCAATATCACCGTGACCCGGGATTATCCTAGTATCATCATTCACGATTTGAAGAATTTTATCTAACCCTTTAACATAGCCCTCATGACTACCATTACTCTCTGTGTCAATGAATGGGTAACTACCATTCACAAAAGTATCTCCCGTATGTAAAACATTACTTTTTGTAAAGTATATCATAACATCGCCATTGGTATGAGCTCTAGGGACATAAATAAGCATTATTTTTTCTCCATTGTAATTTATGGTTAGGTCTTTTGAAAAGGATACTACTGGTAAATGGCCAAATGGGGTATTGTCTTGTTCTTCTATAGATCCTATTTTTTTTTCAGCCTCCATATACGCACTTTTTTTACCTTCATCTGAAGTGATTTTATTGCCATATGCACTTAAAACACTATCTATTTTTTTCTGATGATCTACTCTCGCTGGAATCTCAAATACGTCTTTCATCTTCTGTCTAGCATTTTCATGGGAAAAGATAATTGTTCCATTTAGAGCAAAATTAACGTTTCCTCCAACATGATCTGCATGGTGATGAGTATTAACTAATAACTTTATTGGTTTTTTGCTTAATGCTTGTATTCTTTGAATTATGTCTTGAGAGGCATCGGCAAACTGATTGTCTATCATAAAAACACCATCTTCACCCACACTTACACCTATATTACCTCCTCTACCTTTTAGCATAAAAATACTGTCCTTTACGCGTATTACCCCTATTTTATTGGGTGTCTCAGGTTCAATTTGAGAATTCATTTTTTCATTTTCAGTTTTGTCTGAATCAAGAATTTCTTGAGCTGAAGAAATCAAACTACTTAATAAAATGGCGATAACCAAGGAAAATTTAGAATACATTGAGCTAGGGTTTAAATTGGGTTTGAAAATAATGAAAAAACATAAATATGGCACTAACAATATGAATATTATATTGTAATAAAAGAATAGGTAGTATATCTTTGCGTCCTCAAACTATTAGCGAACGATAGTCAAGCTTTTTTTTGGGTAAACTTAAGTAAAATAGAATAGCCTTAATCTGAGAGATTACACAATACCAAATCAAATAATATGCATCAAATTATGATTAAAAATTTCACTGAGATAACGAAAATTCGTTTATCGATAAGTGTCGTTTTTTCTTCTGTAGCAGGTTATTTATTGGGAGCGGAAACAATTGATTTCTTTACCTTATTTTTATTGTGTATTGGAGGTTATTGCATGGTAGGCGCATCAAACGTATATAATCAAATTATTGAACGTGATCTTGATGCCTTGATGGATCGGACAAAAGATAGACCTTTGCCAGCAGGTCGAATGAGTATTCGAATAGCCTTCATTATTGCCATTGTAATGACTATTATTGGGATAGTAGTTTTATATAGTATTAACCCTATAACTGCAATGTTTGGTGCAATTTGCATTTTTATGTATGTCAGTATATATACTCCTCTCAAGACTAAAACTCCACTTTCCGTATTTGTTGGAGCACTCCCTGGCGCTATTCCATTCATGTTAGGTTGGGTGGCCGCGACAAATGATTTTGGAATTGAACCGGGAACGTTATTTATGATTCAGTTTTTCTGGCAGTTTCCTCATTTTTGGGCAATTGGGTGGTTCTTATTTGAAGATTATGAAAAAGGCGGGTTTTTTATGCTACCTACGGGAAAACGTGATAAAGGTACTGCTATACAGATAGTTTTTTACACCATTTGGACTGTATTGTCATCACTAATTCCAGTATTTGGTGTTACAGGTAAATTATATCTCACACCCTTCTCTGGAATTATTATTGGACTTTTGGGAATTGGATTGATTTTCTATTCACTTAGACTTTTTCGTGAGCGAACATCTAAAACAGCAAAACAACTTATGCTAGCTAGTGTAAGTTATATTACCCTTTTGCAGATTATTTATGTATTGGATAAATTTATAAGATAATGGATTATACTAAAGGTACCGAAGTGGAGAAAATACAGCGCGCTAAGAAGAATATGTTATGGTTTGCAATGATAAGCCTTACAATGAGTTTTGCTGGACTAACAAGTGCATATGTTATTAGTAAAGAACGAAAAGATTGGCTGGTAGATTTTGAAATTCCACAAGCATTCTATTATAGTTTATTAGTAATAATGTTGAGTAGTGTTACATTTTATATAGCGAAACGACTTATTCAAAAAGCCGAAAATCGTAAAGGAATGTGGATGTTATTACTTACAATGATTTTAGGTTTATTGTTTGTTTATCTCCAGTTTAGTGGTTTTTCGGAAATTATTGCTAATGGTTATTTTTTTACTGGAAGTGAAAGCAGTATTACCACATCATTTATTTATTTGGTTGTACTCATGCATCTTGCTCATATTTTTACGGCTTTAATTGCGCTAGTAGTTGTAATTTATAATCATTATAAACTAAAGTATAAAATGGGGAAAACCCTTGGAATAGAACTTGCTGCGACTTTCTGGCACTTTGTCGACGTATTATGGATTTATCTGTTTTTATTTTTATATTTCGTGAGATAAAAAATATATGTATTTTTGAACCTTATTTAAAACCAAATTCTTTTTATGGAAGCTACTGTTGCTAAAACAGATACAGAAGAAAAAACTTGGGGTGGTGGAAACCAACCGCTAAGAGCCAGTTATGGCAAAATGATGATGTGGTTTTTCATTGTTTCTGATGCCTTAACTTTTTCTGGATTTCTGGCCTCTTATGGCTTTTCAAGATTTAAATTTGTAGATGCTTGGCCAGTTGCCGATCAAGTTTTCACTCACTTTCCGTTTTTACATGGAGTTGATGCTCCAATGTATTATGTTGCATTTATGACTTTTGTTCTTATTTTTTCGTCTGTAACAATGGTTTTAGCTGTAGATGCAGGACATAAAATGCAGCAGAAGAAAGTTATATTTTATTTGTTTCTAACCATCATTGGTGGTGCGATATTCGTTGGCTCTCAAGCTTGGGAATGGGCTACTTTTATAAAAGGTGATTTCGGGGCAGTAGAGACTAAAGGGGGTAAAATCCTTCAGTTTTTAGACACTGATGGAAAACGAGTTGCTATTAGAGATTTCGCTGTCAATATACCAACTGAACGGGAAGAGCACACTGAGAAAAATGGTGTTTGGTATGAATCGGAGGCTTTAGCACAGACTACTTTTTCTTATGAAGAAGTTAAAAAAGGATTTTTAGCTAATGATAATTTATTAGTAAGAATACAATACAAAGATGAACATGGACATCAAATAGTACTTTCTAGGGATGCGTCCATCGATAAAATAAAAAATGATGGTAAATTGATCGTTGAGGGGGCTAATCTGAGGCACAATGAATATGGAACACCATTATTTGCCGACTTTTTCTTTTTTATTACAGGATTTCATGGTTTTCACGTGTTTTCGGGAGTTCTCATTAATATTATTATTTTCTTTAATGTAGTGATAGGAACATATGAGCGAAGAGGAAGTTATGAAATGGTTGAGAAAGTTGGGTTGTACTGGCACTTTGTAGATTTGGTTTGGGTATTTGTATTTACCTTCTTTTATCTTGTTTAAGCAGCATAATATTTAAATAATGGCACACGAACATAAATTAGAAATATTCAGAGGTTTAGTAAAATTCAAATCGAATATTACAAAAATTTGGGGAATTTTCACTTTCTTATCTATTGTTACTATTATAGAGGTAGCCTTTGGTATAACAAAGCCAGATTTCTTAACAGATAATACCTTTTTGGCAATGAAATTGTTGAATTGGATTTTCATAATTCTTACTCTAGTAAAGGCTTATTATATTACATGGGATTTCATGCACATGAGAGATGAAGTTAAGGCTTTAAGACGAGCAGTTATATGGACAGTGATTTTTCTTATCTGTTATTTAGTTTTAATTTTATTAATTGAAGGAGACTATATTTTTGATATTTATAAAAATGGCTATGTAAAGTTTGACTTCTAGTCGGTTAAAGAAATAGAATAAAAGGCTCTGGTTTTCAGAGCTTTTTTTTTGCTTAAAAATTAACTTTCAAAGGTTGTACAGCCCCGTTTTAGCATGTACTTTTGCGAAAGTATTTTATAATCTTATAATGAAAAAGTACTTAGTCCTCGGAATACTGTTTATACTCCCAATTACCGCCTATTTATTTTTTGCTTTAGGGACAAACAATTTTAAGCCGTTGCCCATACTAACTAAGTCGATTATGGAGCTAAATGACTTTAGAACAATTGAAGATGAATCGGTTCATTTAGAAGATCATATTACTGTTTTAGGCTTCTTCGGGGAGGATCAACTCGCTAATCAAGCATACGCATTTAATCTAGCTCACAAAATTTTTACAAAGAATCAACAATTCGATGATTTTCAATTTGTAATTTTATTTCCCAAGGAAAATGAAGAACAAGCCAGAGACCTTCAAATAGAACTAAGCGAAATTCTAAATATGAAAAACTGGAAGTTTGCCCTTGGTTCTTCTGATGCTATTAAAGTCGTCTTTGAGTCTCTTAAATCAAATCATGAGTTGGATCGAAATTTTGCTACTCCCTATGTCTATATAATTGATAAAGCGAGGAATCTCCGAGGAAGAGATGATGATGAAGATTCTGGTATGTTATACGGATTTGACGCTTCGAATATCGCAGAGATAAATAATAAAATGAGTGATGATATAAAGGTGTTATTAGCTGAATATCGTTTAGAATTAAAAAAATATAAAATTAAAAGAGAAATTTAATATTAATACCTTGAAGAAGAATTCATACATAGGTATATCAGCGATTATTTTAATTGTAGGTATATGGGCCGTTCCGAAAATAGTTGATCGCATCTCTGGCCCAGAATTGGCTTTTATTGGAGATAAAAAGCTGACAAATTTTAGTTTCACGGATCAAAATGGAGCGACTATAACTAATGAGGATTATAAAGGCAAAGTTTGGGTTGCAGAGTTTTTCTTTTCTACTTGTCAGAGTATTTGTCCTATTATGAATCAAAATATGATTAAGATTCAGAATGAATTTTTCGGATATTCAAATTTAGGAATTGCCTCGTTCACAATCGATCCGGTTCATGATACCTCCTTGGTATTAAAGGAATACGCGAAAAACCATCAAATTACTAAGCCCCAATGGCATTTGTTAACTGGAAGTAAAAATGAAATATTTCAGTTGGCCAACGAGACTTTTAATCTATATGTGGGTGAAATACCTGAAGTAGATGGCGGTTTTGAGCATTCAGGTTTCTTTGCTTTGATTGACCAAGAAGGAAATATAAGATCAAGAAGGGACGAAAATGATAATCCAATTATATATTATGATGGATTGGAAGATAAAGCCGTAAAAATGCTAATTGAAGATATTAAAAAATTATTATGAAATTGTTGAAAATATTTTCTGGGAACCGTTCGAAGTATAGTCCATGGATTTTGATTCTGTCGGTAATAATACCAATTGCTGTTGCTGTGTTGTTTACGGTTCGAATTCCAGGGGTCGAACGAATCGGTTTTCTGCCACCTATTTATGCAGCTATTAATGGGCTAACTGCGTTACTTTTAATTATTGCTATACTTCAAATTAAAAAAGGAAACAAAGCTGCTCATGAAAAATTAATGAAGACTTGCATAATTCTTTCTGTGGTATTCTTACTACTATATGTAACTTATCATATGACTTCAGATTCAACACCTTATGGCGGTGTAGGCTTTATTAGAAACGTCTATTTCTTTATTTTAATAAGCCATATACTGTTATCAATTGTTATTATACCTTTTGTATTAATAACCTATGTTAGGGCAATTTCTGGACAATTTCTTATGCATAAGAAAATAGCAAGAATTACCTTTCCATTATGGCTGTATGTCGCAATTACAGGGGTAATTGTATATATTATGATATCACCATATTATTAGTTATGGTATATTATTAATTGAATAAAACCTATTAACTTTAAATTAGTATATTGAAAATCAGACTACTAATATTGGTTGTATTTGTCCTATTCTTCATTCTTCCTGTTGAGGCTCAATGTGCTATGTGTCGTGCAGTTTTAGAGAGTGAGGAAAGCGGAGATGTTGCGAAAGGAATAAATAATGGAATACTATATTTAATGATATTTCCTTATTTGCTTGTTGGAGGAATTGGTTATGCCATTTATCGAAATCGGAAAAGAACTAAACCCTCTTGATTTCAAGGTTTTCTTGATAAAATTTGCTGTAACAATTGGCAATAAAAGGAGTCTTATCTAAAATTTTTTCATTTGCCTTCATTTGCAAGTCTTAACATGAATTTCACAACTTACAAAAATGAATTTCGGTAATTTGAAGATTATAAAGATAGTATGATTGAAATAAAAGACTTGCATAAATCTTACCACATGGGGCCCAATTCTCTTCATGTTTTGAAAGGGATCAACTTTAGTGTCGCCGAAGGAGAAATGGTTTCTATTATGGGCTCATCTGGCTCAGGAAAATCTACATTATTAAATATTCTCGGCATATTGGACGAAGCGGATGAAGGTAGCTATACTCTAGATGGCACATTAATCAAAAATCTTAATGAAAAAGTAGCTGCAAATTATAGAAATAGATTTTTAGGATTTATTTTTCAATCCTTCAATTTAATTAATTATAAATCTGCATTAGATAATGTAGCGATGCCTCTTTATTACCAGGGAATGAAACATGCTTTAAGAACGGAAAAAGCTATGCATTATCTTGAGAAAGTTGGATTGGCAGATTGGGCAGTTCATTTGCCAAGTGAGCTTTCTGGGGGTCAGAAACAAAGAGTTGCGATTGCACGAGCTTTGGCAAGTGATCCTAAAGTATTATTGGCAGATGAGCCTACAGGAGCACTTGATAGTCAAACCTCCTACGAGGTTATGGAATTAATTCAAGATATTAATGATGAAGGAAAAACGATATTAATCGTTACTCATGAGGATGATATAGCTCACATGACCAAGCGAATTGTTAACATAAAGGATGGAATAATAATTCATGATTCTCCAGTAGATCAAGTTCGTGTAAAAAAACTTATTCATGTTTAGTATTGAACGATGGCAAGAAATATTTCAAACTATTCGAAAGAATAAGCTGAGAACTTTTTTAACAGGACTGTCCGTGGCGTCTGGAATTTTTATTTTGGTGATTTTACTTGCTATAGGACAAGGCATGCAAAATGGAATTGCTAAGGAATTTGAGCAAGATGCGGCTAATAGAATAGATGTCTGGGCAAACGTAACTACTGAAAGTTATAAGGGTCTGAATCCTGGTAGAAGAATTCAATTGGAAAACTCAGATTACGATTTGACCTCTTTAAAAAATGTGGATGAGCTGGAATATAAATCGGGAGCCTTTCGTATATGGGGGGGATTGGTAACGTATAAAAATGAAACCGGAAGTTATCGTATAGAAGGGGTTCGATCTGATTATCAATTTTTGGAAAATGCCTCCTTAATAGGAGGAAGATTTATCAATCAAAATGATTTAGATAATTATTCAAAAGTAGCCATACTTGGAAATAGGGTATCTCTGGATTTATTTAAAGGAGAAGAAGCTATAGGAGAATATCTCGAAATCTCTGGGGTAAAATTTAAAGTAGTAGGTGTTTATACAGATCCGGGTGGAGAGCGAGAAGAAACCCGCATTTTTATTCCTTTGTCAACATCACAACGAGTATATAATGGAGGGGAAAAATTGGCATTTCTTAGTTTTACATTGCAGAAACAAGATAATTTCGAAGATGCATTAGCGGCTTCAGAAGCCTTTACAGCTCAATTAGAATCAGACTTAAAAACTAAACACTTAGTATCTCCAACCGACATAAGTGCAATTCAAATTAATAATTCTTTGGAAAATGCGAAACGATTTATCGATTTAATGAGTATGATTCGCTGGTTTTTCTGGGGAGTTGGTATATGTACTATAATTGCTGGTGTTGTTGGGGTGAGTAATATTATGCTTATTATCGTAAAAGAACGAACTAAAGAAATTGGAATAAGAAAAGCAATTGGCGCTCAACCTCTTTCAATCATTGGTATGATTCTTCATGAGTCAATTTTTGTAACTACTATTGCCGGATTTTTAGGGCTAATTTTTAGTTTGTTTTTACTTGAACTTGTCGGCCCTCTAATTGAAACAGACTACCTTCGAAATCCATCAGTAAATTTTACAGTTGCAATAACTACGGTAATTATTTTAATAGTTGCTGGGGCAATTGCAGGTTTTTTCCCTGCCTATAGAGCCGCAAATATAAAACCTATAGACGCTCTTCGTGATGAATAGATTATTTAGTAAAGATAGTTGGGGAGAGATTCTTGAGGCTTTAAGCTCAAATTGGTTTAGAACATTACTAACGGCCTTTGGGGTTCTTTGGGGAATTTTTATTTTGGTAATTTTATTGGCAGCTGGGAATGGACTAGAAAATGGAGTAAAACAAGGGTTTGCAAATATGGCCACTAACTCTATGTTCATGTGGACGCAAACTGCTTCTAAACCATATAAAGGTCTTCCAAAAGGTAGAAGATATAATTTTAAGACGGATGATGTAGATGCAATAAAGCGCACTGTTCCGAATCTTAGATATGTTTCACCCAGAAATCAACTCGGAGGCTTTGGTGGCAACAATAATGTCGTGCGAGGATTAAAAACAGGGGCTTTTAATGTTTATGGCGATTATCCGGAAATCATTGAGCAACAACCTATGGATATAACTTCTGGCCGTTTTATCAATTATTCAGATATAAAGGATAAAAGAAAAGTTGCGGTTATTGGAGAATCAGTTAGAAAAGGGCTATATGATTTGAATGAGGAAGTTATCGGCACTTATATTAAAATAAGCGGTGTTAATTTTATGGTAATTGGGACATATAAAAAGAAGTCAAATAATAACGGTGACCCTGAAGAGGCTCAAAAAGAAATATATGTGCCTTTTACAGCTTTTTCGCAAGCATTTAATATGGGAGACAGAGTAGGATGGATGGCAATTACTGCAGAAGATGGCTCATCTATTACTAATTTAAAAAGCCAAGTTTTTGATGTAATCAAGTCCAGACATTCAATTCATCCAGAAGATGATAGGGCTGTGGGCAACTTTGATTTATTTCAAGAATACAGTAAAATAAATGGGTTGTTTACGGCACTAAATTTCGTTGCTTATTTTGTTGGTATTTTGGTGTTACTTTCTGGAATTATTGGAATCAGCAATATTATGTTGATAGTTGTAAAGGAACGCACCAAAGAAATTGGAATAAGACGTGCATTAGGAGCAACTCCTTGGGGCATCCGGTCACAAATATTACTTGAGGCAATATTTCTAACTATTGTTTCTGGGATGGCAGGAATTGCGTTGGCTTCTGGGGTACTTGCTTTAGTTAATTATGTTATGTCTGGCATGGACACTAGTGATATGATGTTTTTAAATCCTTCAGTTAACATCGGAGTAGTATTAGTTGCTCTTACTATACTTGTTGTTTCGGGTTTATTAGCGGGTCTAATTCCTGCTCAGACGGCTATTAGAGTCAGACCTGTAGATGCATTAAGAACAGATTAAAATCGTATAATAATTATTCAATTAAATAAAATGAAAAAGAAAGGAACGATCATAACACTTATAGTCATAGTATTATTTTTTACAGTAGCCATGATTTGGTTATATTCTAAAAACAGTAAAGATCCAATAGTTTATGCAACTGAGCAGCCAAGTATTCAAACTATCATTAAAAAAACAGTTGCAACAGGAAGTATAGTGCCAAAAGAAGAGGTTTTAATAAAGCCGAATATATCCGGAATTATTGATGAAATTTTTGTGGTTGCAGGCGACATAATTAAGAGTGGAGATCTGATAGCAAAAGTTAAAGTTGTACCTAATGTTTCTTCATTAAGTAGTGCTCAGAATAATATTAATAATACACGTACCCAAGTGGAAACAGCACGATTAGCCTTAGCAAATCAAAAAAGCATATATGGTAGGCAAAAAGAGCTTTTTGAAAAAGGCGTTATTTCAGCCAATGAATTTGATAAAGCTCAATTGGATTACGACCAGGCGGAACAACGATATAAGCAAGAACAAGTTGGTTTGAGTGGGGCGATTCAAAATTATGACATTGTCAAAACTGGTACAAGTAAAGGTCTTGGGGCTTCTGCAAATACCGAAATTCGAGCAACAGTTTCCGGTATGGTATTAGATGTTCCTGTAAAAACAGGAAATCAGGTTATTGAATCTAATAATTTCAATGAAGGAACGACCATCGCAATTTTAGCGGATGTTGACCGTATGATATTTGAAGGAAAAGTAGACGAAAGTGAAGTAGGAAAAATAAAAGAAAATTTACCATTGGAAATCACAGTTGGAGCAATTGAAAACAAGCAGTTTGAAGCTATATTAGATTATATCGCGCCAAAAGGGGTAAGTGAAAATGGGGCGATTCAGTTTGAAATAAAGGGGACCCTTAGAAAAGGAGACACAACATTTATCAGGGCAGGATTGAGTGCTAACGCTTCAATTATTCTTGCAAGAGCAGATAGTGTTCTAACAGTGAAAGAAGGCTTAATTCAATATGATTCTAAAACGTTATTACCGTATATCGAGCTTCAAATAGGTGAGCAAAAATTTGAAAGACGTGATGTCGAGTTAGGTATTAGTGACGGTATAAATGTTGAAATTAAAAGTGGAATATCGAAAGGTGATGAAATAAAGGTCTGGAATCAAATTAAGGCAACACCTAATTTTGAAAACAATTAATAAATCCTATATTTTTAATTTTTATGTGTAACACATTTGTTCTTATCAAGACAAATTTAGCAACTCAACCAATTATGAAGAAGTTAATAGTTTTACTGTTTTTCCTTTTTATAGGATCTCACATACATGCCCAAAATAAGAAATGGACTCTACATGAATGTGTCACTTATGCATTAGATAATAATATTTCTATAATTCAGTCAGAATTAGATCTAGAAAGTGCGAATATTGATGGAAAAGATGCTCTTGGGAATTATTTGCCGTCATTAAATGCGTCTGCTTCCAATTCTTGGAATACTGGTTTAACTCAAGATGTTACAACCGGGGTGTTGCGAACTCAAACCTCTAGAAACTCATCTTACAATATTACGGCTGGCGTTAATATTTTTAATGGCCTCCGGAACCTTAGG
>BS_KBA_SWE02_21mDRAFT_10000008_pt1 | contig 85582 bp, 79 predicted proteins | sample BalSeasSWE02_21m_FD_9196 | JGI IMG/M metagenome (IMG submission 9196)
AGCAGCTTATAACGGAGTTCCGGTAGAATTAGCAGACTTAGAAGTTGTTGCTTTCATCACTGAAACACATCAAGAAATTGCAAGCGGAAGTGGTTGTTTCCCTACCTTCACTGGAATCACTAATGCAAACGATGCTAACGTAAGATATCTGGAAGATTTAGCAGATAGCTGTTCTGGTGTTGTTACTCCTAAAGTAAACATTCAGAATTTAGGACAAAATACCATCACATCTCTATATATAACTTATTCCATCAACTCAGGAACAGAACATACGTTTAATTGGACCGGAGAAATTACAACATTGCACAATGAAACCATTGAACTTCCTGCTTTAAATTATTCAACCTTAGCAACCAATGTAATAAATGTCCATGTTCCAAATGACGATGATAATTCGAACAATGACACATCATACTCTTTCGATCAGGCAATTGATGCTACAACAACTATTGACATGGAGCTACATACGGATAACTGGGGAAGTGAAGTCCGTTGGAATATAAAAGATACTGATGGTGTAACCCTATATAATGGAGGACCTTATGGAAACAACCAAACTATTAACGAAACATTTGAGTTACCGCAATACTGCTATACGTTTAATTTAATTGACACATATGGTGATGGAGGCGGAGCTGTTACATTAACAGATTCAGACGGAACTCAGATTTTCCACACTAATGGAGCCTATGGGTCGGGTGAGTCGAAAAACTTTTCGACGGACGGATATGTAGTAGTTGTTTTAGGCATAAATTCAGAGGAATTTGAAAATTTAGTTATCTATCCTAATCCTGCTAGTACTGTTTTGAACATAATCAATGGTGAAAATTCTACGATGGAAGTATACAATATGTTAGGACAAATATTATATTCAAAATCTAATATTTCGATCAATGAACAAGTACAAGTTTCTCAATTTACCAATGGAACTTATTTTGTAAAGATTACTAATGGAAGTGCCGTTAAAATAAGTAAGTTCATTAAGAAGTAATCAAGTCTCTATATATAATAATAAAAACTCCCGTTAACAATGTTAACGGGAGTTTTTCATTTTATCCATAAATCTTAACCTTTATATTTTAAAGCAAGATGAACCACACTTTTGGTTTCAAAAAAATCTTCATCAAAATAGGAAGCTAACGGAAATATTTTAGCCGTTTTATAAATAGAAAGTTCTTCTGTTAAATCACCACCCTTTAAATAGAGGATTCCGTTTTTTAGCTCGTGCTTCTGCTCTTTGGATATTCGCCCTTTAACCCAATGTACAAATGTATCCATTTGAGCTACTGCCCTACTCACAATAAAATCATATTGCCCTGAAATTGTTTCCACTCTCGCATTGGTAATTTTTACATTTTGTAATCCCAAACCATTAACAACTTCTTCCACGACTTTTATTTTTTTACCTATACTATCCACTAAATGAAAATGCGTTTCTGGAAACAATATGGCAAGGGGAATTCCCGGGAAACCACCGCCTGTACCAACATCCAATACTTTCGCATTTGGCAAAAACGATTGTACTTTTGCGATTCCCAATGAATGCAGAACATGTCGAAGATATAACTCATCAATATCCTTCCGAGAAACCACATTGATCTTAATATTCCAATCTTCATACAATTCGGCAAGCTGCTTAAACTGATTTTGTTGATTTTCACAAAGTTGTGGGAAATATTTAAAAAGGAGCTCCATCTATTAGTCTTAGCTACAAAAATAGGCTTTCTTTCATAATTTTTTGCTATGTACTGTTTGTATTAGACAATAGATGCGTATTTTTGCTTTTTTACGACATAAGAACATATAAAACGAAATTATAGTGAAGAGTGAACAATTAAAATTCTCAAGAAAGGATCCCTCAAATTTTTTTAAAACTCTAAACACTAGAGTAAATGATTATTTTAAGGACAATAATATATCCCGAAACGGTAACTGGAAATTACATGTAAAAACTGTAGTTATGTTCTTGATTTACCTAACTCCATATTTTTTATTGTTAACTCTTGATTTCCCAGGCTGGGTTCAATTGTTATTTACAATTATAATAGGAGTTGGTATGGCTGGTATCGGAATGAATGTGATGCACGATGCTAATCACGGTGCATATTCTTCAAAAAAATGGATTAACAAAGTAATGGGTAGTAGTATTTATATTCTAGCCGGGAATGCCTATAATTGGAAAGTACAACATAACGTTCTCCACCATACATACACCAATATTCATGGGCATGATGAAGACCTAGAAGCTGGTAGAATTCTTCGTTTTTCAAAGCATGCCAAATGGTATAGTTTTCATAAATTTCAACATTATTACGGAGTATTTCTGTATGGATTATTAACCTTTAATTGGGCTTTAACAACCGATTTTCAGCAAACAAAACGATATTTAGCTAGAAAATTATCTTTTGGTAAATTCCCAAAACCAGCAACCCAATGGAGTATTTTGGTTATTACCAAAATTATATACTTTTCTATATGGATTGTTGTACCTCTATTATTTTTTAACATTGTTTGGTGGAAAATTTTATTAGGTTTTTTTATTATGCATTATGTAGCTGGAATTATTTTAAGCGTTGTATTTCAATTAGCACATGTTGTTGGAGATGCTGAAGTCTTTGCACCTGAAAATTCGGGTACTATGAAAAATACTTGGGCCATTCATCAATTATTTACTACTGTAAATTTCTCTCCAAAGAACATAATCGTAAATTGGTTTACGGGTGGATTAAATCATCAAGTAGAACATCATATTTTTCCAAATATAAGTCATGTTCATTATTCAAAACTTTCTAAAATTGTAAAGGAAACTGCTAAAGAGTTTAATTTACCATACAATGAATACAAAACGACTCGTAAAGCGCTAATAGCGCATTTTAAACACTTAAAATTAATGGGGTTAAACCCTGCATTAGTATCTGCTCGATAATATGAATCCTAGACTTTCTAACAGAGTTAATGAAATGGCAACTTCTGCCACATTAGCCATGGCCGCCAAAACCCGTGAACTAAAAGAAGAGGGTAAAGATATCATTGGCCTAAGTTTGGGCGAACCTGATTTTACCATACCAGAATTTATAAAAGACGCAGCTATTCAAGCCGTAAATGATGACTATCACGCCTATTCTCCAGTGGATGGATATGGTGATTTAAAAAAGGCAATTATCACCAAATTTAAAAGGGATAATAATCTTTCATATACCCCTTCCCAAATTGTAGTCTCTACTGGGGCTAAGCAGTCACTAGCGAATCTTGCTATGGTTTTATTGAACGATGGCGATGAAGTATTACTTCCTGCACCATATTGGGTGAGTTATGCCGATATTAGTAAATTGGCTGGTGGAGTTCCTGTTGAAATTAAAACTTCTATTGAGAATGACTTTAAGGTAACTGCAAAAGAGTTGGAAGCAGCCATCACTCCCAGAACTAAGTTGCTAATATATAGTTCTCCATGCAATCCAAGTGGCTCTGTTTATAGTCGAAAAGAACTAAGATCACTAGCCGATGTATTGGTTAAATACCCAAACATCATTGTTATCAGCGATGAGATTTACGAACATATTAATTTTATTGGCGAACATACTTCAATCGCAGAGTTTGATGATATGTACAACCAAACTGTAGTGGTTAATGGCGTTTCTAAGGCCTTCTCAATGACTGGTTGGCGAATAGGTTACATAGGTGGCCCGGAATGGATTGCTAAAGCTTGCAATAAAATGCAAGGTCAAATAACAAGTGGCGCCAATTGTATCGCACAGCGTGCAACGATTACAGCATTGGAAAGCTCTCCCAGTAAAATTAAATTCATGGTAGATGCTTTTAAGGAAAGACGCACTTTAATTTTAAATTTGCTCGCTGAAATTCCAGGTGTTAAATCAAATATTCCAGAAGGCGCTTTTTATGTATTTCCAGATATTTCTTATTACTTCGGAAAGACATTACGAGGTAAATTAATAAATTCGGCCTCCGATTTCTCGCTATATCTTTTAGAAGAGGCTGGAGTAGCTACGGTTACAGGTGAAGCTTTTGGTGATGATGATTGTATCAGAATTTCATATGCTGCTTCCGAAGCAAATATTAAAGAAGCAATGAAACGGATTAAAGCAGCACTTGCAAATTAAATTAATACACGTCTTTTGGGTTTCAGTTGAACAAAATACCCCCCGTTATTAAACAATTGAACCATATTGGAAATCCTTAATCTACAATCGCAGTATAATACTTAAACATTGTATTCTGTTTTTGACGTTTTACAGCTTTTAGATAAAAAAAAACAGATTTAACATGGAGGTTTCAAGGAATGGCGTTAAATTTATAAACTTCTTATATCTAATAAAGAATTCTTAACTAAAAATTTCAAATATGAAACAAAAACTTTCCCTATTAATTCTTCTTTTCGCATTTATATTTATTGGTAATGCACAAGAAACGGAAGGAGCTAAAGCTTTCTATTATGGAACCGTCACTTCAATGACACATGTTCCCTCAATTGCCTCTAGATTGTCTGAGTTGCCTCTTGCACCAAATCTAATTGGTGAAGCACAGGATGGAAGAGCTTCAGGCAACAAAGTTATTGTTGGAAAAGATCCTCAAACGGAAGATGATTACTTTGTAAGAAATCAAGATCCCTTAACTCAAAAAATTCAAGGTAGAGCCCCAAGTATTGTTTTTGATGCTTATTCTTCAAGTTCACAACCTACAGATCCAGATATTGGAGTTGGACCAAATCACGCATTCGTGGTGTTTAATACCGGTTTTATCATTTATGATAAAGCTGGTGTTGCATTAACCGGACAAATGGCCCCTAATCCAGCAATTTTCCCAAATGGTGGTTGTTGTGATCTTACTGTGTCCTATGACCAAGCAGCAAATAGATGGGTAATAACATTCCTAGGAGCAGGAGCACAAATAGCCGTATCTGACGGTCCAGATCCAATTAACGATGGTTGGTATGTTTATAACATTGCACAAGTTAATGATTACCAAAAATTATCTGTTTGGAGTGATGGCTATTATATTACAGAAAACACTGGAGGCTCTAATAAAGTTTGGGCTTTAGAAAGAACCGAAATGTTAGCTGGTAATCCAGCTGCTCAGATTATTGGGTTTAATTTACCTGGTTTGGTAACGAGTGGTTTTTATAGCCCTCAAGCTCTAAATGTTACTGATGATAATATGCCAGCGGCTGGAAATGCTCCAATTATCTACCTTCAAGATGATGCTTGGGGTGGTGTGGCAACAGATCATCTAAAACTATGGTTAGTAAATGTAGACTGGGTTACCCCAGGAAACTCTACAATTTCTGCTCCAACCGAATTGACAACTACTCCATTTATCTCTGTTTTTGACGGAGGAAGTTTTTCTAACCTGACACAACCTACTGGAGGAATAGCTATTGATGCTTTACAAGCTACAATAATGAATCAAGCACAGTTTAGAAAATTTGGAGGACATAATTCGGCAGTGTTCAACTTTGTCGTAGATACGGATGCATCTAGTGGTGAACTTGCAGGTGTACGTTGGTTTGAATTACGTCAAACATCAGACGGACAGCCATGGACTATTTTTCAAGAGGGCACCTATACTGCACCAGACGGAAGACATGCTTGGCATGCGAGTTTGATGATGGATATTCAAGGAAACATAGGTATGGGATATACCTCTATGTCGGGACCTACAACACCTACAACAGTGAGAGTAAGTTCATATTATACCGGAAGATTTGCTGCCGATCCAATAAATACTATGACTATTGCTGAGGAGCTTATCGCTAACGGTAATGCAAATATACCTGGATTGAGATATGGGGATTACAGCAAAATTGATATCGATCCAGCAAATGATAAAACTTTCTGGTTCATTGATGAATATATGAATAGTGGAAGAAAAGGAGTCGTAGGTGTATTTCAAATAGCTCCTAACTTTAATATTGATTCTGGTGTTGTAAGTATCGATAGTCCTGTTTCTGGGACATTAACAGCATCTGAAACCGTTACAGTTACCATCTTCAATTATGGACAAAATGCCGTTTCAGGTTTCGATGTTACTTATCAAATTGACGGTGGCGCTGTAATCACTGAAAATTATGCAGGTTCGATTCCAGCTTCTACATCAGCTCAATTTTCATTTGCCACCACAGCAGACCTTTCAATAGAAGGCCAGACCTATACTATAGTTGCCGCTACAGATTTAACCGGCGACGAGGACAATACTAACGACAGTACAACTGCAAATGTTACGCATATATTTGCAAATGACATTGGAGTATCAGAAATTACTGGGCCTCTTGATGGTGAAGGTTTGGGCAATGAAGTGGTAGAAATTACAATCGAAAATTTCGGTGCTGTTTCACAATCAAACTTTGATGTATCTTACTCTATCGATGGCGGTACTCCAGTTATCGAAACAGTTGCTGGTCCTTTAGCAGCAGGAGGAACTACATCCTATTCCTTTACAGCTCTTGGTGATTTTTCTGAAGTTGGAACTCATCTTTTATCATCAAGTACAATGTTACCGAGTGATTCAGATACTACCAACAATACTGCTACAAGAAATGTTGTAAATCTCTCTTGTACGTCTGAAACGAATGATACTGATTTTCCTATAGGCCCAAATGCGGGAACTATTACCCAGTCTGTTATTTCATTTGCAAATGATTTTCAAATTAATGATGTAAATGTAATTGTTAACTTGGTGCATACCTGGGATGGGGATTTGGAGATTAAAGTAAGAGCTCCAAATAATTCTGAAGTAGTACTTTCAAATCAACATGGTGGTAGTGGTGATAATTACACCAATACTGTTTTTGATGACGAAGCTACAACGCCTATTGCTAGTGGTGCTCCTCCTTTTACAGGATCTTTTAAGCCCGATGGCAACTTATCAGATTTTGACGGCTTGCAATCTCTAGGGGACTGGAAACTTATAATAACTGATAATGCGAATGCTGATGGAGGAACTCTTCTAGATTGGTCCATTCAGCTTTGTGAAGATATTCCTCTTGGCATTGCTGATAATATAGTTGAAAGCTCAGATTTAATTATTCTAAGTGAGGGTAAAAATCAATTCAAAGTTCAACTATTAACAACTGAAATCACCGATAGATTAACATTTTCGGTAACCAATATACTTGGACAAACGCTTACTAGCTATAGAATTGATAACGACGGAACTGGTTATGTTTATGATTTAGACATGTCATATGCCGCTGCTGGAGTTTATATTGTTAGATTAGGGAACGGTACAGTTTCTAAAGCGAAGCGTCTTATTGTTAAATAATAATTAGAATTAAAAGCTTAAAAGCCCAAAACGCTAATGTGTTTTGGGCTTTTAATTTATATGATGCGATCATGATTCTAATCAACAAAAGTGATTCTGTATTCCTAATTGAAAAGATATAAATAGAATTTTATCGATTTCTCCAGAAGAAAGGTGTAAGCAATATCAATACCGTAAATAATTCCAATCTGCCAATAAGCATTAAAAATGAAGCCCACCATTTAGCTGCATCGGGTAAGTGTCCATAATTATTTACTGGACCCAAATCTCCTAAGGCTGGTCCAATATTTCCTAAAGTCGAAGCCGCACCGCCCAAAGCTGTTTGAAAATCTAATCCTAATGACGAAAACACAAGGGTTCCAATAATAAAAGAGAGCATATAAAGAATGAAGAAGCCCAAAATATTAAAAACGATGGGTTGAGGAACTGCTTTCGTATTATAACGTACTGGAAGAATCGCACGTGGATGTAATGAACGTCTAAACTCTAGAAAACCATTCTTTATCATAATTATATGGCGCATTATCTTAATTCCTCCAGCAGTAGAACCAGCTGAACCTCCAAGAAACATTAAACCAAAAAAGAAAATAGTAAGAAATGGCGACCATAAAGTATAATCTGCAGATACAAATCCTGTAGTAGTAACTATAGTTAACACCTGAAACAAACTATGTCTAACAGCACTTTCAAAAGGGCCCCAAACCATAGGATGTACAATACTCGAAGCTACTATTTCGGTCCGAAAATAGATAAGTAACGCACCAACAATTGTAAAACTAACAATTGCTAATGAATAAAATTTAAACTCTTCATCCTTTAAAACCTTGCTGAATTTTCGTTTAAAAGCAAAGTAACTTAGTACAAAGTTTGACCCGGCAAGAAACATAAATAAAATAACTATATATTGAATTAGAGGTTTATCATTCCAATAAGCCAAACTTGCATTTTTTGTAGAAAAACCTCCTGTACTAAGAGTACTTAATGAATGATTAATTGCATCAAAAAAGCTCATTCCAGCTAGTTTTAGAAGAATTGTTTCAGCAAATGTATAACCAACATAAATAAGCCATAATCGCTTGGCCGTATCCGTAATTCGGGGGTGAAGTTTGTCCCCTGCAGGTCCTGGTGCTTCTGCAGCAAACAACTGCATTCCACCAATTCCAAGTAGAGGTAATATAGCAATGGCCAATACAATTATACCCATACCTCCTATCCAATGTGTAATACTCCTCCAAAAAAGAACTCCCTTTGGAATGACTTCTATATCATTCAAAATACTAGCTCCAGTGGTAGTATATCCACTCATTGTCTCAAAAAAAGCATCTGTAAAACTAGGAATTGCACCGGTAAAAAGATATGGTAGAGTGCCCGCCAACGACATAAATATCCATCCAAATGTAACTATAAGATATCCCTCTCTTTTTTCGATTTCTTTCTTATGGTTTTTAGTTAAGATCATAATAAGTCCGCCAATCATCAATGCAACAATTCCGGCCATAAACATTTTCTGGGCTACTCCATCAGAATAATAATAACTAACAATAGCGGCTAGTAAAATGAAACCACCATTAACAATTAACAGCAATCCCATTAGATGAGAAATAATTTTATAATTGAGTTTTCTAAGTGAACTCATTAAATGAAAAGTTTTTCAACCTTATTTATTGCCTCAGGTAAGCAGCACACAACTACACGGTCGCCAGCCTTAATGATAAAATCACCCAAAGCTATAAGACCTTCACCGTTTCTTATTACTCCTCCAATAATTGCAGATCGTGGAAAATCAATGTCTTTTATAACTTTATTACTGACTTGTGATGTTGGAGAAACAATAAACTCCAGTAACTCCGCATTCATATTGTTGAGTTTCGTCATCGCTACTACCTCTCCTTTTCTTAAATATCTGAAAATATTATTTGCGGCAAGAAGCTTTTTATTAATAAGAGTATCTATTCCAATAGAGTGGGATAATTGAAAATAATCCATATTCTCTACTAACGCAATGGTTTTTCTTACTCCTTTTGATTTTGCGACTAGGCAAGACATAATATTAGTCTCACTATTGCCTGTGACGGAAATAAATGCATCCATTTCTTCAATAGATTCTTCTAGAAGCAATTCAACATTTCTACCATCACCATTTATAACTAAACAACCTGGAACATAATCAGCAATTTCAAATGCTTTATCTTTATCTTTTTCTACTAGTTTTACATTAAAATTCTCTTTGCATAAATCGACTGCAGTTTTAATCCCTATTTTACTTCCTCCAAGAATCATTACATTCTTAATATCCTCATGTATTTTTCCAGTAAGTTTATAAATTTCCTCAACTCCACTCGGTGTAGTTGTGAAATATACCTGATCACCTTCTTTAAAATGAGTATCTCCTCTAGGAATTATAGTATATTGGGTGCCATAGCGTTGTATTGCCACCGGCACACATTTTAAAGTCGGAAAACAAATACCCAACTCCTTAACTGTTTTTCCAACGAAGGAGGCCGTTCTAGCTAAAACCAAACCAATCATTGTAAGTGCTCCACCCTCAAATTGATACGTTTCATTAAAAACACTCTGACTTAACAATAATTCTATTTCATTCGCTGCTAGGGATTCTGGTGAAATTAGTTCATCAATACCAAATTTAGTAAACCCAACTTCTTCCTTCTTGTCGATAAATTCCGTATTCGAAATTCTGGCAATAGTTCGCTTTGCTCCCAATTGCTTGGCTAGTACGCAAACTGTAATATTCGTTGTTTCACTGGAAGTTACAGCAATAACTAGATCTGTTTTATCTACTTTTGAATCCTTTAACACTGAAATTGAAGTGGCGTCACCGCGCACAACTCTAATATCCAAATGAGAATCTGCGTATGCCAAAGAATCCCTACTTGTGTCTATAAGTGTGATATCTTGTGACTCGAAAGAAAGGAGTTTTGCAAGATGAAACCCTACCTCACCGGCGCCGGCAATAATAATTTTCATATATAATCTTACGAATTGAGAAAAGCAAAGGTATTGAATTTTAAATATATCAATCTGTATTCCTAAAATTATCTATTTTGATTCAGGCCATCCATCAGTTGGAAAAAATATGTAGCTTTGCAACCGCTATTTTTATGAAAAAAAAAGTTACACCATATAAAGACTCTTCCCTTGGCAAAAAGAAGCAAGTCGAGCAAATGTTCAACACCATTTCTAGCCATTACGATGGACTTAATCGAATTATTTCCTTGGGCTCTGATGTGAAATGGCGAGAAAAAGTTGTCCAATTAGTTTCAGAAAAAAATCCTGAAAGTATTTTAGATATTGCCACTGGAACGGGTGATCTTGCAATAAAATTTGCAATTGCTACTAGGGCTACAAAGATTGTTGGCATAGATCTTTCCGAAGGAATGCTTACCGTTGCAAAAAAAAAGGCTTCAGAGGTAGAAGTATTAAAACAAATTACGTTTATTCAAGGTGATTCTGAAGCTTTACCATTTGATGAATCCACCTTTGATGTGATTTCTGTTTCCTTTGGAATTCGTAATTTTGAAAATCTTGAAAAAGGTCTTTCAGAAATATATAGAGTTCTTAAGTCTAATGGATTTTTTATTATTTTAGAAACATCTGTGCCTAGAAAAACTCCTTTTAAACAAGGGTATTATTTTTACACGCAACAAGTGTTACCATTAATTGGAAAGTTATTTTCGAAAGACAAAGTTGCTTATCGTTATTTGAGTGAAAGTGCTTCTGTTTTTCCTTATGGAGAAGAACTTAACAATATTTTAAAGAAAATTGGGTTTATAGAAGTGGAAAATAGACCACAAACATTTGGGGTAGCAACTATTTATTCAGCTACTAAATAAATATGAAAAAAATAGTTATCTTATTAGCAGTCATTCTTTTTTCACAAAGCTCGAATGCTCAATTTTTCAATAAAGAACGATTGGCAAACCTTGCAACATTTGACAACCGTTTTCTGACTTGGGGATATTTTCTTGGTTTTAATAATTATGATTTTAATTTTGATTACATCGAAGAAAATGGGAATACCAATACAGACATTAAAGTAGATGCACAAACAGGCTTTAATGTTGGACTTATTGGAGATATGCGCATTAATAAATATATTAATTTAAGGTTAGAGCCAGGATTAACATTTACTCAACGAACTTTGACATTTCCTGGTTTTGAAGAAGTAAAGGACTACGAGAGAATTGTAAAATCCACTTATGTACATATTCCTTTATTAGTCAAAATATCGACTAAGCGGTTGAATAATATTAAGCCATTTATTATTGGAGGGGTATCTACTTCATTGAACCTTTCAAGCAACGAAAAAAATCCGGATGATAACCTAAGAGGTCAGTTTAGAAGCACGAATAGCACAAATTATTATGAACTCGGGTTTGGTATTGATTTCTATCTCTTTTATTTTAAGTTTACTCCATCTATTAGAGGTGTATTTGCAACAAGCGATGAATTAATACGAGATGACGATCCAAACAGTTTATGGACAGGCAATATATCCAAAATGTCCACGCGGGGGTATTTTATTAATTTTACGTTTCAGTAGATCTATTGAATTCACTTAAAAAAATTGCTGTAGCCGTAGCAACGTTTAAACTTTCCGTTTTACGCGACGTTCCAAATTGAGGAATAGTAATTTTATGATTTAGTAATCCATAAATTTCATCACAAATTCCATTAGCCTCATTCCCCATTACTACAATTGCATTTTTGGATAGGTTAGATGTATAAATATTACTCCCATTTAATACACCACCATATATTGGATTTGATGTGTTTTTCAAATAATCCACAAGATTGACGTATTTTAAATCAACTCGAGCTATAGAACCCATTGTTGCCTGTATTACCTTTGGATTATAACAATCGGCTGTATCATAGGAGCAAATTATTTGTGTAACACCAAACCAATCACAAAGTCGAATAATTGTACCCAGATTTCCTGGATCTCGAATTGCATCTAAAGCAATCACTAATCCATCTGATACTATATCTTTTTCATCGGGAATTTCGAAAATAGCAATGGAAGAATTAGCCGTTTTTAAAGAACTTAATTTCTGAAGTTCAACTTCACTAACTAAAAAGAAATTTTCGGGTGCATCATCAATTGCTTTAGTTGAGAAAATAGAATGTATTTTTACTCCAGCTTCTCTTAGTTCAGAAATCAGCTTTGGTCCTTCCGCAACAAATAAACCTTCCTTATCGCGATGTTTTTTTTGTCTTAAACTTGTTATCAACTTTATTTGACTTTTGCTAACCAAAATATAGTATTTTTGAAGTGAGGTATGAATTATTTAATGCCAACAGTAAGATCAATAATAAATCCTATGTAACGGTTAAAAAAAATAAAACAACTAGATATATTAACTAAATCAATACGCTTGACTCAAAGCCTCACAAAAATATCATTATTTTTAGGATTAATTGCCTTACTTGTTTCATGTAATGCTGTTAAAAGAGTTGGCGATAATGATTTTTTACTAACCAACAATTCAATTATTGTAGATGGAGAAAAAACTAAAGATGCCGGAGTTTATAGTCAGCTCATACAGAAGCCTAATGTAAAAATTCCGTTCATCGGAGCTCCACTTGGCTTACATCTATTCAATTTGGCAGACCCCCAGCCCGATTCTACTTTTAATAAATGGTTATTTAAAAATCCAAAACGCGAACCACGATTAATCCGTTATCTTTCAAAAAAACAAGTAGATGGATTAGGAAACAGTTACGTGGGCTTTAATAAGTGGTTAGAAAAATCGGGGGATGCACCTGTGGTGATTCAAGATATTAAAACTCAAAAATCACTGGAGCGCATTAAACAATGGTATATCAAAAGAGGATGGTTTAACACGACAGGATCATTTGAAACTAACGTTGATTCGACTAAACAGAAACGTGCAGATATAGCTTATACATTAAATCGTTTTCAACCATATTTCTTAGATTCTATACAGGAAAAAATCAGTTCTCCTATAGTAGACTCATTATTTCAAGAATCCAAAAGTAAAACCTTTATAAAAACAGGGAAACAATACGACGTTTCTGATTTCAATAATGAACGTGCTCGCCTTACTAATCAGTTTCGTAATTCTGGACTGTATTATTTTGACCAAGACTATATTGGTTTCGAAGCGGATACTATTAACACCAATCATAAAGCCAATATTACCTATATCATTCCTGACCGTAAAATCACAACTGGAGATTCAACTTCAACAGAGCCGTTTAAAATTTATAATGTTAATGAAGTCCACTTAGTGACCGATTATTCATTTGAAAACAGAAATAAAAAATGGACGGATTCCGTTTCTTATAACGGATACACTTTATACAGTTATGACAAATTAAAATTTAATCCTAAGGCCATTACCAATACAGTATCCATTATTCCTGGTAAAATATTCAAGGATATTGATAGGACATATACTTACAACCAAATAAGTGATCTCCGAATATTCAAATACCCGAATATAACCTATAATGAAGACCCCAGAGACACAACTGGGCTGGGGTTAATAGCAACTATTTTACTTACTCCAAGAAAAAAAGCAACGCTAGAGGTAAATTTTGACACATATACGTCTACCATTCAACAACTCGGTATAGGGTTTAATACTGCACTTATTTTGCGCAATATTTTTAGAAGAGCCGAGATATTAGAAATTTCAGCCGGCGGAAGTATTGGATCTTCAAAGGATGCAAATGATAGTAAAGGTTTTTTTAACACTACTGATGTTGGAGCAGATATAAAGTTATCGTTTCCTAGAATTGTTTTTCCTATAAATACTAATCGCTTTATCCCCAAATTTATGTCGCCAAGAACAAGTATTAGTGCGGGAACTAATGTGCAAAACAATATTGGTTTAGATAGACAGAATTTTAATACAATTTATGGTTATACATGGAAACCTTCAAAAATCAGAATGAATGCACTGGATTTATTAAATATTCAGTTTGTAAAAAACTTGAATCCAGACAATTACTATAATGTTTATAAAAGTTCATATGATCGCCTAAACGAACTTGCTGTTGAAGGTGGGTATGAATTTAACGACCCAGATTCACAAATGCTGGAAATCCCAAATGAAACAGAAGAATTTATATATGATGCTTTATTCAGTAATGACGGTTCCCTTGATTTAACACCAGAAGAACAAAAAGAAGTCTTAAGTATTGCAGAAAGAGAAGTTAGGTTAACAGAGAATAATCTTATTTTTTCGACCAATTATACTTGGGTGAGAGATACTCGAGAAAATATTTATGATAATAGTTTTTCAATCCTAAGATGGAAAATCGAAAGTGCTGGGAATTTATTATCTGGCGTTGCGAATCTTAGTAATGAAGTAAAGAATGAAAATGGAAATTACGAAATCTTTGGAGTGGCTTTCTCGCAGTATTTAAAATTAGAAACAGGCTATATAAAGCATTGGGAGTTTATTGATAAAAATGTTCTAGCGATACGTACATTCGGGGGTATTGCTATTCCTTATGGAAATAGTAAAAGTATTCCTTTTACTCGCAGTTATTTTGCAGGAGGTGCAAATGATAACCGAGGTTGGACCGCATACGATTTAGGACCTGGAAGTAGTGGTAGTGTTTTAGATTATAATGAAGCGAATTTAAAAATAGCTCTAAATGCAGAATATCGTTATACTATTTTAGGCAGCTTTAAAGGGGCTTTTTTCATTGACGCAGGAAATATTTGGAATGTTTTAGATAACATTACTGATGAGAAGTCTACATTTGATAGTTTGGGCGATCTCAGTGAAATTGCAATCGCGTCAGGTTTAGGTATTCGCTATGATTTTGGTTTTTTCGTTTTTAGATTTGACGTTGGTTTTAAAACATATAATCCAGCTTTAGAAGAAGGAGCTCGATGGTTTAAAGAATATAACTTTAGCAAAGCTGTATATAATATAGGGATTAACTATCCTTTCTAAACCATTTAAATTTGTTATTTTTGCTTCTAATAATAAAAGGAAAACTAACCTATTAATATTCTTTGTAGGAACCCTTTTCATAGGCAGTGATATTTAAATTATATAATTTATGAGTAATTCTATCCCATCTGGCGTGGCCACCGGTAAAGATGTTCAGAAGATCCATCAATATGCAAAGGAAAAAGGCTTTGCAATACCTGCAGTTAATGTAACTGGATCGAATACTATTAATGCCGTTTTGGAGACAGCAGCGTCTCTAAACTCACCAGTTATTATTCAATTTTCGAATGGAGGAGCCCATTTTAATGCTGGTAAAGGACTTTCAAACGAAAATGAGAAAGCAACAATTGCAGGTGGTATTGCGGGTGCTAAACATATTCATGAGTTAGCAAAAGTGTATGGAGCAACAGTAATATTGCATACCGATCATTGTGCGAAAAAATTATTGCCTTGGATTGACGGACTGCTTAGTGCGGGGGAAATTCATTATAAAGAGACAGGTAAACCACTATACAGTTCCCATATGCTAGATCTTTCTGAAGAACCTATTGTAGAAAATATTGAAATATGTAAAAAATACCTTACTCGTATGAGTAAAATGGGAATGACTCTGGAGATTGAACTTGGTATTACCGGTGGTGAAGAAGACGGGGTCGACAATAGCAATGTTGATTCTTCTAAATTATACACCCAGCCAGAGGAGGTTGCTTATGCATATGAAGAACTTTCAAAGATAAGTAATCAATTTACCATTGCAGCCGCCTTCGGAAATGTTCATGGAGTCTACAAGCCAGGAAATGTAAAACTTACTCCAGTTATTCTTAAAAATTCGCAAGATTATGTGCAAAAAAAGTACAATACCGGACATAACCCAATTGATTTTGTTTTTCATGGGGGGAGTGGCTCTACAGTTGCGGAAATTCGAGAGGCAATAGGTTATGGTGTTATTAAAATGAATATCGACACTGATCTTCAATTTGCCTTTAATGAAGGAATTCGTGATTATATGGTAGACAATATTGACTACTTAAGAACACAAATAGGAAATCCAGAAGGTGCTGAAGTCCCAAACAAAAAATATTACGACCCAAGAAGATGGTTGCGTGAAGGTGAATTAACTTTTAAGAAAAGGCTAGTAAAAGCTTTTGAAGATCTCAACAATATCAACACATTATAATCGTAGTTTTTATTTATGCAAATAAAAACTCCTTTAACCTCATTAGATATGGCTTGGTTTAAAAGAACAAAAAAAGGAATTCAAACCCTTACAGAAGACAAAAAGGATGTTCCAAAAGGGTTGTGGTATAAATCCCCAACAGGAAAAATAGTAGATTCCAAACAGCTCGAAAAAAACTTTTATGTTAGTCCGGAAGATGGTTATCATGTTCGAATTGGAAGCAAGGAATATTTTGAAATTCTTTTCGATAATAATAAATTTAAAGAGCTTGATATAGACCTCACGTCAAAAGATCCTCTGAACTTTGAGGATAGTAAAAAGTACACCGATAGATTGAAAGAGGCAATGGATAAAACAGGACTCAAAGATGCCATCCGTTCGGCTGTGGGAAAATCTATGGGAAAAGAATTAGTTATTGCCTGTATGGATTTCAGTTTTATTGGAGGATCTATGGGTAGCGTTGTTGGAGAAAAAATTGCCAGAGCGGCAGATTACTCTCTTAAAAATAAAATCCCCTTTTTAATCATTTCAAAAAGTGGCGGTGCACGAATGATGGAAGCCGCATTTTCTCTAATGCAATTGGCTAAAACTAGTGCAAAATTAGCACAATTAGCGGATGCCGGAATTCCATATATTTCACTATGTACTGATCCCACTACTGGAGGTACCACTGCCTCATTTGCCATGTTAGGAGACATTAACATTGGCGAACCTGGAGCTTTAATAGGCTTCGCCGGGCCTCGAGTTGTAAGAGACACAACCGGAAAAGAATTACCTGAAGGTTTCCAAACTGCTGAGTTTATATTAGAACACGGCTTTTTAGATTTTATATCTGAACGTAAAAACTTAAAACGAAAAATTAATCTCTATTTGGATTTGATTCTAAATTGTCCATTGAGAGAAAAATTAGTATAAAAAAACCGCTCGAATGAGCGGTTTTTTTTTGAGATTTATTTCAATTAACCTCCTAAGATAATTTGATATTCTCGTCCATTAATTGTTAGAGTTGCAAGATTATCACATTCACCGTTGCCCCAATTAAATTCTCCTACTAGGTTTTCCTGCTCAATAAGTAATTTACCACTCACTAGATAAGGACAACTTAATTTACGCACAAGAACTTGTGTTACCTCTCCCGTCCGGTAAAAGCCATTACTAAAATTAGTTACCCAATTTCCAGAAATTTCATATACATTATCAGACCAAGTACCACTTCCTACTCCTTCTACCCATTCAACTACACGAAAACCATCTCTTGCAGCTGTAAAATTTGTGTTAGGAAAGCTTATTATAATAGATTCATTTACCGTAGACTGCGGATTTCCGTTAGAATTTGCTATTTGACGAAATATTTCTCCTCCTCCAGAAACTCCATTACCATTATAAGTATAGTTCTCGAATGTATAATTTATAGTTCTAGTTCCACTAATTATAGCACCAAAAACTAAATTAATCTTACCAGAGACAATCGCGCCATTATTTAATTGACAAGAATCTCCAAAATCTAAAATAATAGTTCCACCATTACCATTGGTAATTATAGTGATAATCGTGCAAGAAGGAAACATCGATATATTTCTTCCTGGATTCGGAAATTCCTCATTTTCAACATAGGCGTTCTCCATAATATTAAGTGTTCCTTCGGCTACGTTATCAGTCTGGGCCGCCCTTGTAGTATTTTCAGCAGAAAAATTTACGTCGACAGTTTCTTCCTTATCAGTTTCACAACTCATTAAAAATAAAATAATGGTTGCACTAAATAAAAGTGCAATTCTCTTTGGGATACCTTTCATAAAATTTTATTTATTTATTAAGTTTATATGACTAGTAGAACGCAAAAAAATGTAAGTCAGTATAATTTATTGTTAATTTAGTGTAATTAAACATCAATATGTTGTTAAGTATTAGTACTTTTGCGCCTCGATTACCAAAGTGGTAGTCTGTACATAAAAATCATTTAAATAATATTGGAATGTATTTAGCACCAGAAGAAAAAGAAAAAATCTTCGCAAAGCACGGAAAATCAAAGACTGATACCGGTTCTGCAGAAGGCCAGATTGCTCTATTTACTTATAGAATAGAACATTTGACAAAACACCTTAAAACAAATCACAAAGACTACAATACTGAACGTTCTTTGGTTATGTTAGTTGGTAAACGAAGAGCACTTCTTGATTATCTTATTAAGAAAGATATCACAAGATATCGTGCGATTGTTAAAGAATTAGGATTACGTAAATAATAATAAAGGGGGCAAAATGCTCCCTTTATTATATAATTATTTTTAATATTTTTGATTTCTAAACTAGTTTTAAATTTTAAGCACATAGAAAAGCTACCTCAAGGTTTTTCATTGGTCAACTACTACACACAACAACACAACGCGTTCAATCAGAATGTTTGAACGATGACCATTATTAATTGCTCACGTATTTGTGGGCACAATGAAAAACAAAATGATACCAAAAGTATTTAGAGAGGTCATTGACCTTGGTGATGGAAGAGAAATCTCCATCGAAACCGGAAAACTTGCTAAACAAGCCCATGGCTCTGTTGTTGTACAATCCGGAAAATGTATGTTATTATGCACTGTAGTTTCAAACTACCAGCAAAGTGACGTCGACTTTCTTCCATTAACGGTAGATTACCGTGAAAAATTTGCAGCTTCAGGACGATATCCAGGAGGTTTCTTTAAAAGAGAAGCGCGACCTAGCGATGGAGAAGTACTTACTATGCGTTTAGTAGACCGTGTATTACGTCCACTATTCCCTAAAGATTATCACGCCGAAACACAAGTGATGATCCAATTGATGTCTCACGATGATGATGTAATGCCAGAAGCAATGGCAGGTTTAGCAGCATCTGCTGCTATTCAACTTTCAGACTTTCCATTTGAATGTCCAATTTCTGAAGCAAGAGTTGGCCGTATTAACGGTAAATTCGTTATCAATCCTACAAGAGCGCAATTACTAGAATCAGACATAGATATGATGATTGGAGCTTCAGCTGATTCGGTAATGATGGTTGAGGGTGAAATGAAAGAGATTTCAGAAGAAGAAATGGCAGATGCGATTAAATTTGCACATGAGCATATTAAGATACAATGTGCTGCACAATTACGTTTAGCAGAGGCCTTCGGAAAAAAAGAAGTTCGTGAGTACACAACAGAAAGAGAAGATGAAGGATTGGCAAAGAAAATTAGTGATATAGCCTACGACAAAGTTTACGCCATCGCCAAAGCTGGTTCAGCAAAACATGAAAGAAGTGCTGCATTTTCAGAAATAAAGGAAAAAGTAAAAGCTTCTTTTTCAGAAGAAGAATTAGCAGAGTATGGAGATCTAATTTCAAAATATTATAGCCAAGCAGAAAAAAATGCTATTCGCGATCTTACTTTAAATGAAGGTCTAAGATTAGACGGAAGAAAGACAGATGAAATTCGACCAATTTGGTCAGAAATAGATTATTTACCGTCAACACATGGATCTGCTATCTTTACAAGAGGTGAGACACAAGCTTTGGCTACTGTAACTTTAGGGACTTCAAGAGAAGCTAACAAAATTGATATGCCTTCTTATGAAGGTGAAGAGACTTTCTACCTTCACTATAACTTCCCTCCATTTTGTACTGGCGAAGCTAGACCGTTAAGAGGAACGTCACGACGTGAAGTAGGACATGGTAATTTAGCGCAAAGAGCCTTGAAAGGAATGATCCCAACAGATTGCCCGTACACCGTAAGAGTTGTTAGTGAAGTATTAGAATCAAACGGTTCTTCTTCAATGGCCACTGTTTGTTCAGGAACGATGGCCTTAATGGATGCAGGAGTGCAATTAATACGACCTGTATCTGGAATTGCGATGGGATTAATTTCTGATCCGGCCAGTGGAAAATATGCTGTATTGTCGGATATATTAGGAGATGAAGATCATTTAGGAGATATGGATTTTAAAGTTACTGGGACATCTGAAGGTATTACTGCTTGCCAGATGGATATTAAAGTGAAAGGATTAAGCTATGAAATTTTGGTGAATGCACTAAAACAAGCACGTAATGGACGTCTGCATATTTTAGATAAAATAACTGAAACAATTGCAGTACCAAACGCTGATGTAAAAGCTCATGCTCCAAAAATGGTAACTGTTACTATTCCAAATGCGTTTATTGGCGCATTAATTGGACCAGGAGGAAAAGTTATTCAAGAGCTTCAAAAAGCTACAAAAACAACTATCGTAATTAATGAAGATCCAATTACCGAAGAAGGAATCGTAGAAATTTTAGGTACAAACCAAGAAGGAATTGATGCTGTATTAGCTAAAATAGATTCAATTACATTCAAACCAGTTGTAGGAAGTGTATATGAAGTTAAGGTAATCAAAATGCTAGACTTTGGTGCCGTTGTAGAATATATTGACGCCCCAGGAAACGAAGTGCTTTTGCATGTATCTGAATTGGCATGGGAACGCACAGAGAATGTTTCGGATGTTGTAAAAATGGGTGATGTATTTGATGTGAAGTACTTTGGTGTAGATCCTAGAACACGTAAAGATAAAGTATCACGGAAAGCTTTATTACCAAAACCAGAGGGTCATGTAGAACGACCACCTCGTGAACGTGATGATAAGAGAGATAGTCGTGGAAAAGATAATCGTGGACGTGACAACAGAGATAGAGATAGAAAAAGAGATTAATTTTTTCTCTTATATGTAAAAAAAGTGCTTCCATAAGGAGGCACTTTTTTTATATAGTGGTATTTTAAAATATTGTCACACTGGATTTCCTAGTTATTACAATTAATTATTGAGAAATTAGTAACCTCTAAGAATACAGGAGATTATTATTAAAGATATTCCTTTTTGATTACCACAACGAGAAATAGGAATAGAAAAGAGCTATCAAGATTTATTGCCCTATTCTATTTATTAATATTTAGGCATAAAAGACCTCATCGTCTCCTTTTGCTTATCATCTAAAATGGAACTCATCCCTTTTTGAAAATCTTTACCTTCCATTAAAGCCTTTCCAATTTGTTCGGTTTGTGTTCCTTTATCAGACGATTCAGTAAGTTTATCAGCATTTAGCCCGCCAATCATTTTTTGAAATTTTTCGCTTTTCAACTGACTAACAACCAATCCAGAAACTTGATCTTGCTGATTTTCGCTTAAATTCAATTTCTTAGTTAGACTTTTAACTTGATCTGCAGCCAAGCCTTCAATCATAGATGTACTTGAAGATGTCTCACCCCCAGTAAGTGATTTCAGATTTTGACCTGAAACTTGCATAATTGACAGTGCTAAAAATAAAAATAATATTTTTTTCATGATTTTCATTTTATAGATGTATATAAGATAAAAATACATAAATAATTTAAACTATTTTTTAAAGACAGTCGATTGGCTATTTATTTAATGATTTATTAATAAAAATGTAACAAAAGTAAAAGGTATTACGTATAACAACTGAATCAACACAAACAAACACTTTAATTCTTACATGAGACAACTTAAAATTACTAAGCAGGTTACTAACAGAGAAACTGCTTCCTTAGACAAGTATCTTCAAGAAATTGGCAAAGTTGACTTAATCACCGCAGACGAAGAAGTAGAATTGGCACAGCGCATAAAGGCAGGTGACCAAGCAGCTTTGGAAAAATTAACCAAGGCAAACTTACGATTCGTAGTATCAGTGGCAAAGCAATACCAGAATCAAGGATTAACACTTCCGGATCTTATTAATGAAGGAAACTTAGGGCTTATAAAGGCTGCACAACGGTTTGACGAAACTCGAGGTTTTAAATTTATTTCTTATGCGGTATGGTGGATTCGTCAATCAATTTTGCAAGCATTAGCGGAGCAGTCTCGAATTGTTCGTTTACCGCTTAACAAAATTGGGAGTATCAACAAGATTAATAAGATGTATGCTTTTTTAGAACAAGCAAATGAACGACCTCCATCTGCGGAAGAAATTGCAAAAGAGTTGGACATGACTATTAACGATGTAAAAGAGTCAATGAAAAACTCTGGACGTCACGTATCCATGGATGCACCTCTAGTGGAAGGAGAAGATTCTAACTTATACGACGTACTTCGTAGTGGTGAATCTCCAAATCCCGATCGAGCTTTGCTACATGAATCTCTTCGAACTGAAATTGAACGAGCCTTGGAAACACTTACTCCTAGAGAAGCAGATGTAATTCGTTTATACTTTGGTTTATCAGATCAACACCCTATGACTTTGGAAGAAATAGGTGAAACTTTTGATCTCACACGTGAACGTGTTCGCCAAATTAAAGAGAAAGCAATTCGAAGACTAAAACATACTTCCAGAAGTAAAATATTATTAACATATTTGGGCTAGACCCTATAAACGCTACAAACAGTATTTTCTTGCTTAAGCAGGAATTTCATACTGTTCGTTTTTTGATTGATGAATGACCTCCGGCTGATTACCGGAGGTTTTTCATTAATAGAATTTTATTCATAATAAAAGATTATATCTGAGCTAGACTTTGTGTTAAAAAGACCGCAATCAGTATCTTTGTACATAAATAAACAAATCATGAGCAACATAATTATTGCCCCTTCAGTACTTGCGGCAGATTTCGCAAACCTTCAACGAGATATAGAAATGGTGAATAAAAGTGAAGCAGATTGGTTTCACATAGATGTTATGGACGGTGTTTTCGTGCCTAACATTTCATTTGGAATGCCGGTTATTAAAGCTATCGCAAAACACGCCAAAAAAACATTGGATGTGCATTTAATGATAATCGATCCCGACAGATACATCAAGACATTTGCAGATCTGGGTTGTAACATACTAACTGTTCATTATGAAGCTTGTACTCACCTGCATCGTACAATTCAAGCCATAAAAGCTGAAGGAATGCAAGCAGGTGTAGCATTGAATCCTCATACAAATATATCATTACTAGAAGACACTATTAAAGACATAGATATGGTTTGCCTAATGAGTGTGAACCCCGGATTTGGAGGTCAAAGTTTTATTGAGAATACGTACAATAAAGTAATACAACTTCGAAAAATGATTAAGGAAAATGGGGCCTCTACGAAAATAGAAATTGACGGGGGAGTCACTAATAAAAATGCAAAACAATTAGTAGATGTCGGTGCGGATGTGCTGGTAGCAGGAAGTTTTGTGTTTAGCTCCCCAAATCCAACAATAACCATAAAAGAATTAAAGGAACTTGCAAATTCTTAAAAGCATCTAAACCATTGTATTAATTATTATAATCTCTTTCTGAGTTGCAAACATTTTCTGCTCATTTGAAATTTTAAAATTATACATGAAACCATCTGGAAACAATTATTCTTAATGAAGTTAGACATTGGGATGCTTCAAAATATTCTGACGGAATGTTTTTTTAATCGCAACTAATTACCATAATCACATTACGGAAAAGATAATTATAAAAAATAGATAAGGAGTTATAAGCTAGTTGATTCGGTGATGATTAGTTCTTTAATTTTGAATGGACTATTATTCAATATCCAGCAAATGTGAAATTTAATAATTTTTTAATTGAGCTATAAAGTTCTGGAAAATGTTGTTTAAATTCAATCGATGACTCGATAAAATACTCTGTCAAAATAGCCATAAATTCATATTGATTAGTGAAAGCATAAGCCCTAAAATACTTGGTTTTATCTAATTTATCCTTAAGATCCTTATTCGTTAATTGCAGCAAAATATTTTGGAATTGTTTAGCAAACCGCTGAGCATCTATATCTTTACTTTGTCTTGATTCTAGTTGCATGGCATGCATAAATTCATGGATGCCCAAATTGAGATTATCATCAGTAATTTTATAACCATCTTCAAAATCTTTCCAGGATAATACTAGAGCCTTCTCTCTCGGATTAAATTCTCCTTTATGATAATCCCCATTTGCTGCACTATAAAATTCTTTTGGATAGATAAGTATAAACTCTATCAAAACATATTCATAACTTTTTCGTCCAAAACTAAGCATACAACCAGCAGCTGCAATTAGAACTTTCATACGTTCCGTAACTTCTAGTTTATCTCGCCCAACAAATTTCTTTTCTGAAATAAACGAGGCGACTCTATGTCTAAACTGTCGTTTATATCTATCTGAAAGCTTCATATAAAAAGAAAATTCCGCTTCAAGAATTCCTAATTGCTGAGCTGTTAGTTTTTTATATACATAATAATGTCTGAAAAGTGGCCTATCGTAAATACTTGCGTACCAGTTTTCAAATACTCTAAATAAAAAAAAAGAAAAACCGAGAAAGACTATTGCATAAGCATAGGGAGCCATCCAGGCAATATTCTCGTTGGGCTGCAAAAGTAGCATCATATAAATTTGGGCAAAAGAAGATAGAGATTACTTTTCAATAAGCGCTATTCTATTGCAAACAAACGTCTTAGAAGCTAATCTTAGTATTTCAAAAGAAAATTTTAGTTAATTAACTTTAAAATTACTCCTTAGAACTTTCCCCTTTAAATTGCTGAGAATTATTTTTGAACAAGACATTGAATGTAGTAAGGCTGCCATAACAACGGGTAATGTATTGTTGCAAATCAATTTTATCTTGCTCTTCTAGAGTCCTACTAGCATTTATTTTTTGTTCCATAACTCTAAGGCGATCACGTAGCATAATTATTTTGTGAAAAAAGGTGTCTATTGGAATTTCTTTATTCGATAAGTTAGAATCCTTGGGCTGTAATATCATGGTTCCTCCTTTCCACTTATCTGCAATGGCTACAATTTCACTTACGTCACTCCACTTCTTTAAAATTTCTCGAAGACTCTTTTCTACCTCGTAGAAGCTAACAGTATCAACTTCGCCCTCTGCCGCTTCAATCACCTCAAATTCATCATCAATATTGATCGTTTCCAATCCGTTTTCTATAAAAGTAATCCAATACATCTTGGCCGAAACATTAGTTACCACACCCTTTCCATATTTGGGATGATTAATCCTTGAACCTATACCTAAAATACTTGACATCATTATATTTTTTATTATCGCAAAAATAACAGTTTTTCTTTTTCTGAAAATACTTTAATTGGAAATATTGGATATTGACTGATGAAAATCATTTGTCAGCTGTAATTCTTTGCGTATTTTCGAAGATTAATCGTTTATTATGAACACTTCCTTAGTTAACAAATACAATGTTGCAGGACCGCGCTATACAAGCTACCCAACGGTTCCATATTGGAATAATGATGATTTCTCTTTAAAAAATTGGAAAGAAACTGTCTTACGAAGCTTTAAAGAAAGTAATATATCTGAAGGCATCAGCTTATATATTCATCTTCCATTTTGTGAAAGTTTATGTACATTTTGTGGGTGTTCTAAAAGAATAACCAAGAACCATGAGCTAGAAATTCCATATATACAGTGTTTACTAAAAGAATTATCCCTTTATGCAGAATTGTTTGGAGAACGTCCTTTCATCAAAGAATTGCACATTGGTGGGGGAACTCCAACTTTTTTTTCACCTGAAAATTTAAAAATATTAATGGAAGGAATTTTCAGAAGGGCAAAAAAGGTAGAAAATGCAATTTTAAGTTTTGAAGGACATCCAAACAATACTGAACCCTCACATCTGGAATTATTAGCTAGTTTTGGATTTAATAGGGTAAGTTTTGGTGTACAAGATTATAATGAAAGCGTTCAGAAGGCAATTCATAGAATACAACCCTTTGAAAATGTGAAATTTGTTACTGAAGAGGCTCGAAAAGTTGGCTTCACTTCAGTGGGACACGATATAATTTTTGGACTACCTTTTCAGAAAAAAGAGCATATTATTCATACCCTTCTAAAAACAAAAGAATTAAGACCAGATCGTATTGCCTTTTATAGTTATGCTCACGTCCCTTGGATTAAAGGGAATGGGCAAAGAGGTTTTAAAGAGACTGATTTACCTTCTGCTACCGAAAAAAGAGAACAATACGAATTAGGAAAAAAAATGTTGCTAGAAGCTGGTTATGTTGAAATTGGTATGGACCATTTTGCCTTGCCAACAGATAGTTTATTTAAAGCACTCGAATCGAAAACAATTCATCGAAATTTTATGGGTTATTCCGACTCAAAAACTCAGGTAATGATTGGATTAGGAGTTTCGGCTATAAGTGATAGTTGGTATAGCTTCGCTCAAAATGTAAAAGGTCTAGAAGAATATCAAAGCCTACTTAATAACAACTTATTTCCAGTCTACAGGGGGCATATTTTAACCAAAGAGGATTTAATAATACGAAAGCATATTCTAAATCTTATGTGTACTTTAAGAACATCTTGGGAAGATGCTGAACTATTTTTTATTGAAATACCCGAAGTATTGCATAGGTTAGAAGAAATGCAGCAAGATGAATTACTAATTATAAATTCAAATAAAATTCAAATTACTGAAAAAGGTCGCCCTTTTGTTCGAAACATATGTATGGCTTTTGATTTATTATTACAGCGAAATAAACCTGATACCCAGCTTTTTTCTATGACTATTTAATGGATGATCATTATTATCTCTATTCTACTAATACCAATTCAGTAATTTGCTTGTTTAAAAAAACTAATGCTTTCTTACTATCCTCTAAATCTTTTAAAAAATTTAATTTAGCTTCTTTGGACAACTTTTTTAAAGTATCGAACAATTGTGAGTAATACATTACACCTTCATTGAGATTATTCACAAAAGTAAGTAAGTACTTTCCTTGTCTTGTTGTCGTATCGGTACTTGCCTCTTTTATTTTATTCTTTAGATAATTTATATAAATGTTGAGCTCATTAATAAACATATTTGGGCGATCGGTTCTTTTAATCACATTCCACTCTCCATAAATATGATCCGTGATCTCTTTTAAACTTAATATTTTTGAAAAATAAGCCATATTAGGCCCAGGGCAAATAGCGACACCTTTCCCCTCTACTTTAGTGTCCAAATTATGTGCTAATAAAGCTGAAGTACCCAACCCAACACAGGTGCAAGATTTTTCAATAATCTTATTTCTTCGATTTTGATGTTCACTCAAACTTAATTGTTCCTTATCCAATTCCTTCAATTTTAAGTATTGGTATTCTCGTGATGCAGTGCAAATTCCAGTTTCTTTAAACTCTTTATTTAAAGCGACAAATTTCTTCGGACAAGCGCTTCCTGGTCTTCCTTTTTTAATTAATTCAAGCTTTTCAACATCCTTCGTATTTCCTTTAAGGTTATTGAATGGGACACCAAGAGGGGAAACATCGCTTAAATATAAATCATCTTCTTTTGCATCCACTAATTTTCTGAGAGTCTCTTTATCTACACAAGTGGCTTCCGGAACTAAAAGAAATGGAGTTCCCCAGCCTACGGAATCCACCTGATAATAATTTATTAAAAAATCATGCTCTTCTGCAGTACCAACTCCGCCCTGAGCGGATATTTTTATTTTTAAATTATCTGCGGGTATAATACGTTGCTTACTTTTTAATGTTTGTATCAATATTTCTTGTATCGATTGTTCTAATTCTGATCTTTTTTCCTTGAATTCATTTAATACTGGACCTAATAGGTATCCATCGGTTGCAAATGCATGCCCCCCACAATTTAAACCCGACTCAATTCTATATTCTGAAACCCAAATACCTTTTTTTGCTAAAAATTTACCTTGAATAAGAGCCGATCGATAATCGCTAACTTTCAAAATGATTTTCTTTTTGAAAGTACCATTCTCATCTGGATAAAAATCCTCAAACTGTTCCATATAAGAATAGAGTCTAGGATTCAATCCCGCTGATAGCACTATTGAAGAATTTAATTCACTATTGGCAAATCCCCTCAACGCCGCATGAGCATCATTAAATTCAACGGGTAATTTTAAGCCATTCTTATAATTATCTTTATCAACTTTGGTCATTACATTTACATCTATCGCCCCCATAATCATGCTCTCATTTACCCATTCTCTAATATGATTAAGACTTAAACGATTTGCTGTCAAGCGTTTAAATTCCTGTTTTATCGTTGAAGTTTCGGGCAACATATTGAAATACTCTTTTATCTCGTTACTACCGTCAATAGCACTGTTTTTTAAATCTTCAAACTTTTTCTCAGCTAAACTTTTAATTAAGTTCAAATAAGCCGTTATCCTCTCGGCTCTAAAATCATCCATTTTATCTGTTATCTCCTTGTAAGGAATTTGAAATTTAGTAGAGTACATTTTTCTCAATTTTTCAAGCAGAATATCATCAACTAAAGAAATTACCGAGTCAATTCCGAATTGTGAAACTCTTAGTGGAGAATCGATTGTAAACCCAATACCCATTACAGGGATATGAAAAGAATGTGCTTTTATCATTTCTTAAAATTTTATATTACTATTATAACGGATATCAATAAACTACAATATAAATATCATCGCATTTTTTTCCAAATTGAATCTTTCTAATCAATTAGATATTTATTCATTTTTCTTTTTGTCCGATTTCATCATATTTATAACGATCAAAACTAGGATCACACAAAAAACCACAAAAACCCCAATAATTACAGTCCCCATTCCCCAATTTACCAATGGAATATTATCGAATTTCATGTCTTTTATTTATTAAATTATTATTCCGTTTCAGTACTATTTAAATTACAATCATAATTAGCATCTACCATTTCAATCATCTGTTTTGGAGAAACATATGGTATTCCCAATCCTAGTCCTCTCAAAACAAGTAAACAACCCATAAGGACTACAAATATCGGAATAGATTTTCTAATATGCTGTCTCACTTTTCCACTTAGAAAATTCCCTAAATATACAGCCATAGTCATTAATGGAATAGTTCCCAATCCAAATACAACCATGTATAGGCTTCCATCAATTGCACTTCCAGATGCTAGAGCACCAAATAGGGCCATATAAACGAGCCCACAAGGTAAAAAACCATTCAAGAAGCCAATGGTTAGAAAGGTATCCGGGGATTTCTTTTTTAAAGCTTCACCCAAACCGTTTTTTATTTTTGAAATCAACTTATAAATAGGTTTTGAAAAATTGTATTTATTAAATGTATTACTTGGAATTAACACTACGACAATTATCAATAATCCAATTCCGATTGAAAGCTGCTGTTGTAAACCGAACAAACTCAAACTTCTTCCAACCAATCCAAATAAAAGCCCAATGATGCTATAAGCTAATATCCTTCCGAAGTGATACAAAAATATTTGTCCCACCTTGATATACATATTATTTCTATCTACAGGCAATAAAAAAGCTATTGGCCCACACATTCCTATGCAGTGAAAACTTCCTAAGAGTCCAAATATGAGCGCAGATAGCAACATTTTAATACGTTATTGACTTTTTATAGATATAATCCACATTCTCGTACGTCCATTTTATTCTAATGTTCCATCGACCATCCAATAAGCGATTAGCTGGTATGAGCAAATCCGTTCCAGATAGGACCAATGGTAATTCAAAATCTAGATTCTTATTAGAAGGTCTATAAAGGTAAACCGTACCATTAATTTTTGAAGCTTCTATTTCACTAGGAAACTTGACAAGACAACCTTCCACTACTTTGTTGAAAATAATTTTTTCTGAAAGATCAGTTAGATTTTGTTCCCCATCAATTTCCTTTTGAAATGCCAATTCTTCCTTATAATAATCTTCTATAACCAAATCGTAATTGTAATCTTTGTCCACACTCATTTTTATCACTAATACAAGAATAAATGACATAAAAATTACCATCGCAATTACAATTCCTGCACCCCAATTTATTTTCATATAAATAATTATTTGTAACTACGTGGTCCTAAAAAAGTTGCCTTTGTAGTTTCTATTAATGAGTCTCCGCTGTATACTCCAATTTCAACTTTATCCTTATCTCCATTCAATGCGCTATTATTAATTTCAATAAACAATGTTCCTTCAGAAAAATCTTGTCCTGCCACAACGAAGCTATTATGTGAAACTAGTTTAATTTCACCCGTATGAGATAATAACTTAAAGTGTACATTATTGATTGCCTTATTTGTCTTATTTACGAGCTTGAAGGTATATACATTACTTATAATATTATCTGCCTTATGTTCATACAATTGACCCGGCAATCTCAAAATAGTAGCCTCTAGATCGTTACGCAAAAAGAGCATGCCAATTAAGACAGAAGTAAGAATGAATAATACTGCTGTATACCCTTTTAATCGCGGTGTAAATTCAAAATTTGTCTTTTTTTCAATATTATCTTCACTAGCATAGCGAATTAGACCTTTCGGCAAATTTACAGCCTCCATCATTGAGTCACATTCATCAATACATGCCGTACAATTAATACACTCCAACTGCGTCCCGTTCCTTATATCAATTCCTGTTGGGCATACGTTTACGCATTGAAAACAGTCAATACAATCCCCTTTCCCACTAATTACTCTATCCTCATTTTTTTTAAATTTGGCACGTCCTAGCTCTTTTTCCCCACGATTGTAATCATAGGCAACTACAATAGACTTATTATCTAATAGCACGCCTTGTAATCTACCGTATGGGCAAGCTATAATACATACTTGTTCTCTAAACCAGGCAAATACAAAATAAAATACTCCAGTAAAAATCAAGAGCGAAATGAGAGTACTTATGTGATCCAATGGCCCATCATAGATATAATGAAAAAGCTTATCACTACTTATTAAATATGCGAGAAAAACATTGGCAATTAAAAAGGAAATAATAAAAAAAACAATCCATTTTAAAACTCGTTTTTTTATTTTTTCTGCATCCCAAGCCTGCTTTGCTAATCGTATTTGCTTTCCTCTATCTCCCTCTATCCAATATTCAAATCTTCTGAAAACCATTTCCAAAAAAATAGTTTGTGGACAAATCCAGCCACAAAATATTCTTCCAAAGGCAACTGTAAAAAAAATCACGAATACCACGCCTATTAGCATCATGATTACGAAAATATACAAATCTTGGGGCCAAAATGCGAAACCAAAAAGATTGAATCGTCGCTCCAACATATTGAACATAAAAAACTGATTGCCATTAATCTTTATAAAAGGTGCTGAAACAAGCAATCCCAATAACAAATAGCTTACAATCTTTCTATACTCATAAAATTTTCCAACCGGTTTTTTAGGAAATACCCAAGCGCGTTTTCCTTCTTTATTGATAGTGCCAATACTGTCTCTAAACCTTTCCTTATCTATGTTTTCCAACGTAATCTTGATTTATTGATTGATAAGGCATACCCACCCTAAACTTAGCAACAGGCGCTATATCCTAATTATTTATTATAACATCAATCGCCGTAGAATCAATTACCGCCTCTGTTTCTTCAAGAATCGCATCCGTTTTTGGAGCATCTGGATTTACCCAAATATCGCCTTCTGCCGCCTTAGGTTCGGCTGGTGTGGTCCCCTGAAAACTCAATACATAACTCGCAACTTGAGCCCTTTCCAAAGGTTTGAGCTCTGTCTTCCAAGAAATCATTCCCTTTCCGCTTCGGCCACCTTCAGAAATAGTATTAAAAACATTTTTAATACCTCCACCTAAAATCCAATTTTGATCCGTAAGATTAGGGCCAATTCCACCACCACCATCAGCCTTGTGGCATGGTATACAGTTAGTAGTAAAAATATTCTTTCCTGCACTCAGATCTGAGCTTTCAGTAAGTAACTCTACCGTATTTACGTCTACCAAATCCTTAGCCGTTTTCTTATATTCGGCAATTTGATATTTAGCTTCAGCAACGGCAATTTCATATTCTTCAGCCTGATTGGTGTCGCCAAAAATCTCATAACGCACCAAATAAACTACAGCAAAAATAATTGTTGCATAGAACATATATACCCACCATGGTGGTAACGTATTGTCCAATTCTTTAATTCCATCATAATTATGATCAAGTACAATATCATCTTCTTTCTCAAGAGGCTTACTATCTAAAAGTTTATTATACCAATTTTTTATTCCTCGGAATTGATTTTCTCTAGCAAGTTTCTCAGAATCCAAGAATCGTTTTTGAGCATCAGGTTTTAAGCTTTTAAAAAGAATACTTTTTAATGCTTCTGAAACCAATTCAATAGCAACCGCAAATAACAATAACATTGAGAGAACGGCCCAGATTATAGGATACTTAACAATTGCCCATTCTGTTCCGGAGTCGATAACAAACTCTAGAAGAAAAAATGCGATCGCAATAAAAATGATGACTCGTAAATATGATAATCCTGTTCTCATAATAATTCTTCGTTTTGGTTGTGGTCTAATGGAATATTGCTTACCTCAATTATATGATCTTTTTTCGCGGTAAAAACCCACCAAAAAAGAACCATAAAAAAAATAAAAAATATGAGCAGAGATATTATTGGATAAATCTCCACCCCATCAATTTGTTCTAAATTCCCTTTTATGAACTTCAACATAACTATTCGCTTTTAACTTTAATATCGGTTCCAAGTCTCTGTAAATATGCTATAACCGCTACAATCTCTCTGTTTCGCATTTCAATAAATTCTTCTCCATTTTCTTCAGCAAACTTTTTGTCCGCATCATATGTCTTAACAAAGTCTGGATCACTATATAAATTTTGTTCAATCCCGGTTCCTTGTTCATCCATCCAAACCAAGGCTCTTTCAATTTCATCATCGGTATAAGGGACTCCTAAGGTTACCAACGTCTCCATTTTCTTAACAGTCAACGACTTATCCAACTCATTTTTAATCAGCCATTTATAAGAAGGCATTATTGAACCAGAAGAAGTACTTTGGGGGTCATACATATGATTCAAATGCCAATTATCTGAATATTTTCCTCCTACTCTATGTAAATCGGGGCCAGTGCGTTTACTTCCCCAAAGGAAAGGGTGATCATAGACATATTCGCCAGACTTAGAATATTCTCCATAACGTTCCACTTCACTTCTAAATGGGCGAATCATTTGTGAATGACAAGAAACACATCCCTCTCTAATATAGATATCTCTTCCTTCCAATTCAAGTGGAGTATATGGTTTCACACTTGTAATAACAGGCACATAATCGTCTACTAAAAGGGAAGGGATAATTTGTACCATCCCACCAATTAGAATAGCTATGGTAGCATATATAGTTAATTTTACCGGTCTCCTTTCAAGCCAAGTATGGTATCCTTCTTTTGAAGTTCTCTTATTCGAAACTCTTTCTAAGGGAGCAGCTTCTGCCAACTCATCGGTTACCTTACTACCCTGTCTTATAGTTTGTATTACATTATAAAGCAACATAAATGCTCCGATTATATATAAACTACCCCCAATGGCCCGCATCCAATACATAGGCATAATTTCATGTACCGTTTCGAGAAAATTTCCGTAAGTTAGAGTGCCATCTGGGTTAAACTGTTTCCACATAAATGCTTGTACAAATCCCGCGACATACATCGGCAACGCATACATAATAATTCCAAGTGTTCCAATCCAAAAGTGCGCATTAGCGAGCTTGTCAGACCAAAGTTTGGATTTAAATAATCTAGGCACCAACCAATAGATCATCCCAAAAGCAAAGAAGCCATTCCATGCAAGAGCGCCAACATGCACGTGAGCAATAATCCAATCTGTAAAATGGGCAATAGCATTTACATTTTTCAAAGAAAGCATTGGTCCTTCAAAAGTTGCCATACCATAACCTGTAATTGCGACTACGAAAAATTTAAGAACAGGATCTATACGAACTTTATCCCAAGCACCTCGCAACGTTAAAAGACCATTTATCATACCTCCCCAAGATGGAGCTATTAACATTACTGAAAAGGCAACTCCCAAATTTTGAGCCCAATCTGGTAATGCAGTATACAATAAATGGTGAGGCCCAGCCCATATATAAATAAATATTAAAGACCAAAAGTGAACAATTGATAACCGATAAGAGTATACTGGTCGATTTGCAGCTTTAGGAACAAAATAATACATTAAACCTAAAAATGGAGTGGTTAAAAAGAAGGCAACTGCATTATGACCATACCACCATTGTACTAAGGCATCTTGTACTCCAGCATAAGCCGAATAGCTCTTTAAAGCACTTACTGGAAGCTCCATACTATTAAAAATATGAAGAACTGCTACAGTTACAAACGTGGCTAAATAAAACCAAAGGGCAACATATAAATGGCGCTGTCTTCTTTTTAGTATTGTACCAATCAAGTTTGCTCCAAACGCAACCCATATAAGAGCGATTGCAATATCAAATGGCCATTCCAATTCAGCGTACTCTTTGGAAGTTGTATAGCCCAAGGGCAGCGTAATTGCTGCCCCCACTATAATGGCTTGCCATCCCCAAAAGTTCAATTTACTAAGGAAATTACTCCACATTCTAGCTTTTAACAATCGTTGAGACGAATAATAGACCCCTGCGAAAATGGCATTTCCCACGAAAGCAAAAATTACCGCATTAGTATGCAAAGGACGTAGTCGTCCAAAACTCAGCCAAGAAATTCCTTCTGTCAAATTAGGGAACATAAACATGAAAGCGATGAGTAAACCTATACTCATCCCAACAATCCCCCAAACAATTGTGGCAATAATGAAATTTTTAACGATCTTATTATCGTAATAGAACTTTTCTACTTCCATAGTAATTAGTGTTTCTTTTTAGTTATGACTGGTTTTTCCTTAGGATTTTCTTTTACAATTTCGTCTTCAAAAAGCATACGAATCGATGGCGTGTATATATCGTCATATTGCCCCTTTTTTACAGCATAGATAAAAGCTGCAAAAAAGACAAGTGCAACGATGACGCTTACGGTCAAAAGCAAATAAATTATATTCATAGCTTAGTAAATTCCCGTGTAAAAATATCAATGTAAGTCACAACTAAATATGACTTTTATCAGCTGTTATATAGTTCAATTTAAACCCCTACTCACATATTGTGTTGCTAATGTAGTAAAAACAACTACACTTATTGAGCTTAACGGCATCAATATAGCTGCAATTACAGGCATTAAATGACCGGTTACCGCAAATGAAATTCCTATTATATTATAGCATAAAGAAAGCAAAAAACTCCATTTAATAATGTGAACTCCCTTCTGAGATAGATTAAAAAAAGAAATAAGATTTTTGAATTTGGAAGCTGCGAGAATTCCGTCACAGGCCGGTGAAAACACATTTATGTCTTCGGATATTACAATTCCAACATCACTCTGTATTAACGCACCCGAATCATTTAATCCATCTCCAACCATCATCACAGTTTTTCCTTGTTTCTGAAGAGTCTTTATAAACTCTAATTTATCAATAGGTTGTTGATTAAATAACAAATTTGTACCATTTGGCAACATGCTCTTCAAACGCTCTTTCTCACCTTCATTATCTCCAGAAAGTACAATTAGGCTCTTGCTTTTTCCCAATACTTCAAATATCTTAGCCACACCATCTCTATATTCATTATGAAAAATATAACAGCCTTTATAGGTATTATTCGCGCTTACATGAACCGCAGTTTTATCATTATTTTCTGAAACTGATTTAACGTTTATTTTAGCACCCTCATCAACAAAAGAGTAGGAACCTACCTTCATACTTTTATGATTTAATTTTGAAGAAATCCCCTGCCCCACTTCCTCTTCAAATTCATCTAATGTATGAATATCGTTTTTATCAAGAATGGCATATAATGCTCTACTTAAAGGGTGATTTGATGCTCTTAGGGTGCTTGTTAATAAAGATTCTTCTTCGGAAGTAAGCGCAATACCTTCGTATGTAATAACGCTCTTTTTATTTGTAGTAAGTGTTCCTGTCTTATCGAAGACAACGGTATCAACTTTTGCTATTTGTTCGATAACTGAAGCTTCTTTTAGATATAATTTATTTCTGCCAAAAATTCGCAATAAATTTCCAAGAGTAAAGGGAGTGGCTAAGGCAATAGCACAAGGACAAGCAACAATGAGGACGGCGGTAAATACATTGAAAGCCTTTGACGGATCATAAACCAACCAAAAAAGAGTAGCACTAAATGCAATTGAAAGTACTCCAACTGTAAACCGCTTGCTAATTCTATCAATTAAAGTTTGAAAAATCCCAGAAACATCCTTACTAAATATAGAGTTGCTCCATAATTGAGTTAAATAACTTTGTTCAACAGATTTTAATACTTCAATTTCCAAAATGCCGGATAACTGTTTACCCCCAGCAAAAATTTTATCACCACTTCCCTTCATAATTGGTTCTGCCTCTCCTGTTACAAAACTATAATCGATAAGTGCATTCCCATTTATAATAATCCCATCCACCGGAATTAATTCGTTGTTTCTAATAAGTAATCGATCCCCTTTTTTAATCTTATATACTTCAGCTTGTTCTTCGAAAAATGCAGTTTTGGTTCTCTTAATTAGTCTTGTAACTGCAATAGGAAAATACGATTTATAATCGCGTTCAAACGATAGGTATGAATATGTTTTTTGTTGAAAGAATTTTCCAAGTAATAAAAAGAAAATTAATCCGGTTAAGCTATCAAAAAAACCTGTACCCCAATTCATGACAATATCGACCGTACTTCTAACAAATAATACGGAAATTCCAATAGCTATAGGAATATCAATATTCAAAATACCCGAGCGCAGTCCTTTAACACCTGATATGAAATAATCCTTTCCAGAATAAAAAACTACTGGTACCGAAAACGCAAACATCAGCCATCTAAAAAGATTTTTAAATTGGTCAAGCCAAAACTCATTCACCTCAAAATACTCAGGAAAAGAAAGAAACATTACGTTTCCAAAAGCGAAACCAGCAATTCCCAATTTGTAAATTAGACTTCTATCAATATATTTCTCCTTTTTAGATGAATCGCTCAATGAAATGTGTGGTTCGTAGCCAATTCTACATAGTAAATACACCAAATCCTTCATTGAAATTTCTTTGGTGGAATAGGTAATTCGGACTGTTTTTTCTGGGAAATTAACTTGAGAAGTTTTAATTGCTGAATTGAGTTTAGTTAGATTCTCCAAAACCCATATACACGAACTACAATGAATTGAAGGAATTAAAAAGGTAACGATTTGAGTACTTTCATTAGAAAATTCAATGAGTTTCTCGACAATTGAGACATTATCCAAAAAGTCATATTTCCCAGCAATATCCTTAGGTGAAATACCAGGGGTGTTTTCTAAATCGTAATAGTAAGCTAAATCATAATCTGCAAGAATATCAAATACAGTTTTACACCCTATGCAACAAAAAAACTTTTCCTGATGTTCAATTGTTATATTATTACAATCATCTCCACAATGGAAACATTTAGTCATACCCTTAAAATTTGTTCAATTCAGCAGTGGCAAATTATGATTTTATTTTTGATTTGAAATATGATATTAATCAATATTGAGGGTGAATAAAGGAATTTCAATATACCTATAAAAAAATTACATAAAAAGACAAAAATATCCTATTATGTGACAATTATCATATAATAAGACCATACATCTTCCAATTTTTGTACTCTAATATTTACATAACTAGTAGTATGAAAAACACGAGCAATATTTTACTTGTACTTTTTACTATTTGTAATTCATATGTTCGGCTCACAATTGATGCTCAGCTTAGTCCTTACTTCTAATATCGACATGATAACAGTAAGTTGCGTCGGGGTATTCTCAAGACACTGAAATAGTCGAGCATAAAGACCTACAAGCTGCGTTAGTAAATCAAATAGGAGTACTAGTTGTAAATAGTAAATAGACAATTGAAAAAATATTGAAATCGCATTCTAGATGCATAAAAATTAATTATCATGAATATCACGAAAGATCAAACAGTTGCAGAAGTCGTAACAAAAAACATTAAAGCATCACATGTATTTAAAAAATACAATATCGATTTTTGCTGCGGCGGAGGCATATCCATTGAAAAGAGTTGTGAAAAAAAGGGGATTAATTATGATCTATTAATCTCCGAACTTGAGAACATGGAGATTAAGGAAGAGGATTCTAACAATTACAATGGATGGGATCTTCCTTTTTTAATCGATTATATTGTAAACGTTCATCATAAGTACGTAATTGACAGTATTCCTATACTTTTAGTCTATGCAGCAAAAGTTGCAAATGTACATGGGCATCATTACAGTGAAGTAAAAGAGATAGATCGTTTATTTCAAATCGTAGCCAATGAATTGGCTGGGCATATGAAAAAAGAAGAATTAATTCTTTTTCCTTACATCAAACAACTTGCTAAAGCTGAAAAAGAAAATACGTCTTTACCAAATCCACATTTTGGAACGGTTAAAAATCCAATCCAGATGATGGAAGAAGAACACGAAGAGGTAGGTGATATTTTGAAGGTAATTGCCAAATTATCCAATAACTACACTCCCCCAGAAGAAGCTTGTAACACTTTTAAAGCTTTGTATGACAAGCTTGATGAGTTTGAACAGGACTTACATAAGCACATTCACTTAGAAAACAATATTTTACATCCAAAGGCTATTGCTATGGAAAACAAGCTCAAAAATTAAGGCCTGAGAAAATTATAAAAAGGAAGCGTAAAGTACGCTTCCTTTTTTTATAAAGAGTTTAGACTTTATATGATCAATATAAAAAAGTATATTCAAATTATTTTTGGCTATTTTTTGATAAGGACATTCACATTTAGCTCTATTTAATTCAATTTAAACAGCATTGGCTTCAACTTCGAGATCTTGGGTAGAGAGCTTACTAATTTCCTTAATAATAGATTGTCCGCGATCCTTGTGATACCAAACTTGAAGCTTTTCTTTGAACTCGGCATCCAATACTCCATGTTTTTCTTTATAGCCTCTTACCATTTCAGTAGCTGCTTCCGATCTTGGGCCCCAATCTTTGATAACTTTTAAATTTTCATCCAAAATAATAAGCTTTGGAATCGCTCGATTCCCGCCAGTTAAAAATGCGTCCATCAACTCGGGATGATTATCCCGAAGAACTATTTTTAATGTGATTTTTGTGCTGCATTCGGCCATTTTATTAAGCAGGGAAAGAGTTTGTGCTCCATCAGCACACCAAGGCTCTACGATTACAAGCCAGATTTGAGGGGATTTCAGTGCTTTAAATTTTCCGGCCTGAATATCAGTTAGAAAAAGAGTCTTATTCAAGCGTTTGCTCCTAGTAAAATTTAACTTTGTGAAAAATATTTTTTCTGGTGTAACTTCGCCTGTTGTCTCACCGTGTTGCACTAACCTCTTAAAAAGTAAGTTGTATTCCAAATAAGTCATACCCTCCTTAAGGGCGATTCTAATCAAATTTTTCATGCTGCCGTATGTTTATTAACAATATATAGAAACGTAAAAATAAAGTTAATTTACAGCTAGAACCATGACTAAAATCATTGTTCAATTATTTGAATATAAGAACGACTATAGATATTAAAAAGGGTTATGATTAAAGATTAATGCATTCTTTAACAATCATTGAAATAATAAAATGAAATTAGATGTTATCAAATACCTAAAAATTTACTTTTAGCTCTTTTTACTTTTACAGGTATTTATTCCAAATGGTAAATAAAGAGGACAAAAGCTAACAAAACTAGTTAATACAAATATTGATGCGAATACCAGCAAAACAATACCAAGTACACCTTCAATTACATTAAAATAATACAAACCGACCATTAATGCGGCTAACATGATACGAATACTGCGATCTGTTCCGCCCATATTTTTTTTCATATGAAATAGTTTAAAGTTATTTATTAGATAGGCTTAAAATACAAAATAATTTAATTATGACTCAAATTAATGGATTGAATAATTTTTTAGTAGTTTCAAAAATTAAGGCTTATACCTACTTTAACTTGAAACGCGTATACGATTCTTTAAGGAGCTCTTCTCTGTGATCTGGATGAGCAATCGAAATCAAAGCTTTGGCTCGTTGTTCAAGACTCATTCCAAATAAATTCACAACTCCGTATTCAGTTACAATATAATGGACATGGGCTCTTGTTGTTGTAACACTGGCTCCCTGTTTTAAAAATGGTGTGATTTTAGAAATACCTTTTGCTGTAATTGAAGGCATTGCAATAATTGGTTTGCCTTTTTCCGAAAGAGAAGCTCCTCTAATGAAATCCATTTGACCACCAACTCCAGAATACTGATAAGACCCAATTGAATCTGCACATACTTGGCCTGTAAGATCAATCTCAATAGCACTATTAATAGCCGTAACCTTAGGGTTTTTTCTTATAATGGCCGTATCATTAGTATAACCCGCTTCTTTAAAATGAACAACTGGGTTGTCATCTATAAAATCATATAACTTTTGAGTTCCTATTGCAAAACATGTTACTATTTTACCTGTTTTAATTTCCTTTTCTTCGCCTGTAATAACGCCTCGTTCTACTAGAGGTAGTATTCCATCACTGAACATTTCAGTATGAATCCCCAATCGTTTATGATTAGTTAAATTACTTAATACAGCATTTGGAATATTCCCAATGCCCATTTGTAATGTGGCCCCATCTTCTACTAACCCTGCAACATGTTCACCGATTGTGGCTTCAATCTCGTTTGGAGTACCTAACTGAGATTCATAGATTGGATTATCTACTTCCACAGCCATATTAATATGACTTATATGTATTATTCCATCACCATGTGTTCTAGGTACTTTCGGGTTTATTAGGGCTACTACAATTTTAGCAGTTTGTATTGCGGGTAGAGTAACGTCGACTGAAACTCCTAATGAACAATACCCATGCTTATCGGGCGGAGAAACTTGAATAAATGCAACATCCAGCGGAATAATATTTCGACGAAAAAACCAATGTATTTCACTTAAAAATACTGGAATATAATCACCTGTATTTGAATTTACCCCTGCTCTTACATTATCTCCAACAAAGAGACTATAAAGCCTAAAAGCCTTACAATACGGCAATTGTGTATACTTAGCATTTCCATAGGTATGTATTTCAATTATTTCCACATTATACAATTCTAAATATCGATCGCAAAGTGAATCAATCAATAAACTAGGCGTCATTGCAGCTCCTTGAAAAAATACTCTATCATTTGACTTTACAACAGATACCGCTTCTTCTACTGAAACTATTTTTAATTTGTCCATTATTTTTGTTATTTAAAATAAATTGTCTTCATTATAATTAATTCTATTGAGAAATTTAAACTGAATAGGTTTTTAAAAACTATAAATTATTACTTTCCATTATCATCATTATAAAATCCTCCCTTATTTTCTTTTCTTGCAAGAGATTGATCAATAATTAAATGTGCTATATTAATCATATTTCTTAATTCACAAATCATAACTGTAATTTTTGAGCTAATATAAGCTTCCTCCACATCACGATAAATCAATTCTAGGTATTCCTTAGCTTTTATTAATCTATTAGTGTTACGAACTATACCAACATAATCACGCATTAATGCTTGTAGTTGTTTCATATAGTGCTCTATAAATGCGTCCTCTTTCGGAATTTCAGTCCCTAAATGATTCCAATTAGGAATAGTAACCTTAATGGTTTTAATTGGTTGTTCACAATGATATTTAAAAATATTATGAGCATACACTAGCGCTTCCAACAAAGAATTTGATGCTAGTCGGTTAGCTCCATGTAATCCAGTTCGAGAGCATTCACCACAGGCAAAAAGATTATTAATAGAGGTCCTTCCATCCATATCTACCATAATACCACCACATAAGTAATGAGCAACTGGAACCACCGGAATCCAATCTTTTCTAATATCTATATTCTTACTAACACACTTTTCAAAAATATTTGGAAAATGTTTTATAAATGTTTCAATATTCAGATGCGTACAATCCAAGTATACGCAAGAATCACCAGATATTTTCAGTTCTAAATCTATGCATTGTGATACAATATCTCTTGAGGCGAGTTCTGCTTTTTCATTATAATCGGGCATAAACCGATGCCCGTCTTTTGTGCGTAAATAAGCGCCAAATCCTCTAACCGCTTCAGAAATCAAAAAAGCTGATCCTCCATCAATATCAAATAAGGCTGTAGGATGAAATTGCACAAACTCCATATCTTTAATTTGTGCTTTGCTCCTATATGCCATCGCAATACCATCACCAGTGGCTATAATTGGATTTGTAGTATGCCCATAGACTCGGCCAATTCCACCAGATGCCACAATCGTGCTGTCCGCTTTGATAGTAAGTACATTTCCTTCATTTTGGTTTAAAACATAGGCACCATAACAGGTAATATTTTTCGTGCTCAACTTATTAATATGATGTTCAGTAATTAAGTCTATTGCAAAATGATGTTGTAAAACTGAAATATTAGTGAGTTGATTTATTCGTTTTAATAATGCTCTTTCTATTTCAAAGCCTGTTATGTCTTTATGATGTATAACTCGATTTTCAGAATGACCTCCTTCCTTCCCTACATCTAACTTCCCACTAGAATTAGTGTCAAAATTAGTTCCTAAAAGCATCAATTCCTCTATGCGCTTTGGGCCTTCTTTTATTACCATTTCTACAACCGCTTCATCGCATAATCCATCTCCAGCTAATAGGGTGTCTTGGATATGTTTCTTAAAAGTATCTATTTTCGAGTCTAATACTACAGCTATACCTCCTTGAGCATATTTCGTATTGGATTCTTCTTCATCGGATTTGGTAACTATAACTATAGTCTTATCAGGGAATTTTTCGGAGATCTTTACAGCAAAAGTTAGTCCGGCTATCCCAGAGCCTATAATAAGAAAATTCGCTTCTTGCATTCTATTATGATAATTCAAACATTCGTTCAATGGGAAGTAATGCCCTTTTTCTAATCTTTTCCGAGACCTCTATCTTGGGAGTTTCAAGAAGAAGACAATCATACACTTTCTGTAATGTATTTACTTTCATAAACGAACATTCACTACAGGCACAGGTATTATCTTCTTTAGCAGGAGCTGGGATTAGTACAGTATTGATTACTTCCTGCTGCATTTTATATAATATGCCTGCCTCTGTTGCGACGATGAATTTCTCTTCAGAATGTTTTTTAACATAAGCGATCATACCTGCAGTGGATCCAATATAGGTTGCTGTATTTAAAATATGTTCTTCCGACTCTGGATGTGCGATAATTTTATACCCTGGATTCTCCTTATAAAGCTTCAATAGCTTTTCAACAGAAAATGCCTCATGTACTATACAAGAGCCTTCCCAAAGTAATAAATCACGGCCCGTTTTCTTAATGATATATTTTCCAAGATTTTTATCTGGTGCAAAAATTATAGGTATTTCTTTAGGAATAGATTCTACAATTTTCAAAGCATTTGATGACGTACAAACAATATCACTCATAGCTTTAACTTCTGCAGAACAATTTATATAAGTTATCACGACGTGATCTGGATGCTCTTTTATAAACTTACTAAATGTATCAGAAGGACAAGAATCGGCCAAAGAACATCCGGCATCCAAATCCGGAAGTAATACTACTTTTGAAGGATTTAAGATTTTCGCAGTTTCCGCCATAAAATGTACCCCTGCAAAAACAATAATATCTGCATCTGTTTTAGCCGCCTGTAGTGATAATCCTAAACTGTCTCCAACATAATCTGCAATCTCTTGTATTTCGGCGCGCTGATAGTAATGGGCAAGTATAACCGCATTCTTCTCTTCTTTTAGTTTTAATATTTTATTACTTAAGTTCATTACAAAGAAGTTGCGGATTTAGATGAGCACAAAAATATCACTGCTAGGATTGATTAAATATGATATCTATCAGATTTTAGTTTTAGCGTTTTTCTGTAAATATTAAATCCCCTAATTTGATAATCGTTACATGAACTTTATAATACTAGTTGTATGATTGTTTATGCTATAAATGAACATGATTTATATCATTAAATTACTTCAATCACTATGTTACTTTTATCGAATTCATAGAATCAATCGATGATTAATAATGAGCTTATAAATCCGGAAAGTATTGTCATAATTGGCGGATCCAATGATGTTCAAAAGCCTGGAGGGAAAATCGTAAAAAATATCTTAGACGGTAGATATTCTGGTAATTTATTTGTTGTAAATCCAAAAGTACAGGAAGTACAAGGCCTAAAAAGTTATAAATCTATTAATGATATTCCTAATGTTCAACTTGCCATCCTAGCTATACCAGCCATACAGTGCTTAAATGCAGTTTCTATTTTAGCACGGCAGAAAAACACTAAAGCTTTTATAATAATTTCTGCCGGCTTTGCAGAGACAAATAAAGCTGGAAGCCTACTGGAAAAAAAAATTGTAGCGATTATTAATAGTGTAAATGGATGTTTAATAGGTCCAAATTGCATAGGAGTTGTCAATAAGCATTATAAAGGTGTATTTACTACCCCAGTACCTAAGTTTAATGTAAAAGGATGTGATTTAATTTCAGGTTCAGGAGCAACGGCTGTTTTTATCATGGAAGCCGGAATCCATCTCGGAATTACTTTTGCAAACGTTTTTTCGGTAGGAAATGGAAGTCAAATTGGTGTTGAAGACATCCTTGAATATATGGATATTCATTTTGATATTACCAAGGATCCACCTATCAAATTACTGTATTTAGAAACGATAAAAAATCCAAAAAAGTTACTAAAGCATTCTATTTCATTAATTAAAAAAGGAGCTAAAATAGCGGCAATTAAAGCAGGAAGTACCATTGAAGGAAGTCGGGCTGCGACTTCACATACAGGAGCAATAGCTACTAGTGATATGACTGTTCGAGCTTTGTTTCACAAAGCTGGAATAGTATATTGTAGCAGCCGAGAGCAACTTTTAAGCGTTGCTTCCATTTTTAATTATAGGCCATTAAAAGGTAAAAACATTGCTATAATTACTCACGCTGGAGGTTCTGCCGTCATGTTAGCCGATGTCCTTTCTAAAGGAGGATTAAGCATTCCTGAAATTAAAGGGAAAGATGCTAAGACTCTAAAAACTTATTTAAATCCTGGTTCTTCCGTGAATAATCCTATCGATTTTTTAGCCACTGGAACCGCCGAACAATTAGCTATTATAATAGATTTTTGTGAGCACAAATTTAAATCTATTGATGCTATGATAGTCGTTTTTGGGAGTCCTGGACTGTTTAATGTAGAAAATGTCTATAATGTATTAAGTGAAAAATTGAAAATTTGTAAGAAACCGATTTTACCAGTATTACCATCTGTAGTAAACGCTCAAAAAGAAATACAATCATTCCTGAAAAAAGGAAATATTAACTTCCCCGATGAAGTTGTCTTGGGACAGGCCCTAACTGAAGTCTATAACACCCCTGCTCCTTCGGCACAAAAAGTCTCCTTACCAAAACTTGATTTCATTTTAATTAGAAGTTTAATTGATGAAGCTCCTAACGGCTACTTAAATTCAGAAAAAACCGCATTATTAATGGAGGCTTCAGGAATTCTAATGGCGCCGCAAATAATTGAAAAGAGCAAGAAAACTTTAATTTCAAAGGTTAAAGAAATGAGTTTTCCTATCGTAATGAAAGTAATAGGTCCTTTGCATAAATCTGATGAGAAAGGAGTTATTTTGAATGTAATATCACTTGAACAAGTGAGTCACTATTTTGACCAACTAATGAAGATAAATTATGCAAGTGGAGTAATGGTTCAACCTATGCTATCAGGTTTAGAATTATTCGTCGGGGTTAAAAAAGAAATTGGTTTTGATCATACAATACTATGTGGATTGGGTGGAATTTTCATAGAAATTTTAAATGATGTCTCTTCAGGGTTAAGTCCGTTATCTAAAAATGAAACAAGAAAGATGATACGTTCCTTAAAAGGATATAAACTCATTCAGGGAACAAGAGGTGCCGACGGAATAAACGAATCTAAATTTGCAGAAATTATTCAAAGAATTTCTGCATTAGTTGAAATTGCTCCTGAAATTATTGAAATGGATATTAATCCTTTCATAGGAACAAAAGAAAATATTATTGCCGTAGACGTTAGGGTAAATATTCAAAAATAAAAACGCCAATCAAAAGTTCATTTCAAAACTTATCATCCACATTTTGATGAACCACAATCTTTACAAGTTAAGCAACCTTCCTGATAAATAAGACCTGTGGAATTACAATTAGAACACCTCTGACCTTTTGCAATTGTACCATCAGCAACATACCGTTTTAAGGCCCGCGAGACTCCATTTTTCCAAGTATTAATCGATTCATTATCCAGTTGCAAACTGCTTATAAGATCTACTGCTTTATCAATTGGCATACCATGACGTAATGTACTTGATATCAACTTAGCATAATTCCAAAACTCAGGATTAAATTTATGGGATAGACCTTCAATTGTGGTTTTATAACCCCTCATATTTTTATATTGAAAATCATACCTAGAGGTACCATCGTCTTCTTTATTTTTAATTATTAATCCTTCATTTACCCATCTAGGAATTAATATTCCGTCTTCATCATCAGCTAAACCAGTAAATATTTCGTACGGTTTACCGTCCAATAAGCCAATAAAGGCAATCCATTTTTCCTTATTATTTTGAAAACGAACTACATCCGATACTAGGATCTGTGGCCGAATAGTTGGAAAAACAGCTAGGGTCTTATTATCTGCGTTTTTATCATCGTCAGAAATTAGAACGCCAGTACGCGAACCGTCTCTATATACTGTAACTCCCTTGCAACCTTCCTCCCAAGCTTTAATATATAGTTCCGCTACCAATTCTTCTGTGGCATCATTGGGAAGGTTTATGGTGACGCTAATAGAGTGGTCAACCCATTGTTGTATGGAACCTTGCATTTTTACTTTATTTAACCAATTAATGTCGTTGGAGGTAGCATTATGATATGGTGATTTTGCGACAAGTTTGTTTAGTTCTTTTTTAGAATATTTTTTCTCGGTGTCAAAACCATTTACATCCATCCATTGTTTAAACTTATGATGGAAGACAGTAAATTCTTCCCAAGTATCTCCAACATCATCTACAAAATCTACTTTTACATTTTTATCATTTGGATTTACTTTTCTCCTTCTTTTATAAACAGGTAAAAATACTGGTTCTATACCAGAGGTGGTTTGCGTCATTAAACTAGTAGTGCCAGTGGGAGCAATTGTTAATAGAGCTATGTTCCTTCTTCCATATTCTAACATTTCAAAATAGAGCTTTTCATCTTCATTTTTTAATCTTTGAATAAATGGATTGTCTTTCTCAAGTTCGGAATCATAGAAACTAAATGCGCCTCTTTCCTTTGCAGTTTCTACAGAAGCTCTGTAAGCTTCTATGGCCAGAGTTTTATGAACCTCTGTGGTAAATTTTATGCCATCATTACTTCCATATGTTATTCCTAAAGCGGCCAACATATCTCCTTCAGCCGTAATTCCTATACCTGTCCGCCTACCTTCTTCTGCCTTTTTTTGGATTTCAACCCAAAGGTTTTTTTCAACTCTTTTTATCTCATCATCCTCTGGATCAGAGTCTATCTTTTGCAAAATAACATCAATTTTCTCCAACTCAAGATCAATAATATCGTCCATTAATCTTTGTGATGCGGCTACGTGCTTTTTAAACAAATCAAAATTAAACCTAGCCTTCACAGTAAATGGGTCATCAACATAAGAAAACAGATTAATAGCAAGAAGACGACAAGAATCATAGGGACAAAGGGGGATTTCGCCACACGGATTAGTTGAAACGGTTTTGAAACCATATTCAGCATAGCAATCAGGAACAGATTCACGTATTATGGAATCCCAGAATAGAATTCCAGGTTCGGCTGATTTCCATGCATTATGAACAATTTTAGCCCATATATCTTTAGCCTCAATCTCTTTTTCGTACATCGGCTTTTTACTATAAATAGGAAATTTCTGAATATACGTTTGATTATTTTTAACGGCATTCATAAATTCATCATCAATTCTCACCGATATATTAGCACCAGTAACTTTTCCTTGTTCCAACTTAGCATCAATAAAATCAGATACATCAGGGTGATTAATAGAAACAGATAACATTAGAGCACCCCTTCTACCGTCTTGAGCAACTTCTCTTGTGGAATTTGAATAACGTTCCATGAACGGAACAAGTCCCGTAGATGTCAATGCTGAGTTTTTAACAGGAGAACTTTTAGGACGAATATGTGATAAATCATGACCAACCCCTCCACGCCGTTTCATAAGCTGTACTTGCTCCTGATCAATTTTCATAATACTCCCATAAGAATCGTTCATTCCTTTATTGCCTACCACAAAACAATTCGATAAAGATCCAATCTGGAATTTATTCCCGATCCCTGCCATAGGGCTTCCCTGTGGAACGATATACTTAAAGTCTTTTAGTAAGGAAAACACCTCATTTTCCGACATGGCATTCGGATATTTTTGTTCTATTCTTGCAATTTCCTTTGCAATCCTGCGATGCATATCATTCGGAGTTCTCTCAAAAAGATTGCCATAGGAATCCTTCAAGGCATACTTGTTAATCCAGACTCTTGCAGCCAATTCATCTCCCTTAAAATAATTTAAAGAAGCGTTAAATGCTTCATCTTGAGTATAAGTTATAACCGTGGTAAGAGGAGCTTCTATTTTCATAAAAAGGGTGGTTTAAAAAATTCAGAGGTGTCTCAGTTTGTTATAAAATTAACGAAAAAATTACCACTAAAACCAAAATATGGAAAAGAATGTTTTCAAAAAATATTATCTTAAATACTGTTAATCAGTATTTTATATATTTATAAACATAAAATTGTTTACAAAATATTTAGTTTCTATGATTTAGGTGGAAAATCCTGTAATCCAAAATCTACACTCTTAATTCATTTAAAGTGAGCTGTTATATTTTAAAAGATAGCCTCTGTGGAACTTACTATATTGTATATTTTCTTACTAAAAATTAAAAGTCCTTTTTATTCGATTTTCTTTGAATAAGTAAGGTGGGAATCAACACCCAAATACACAACATTGCTGATGATACAATAATTCCGAAGTTAGTTCCAAAAAACTTTTGAAAAATGGCGCCTGTATAACCCAATAAAGCAGATATATCGAGTTTTAATAATATTAAAACTCTTGATAAATCAATAGGATTTGCCATAGATCCTATTAAAGAAAAAGTATCTAAGGGATACTCTTCAAAAGCAATTAACGACATTAAGAAAATACCGTCATAAATAACCGCCATAAAAAGCCACAAAAGAATCGCATATCCAAATCCTTTTATTTTATTTTCATTATAAAGAGCAATATTAAAAGCCAACGCGGTAAATATTAGAGTTAAAAAGGTACCCGTAATAAGAAGTAAAGAAAAGTCCCAAATAGCTGAAGATTTAAAAATTCCATACATAATAAAAGGCAACCCTAAACCAATAATCAAACTCATAGAAAGTGATAAGGCCACACCTAAATACTGACCTAAAAAGATGGATGATCTTTTAATGGGTTGAGCCAGCAACAATTCTGTAAATTCTTTGGAACTATAATAATACATTACGCCAAAAATTGTCCCTATAAGTGGGACCAAAATAATAATTACGTTCATCAACGTAATGACCGCTTTTGAAAGATCGTTATTGAGAAATAACAAAACTATGCCTAGTAAGAGATAGAATGCAAAATACACATAACTCCAGCGGCTTCGCATTAAATCATAAAAACTATATTTCAGGATTTTAATCATAACTCTGTTGTAAAATTGATGCAATTGCATGTTCAAAATCGGGTTGTTGGGTTTTCGATTTTAACTCTAAGACACTTCCTTTAAAATATATTTTTCCTTCCAACAAAAAGACAATCTCGTTAGTTATTTCTTCTACAAAACTCATGATGTGAGAAGTAATTAAAATAGTCTTCCCCTTTTTCTTTTCTGAAGAGATTAACTCTTTTAATCGAATCAATGAAATTGGGTCTAAACCCGACGTTGGTTCATCTAAAATTAACAAGGGACTATCGAACATAAAAGCCAGGACAAGATTTACTTTCTGTTTTGTTCCGCCCGAAAGGTTCCCTAATTTTTTGTTTAAAAAAGGTTGCAATTTAAATAGTTCAATTAGTTGCAATTCTCCAGTTGATTTAGAAGCTCTAAGATCTTTAATCATATTTATGAGTTCGTCAACGGTAAGGTTGGATGGAAAGTTTGCTATTTGAGGTAAGTAATCTATCCCGTTGCGGTATTTCCAATCATTTTTAATCTTCTTTCCGTTAATTTCAATACTTCCCGAATTAGGGATCACCATTCCTAAAATACTTTTTATTAAGGTTGTTTTCCCAGATCCGTTGGGTCCTAAAATGGCAAATATTCCTCCTTGTTCAATTTCAAGATCTATTCCTTGAAGAACTTTATTTTTCCCAAATTTTTTATGTAAATCTTTAACTTTAATCATGTGCTATAAATTTCATTTTAGGCTCCATATCCACTAAATTATCCGGTGTAAAAACCGGAGAAACCTTTTCCGAAAAATCGATAATATCAATAAACAAGCTTCTCAGCAAAATAATCGATTCGGGAGTGCGATTCACTATATAGGAAAACAATTTAACTGGACGATAAGGGACATCTCCAACACCGTTCTTGTCAAGATCATAACCTGTATAATTACTCCAATAATTACCATTAAAAGTATTATCATTTAACTTACTATTATATGCTAAATCAAATGAATTATACATAAAATTATTGTCTAAAAAGTGATTTGCGTAACAAGCTCCTCGTGATTTGACTGCCCATCCATTATTTATAAAATTATTGTTTTTATAATTAACCCTATTTGAACCTTCTATATTAATTCCGATGGTATTGCTTTCAAAAGTATTTCCGATGATTTCTGAATCATTAATTTCCTTTAGTAAAATTCCAAAAGAAGCAGAACCCCAATTATTTCTAAAAATATTATTATACATTTCTATTCCTTTTGAAAACATAACGGCCACTCCAGCTCCGTTCTTCTCGAAGGTATTATCTTCATATAAATCATTATTAGAAAACATAAAATGAAGTCCGTAGCGAATATTCTCAGAACTCAAATTATTTGTAATCTTACAGTGATCTGAAAATTCTAAATAGATTCCATCCCTCACGTGGGTTACTATGTTTTGATCGACTTCAATATTTTGACAATACCATAATTGAATCCCATTCCCAGAATTATATTCGGCTATCGCTTGTCCAACTATTTTATTATGAAACACCCTGCCATCACTTGATTTTTCTAGATAAATCCCGAAAAAAAGTTTTTCCAAAACTAGATTCTGTATGAGAAAGTTTTTACTTTTCACAACACGCACAGCTGCAAAATCTTCTGTATAACTCGTGCCAACATTAATCACATAAAGCCCATCCAATGTTACATTGTCTGCAGTTATAGTAATTATTTCACCATTAAATTCGCCGTCAATGACTGGAAAGTTCTCTCCCAAGAGTGTTAGGGGCTTATCTATAATAATATTATACTCTTTATAGGTTCCCTTTTTAATAAATATAGTGTCGAAATCTTTGGCTAGAAGTATTGCTTCTTTGACAGATTTAAGTGAACATGTTTCGCAAACGACCAATGTGTTTCCGTGAGCCAAATATGTCATGATTAATGCTATACCTGAATAAAATAAAGTTCTAATCCTCAACACACTTTTTCTTTTTGGCTTTAAAGATAAGATTATCTAATGATTAAAAATTTTGAATTTTCCTTAGCGAAGACACTATGCTCTTCATTAGCTGGAAATGGAAAGGTTTGATGTTTTTGTAATTGGTAAGATTTACTATTAATGCTAAAATCAATTTCACCTTCTAAGAGTACTAAAAACGCATCTTTTGGTGAAGTGTGCTCCGGAAAAATATGTGATTTTTCTAAAACAATCAATAAAGTTTCAACTGCGTCTATGGAATTTATCTTTTCGATTTTTAACCCATTAAATTCTGTTGAATTTATTCTATTTTCTATTTGATACATTACTCTTTCTGCCTTAAATGAATTAATAACTCTTCCCATGTAAATAATTCACCTTGCTTATCCTCCTGCAAGCTGAGAGCGGCCTCTTTTGTGGCTAAAGCCGAAAGATTGGCTCTCATTGGACTTGGAATATTTGGGGAAATAATATAATATGCTTTTCTTGCGTCAATTAATTCCTCTGGATTCAAATAATCGGTTGTCAAATAAAGTGCAACGACCGACTTATTTTCAGAAAGATGGTTTATCATACATTCAGTAGCATCAAACTTATACACCTTTCCCTTGTTTGTAACCAATTCGGCAGCATGTAACCTATCAACAATAGTCATACTACAATAATTACATATATCTTCTCCATAATTTATTTCTTCTGACTTTACTTTACAAGAAATAAAAAGATTTAAAAACAAGAAATAGGTAATTAGTAATTTCATGATTATCTCTTTGATGCTCTGCTTTCTCTTCTACCTAGATAGAATGACAGTAATGATAATCCCATTCCAACGGCCATTAAATATGCTCCTATTTGCGGATATGAATGAGCCCTAAAATTCAAAATATCTTTTGTACCAAATAATGGTGGTTGAAAACCCATCACAGAGCCATCTGGATTTGTAAACTTCATTATAGCTTTTGGATCGAGGTCGTGTCCGTAATCGTGCTCCCAAAGATAAAAATCGTACATGCCTGCCGCACTTAGAACTACCATTAAAATAAACCATCCCAAAAACCATTTATAATTGGCTTTAAAGCCTATTATCAGACCGAGAATAGCGGTCGTGATGATTCCTATTGGAAATATTTTGAATTCAGGTATGGCATCAGGAATAAATTTCATGCCTACATAATGATTCATTAAGTTAATATTCTTAATGTCATGTGGATGCGCATCGGCAAAATCATTGATATATATATCCATCCCAAGAGGAATAGGATATTGTGGAGCCTCTAGGGTAATATTCCATAGAGGAAAAATAAAAAGACCCAAAGTTAAGACGACTCCAAGACACATTACAATACGTGATTTCTTCATTTTAATTACAGTTTAATAAAAGACGGGAGCTTTCAAATTCTCCCGCCTTTTTTGGAAACACTACTAACTAACTAACCAATCATTACCTTATGTATGCATTTCCATGAAATAAATATTAATCTTCTCCTAATGACCAACTAAGATCAAGCCCTGATGAAGCTGGAGAAACTCTAACATATCCTTGCATTTCTTGATGTAAAGCTGAACAGAAATCGGTGCAATAAAATGGCCAAACACCAATATCTTTAGGTTCCCATACAAAAGTTTCTGTTTGACCTGGCATGATCAACAACTCTGATGTATTAGCACCAATCATTGCAATTCCATGAGGGACATCATAATCTTGTTCTAAATTGGTAACGTGAAAATACACCTTATCTCCAACTTTAACTCCTTCAATATTATCAGGGCTAAAGTGACTTCTAATCATGGTCATATAAATATGAACCTCTTTTCCATTTCTTGTTACTTTAGTATCTGCATCAGATTTTGCAGCATATGGATGGTTATTTTCTTCTAATTTGTATAGTTTTTTAGAATTTTTTATTAATATTTCAGCGGGAATACCTGCCGCATAATGTGGTTCACCAATAGTTGGGAAATCTAAAAGTAGTTCCATTTTTTCGCCCGAAATATCAAATAATTGAGCTGATTGGGTCACTTCAGGACCTGTTGGCAAATAACGATCTTTTGTAATTTTATTCATTGCAAGAACATATTTACCAAATGGTTTTTGAGAGTTTCCTCCTGGAATCATAAGATGACCTACAGAATAATACGTAGATTGTCTGTCGATAACTTCCCAAGTTCCTAATTTCCATTTAACTACTTCAGAAGAAATAAAGAAGGTAGTATATGCATTTCCTTTTCCATCAAATTCTGTATGTAAAGGTCCTAATCCGGCTTGTTCAACAACACCAGCCATTACGTCTTCGAATTTCAAAATTGGAATACCATATGCTTCACCATCAAACTTTTTATTTTCAATAGCATCTAACATTTTAGTGAAAGAATGGATGGTTAGGTTAGCCGAAAGTTTTCCACTACCTACAATATATTCGCCAGATGGATCAACATCACATCCATGAGGAGATTTTGGTGTTGGCAACAAATAAACAGCACCAGGAACATCCAATGGATTCACTACAAGCACTTCATTTTTCATAGTTGAAGTTGCGGTATGTGTTTTTTCATCGTATACATTATGAGCATAATTGGTCGGCATTTTTGTACCACCGCCACCTTTTACGTATTCTTCAATCTTTTTCCAATTAATTGCCGCGATGAAATCCTTGTCATTTTGAGATGCATTCACCTCTAATAAGGAATTAGCCTCTTCGGTATTATACGTAGAGAAGAAGAACCATCCATGTGATTTTCCTCTACCTGGGTGAGATAAATCATAATTAAATCCAGGCATTAAAATTTGGAAACTTATCTCCATTCCTCCATCTTCAGGGTCTACACTTATAAAAGATAAGGCACCTTTAAAGTTTCCTTTATATTCTTTTATAGACATATCACGTTGAGGAACAGGAACAGAAAAACGGGTTCCAGCGACTACATACTCGGTGTTTTCAGTAACAAATGAAGAACTGTGATTCCCAGCACTATTAGGTACTTCAATAATTTCAGTAGTTTCAAATGTTGTTAAATCAATTTTAGCAATACGAGGTGTATTATTACCATTAATAAATACCCAACGACCATCTAATTCTCCAGCAGTTTGTGAAATATCTGGATGGTGAGAATCATCCCAAGGTATAAATCCGTGGGAAGTGTTTAACATTGGTTTGGTTTCTTCGTTATAACCATAAGCTTTTTCTGCGTCTTGAGAGTATACAGGAATAACCTTAAAAAGTCTTCCGGAAGGCAAACCATAAACGGCCAATTGTCCGCTAAAACCTCCTGATACAAAAGCATAAAACTCATCGTACTCACCTGGTGCTACATAAACTTTTTCGGCAGCATTCGAGCCAAGAGCTCCTTTTTTGCTTTGATTGGATTCACTATTATTACAACTGAAAATTCCAGCTAAGAATAAGAATGATACTAAAATGATTACTATTTTTTTCATATTGAAAGATTTTATAATTTTTTATTATTAATTTGATGGAGGTAACATTACTTTATCGACTACATGCACTATACCGTTGCCAGCAGGAATACTCGCTAGAATTTTTGCGCCACCTACAAATACATCGTCTCCTATTACTTCAACGGTTACGTATCCATTATTTGCTTGACCTAATTTTTTGAATTTTTTTAAGAACTCTTTAGAGTAATTCCCAGGAGTTACATGATATTTTAAAATATTTGCTAAAGCATCCTTGTTTTCAGGCTTTAGTAAGTTTTCAACTGTTCCTTCTGGCAGTGCTGCAAATGCTTCGTTTGTAGGAGCAAAGACCATAAGTGGTCCTGTATTTACCAAGACATTTTCAAGTTCGGCCGCTTGCACAGCAGCGACTAAGGTTGTATGGTCTGGCGAACCAATTGCAATACTTAATACTGTTGGTTTAGCTTCATCATCTTTCAAGAAAGCTTGCCCTTGTCTTTTACCAGATGCAGCTTCCTCTACATTACTCTCGGATGCATTTTCTGCATCATTCTTGATTTCGGATTTACAACTTATCAAAAGTGCCAATATCGATACAAATAGTAATTTAATTGTTGATTTCATATAAATTCATTTTTAAGGTGGTTAATAACTATTTTCGTTGAACGGTCATGAACTACTTAAATACTTAAATGAACTATCATTTAAGTGTTCTAAAATATTCAAGTACCGCACGGGCTTCGACTTCCGTTAAATTTTGGTTTGCCATTGGAGAACCATTATATTCTATTAATAATTGTTTGGCAATTGGATCGTTTTTTACCATTCCTTCAGGATCTAAAATCATATTCATAATCCATTCTGGAGAGCGTCTTTCTAAAACTCCAGTTGGCGCTGGGCCAATAAACTTTTTGTCGGGTTTATGACAGGCTGTACATTTCAATTTATATAACTCGGCTCCAGTAGCCGCCATAGCTTGATCAATTGTGTCTGGTAAATCCAAATTCTTAATAGGTCCCAAACCTTTGTTATTCATATCGATTACAATTCCATTACTTGCTGATGGTGTTGCTGGTTTTTCTGTTTCAGTTTTGGCACCCCCAATTTTCACTTGTGTCTTTTCCTTCTTTTCCTCACCTCCGCCACAGCTGATAAGTGAAGCAATAAAAATTACTGATAATAGTCTGATTATAGAATTCATAGTTTTTTATTAATATTTATTTCGTCAAAAATACCTGCTTCCCTTTTGATAAAATATGATTTTCGTCATAAAAGGATATTTGTATCTTTTATTATGTTTGCAAAATAAAATCATTGATTAGCTAAAACTAATGTTCTCGAATTCAACAAAATATGCCATTAAAGCATTAATCTATATAGTTTGTAATTCTTCTGAAGAGCACAAACTCTTGGTTAGAGATATTGCGAAGAGTACTGAAATACCGAAGCCTTATTTATCCAAGATAATTCAGCAACTTTCCATGAAGAATTATTTATCTTCAACTAAAGGGCGTAACGGCGGTGTTTTTTTAACTAGCCAACAATTAAAAACTTCCATTTTAGATATAATAATTGTAACGGAAGGAAAAGATATATTCGGACGATGTGCATTAAATTTTAAGAATTGTGATTTTCAAAACCCCTGTCCTGTTCACGAATATATTACAATTAGCAAGGAATCCATAAGGCAAAATTTAAGAGTTGTTACTCTTGAAGATTTTAAACATAAAAAATTCGATATAAGTTCTACCTTTTCAAACTAGAAAAAGAGACCCTATCTAGTAGGTTTATGCATGTTATTAATACATATTATTGAAAGAGAAATTGAAATTTGGATTTGAATCCTCATTAATATGTTATATAATAAACACTTCCATTCTTATACAACTTCTATAATTAGAAACAAATTATTCTAATCATTCACGAAGATCTCTTGCTTTTTAAACTCTCGCATCAGCACTTTTACATAATCTGATACGGATTGTTCCATTTTATAAGGGTCAACTATGTCTATAAAACCTTGCCATAAAAGTTCACGCTCCTTTCCCGGACAGACACAATATAAAGCCGTTTCAGTATGATAAACTTGATAAACTTGAGGATTAGAATCCTCATAAAACAAATGCTGATTATCATAATAATAGTCGCGAAAATTTCCAAATGTTGAGTTGACTTCTTTAAAGGATTGAATCGTTGTCATCTTATTCTCTAAGCCAGTCACTGTAGTAAATAGCACTGAATCAAATCCAGCATTGATCAACTGATTTTCTATTTCATTTAATTGTTCTTCAGTCTTTTGAACTTCAGTAAAGGATTTTTCGAAAAAATCAACACTTTTCACCGCTCGCACTCCCTTTTTTTCAAGTGCATTGACTAGTCCTAGTTCGAAAATTCTTTTTGTTTGCAAATTATGAGTTATACCAATTACCAATACTTTATTTATTTTGGAAATATTAGGATCTGGGTTTTTCCATTGCTCAATCATCTTAGTGGACGAGCAACTCAAGATAGTTAGAGTCAAGATGAAGAATACATTTTTCAAAATACATTTTAAAAACTAGCTTTTTGAAAAAAGCGTTTTATTGCAATAATCGCTTTTGTTTACCTTCCTTATTAATCTGTTTGATAAGATTGAATATATTTAATTTTACTTTTTTAAAATTAGAATAGTAAGCTATCACTTCGAACATTAATGGATAATGCTCATCTTTATAATCTTCCATTTCATTTGGAATATTGACCTCATCTAAAAGTGTTTGTAATTTGTTACTATGGGCCATAAGTTTTTTTTGCAAGGGGCTAAGGTTTTTTTTGCATTGCGATAAATCACGAATTACTTCTTTAGTTTTTTCATAAACATTGCCATCGATTAAAGCAAGGGTATAATTCTTTATAATGTTTTCTAAGAATTGCTGCTCATCTTTAATAAAACGTAATTCGGAGATACAGTGTAAAATATCTTCATGTAAATCTTCGGTATTGCGCCACTCTATGTACTTAATATAAGATCTAGTCATTTCCATAGTTTTATACATTAAAAGGCAGAAAACATCTTTCAATGTTTTCTGCCCAAATTTTAAGCTTAAGCTATTTCAATTATTTTTTTTGGAGGTATTTGAACTTCTTCTTTCTTGGTAAGATGGAGTTTTAATATTCCATTTTTATAAATAGCTTTAACTTTTTTAGTTTGGTTAATAGTTTTTGGTAATTTTAACTTTCTATCAAACATATCGTAGCTAAATTCTTTACGAACATAACCTTTTTCATCTTCAATATTTTCTTTGCTTTTTTGAGCAAAAACATGAAGTAAGTCTTCTTCTAGAGAAACTTCGATATCTTCTTTTGAAAAGCCTGGTACGGCTAATTCAATTTCAAAGTTATCCTTATCCTCTTTAACATTCATTGCGGGTAAATTTTTTCCGTTTGAGAAAATATCCTCAGCAAATAAATCGTCTGCATCAAACCAAGTTGGCATCAATTCATTAGACCATGGAAGTCTTTTTCCTCCAAATTTAATTAGTGACATAACATTTTAAATTATTATTATAAACTCCGTTAACTGACATAAATGTACTTTTAGATTAGACCGTAAACAATGATGCCAATCAGGGAAGCTTACTTTTATGAAAACTTTAAGAATTGAATAGTGACATTTAATTGAATCATAGCTGCAAATGATAACTTAAATTTGGATAAAAATCTAATAGTTAATTTCGGCCTAATGAATTTCAAATAAAGGGGTAAGGATAAAATATTATCGTTAAATGATTATCTCTTCAATATCATAAAGTTTCGGAATTTGCACTCGCCAATTATATGTGTCTTTTAGTTTTACCCGCAGGGTATCCTGAGCTGTAGACTCTCCGTGAATTAAAAACACTTTTTCGGGCGTGTTTTTAATATTACTTGTCCAATCCAAAAGTCCTTGCTGATCGGCATGAGCCGATAAACTTTCAATATGATAGATTTGCGCTTTAACTTCATGATATTTTCCATAAAATTTTAGTTCATGAGCTCCTTCTAGCATTTGTCTTCCTCGAGTTCCTTCTGCCTGAAATCCAACCAATAAGACAGAAGTTGTTGGTTCATCAATAAGCTGCTCTAAATAGGTTAATACTCTTCCACCAGTAACCATTCCACTACCTGCGATCACTATTTTAGGTTGCTTATCGCTTATTGTTTCCCAAGTTTCTTTGTATGAAGTAATAATATTCATCCTATTGTTCATGGCATTAAAATCTTTCATTGGAAGTTTATGCCAATTAGGAAAACGCTCAAAAACAGAAAGCACATTATTCCCCATTGGGCTATCTATATAAATAGGAATATTGGGAATTTGATTCTTGTCGAAGAGTCTCCATAAAATAAACATTAAAGCTTGTAATCTTTCTACAGCAAAGGAAGGAATGATTAAATTTCCTCTTTGATGTATAGTTTTATTAATTAGTTCAATGAGTTTTTCTGAAACACTTTCTATGGGATGCAACTTATTTCCATAAGTGCTTTCCATAAATAAATAATCGGCACGTCCAGGTTTTACAGGTGGAAACAAAAGAAGGTCATCCTTTCTTCCAATATCCCCTGAAAATACAAAAATCTTTCCATAGATTTCTAATTCAATAAAGGTAGCTCCAATGATATGACCGCTATATTGAAATCTATATTTTATATCTTGACTATGGCTAACCCAAATATTTTCCTCTTGAGATTGAAAGTAACCTAGGGTATCTTCCGCTTCAATTATAGAATAAAAAGGCTTGGCGATTGGATGTTTGGAGTACGCCTCTTCATTCGCTCTTTTAGCCTCTTCTTCATGAATTTTAGCACTGTCTTTCAGGATTATTTCAGTGATTGCCAAAGTGGGTTCTGTTCCAATTATTTTTCCGCGAAACCCTTGTTTTACCAACCTCGGTAGATATCCCGTATGGTCTAAATGACCATGGGTAAGCAAAACAACATCAATGGAAGCTACATCTACAGGAAGGTAATCCCAGTTTTTCTCACGTAACTCTTTAAGTCCCTGAAACATTCCGCAGTCAATTAAAATAGAAGACCCATTGGTTTGAATAAGAAACTTTGATCCGGTAACCGTGCCTGCTGCCCCAAGAAAATGTATACTAACTTTTTCCATGATAATTTTTACATAATAAACTAATTTCACTCAAAATTTTCTTTTTACGAGCAATGGAAACTCCCAAATGATCCAGATAAAATGAATCATTAATTAGTTGGCGACACAAAACAATATCACGACTTAATAAAAATTCCTTTTCACGTTGGGACAATAAAGTTGAAACGGTTATTGGATACAATCCTAATCTGTCAATACGATCTTTTAGAGCATTCCCTTTAGGATAATCCCAACTTAATAAATGCAGCCCTACACATTCTCCATATTGAATTGCATCCGACGTGAAGCGCGTGTTTGTTATTACCCAGCCTTCATTAGGTCGCTGATTTATTGCAGAAATACTTTTGTTAAAATTAACTATGTCTCTATATCTAGAATTAATGTACAGCGGAACTTTTACGTCACAATTTCGTCCTTCCTCGTTATGAAACTTACATTCCGCAATAATGTCTTGCCCATTCTTTCTTGCTACTACATCGACTTCATGAGAAACACATTCGCCTTGTAGAATCTGCCCAACAAGAACCTCAAAGCCCGAATATTCCATAAGTGCTCCAATAAAGCGCTCAAATGGAAAGCCAGTTGGACCTAATTCGTAAATTGCCTTTTTTAGCTTGTATTTTGAAGCAAACACAGATTGTTTCTTTTTTAACAATGAAAAGGCTCTATTGTAGATTTCTTTAGTGGTAATACCTTGATATAATTCATCCTTAACCACATTAACAATTCGCTCTATTGTATTAATATCGGCTCCACTTCTCCTTAAAGATTTACGCAATTTCGAAATAGAGAATTTGGTCTTTTCACCTGAAGACTTTAGTATGATAAATTCTTGGTTATCCATTTTCCGAAATTCAATATTTTTCCTTTTTTAATTCCGCAAATCATGCAAAACCAAAACAGGAACCTGAGAATTAGCTCCTAGGTCTTTTACTAAAGGATGTGAGAAAGCTGAGTCGAATAACATGTGCTTTTTGTTAATAAATACAACCATATCACTATTTCTACTTTTTACAAAATTATGAAGTCCTGAATTAACATCCACATTGTCTATCCAATGGAAAGTATAATCGAGGCCGTCCAAGCAATCTTCCAAGAGTTCCTTATTCGCCTTTTGACTCTCACTAAGATGCTTTTTCTCATTTACATGAAGAATCCGAACTGGCGAATTGGTGATTTTAGAAATTTCATACAAATGTTTTAATTCTCTCCTTTTAAAATGTGTTTTAAAGCTTGTTGGGAAAACAATTTCTTTGGGTTCTTTGAAACTTACTTTTGAGGGGATAGCAAGAATAGGACAGTTTCTTACTTTTTCCATGGCATCAATCGTATTACTTCCATAAATTACAGTTGCCTCATTTGTAGCACCCTTGGTTCCCATAACAACTAATTCGATATCTTTTAATTCAACCGCCTTTTTGATAGCTTCGAGAGGAGAACCATACATTGACATCGTAAAATAACTATGCTGAGAAGGAACAATTGTTATTTGCAACAATTTCAATATTTTGTTAAGACCTAATTCAGAGTTCTTTTGCGCTAAATCGTATTCCTTATCGCCAGGTTTCGCAACAAATATGCTCTCAATATCGTACGTTTTGATTGTAAAGGCATTTAAAATATAGAATTCGCATTCCTGATTTCTGTACAACTCACTTGCATATATCAGAGCATTCCATGCGTTTTTAGAAAAATCTGTAGGTAATAATATTATCTTTTTCATGATAAAAGAATTAATAATTAGCACTTGGAATGTACATCTAGAAATAACTAAAAACAATGATAAAGATCAGCCATCAATCTACTCCCAAGGCTAGTTCAAGTTAATTTTACTCTTTCTTCTGAAGGAATTACTAATACAGGAACATTGGTGTGATAAACAATCTGATTTATAACAGGTTTAAAAAGTAGATTCTCAAAAAACGAATGTTTATTATGAATCATAATCAAAAAGTTGATTTTGCTTTTCACCTGAAAAGTATTAACTGCTTCTAAAACATCTACTCCTTCTACAATATGAAAAAGATGCGCATTTCCTTTAAAATAATCATCCAGATATTTCTTCATTGATTCTTGTTTATTATCTAAAGGAATACCATTATATGCATTGAGTATATTCAATCTAGACAAATGCTTCATGCACAGATGCTTAATCAATGAAAAAGCATTGTTCGTTTTACTGAAACGATAATCTGTAGCGAAAAGAATTTCTTGTGGAGATTCAAATTTAAAACCTGAAGGAACCGCAATTACTGGACATTTTACATTTTTTATTGTAAACATAGTATGTGTACCTAAAAAAACCTCTTTGGCACCAGTAGCCCCTTGAGTTCCCATAACAATAAGGTCGATATTATAAGCTGCTACGCAGTCAACAATTTCGCTTATTAATAAATTAAATGTAGAAATTTTCTCGAAAGAATGATTAGGATTGGAAAACTCCTTTTTTAACCTTTTCTCTGTTTTCTTTAATCCCAACATTGAATTTCTTTTGGTCACTTCTTCTAGTTGGATAGCAGCATAGCTTGGCATATCTATCATCATTCCTGTGTGAAGAGCAAGAGGAGTATAGGTATTGAGCAAGTAAAAAGTACATTCTTCATCTGCAAAAAGTTGCACTCCATATGACAAGGCATTATATGCATTTTCAGAAAAGTCTGTTGGTAATAAAATTCGTTTCATAATCAATGTTTACCTAAAATTAATACCGGGGTAAATTTTGCAACACCAAAAATGGTATCTGTATGTTTAATCCAATTTTTTCAATAGTAGTGGTATGCAATATATTTTCAAAATATGTATGCCTAGTATTTACCATTACTAACATATTAATGTCATTCTCTTTAATAAAATCATTTATAAGAGTCGTAAGATTCCCGCTCCCTACAATATGAAATGAAGTTTTATTATCGCATACCGAAGATTCAATAATAGATTTATTATCCTGTTGTCTGAAAGAAAGATCTTTAAAGTGGGAAGCATATAAGAAATTAATAGTGGCAACAAACCTTTTTGCCAAGGTGCTTATAAGCTTTAATTCTCTTTTCTGAAAAGGTAATTGATAATCAGTGGGAAACAGTATATTCTTTGGACATATTCCTTTATACATAGATGGAATAGCCAAAACTGGGCATTTTACATATTTAACAACTTGAAGCGTATTGCTACCAAAAGTAATATCCTTATCGTTGGTTTTTCCTCTTGTACCCATAACAACTAAATCCATATTTTCTCTATCCACCCAATCGTTCACCTCTTCCACAAGGCCACCAAAAGCCGACAAATAACTATATTTATGCTTAGGATTCGGCGAAATTATGTTCATTTCATTCACAACCTTTTGCAATTGAGTATCCGAATTTTCACGAACTTTCTCCCTAAATTTTTCAAATTTAGCACGGGATAATTCAAGACTGTGTTCATAAACTTCATCTGCATATACATGGATTATCACAAGTTCACTTCGTTCATATTTAAAAATCTCCATGGCATATTTTATGGCATTCATTGCATTGTCAGAAAAATCAGTGGGTATTAAAACTTTTCGCATGGTTTGGAGATTCAAATTAATAGCTTAAAATTAACGCCTTAACTTCTTCTAAAAAATGATATTCGTCAGGTAAACTGTTGGGAAGAGGAATACTATTCGTGCAATACCAAAAAGGGTACTCTTGTATGATAGCTTATTTTTTCTGCTGGAGGTTGAAAAAGTATTCGTTGAAAGAAATTTAAATTTTTTGCCACCATAGCTATTATATCGACTCTGTTTGTACTAACGAATGTTTCAATTGCATTATCGATATTTTCATTAATAATGAAGTAAAAGCTATGAGGTTTTTCTTGTAAATAATCTTGTAAGTAACCTCTATTCTTTTTTTGCAAAAAACTCAACTCTTTCGCAATTTTAGAAACAAACAGCACATTTAATGTTGTATCCTTAACCTTTAGAAATTCTGAAAGCGTCTGTAATAATTTACTTTTATAGTAAATATTAAAATCTGTCGGGAAAACTATATTATGTGGCTTTGTATATCTCGCATTTTCTGGAATTACTAATGCAGTACATTTTACACGAGTAATAACATCGGCCGTATGGCTTCCAAGAACTTCTTTACTGATTTTTGATCCACCCTTAGTGCCCAATACTATATAATCTATGGATTGATCATTCACCAATTTTCTAACCGAATCTACAAATTGATTATACTCATGATGGAAGTAGAAATTGTGATTAATATTCGTCGATAACTTTTTAATTTTATGTACTTCAGCTTTTAATTTTTCGATTGGATCAAAGTGAGAGTTTTCATTTAAATTTGAAACTAACAATTCCTGAAAATTTGACTTTTCGGGACTATCGACTCGCGTAGAGACATGAAGCAAGTGAAAGTTAATAGATAAATTTTCAAAAAAAGAAATTGCATACTTTAATGCATTCAATGAATTCTCAGAAAAATCTGTTGGCACTAAAATATTCTTCATTTCTTTAACTTGTCAAAAACAAATGTAAAGTGAAGAGATTAGCTAAAGAATGATAAAAATCAGTTTTTCGAATGAATTGTCATTCTATCGATTTAAGTTTTTGAATATCCAGAATTCGAATATTGCGTCCATCAATTTCAATAAGACCTTCTTTTTTAAAACCAGAAAGTGTCCTAATAAGACTTTCAGTTGCAATACCTGCTACGCTGGCCAAATCATTTCGAGAAATTTTAATTCCATCCTCTTCCTTTTTGTTCAATATTTTTGCAAATTGTAGAATGGTTTGTGCAGTCTTTTTGCGTACCGAACTATACGCCATCTGGAGTAGTTGTTCCTTAACTTCAGCAAGATTATCGGTCAGAACATTTACTAATTCTAAGGCTACGTTTTGACTTTTTCCGAGAATATTTTTTAAATCATTTTTTGATATGCCTGCCAATTCAGTATCCTCAACGGCAGATGCTGATTCTTCATATGGAATCGTTTCTTTAAATGAAGTAAACCCTAAAAATTCATCTGCTTTATATAGTCTAGTGATAAGTTCCTTTCCACTCTCATCCATTTTATGGCTTTTTACGATTCCTTTAAGGATAAGATAAATCTTATTAGAATGTTCTCCCTCATTATAGATAACCTGACCTTTAGGGCATAATAATATTTCCCCATAGTCATCAAAATAGTTTTTTAATTCATTCAAATTTCTTAAAGCGTCTTCACTTTCATCAGGATTTTGAACTAAATGCTCTTCACGAAGTCCTGATAATATGGTTGCTTTTGCTAACCTACTTTCAATAGCACTAATAAGCTCTTCCCCTTCAAATGGTTTGGTTAGATAATCATCCGCACCCAAATCCATTCCTTTACGAATTTCTTTATGCTCTGTTTTCGCAGAAAGAAATATGAAGGGAATATTATTAGTAGAAGGATCTTTCCCAACTGCATCCAAGACACCGTAACCATCCACCTCTGGCATCATGATATCACAAACTATAATATCTGGCAAATGCTTTTTTGCAATTTCTATACCTATTCGTCCATTAGGCGCCGTAAGTACTTTGTAATTTTCAAGTTCTAGCAATTCGGCCGTATTTTCCCTTAGCGCCAAATCATCTTCAATTATTAGAACTGTTTTCATATTACTTTTCAATTTATGGTTATTGGGATAATAAGAGTAAAAGTACTTCCAACATCAATTTTACTTGTAAATGAAATTTTACCCCCAAGACTTTCTAAATGACTTTTAACGATATTCAATCCAATTCCCGTTCCTTGATTGACTAATGCGTTTTCGGCTCTAAAATAGCGATTAAAAATAAACTTTTGCTCCTTTTCTGGTATTCCCATTCCTTGATCTTCAAATTGAATTATAAGTTCCTTTTCATTAAGAGTAACCCTTATATCGATAATTGAATTTTCTTGGGAATACTTAATCGCGTTGTTCAAAAGATTCGTACAGACAAGCTCCAATATTTTTTCATCAAAATCTATGTTAATTTCATCTATATTTTGCGGATATTTTATTTTTTGTCCATCCTTCAACATCATATTAGCATCATAAACGACTTCATTTATCACCTTACTTAATGGAAAATTAGTAAACCTATAATTCACTTTACCACTTTCCAAACGCTCAATAGATAAAAAGTCATTCAAAATATTATCCAAGTATTTCACCTTACTTCTAATGGTATTTATGTGCTTAACGCGCTTCTCTTGTTGATCTTCTTCCGTATATTTTGCTAACAATGAGGTTGAGCTTAAAATCCCGCTAAGGGGCGTTTTAAACTCATGAGAAACTAGCGATAGAAACTTCGTTTTAAGTTCGTTTAGTTCTATTTCTTTACGCAATGATTCTTTCATTTTATGCTCGGCTTCTTTGCGTCTTTCTACTTCTTCATTTAAATCTGTTACGGTTTTACGAAGCTCGTGGGTTCTTTCCTGTATTTTTTGCTCTAAACTTGCGTTAAGTTCAATAATTTTTGTTTCATTCAGTTTCCTAATGGTAATATCACTTACCAATGCCATTATGTACACTTCATTTTCTACTTCAAAAGGACTCAAGCCTATTTCAACTGGAAATTGAGTTTTATCTTTTTTTAACCCGAACAAATCTCTTCCATGCCCCATCTGTCTTTTTCCTGGATCCTTCAAGAATTTTTCAAAATGTCCCTGATGATTATGGTGATAATTTTGCGGAACTAATAATTCTAATGGTCTTCCCAAAAGTTCATCTTTATCAAAACCAAACATAACATTGGCTACAATATTGGAAGCTACAATTTCCCGATTTGCATTCACCATAATAATCCCTTCCGAAATTGATTCGGAAAGTAATTTCATTATTTTTCCATTTTTCCCGCCGAAAACTTTCATCCCTCAAAAGTACTATTTTTATACAGTAGAACTGATTTATATCATAAAAATTGAAGAGCTTTTCAACTATTTTTATACAATTACTCTAATTCAAATAGATATGGAAATAAAACAAAATCCACAGGTCTTGTTTTATCAAAAGTTGGGCGAATTGTTTTATGCAATCGCCGCTGCCGATAAAGTAGTGGAAAAGTCTGAATATGAAGTATTACACAGCATGGTTATCTCGCATTGGAAAAATCTAGACAGCTATGAAGACAATTATCATACCGATGCATCTTTTCAAATAGAAATTGTTTTTGATTGGTACGATTATGAACACCTAAATGCTAATGATTGCTTTAATGATTTCATAGAATACAAAAAAAACAATGAATCGTTTTTTACTCCTGAGAGAAAAAAATTGATCTGGAAAACAGCCGAGGCAATAGCAAATGCATTTTCTGGCAAAAACAAGTCTGAGCTTATTATGCTTGCTAGGCTGAAAATACTTCTAGACAAATAAACAAATGAAACCTTATAGTTTTATCTTACTTCTCTCTATTCTTCTAGCATGTAAAAATGACTCTGAAAAAAATAAGCTTGAAAATGAAATAATAGATTCTACTAAATCGATTGTGGAAACAAAAGATACTTTAATCCTTTCAGATGAAAATATAGATTTACAGAAAATTAAGTCTATCGAAATAAAACGAAAAGAACTCTATGAAAAAAAGGATGAAAAAGTCGAGCTCGTAAAACTACTTATTTCAAAATCATTCTTTAAATCTGTTGACTTATATACTTTGGATTTTAAATATCCTTATTTGAACGAAGAAATAAATCCTAGGTACATAAATTTCAACGAGTATATAAGTAAGCATTATATCGATGTTAAAGGAATAGAAAGTCAAATACTTGAGGACAAAGAGTTGTATTGTGACACGTTGAGAGTTAATAAAAACCGAGAAAGCAGAAAAGTTGATTACAAAGTGTATATTGTAAATGAAAAATTGATTAGCGTACTTTTTTATAAGGAAAATTATTATTCAGGTGCAATCCATCCTTCGTATACTTTCGATTGCTTAAACTTTGATCTTACTAGGTCCATTTTTATGAATTATGAAGATTTTTTCAATAAAGGGTCTGAAGAAGATTTAAGAAAAATATTGAATGAAGGTATAGAAATGAAAATTGCTTCAGGTGAATTATTCTACGATTGTTGGGAAATAAGTTCAGATGACTTTTTTGAATATAAAAACAACTTTGTATTAGATGACTATACGGTTGAATTCTTTTTTGATGATTGTGTTATTTGTCCTTCATACACAGGAACTTATTCCATAAAAATTACCTTAGAAAAGTTGATGCCAGTTTTACGAAAATATAAATTAAATCCATTGATAGGACAATGATTCCTTTTTTAAAAAACACAAACGAAAGTTTATTTCTCCTTAGAATATGAAAACTAGTTTTAATGACATTATTAATTCAGAAACTCTTACCCTTATTGACTTTCATGCAGATTGGTGTGGACCATGTAAAATACTTGCTCCTATATTAAAACAGGTAAAAGACGAATTGAATGACAACATTAAAATCGTTAAAATTGACGTGGATAAAAATCAGTCGTTGGCTGCCAAATATCAAGTGAAAGGTGTGCCTACTATGATACTTTTTAAAAATGGAAAGCAACTTTGGCGTCAATCTGGAGTTCTACAAAAACAGGAGGTTCTGGCTGTTATTAATTTACACAAGTGATACGTCTTAACTCTTATATTGATCATACTTTATTAAAGTCCACAGCAACTCCCGAGGATATTTGTATTCTATGTGAAGAAGCAAAACAATATGATTTTTATGCGGTATGCGTAAATAGTTGTTATGTATTTCTAGCTAGTACTGAATTACGTAATACTAAAGTCAAAATTGTGGCCACCATTGGTTTTCCATTAGGCGCTTCCTCCACAAAGGCCAAACGGGAAGAGGCTAAAAGATGCATTAAAGACGGAGCCGATGAAATAGATATGGTTATCAACGTCGGACTTTTAAAAGGCAACCTATATAAAAGCGTACGTGAAGAAATATCATCAATAAAAAAAGTAATTGGCAATAAAGTTTTAAAAGTTATTCTAGAAACTTGTTATTTAACCGATGATGAAATTAAAATAGCCTGTCATATTTGTGCGAAAGCAGGAGCTGATTATGTAAAAACATCGACTGGTTTTGGTTCAGGAGGCGCTACAATGGGTGCCGTAAAAATAATGATGAAAGAAATTGGAAATAAATTGAAGGTGAAAGCGTCGGGCGGAATTAAAGATGCAAGCACTGCCTTAGAGTATATCAATTTAGGAGTTAGCCGAATTGGGACTTCAAATGGAATTGCAATAGTTTCAACTTAAATAGATAAAAATGAGCATTCATATTGAAGCCAAAAAAGAAGAAATTGCAGATTCGGTTTTATTACCGGGAGACCCAATGCGAGCAAAATGGATAGCCGAAACATTTTTAAAAGATGCCAAATGCTATAATGATGTTCGTGGAATGTTAGGCTTTACAGGAACTTTTAATGGAAACAGGGTGTCTGTTCAAGGCACTGGAATGGGGATTCCTTCTACATTAATATATTGCCATGAACTCATAAATGATTATGGTGTAAAAAACCTAATAAGGGTAGGAACTGCAGGATCCTATCAGCCAAATTTAAAGCTCCGTGATATTGTAATAGCCATGTCTGCTTCTTCTACTTCAGGAATAAATAATTCTAGATTTATAAATAACGATTACTCTCCAACGGCAAATTTTGAGTTATTTATGAAAGCGGCCGAATATGCAAAAAATAACAATATCCCCATAGCAGCTGGCAATGTACTTTCAGTAGACGAATTTTATAATGATGACATAGCTTCATATAAGAAATGGGCCGAGTTTGGTGTTTTATGTGTTGAAATGGAAGCGGCTGGGTTGTATACAATCGCGGCCAAATACGATGTAAAAGCCTTGGCTATTTTAACTATTTCAGACTCATTAGTTACTGGTGATAAAATAAGTGCAGATGATAGAGAAAATAGCTTTAATAATATGATAAAAATTGCACTTAATACATTAAATTAAAAGGAGGTAACCAATAAATGATCCCTCCTAAATTTCAAATATGAATTACCGATATCTTCTACATTTTCAAAGTCAACACTGGGATATCAGAATGATTTGCTAAATCTTCTCCTACACTACCAAAAAAGAAATGAGCCAAACCTTGCCGACCGTGAGTGGGAACGGCAATAATGTCGGCTTTAATTTTATTACAATAAGAAAAAATTCCTTCTTCAATAGAATAATTATCTCTGTAAACTACTTTATTTAAATTGTCTAAATTTCCATTATCAGCTTGAAATAAGAAATCCCGAACTTTTTCTTCTATTTGTTCAGTACTTCTAAATCTTTCAGCAGGAAGATTAACATATAGTAAGTGAACTTTTGCGTTAAAAAGCGCAAATAATTTCATAGCTTTCTTATAAGATGGGATGTTTTCCTTTTCAAATTCACATGCCAGAACAACATTATTAAATTGAAAGTCTTTAATTGGTTTTTTTATAACTAGTACAGGAATATCTGAAGTCCGTACGACTTTTTCAGTATTAGATCCCACAAAAACTTCACTTAACCCGCTACTTCCATGTGATCCCATGACAATAAAATCTGCATGATTATCTCGGGCAACATCATTCAACTCGCTAAAGACCCTATAATCATGAACTATCTCTGTGACTTTTATCCCTTTCAAATAATCTTTATCCAAAAATTCATCGAATCTCTTTTGTGCTAATTTCATATAGTACATTGCCTGCATACCCTCGACAGATTCATCTTTATTTATTATGGCCTCAGAAAGGCCCAACATGTGAACTACGATTATCTCAGCATTATGTTGCTTAGCAATTGAAGAGGCAACATTTAATGCATATTCAGAATGCTTTGAAAAGTCTACGGGTACAAGTATTTTCTTCATCATATAGTTTTTATTTAGCTCTATAGTCTATCTTATTCTTATTACTCCACAAATATATGTCTTAGCATTTCAAAGGTAAACACAATGGCCAAAAAAAATAATGACATATATCAACCTTATTGTTTTCTAATATATTTATTTTTAAGATAAACAATTAAGCTATGACAATTCACAATTTTGAAAATGAAAACACCATATTAAATCAATTTATTGCTGAAATAAGAGATGTGAGCATTCAAGCAGACCGGATGCGTTTCCGAAGAAACATAGAGCGTATAGGCGAAGTTTTAAGTTATGAATTAAGCAAAACCCTAAATTATGTTCCCCTTACTGTTACAACCCCCTTGGGTAGCAAACGTATTTCTGTTCCTAAAGACGAATTAGTATTATGTACTGTTTTACGAGCAGGACTTCCTCTACACTTCGGACTTCTAAATTATTTTGACAAAGCAGAAAATGCTTTTATTTCTGCTTACAGAAGTCATCCGGATGAAGGTGATGCTTTTGAAGTAATAATAAAATATCTAGCTTCTCCCTCGATTGAAAATAAAACGTTGGTGATATCGGACCCAATGCTTGCAACGGGAAAGACGCTTGAAAATGTATTAAAAGCTTTTGAAAAATATAAAAAACCTAAGCAAATTCACATAGTTTCGGTCATTGGTTCAACAGCCGGAGTTGAACATATTCAAGCTGTTTTTCCTGAAAATACACATCTCTGGATTGCAGCTATCGATGATACTTTAAATAACAAAAGTTATATTGTTCCTGGAATTGGAGACGCTGGTGATTTATCTTTCGGAACAAAACTTTAGTGAAACAAAATATGCCTTAAGTAGTTTAATAATGTCCTTTTCTCTATATTTTTTTGCACTCAACCATGATTATCAGAAATACTGAAATTGAATACTTTCTTTTATTTTGAAATTTGCAATCTAATATAGGTAATTTCAGGCCGCATACCCAGTCTACCTGGAAATCCAATCCAGCCGAGGCCCCGATTTACATAAAGGTATTGGATTTTAGTTTTATATAATCCTGCCCATTGTTTGTACTTATACTTAATGGGACTCCACTGTTTTCCAAGAATTTGTATTCCTGCCTGCATACCGTGTGTATGCCCAGAGAGTGTTAATACAATATCTGTATGCTCAACTACTTCTTCATTCCAATGTGTAGGATCATGTGAAAGTAATATTTTAAAAGGTTCAGCATCGCCAGCAAGTGCCAGTTTTAAATCCCCATATTTCTTAAAAGATGGTTTCCCCCAATTTTCTACCCCCAAAATCGAAATCTTTTCTCCATCCTTTTCAATAGTGACGCTTTCGTTCAACAATAACTTAAAACCGATGTTTCTATGAAAGTCTTTGATGGCTTGAAAATTTATTTCTTTCTCCTCTATTTTCTCCCACTTAGCATAATCTCCATAGTCGTGATTTCCTAGAATGGAGAATTTTCCCTTTTTTGCAGAAATTTTATTCAAAACTTTTTCCCATCCTATTAATTCCCAAGAGTAATTAGTAACCAAATCGCCAGTAAAACAAACAAGATCAGGTTCATAATCATTAACTAGTTTTACGGCTCTTTCCAGTATTTTATATCGGTAATTAAAACTCCCCAAATGAAGATCCGATATATGAACTAGCCGGAGACCGTTAAAAGCTTTTGGAAGTGTTTTGCTAGTAATAGTAATATGATATACTTTGAATCTATATATAGCGCTAAAAATAGCGTAGACTATCACAAAGAAAGGAAGGAAGCCAGATAGTAATCCAAAAATTGGAACAATAACAATTGAATCTGTTTGAAAAGTTACATAATTCGTAAAGTATAATATCGTGATTATTAGCACAAATATAATCTTCGGAATAAAAGAAGATACCGTAAGACCATATAAAGATGAGATTAATAAGTGCTTCTTTTGAGATGGAATGGCATCCATTTTTACTTTCAAAATAAATATTGCCGATACTAGTCCAACCGTGAAAAACCAGAATATTATATTAATCGTAGTTTTAAGGAAAGTCGAGTTAAGATATTGTATAATAGATTGAAGCCAGTAAAAAGTAAATACATCCACGATGATGATGCCGAGGCAAAGAAGTACAATCACAAAAAGGGAATAAGTACGCATTGTTAGGCTTTAACTTTATTTTTTTCTTCTTTCTTTAATCTCCGTTTATCTTTAATTGCCCAGTATATTCCTTTTACACCGGCTACCCATTCATCATACATAAATATAAGTATGATTTCTTCTACCGTTTCAAGTAACCCAAGTACAATCATAAAATAAAACAACCAATAAATAGGACCAAAAAACAACAACCATAAAATAAAGACACCCTGAGTTAGTGCCGATAACTTTGCTAAATAGGTATGAAATGACGTAGCCTTACCGTATTTTTTAAAAGCAATTAGCATTTGAACGCAGTAAGGAACAAAAACGAGCAAAATAAGTGCTAGGTTTTCCTTTATGAAATCACTTTCAAAAAAGAAGAGACCAATGACACCAACAATAAGTGTAATTTGATCTCCAAATGAATCCAATTGAGAGCCGCGTGCACTAGTAATTTTCAATCTTCTCGCTAAGAAACCGTCAATCATATCGGTTCCATAGCTTATTAAAAGCAACCAAGTAAAAATTTCTCTTTGCTCGAACCAAATTAACAACAACAAAAATGGACCAGCAAATACCCTATAAAATGAAAACCAGTCTGCTACATTATAATTTTTAAATGTTAACATATGTCATAAATAATTTACAGGAAATCAATATAAGAAATGCACCTAAAATGCTTTATGAGGATTATCATAAAAATTAATTATAAAATCCAAATGACCTAGAATAATTACAGAATAACTGTCAACTTTAAATAAATTTTATTTAAACTAGAATAAAAGAGGTTATCTATTTACTCTTCAATTAAAAATTGATAAGAAGCTCTAACATCTACGAACCAAACCTTACTTTCGGAGATAAGTTCCCCAAGATAAATTGTATTTATTATTATTTTCACATCCCTACCCTATACCAAAAAATAAAAGGATTTAAAAATAGTGGAAAGAGTAAACTGTCTTAAATAGTCGTTATTTTAAAGTCTTAAGACAAACATTACTATTAAGCGGAATATCTGTTTCTTTAATAGTTTCATATCCTCCTTTTATATCAATTAAATTATGTATTCCCCGACTTTTTAGAATGGACGCAGCAATAACTGAACGATAACCCCCTAGACAATGTAAATAAAATATTTTATCCTTTGGGAACTCACTTACAAAATCATTTAAAAAATCCAATGGTGTATTTCGAGCACTCACTATATGTTCAGATTGATATTCACCTTCTTTTCGTACGTCAAAAATAGGAACATCTTCAATATTTTTCTGATCTCGAATTATTTGACTCAAATTTTCAGCGGGAATAGAAGTAATTGTATCATACTCTTTTGATGCTTTCTTCCAAGCTTCAAAACCTCCCTTAAGATACCCTAGAGTATTATCAAACCCAACTCTAGAAAGCCTAATTATAGTTTCTTCTTCACGTCCTTCGGGAGTTACCAATAAAATTGGTTGCTTTACATCTGCAATGAGAGAACCTACCCAGGGAGCAAATGCGCCATCTATGCCAATAAAAATAGATCTTGGAATATGACCCAATACAAAATCATTTTGATGACGAACATCAAGAACGACAGCTTCCATTTCGTTTGCTGCTACTTCAAAAGCATCTGGTGTAAGCATTCTTGTGCCTCGCTTTAAAACAAGATCTATATCTTCATATCCTTCCTTATTCATTTTAACATTTAAAGGAAAATATAAAGGAGGAGGTAAAAGCCCTTCAGTCACTTCATTTACAAATTCTTCTCTTGTCATATTGGCTCTCAGGGCGTAGTTCATTTTCTTTTGATTACCCAAAGTGTCTACCGTTTCTTTCATCATATTTTTTCCACAAGCAGAGCCGGCACCATGTGCAGGATATACTATTACATCATCGGCCAAAGGCATAATCTTCTTTCTTAAGCTATCAAATAAAATTCCTGCCAATTGTTCCTGAGTCATGCTCGCTGCCTTTTGAGCTAAATCAGGACGACCAACATCACCCAAAAACAAAGTGTCTCCAGTAAAAATAACAAGATCCTTCCCTGATTTATCCTTTAAGAGATAAGTTGTGCTTTCCATAGTGTGACCTGGAGTATGCAATGCTGTTATTGTAATTTCTCCTATTTGAAAAACTTCATTATCCCTGGCTGTAATAGATTTAAAGGAAGGATTTGCGGTTGGACCAAACACAATAGTGGCCCCAGTTTCTTTTGCAAGTGTAACGTGCCCACTTACAAAATCCGCATGAAAATGTGTTTCAAAAATATATTTAATAATAGCCTTGTCATTTTTCGCTTTTTCAATGTATGGTTTTACTTCCCGCAGTGGATCAATAATAGCCACTTCACCATTGCTCTCTATATAATAAGCTCCCTGCGCCAAACATCCCGTATATATCTGTTCAATTTTCATCTGATTTTATTTTATGTGCCAAAATACTGCAAATATATACGCAGTATTAAATTATTTTTCTTTAACAAAGCCACCACTTTATCAATTCGAGAATTCTTTAATAATTATATAAACCCCCATAATAAGGATAAACCATCCAAATCCTTTTTTTAATTTCTTTCCATCAATAAATTTAGACAACCAAGTTCCCACAAAAATTCCAACAATAGATAATGATGTAAAAAACACTAGAAACTTCCAATCAATCTCTAGATTCTCAATATCTCCGATAAATCCAATTAAGGATTTTATTGCAATAATTAGCAAGGAAGTTGCAACTGCCTTTTTCATCGGTAATTTCGCCAGCAAAACCAAAGCGGGAATGATAAGGAATCCTCCACCCGCACCAACAATTCCAGTTAAAATTCCTACAACGAAACCTTCGATTATAATTAACGGATAATTATATTTTACAGATTGAGATTTACTCATCTCCTTGGGATTAGACCAAATCATTGAAACAGAGGCCAATAGCATTATGACCGCAAAAAAGAGCATAATCGCCACATTTTTTGTCAGAACAAAATCTCCTATTTCAAAAATTTTATCCGGGATAGCTGGCACTACAAATCGTCTAGTGATATATACGGCAATAAATGCAGGTATTGAAAATACTAAGGCAGTTTTAATGTCTACTAATCCCTTTTTCATATTTTGTATAGCGCCTACTAAAGATGTCAAGCCAACTACAAATAATGAGTAGGCCGTTGCAGTAACGGGGTTGATAAACATTAGATAGACAAGTACCGGTACCGTTAATACAGAACCTCCACCACCAATTAGACCTAAAATTAGTCCCACTAGTAAGGCCCCTGCAAATCCTAAAATATCAAAAAGTTCCATTTGTAATGATTTGAAGCAACAAATATAACAGTGTTCATGAAAAGTTAATGTATCCAAAGTTACACCTTAGCTTTTTTAAGATAGCATTTTAATACTATTTCTATGTAGCTTTATCCTACCCATTTTCTCAAGATTCTTTAACAAGCGAGATATTACAACCCTAGATGTATGAAGCTCATAAGCAATTTCTTGATGGGTACTGTGGATGACATTATCTTGATTAATTTTCGCTTTTTCCAGAAGATACTTAATAAGCCGTTCGTCCAAATTTAAAAATGCGATACTATCAATCGCTTCAAGCATTTCCTGTAATCTGTTCTGATAACTCTGAAATGCAAAATTTCTCCAACTCTTGTAGTTTGCAATCCACTCTTCCATTTTTTGAATTGGAATCATAATAAGTTTAGTATCCATTTCCGCGACTGCCCTTATATCGCTCTTGGTTTGCCCCATACAACAGGATAAAGTTACAGCGCAGGTATCCCCTTTTTCTAAGAAATAAAGCAGCAATTCGTCCCCATGTTCATCTTCTCTCAATATTTTAATTGCTCCCGATATTAGTAATGGAATAGATTTTACATAACTCCCAATATCTATCAATATCTCTCCAGCAGCAACCTCTTTAAAGGTGCCTACCTGATTAATTTCATTTAATAAGGCCTCTTCAAACAAATGCCCGTAACTCTCTTTTAGCTCTTTTATCATTGATGTCAATATGAAATGGCAGCGCCATTTACTTTGGTAAATTTTATCATTCGAAGATACTATTTTCTATCATTCTATTAGTTGCTTTTTTACAACCATGCTAATTACGGACCGAAAATAATTAATCTATTACTAAAATATAATATATAAAAAGCATTAAGAATGACAATCAACCGTTCACTAAAATTATTTCTACTATGACTTGTGTCAGTTGATATTCAAGGTCAAAGATGTATATTTCTGCGAATAAAAAATTATTAACCACAATTCTTACGAAACAATTGTTGCTGAAAAAAATATTTTCATCAATAATTTTGATAAGAATTAACTCAAAAGTAATAGTTATGGAAACATCAGAATTAAAATTGACAATGATGCCGAGAATAGGAGATAATGCTCCCGAGTTTGAAGCAGTAACAACAATTGGAAAATTAAATTTTTCTGACTACGCAGATGGCAAATGGGTAATTCTGTTTTCACATCCTGCAGATTTTACACCGGTTTGCACGACAGAATTAAGCGGTTTCGCCCAACGACAAAAAGAATTTGACGCACTTAACACCAAACTAATTGGGTTAAGTATAGATAGTATTCATTCTCACTTGGCTTGGGTAAATAACGTTAGAGAAAAAACAGGCGTTTATCTCAATTTTCCAATTATCGCCGATATCGATATGAAAGTTGCCAAAATGTACGGAATGTTGCAACCAAATGAAAGCGAGACGGCTGCGGTACGAGCAGTGTTTTTTATTGACCCTTATTTAAAGATTAGACTCATTATGTATTACCCCTTAAATGTGGGACGAAATATGGACGAGATACTAAGAGCCTTAGAAGCCCTTCAAACATCCGATGAACATAAGGTAGCACTTCCTTTAAACTGGAAAAAAGGAGATAAAGTTATCGTTCCTCCACCGAAGACCTTGAAGGAAATGGAAGCTGTTATCGCGAATACTTCTTATGAAAAGGTTGATTTCTATTTGTCCAAAAAGAACCTGCCAAAGAAAGTTCTTGCTTGACTTTAGTTGAGACAACTTCTGAGGCTGACAGGATGGGATCACCAATGGCAAGTACGTTTCAAAAAAGAATATAATAAAACGGTAATTTCTTACCCTTATGTAACAAGTGTAACTGTCGACTTTCGACTGTAGCCTTAAATTTGTCTTGTTAGATCCTAATAGGTTGTAACATCCATAATATGGAAAATTAGCCATTTCGACTGGTTAATGTTTTTTTGGTTGGTTAGTGAAGGCATTCTTTTTAAAAAGAATGCCTTTTTTTTATGAGTAACATTAGTTACTGACTCGCACCTTTTCTAAAGTCTAATTTTGCCGAAATTAAAACTGAACAATGAAAAAGACAATCTTATCGCTTTCTTTTATAATAGCTTCCTTGACACTAACCGCTCAAGAAATACTTTCTATTTCCAAGGAAGATGTTTTTACAAAAGTTGCAGAGGAGAACAATACCCTCAAAATTTACGAGCAAGTTATGTTTGCCGCTAGGGGGGATTTTAATCAAACCAACGCGGTTTTTTTACCAAACATAACAGCTTCTCACACTGGAATAACAACGACAAATCCATTGATGGCATTTGGCTCTAAACTAAATCAGGAGATTTTGACACAAAGTGATTTTGATCCTAACTCCTTAAACAATCCGTCACAGACAGAAAATTTTGTAACTAAAATAGAAGTTCAACAGCCCTTGATTAACATTGACGGTCTCTATCAACGAAAAGCGGCAAAGGCGAAATATACTGCAAGTCAGTATCAACTAGAACGCATCAAAGACTACCTTAATTTAGAGATCGAAAAGGCGTATATGCAACTGCAACTAGCTTATAAAACTGTTTCGGTTTTGGAAACAGCTCAAAATGCTGCTCTCGAAAATAAACGCCTAGCTATTAATAGTTTTAAACAAGGGTACTTACAAAAATCGGATGTTTTGGCCGTGGAAGTTCGAGTTACTGAAGTAGAAAACCAGCTTCAATATGCCAAAAGTAATATTGAAAATGCCTCCAACTATCTTTCAGTTTTAATGAATGACAATTCATACGTAATCTTAATGCCAACAGATTCTTTGGCTATTTCTTCAATCGTGATTGAAGTAGAAAATCTTTCGGAAAACAGAGCTGATCTACAAGCAATGCAGAGCGCTTCCGAAGCATATAAACAAATGTATAAGGCAGATAAGATGAATTTTCTTCCCCGTCTTAACGCTTTTGGAAGCTACGAAATGTACGATAATGAAATTTTTAAGGCCGATGCGAATGGCTATTTGTTTGGAGCTTCTTTAAGTTGGAATCTTTTGGAAGGTACCAAACGCTTTGGCAAAGTTCAGAAAAGCAAAGCCGAATTTAATAAATCGCTATTTGAATACGATCAATACAAAGCTGAAAGTACTGTAGAGCTTAACAAAGCTAGACGAATGCTCCAAGACGCAAAAAACAATTTGAAACTTACAGATTTAGGGTTACAACAATCTGAAGAAGCGCTTCGTATTCGCACTAACAGATTTAAAGAAGGTTTAGAAAAAACAACCGATTTACTACAAGTAGAAACTCAATACGCCCAAAAACAATTGGAATACTATGCCACAATTTTTCAATACAACTATGCCCTGGCCTATGTTCAATTTTTAACTAAATAAAGACTTAAATCGATAGAAACAATGACAAAAATATTCTTAACAACCCTTTTTATAACAGCGCTTACACTTTCGAGCTGTGGTAGCAAAGATGAAAAATCACAAATTGATAGTAGCCCTAAAATCTCAGTTCAAGTAAATACAGTATCCACAAATGGCAATAACCCTTTCCTCAGCACAAGTGGAAAAATTGTAGCTTCAAACAGCGCGAGTTTAAGCACGAGAATGATGGGTTTTGTGGACAAAGTTCACGTTAATGTAGGTGACAAAGTGAACAAAGGTCAATTATTGGTGAGTATTAACAACGCCGACCTTTCCGCAAAAAATGCACAAAGCAATGCCGGAATTACTGAAGCAACTGCCGCATATTTAAATGCCGAAAAAGATTACAACCGTTTTAAAAATCTATACGCAGAGAACAGTGCTTCTCAAAAAGAAATGGACGATATGACGGCTAATTTTGAAATAGCAAAAGCACGTCTGGAAGGAGCCCGTCAATTGAAGAATGAAGTTGGAGCACAATATTCTTACGCAAACATTCGCGCTCCCTTTAGTGGCGTTATTACAAACCAATTTATAGATGAAGGTGCCATGGCGAACCCAGGTCAACTGCTAATATCAATTGAAGCTCCCGGAAATTTTGAAGTGAACACTTCAATCCCCGAAAGTGAAATCTCACAAATAAAATCGGGAGCCAAAGTTGATGTTTTAGTAAAATCTTTAGGTACCACACTTAAAGGTGAAGTATCCGAAATTAGTACATCTGCAAGGAACACTGGAGGACAATATTTAGTGAAAATTTCCCTTGACAAAACAACTGAAGCAATCCTTTCAGGGATGTACGCAACGGTTCAATTTCCAATAGAGAAAAGGCAAAATTCAACTACAGTTCTTATCCCTATGAAAGCAATTGTTACACGCGGGCAACTTTCGGGAGTATACACTGTGAGTGAGAGCGATACTGCTCTTCTTCGCTGGTTGCGACTTGGAAGAACGTTTGGAGACCGCGTAGAAGTTTTATCCGGCTTATCGGCAGACGAGAATTATATTATCTCTGCGGAAGAGAAACTTTATAACGGAGCAAAAATAACCATTCAATAACTAAAAAACTGCGTTAGGAACCTGCCTGCCGGCAGGCAGGTAGAAATGAAAATCCTTTCTATGTCAGTTCGAATAATCCCAATAAAAATCGAGATTGTATCGAGAACACATAAAATGATTGAAACAAATAGCCCGCCCGAACGCCCAAAAAATATACTATAATGAAAGAAGGATTAGCAGGAAAAATTGCCAAAAACTTTATAGGTTCTAAACTTACGGTCTTACTAATGATTGTTTTTATGGTCATTGGTGTGTACAGCTCATTTTTAATTCCACGGGAGGAAGAACCACAAATCGATGTGCCTATCGCAGATATTTTTGTTGGCTATCCAGGTGCAAGTCCTACCGAGGTGGAATCAAGAGTTACAAGACCATTGGAGAAATTAATTTCGAACATTAAAGGTGTAGAGTCTGTTTATTCTACCTCGATGGAAGGCCAAGGAATGGTGATTGTACAGTTTTATGTTGGGGAAGATATTGAGCGCTCGTTTGTGAAAATGTACAATGAAATTAATAAGCATATGGACGAAATGCCTGCTGGAGTAACCTTTCCTTTGGTAAAAACACGTGCTATTGATGATGTTCCAATGTTGGCATTGACGTTATGGAGCGAAACCCATGATGACTATGAGATAAAACAAATCGCACAGGAGCTCACCGACGAAATTCAAAAAATTAATGACGTTGCTATTACTCATAAAATTGGGGGTAGAAATCGACAACTACGCGTGACTTTGGATAAAGATAAAATGGCAGAAAGCGGTTTGGATTTTCTCTCCATTTCTGAAATGATTAAGGCAAACAACCAACAATTAAATTCTGGAAGCTTTGACAAAAATGACACCGAATTTTTAGTAACCACGGGTAAATTTTTAAAAAATGCTGAAGATGTTGAAAATTTGGTAGTTGGAGTTCAGCAAAATCAGCCCATTTATTTGAAGCAAATTGCAAGCATTGAAGATGGTCCTGAATTACCTATTAATTATGTTTCTTTAGGGTTCGGACAAGCAGGTGAGAAGGCTTCATTGTATAAATCGGAGTATCCTGCCGTTACCATTTCTGTAGCGAAAAGAAAAGGTGCTGATGCGATGAAAATTTCAAATATCATTTTGGATAAAGTAGAACATTTAAAGAAAAATTTAATTCCAGATGATGTGCACATTGAAGTTACTCGCAATTATGGTGAAACCGCATCACAAAAAGTTTCAGAATTATTGATGCACCTAATTGGAGCCATCTTTGCTGTTACTCTTGTAGTTATGCTTGCTATGGGTTGGCGTGGCGGATTGGTAGTATTTTTATCAGTTCCAATTACATTCGCATTGACATTGCTAAGTTATTATATGTTGGATTATACTCTCAACAGAATTACACTTTTTGCACTGGTATTTGTTACTGGAATTGTAGTTGATGACTCCATTATTATTGCTGAAAATATGCATCGGCATTTTAAAATGAAACGTTTGCCTTTCAAACAGGCTGCCTTATATGCAATTAATGAAGTTGGAAATCCCACAATTTTAGCCACTTTCACGGTAATTGCTTCTGTATTACCAATGGCATTCGTTTCTGGCCTGATGGGACCTTATATGTCACCCATGCCAATTGGAGCCTCCATAGCAATGTTATTATCACTTTTTGTTGCCTTGACAATAACACCTTACTTAGGATATATCTTTCTTCGTGAAAAAGAGAAAAAAGGTAAAGCTCCCAAGGTTGAAAAACAATTGGAAGAAACTTTTATTTACAAAATGTACGCGAAGTTTGAAATTCCGTTGATAGAAAACAAAAAGATACGCTGGCTATTTTTAGGAGTCACTTTCATTCTAATGTTGGGTTCTGTGGGGTTGTTCTTCACCAAATCGGTTGCAGTAAAAATGTTACCTTTTGATAATAAAAACGAGTTTCAAGTTGTAATTGATATGCCCGAAGGAACTACTTTGGAGCGAACGGCAGTTGTTACACAAGAAATTGCCCAATACCTTTCTGGACAGGAAGAAGTAGTCAATTATCAAAGTTATGTAGGTACTTCGGCACCTATAACATTTAATGGATTAGTGCGCCATTATGATTTGCGAGGTGGAAGCAATATGGCCGATATTCAGGTAAATCTAACCGACAAGAAAGAAAGGGATATTCAAAGTCATGGAATAGCCAGTTCTTATCGAAAGGATATTCAGAAAATAGCTAAAAAATTTAATGCAAATGTAAAACTAATCGAAGTTCCTCCTGGGCCTCCTGTTATGTCTACTATTGTTGCGGAAGTGTATGGTCCGGATTACAACACTCAAATTGATATTGCCAACCAAGTGAAAAATATTTTAATCAACACAGATGATGTTGTTGATGTGGATTGGATGGTGGAAGCAGATCAAACCGAATTTGAGTTTGTTATAAACAAGGAGAAAGCAATGTTATATGGCGTGGCGCCTCAACAAATTGCCAACACTATGAACATGGCACTTTCTAATAGAGCCATTACAAATTTGTATGATGAAGATGCTTCAAACCAAGTTGGACTGATCCTTGCTCTAGACGAAAAAGAGAAATCAACCATTCAAGATATTGCCCAATTAAAAATTAAATCAACACACGGCAATATGATTACAATTGGTGACCTTGTAGATATTAATGAAAAAATACGCGCCAAAAGCATTTTCAGAAAAAATCAAAAACATGTAGTTTATGTGATGGCAGATATGGCCGGGAAATTAGAAAGTCCGGTATATGCTATCCTTGGCATGGAGGACAAATTAAAAGACATTAAACTCCCAAAAGGATATAAACTAGATGAATTATACATGAAGCAGCCCAAATTTGAAGATGATTACACTATAAAATGGGACGGAGAATGGCAAATAACTCTAGAAGTATTCAAAGATCTTGGAATTGCTTTCTTGGGTGTTATCATAATTATTTATATCCTAATAGTAGGGTGGTTTCAGAACTTTAAGGCACCAATTGTAATGATGGTTGCAATTCCTCTATCCTTAGTTGGTATAGTACTTGGACATTGGATGTTAGGTGCTTTTTTCACAGCTACTTCCTTCATTGGAATGATCGCCCTTGCAGGGATTATGGTTAGAAATTCGGTATTACTTATCGATTTTATCAATCTCCGTCTAGATGAAGGCATTCCAATTAAGCAAGCTGTTATTGAAGCCGGAGCAGTAAGAACAACCCCCATTTTACTTACTGCAGGAACTGTAGTAATTGGGGCCTTTGTCATTCTTTTTGATCCCATTTTTCAAGGATTAGCCATTTCGTTAATGGGAGGCACTATTGTATCGACGGTACTCACACTTCTAGTTGTACCATTGATTTATTATTTAATAGAACGTAAAAATTATAAATGATGAAATTACTTATTGTAACAGTTGTTGAAGAGTTTGAAGAAAATATTATCAAACTATTCAAATTAGCGAAAATTGAAAATTTTAGTGAATCTCATATTGACGGCTTTAAGAGTCCGACTTCGATATTTATGGCATCCAATTGGTTTCCAAGTGAAAAAGGAGGGGTAAAATCTAGTATGTTTTTTTCATTTACTGAAGTCGAAAAAATTAATGCACTCTTTGACTTGATTGAAGAATTTAACACCCATTTAGAAACGAACAACCCAATTAAAGCAGTGGTTGTTCCAATTGAAAAATACATTTAAAAATACGTTATGAAAAACAGAATTGTTAGAGCTATTGCAGGTACATTTATTTTAATAAGCTTATTACTCGCTATCTACGTAAATATTAATTGGTTATGGTTTACTGCCTTTGTAGGAGCAAATCTTTTACAATCTTCCATAACCAAATGGTGCTTAATGGATACTATACTTACTAAGCTTGGAGTGAAAGATTGATAATGCACATAAACCCATTGAAATATAATTAGACTTGCTGGTTCAAAAATATTTCAATACCGATTAGCCAAGTGCATGGATAACCCTTTTTAGACTATCTCTAACCTCTCCAGCAATAGCGATTAGTTGATTATTATGAACAGCAGCCATTGAAGCAGCAGGATCGACAGCAGATATTTCAATGATTCCGGCAGTCTTTTCTTGAACAATCACATTGCACGGAAGCATAGTCCCAATCTTATCTTCTGCTTTTAAGGCCTTATAAGCAAAAGGAGGATTACAAGCACCCAATATGGTATAATTGTAAAAATCTACGTCCAATTTTGATTTCAAGGTAGATTTGAGATCTATTTCGGTTAAAACCCCGAAGCCTTCATTTTTGAGGGCTTCTTTTACTTTCAAAATTGCATCTGAAAAAACAGTATTTTTTAACGTGGTTGTAAAATAATAGGACATGGATTTAGTATTATTATTTAATGTTTATGCCTAACCCGTTTTGGGTGTAATTAGTTTTTGTTAACAATTTTTCGTCAGTTCGAGTGATTTTCGACAGAAAAT
>BS_KBA_SWE02_21mDRAFT_10000009_pt1 | contig 76806 bp, 75 predicted proteins | sample BalSeasSWE02_21m_FD_9196 | JGI IMG/M metagenome (IMG submission 9196)
TTGGCAACTTGATTCCGAACCTCTTCAAAGGCACCCTTCATCGAACGCTGAAAAATTCGTGTTGCGTATAAAATAAGTGGCAAAATGGCAAAAACAATAAGAGAAAGCCTCCAACTCTGATAAACCATAAACCCTGCAATAACGGCCATCTTAAGTAGATCACTTATAATCATGAACAGGCCTTCACTAAAAATACTAGAAATTGTTTCAATATCATTTACAGCACGGGTAGTTAGACGTCCGACAGCACTCTTATCAAAATACTGCATTTTGAAACTAGTCATTAGCTTAAAAAGTTTTACTCGAATGTCATTTATAACATTCTGACCTAACCAGTTCGAGTAAAAAACAAAGGCAAACTGAAAAAGAACTTCTAGCAATAAAGCCAATAACATAATGAGTAGAAAGAAAACAAAACTTTCAGCATCCTTGGGAACAATGGATTCATCAATTGCTCTTTTCAATAAATAAGGTCGTAAAATGGCCAGCCCAGACATGGCAACAGCAGCAAAAGCCACGAAATAAAACACAAACTTATAGGCGTTAGTATACGCCAATAATCGTTTGAAAAGTTTAAAATCGAATGCGTTACCTGAGTTTGCCATGGTCATTTCCGTGAAAAAGGGAACCTTATTTAATATCTATTTTATTTAAAAATATTTCTCTTGGATAACTCACTTTTGTGAGATAAAGCCCATGAGCTGGAACAGATGCGCCTGCATTCACTCGGTTTTTCGCCTTTACTAGGTCGTGAAATTCCTCCAATGTTGTTTTGCCAAAACCAACGTTCAATAAGGTACCAACTATAGCCCGTACCATATTACGTAGAAATCTATCTGCAGAAATTGTAAAAATTAATTGATCATTTTTTCTAACCCAGATCGCCTTCCTAATCCTACAATAATAAGTCTTTACATCGGTCTTTGAGCGAGAAAAACATTGAAAATCATGATAATTCAATAACGTATTAGCAGCCTCATTCATGGATTGGATGTCGGGTATTAAATAAGATTGATATGCAAATCCCATAGAAAAAGGATCTTTCTTAAGTGAAATTATATATTCATATTCTCTTTCAATGGCACTAAATCGGGCGTGGGCATCTGGCAACACAGGAATAATATTTTTTATTGAAATGTCCTCGGAAAGAAATGAGTTTAATCTAAAAACCGCCTCCGAAAGGTCTTCAATCTCTTCAAAATCAAAATGAGCGAACAACTGTTTTGCGTGTACCCCCGCGTCGGTTCTCCCTGCGCCAACAACCTTTATGTCTCTTCTTAATAAAGTAGACATCGTATTTTCTAGCACTTCCTGAACCGTTATGGCATTGGGTTGTGTTTGCCAGCCGCAATAATTGGTTCCGTTATAAGCAATCTCAATAAAATATCGCAATTCTCTTCATTAATTTAGACGCAAATTTACTAAATCATATCTTCAAATTGTAAATTGACTTATTAAGTTATTAGAAGTCATATCAAAAAACTACAAGACTTTGTAACTTTGTCTATTAACATCCAAATGTTTTTAAAGCTTCTAACAAAATAATACGATATTGACAAAAATACTGCTGCTTAGCGATACTCATAGTTTTATAGATGACGCAATTATGAAGTATGTCACTCAAGCTGACGAGGTCTGGCATGCAGGAGATATTGGCAACAAGATAGTAACCGATACGATAGCAAAGGTAAAACCACTCCGAGCAGTATATGGAAATATTGATGATGCACAAACCAGAATGGAATTTCCATTGAATAATCGTTTTATATGTGAAGAAGTAGATGTATTAATAACACATATTGGTGGATTTCCGGGACGATACGCTCCAACTATTAGAAATGAAATTTACACGAATCCACCACAACTTTTTATTTGTGGTCATTCTCACATCTTAAAAGTTATGAATGACAAAAAAAGAAACTTACTACATATGAATCCAGGTGCTATTGGAAAACATGGGTTTCATAATGTTCGAACGATGCTACGATTTGAAATTGACCAAAAAAAAATTCAGAATCTGGAAGTTATCGAATTCGAAAGGTAATTTTAGTTTTACTAATCCAAAAAAAGTTCACATAAATTACCAAAACTTGATACTTTTTATTAATAAAAAACCCCGAAGATGGCATCCTTCGGGGTTTCGCACTAATATACTAAGATTGGTTTATCGTAAACGGTCCACAGATTTTACGAGATCCTCGTCCTTTTTAATGGCCTTATTGGCCAGCACTAAAAAAACGATAGAAATGATAGGAAGTAGCACCCCAATACCCTTCTCAGAAACCAACGCTTCTCCGGATAATGTTAGCGACCTATAAACGAAAACTCCCAGTAATACAAAATTCGATATAATGTTTAAGCGATTTAGCACAAATTGCAACTGTCGCTTTTTAAAACTCAAAATAGAAATTATAACTAATACGATAGAAACGAAGATCAAACCAAAGACAATCGGGTCATTTCTATCAATAACAACATCACCATCAATGCTTTGCACCAAAGGAAACCAAAAATATAGAGCCCCCATTATGAGCCCGGAAACTATCAAATATATNGTTTGAATGCGTTGTAACATTAATATTACTTATAAACAGTTGACAAAAATACTATTTCTTTTTAAAAATATAAATGTAGAATTTAATTTATTGTTGTATAATTGCAGTAATAATACGTAACCATTTCAATCACGGTTACTTAGTCTTCGAATAAAATTCACAACTAACTTACCACTTATAAAGTAAGCATAATATCAATTTAAACTTATAGTATTTTCAATGTTTGAAATATCAGATTTAAAAGGGAAAAAGCTTCCTGACCTTCAGGAAATAGCTGAAACTTTAAGGGTTCCTAAATACAAAACCCTAAAAAAATTAGACTTAGTTTATCAAATTTTAGATTACCAAGCTTCTAATCCAAAAATGGTTGAGACCATTATTCCACAAGTTGAATTAACTACGGAAAATGTCGTTATTCCCTCAGAAAAAAAGGAAAGCGAAAAAGAAAGACCGATAAAACGCGAAAATCGTCCTCCTGTGCCTCGTTCCGATAATAGGAATTTAAATAAAGCGCCAAGGCCTAATCCGCGAAAAAGGGATGAAGATGACATTGAACCAAAAATGGAGGAAATTGTCGTAAATCAAGAGGATAGACGCCCTGCTCAGAGGGTAAAGGAATCAGAAAACAGACAGGGAAATCAACCACATAAAACTCCAGCTAGTCCTGAAGCACATCCAAAACATCCAAGAGAGAGCAAGCCGAATAACCCAAATGCACAAAAAGATAATCGTAATAATGGCAACAAAGATTCACGTAATCGATATAGAGAGCCAGATTATGAATTTGATGGAATCATAGAAAGTGAAGGCGTTCTTGATATAATGCAGGACGGATATGGCTTCTTACGTTCCAGTGATTATAATTATTTATCATCTCCAGATGATATTTATGTGTCTCAATCTCAAATAAGACTGTTTGGCCTAAAAACCGGTGATACTGTGCTAGGGGAAGTACGTCCACCAAAAGAAGGCGAAAAATACTTTCCATTAATTAAAGTAAATAAAATAAATGGTCTAAATCCAAATGTTGTGCGCGATCGTGTATCCTTTGAGCATTTAACACCATTGTTCCCTACTGAGAAATTTAATTTGGCTGATAGACAAAGTACTATTTCAACCCGAATTATTGATCTTTTTGCACCAATTGGTAAAGGGCAACGTGGAATGATAGTATCCCAACCTAAAACTGGTAAGACCATGCTGCTAAAAGATATTGCAAATGCAATTGCAGCCAATCATCCTGAAGTTTATCAGATAATTCTGTTAATTGATGAACGCCCTGAAGAGGTAACCGATATGCAGCGTAATGTGCGTGGTGAAGTGGTCGCTTCTACTTTTGACAAAGAAGCAACCGAGCATGTAAGAGTTGCAAATCTTGTGTTGGACAAAGCAAAAAGATTGGTTGAGTGCGGACATGATGTCGTTATTCTATTAGACTCAATAACTCGTTTAGCTCGGGCTTATAATACTGTGCAACCTGCTAGCGGTAAAATACTGAGCGGGGGTGTTGATGCAAATGCATTACACAAACCAAAGCGTTTCTTTGGGGCGGCTCGAAATATAGAAAATGGAGGGTCGTTGACTATTATAGCCACGGCACTTACTGAAACAGGTTCTAAAATGGATGAGGTTATTTTTGAAGAATTTAAAGGAACAGGAAATATGGAACTTCAATTGGATCGAAAAATATCCAATAGAAGAATTTTCCCTGCTATTGACCTTACTTCGTCAAGTACGCGTAGAGATGATTTATTACTAGACGAATCTACGATCCAACGAATGTGGGTAATGCGTAAATATTTAGCCGATATGAATCCAGTAGAGGCTATGGAATTTATTAATGATCGCTTCAAACAAACTAGAAACAATGAGGAATTTTTAATTTCTATGAATAGTTAATTAAGGACCTTCTAAGTTTTATAAAAATAAAACCCCTGTTGGAATTCCAACAGGGGTTTTATTTTCTTATAAAAACAGTTTAGTTTTTAATAATTTTTTCAGTTAAGGTTCCAGCTGAAGTTTTTAAATCAAGAATATAAATACCTCTCGATAATTCCGCAGTATTCATAACACCATTTACCAATCTTACACCTGTATTTTTTCCTAAAATATCATATAAAGTCGCATTCTGAACCTCTACGGTTGATGGCACTTTTATGTTTAATACATCTTTGGCTGGATTAGGAAATATTGAAATTTGAGAAAGTAAATTATTACTAATTCCAAGACCATCATCACCAATCATATTCATAACAATTGAATTTGGCAAGCCAAAAGCTACTTCTAAATCGGCAGGTACAGGAGCACCACAACCATCGGCCATGATATAAAACGGACCTGTCTGACCATCCAAGTTACAACCAAAACGCATAAGGTTGGTACCAGTTCCATCATCAACAAGAACTAATTCATAAATTGCATGTGATCCAGCAGGAATTATTGCGCTTACAGGAACATTAACAAGAGATTGAGCATCTGCATTCGTTGCGTTGTAAACTGTTGTTCCTTCTAGAGTTGCAGAACCTGGCCAAGTTCCTGGAAACGGGGTAGTCATTGAATAAATGTTAACCGTAACAGGAAAACCTGTTGGAGTACTAACAGGTCCAAAAGGGATATCTACACTAGTAACTTCGAAATCAGTCGTAATTCCAAAATCATTGGTAAGATCAAAATCTCTGAAAACACTGTTATTAACAAAATTTGTTGCGTTAGCACAAGCAATCTCATCACCAGGATTAATAGTTTGGGTATTGCTATGTGTTATTACCACCACTGTTCTCTCAGATATAGGTGTATTGTAAATAGGGTCACCCGTAGATGTCCCGGTAAACGAACTTTGCGCTTGAACAGCAAAACCAGAAATAAAAAGCACAATTAACAAGGTAATTTTTTTCATAATGTCTATTTTAGATTAAATTAAATATTTACTGTCAAATATACTAAAGACCTATTAACTACAATATTTTTTTATCAAAAGTTTAAAAAGAATAATAAATAATTTTTAAGAAAAAATATAAAGCAAAAAAAACGTCCCACATCCACTCCTCACTCTCGAAGTATAAATAATAATATGTGTGTGTTTTATAATCATTAATTACCTTATTTAGTTGAACATTCAACTAATAATAACGTGCAATTAATTTTAAAAAAGGCACTAACTTAATTCATAAAAAATTGATTTATAAGTTTTTAACAAATAATATGGAATAGAACGAACTACTAAAAAGCTGTGAATATGTACTTTCCTAATAACTATTCTATTCTAATGAAGAATCATCTATATTTGTTTTTAAAAAAAATGAAACATATATTATTAACTCTTCTAGTGGTAATAAGTTTTTCATGTAGTTCAGAAAAAAAAGATACCTCCTATAACTTTGAAACTGTTTTTGAAACTTCTAATGGCACCGAAACTGCAGAGTACGCGAAAGTAATAGAATTTTACACTCAGCTCGCTGAACGTTACACTTCAGTTGCTATATATACCATGGGAAAAACAGACAGTGGTCATCCATTGCATCTTTTAACTTTTAATCCAGATAGAAGTTTTGATTCCGAATTTAGAGGTGATAACCGAAAAAACATTATTCTCATAAACAATGGAATTCATCCAGGGGAAAGTGATGGCATCGACGCCTCTATGATGCTACTTCGTGATTTTGCTGATGGGAAAATTAAAGCTCCTAAGAATACAATTATAGCGGTTATCCCAATTTATAATATTGGAGGCGCCCTAAACCGTAATAGCACTACTCGAACTAACCAAAATGGACCAAAAGAATATGGTTTCCGAGGCAATGCCCGTAATTACGACCTTAATAGAGATTTTATTAAAGCCGACACAAGGAACACCACAGCCTTTATAGAACTGTTCAGAACAGTAAAACCGGATCTTTTTATCGATAATCACGTGAGTAACGGAGCCGATTACCAGTATGTGCTAACACATTTGTTTACCCAGCACAATAAATTGGGTGGAGCACTGGGAAACTATCTACATACTTCCCTAATGCCGCAGTTACAGGATTCGCTTCAGAAAAAAACGTGGGATATCACCCCGTACGTAAATGTTTTTAACCAAACACCGGACGGTGGATTTTCTCAATTTCTGGATTCCCCGCGTTATTCTACAGGTTACACTACTCTGTTTAATACCTTGGGAATGATGGTCGAAACGCATATGCTTAAACCATACAAACAAAGAGTGGAAGGCACTTATGAACTTATGAAAAGTTTTATAAAAATCGCCGATAAAGATGCGGAAGTAATAAAAGAATTACGTAAAAATGCCCTTACAAAATATAAAGTGGGTGACTGGTATCCTATATCCTGGAAAATAGACAGCAGTAAGACAGCTTCGCTTTCATTTAAAGGATATGAAGGCAAAATGATCCCGAGTCGCATCACCGGAGCACAACGTTTAAAATACGACAGGAAAAAACCTTTCACCAAAGAGGTCACTTATTACAATACGTTTCAAGCTTCAGATAGCGTGAAGATTCCATCGGCCTATGTGATTCCCAATGGATACTGGAACACTGTTCAATTATTAAGAAGCAATAAAATAGTGGTTCCGATGATTGAAAAAGACAGTATGGTTGAAGCGGAAGTCTATAGAATTAAAAATTATGAGACCGTCCGCAGCCCATATGAAGGCCATTATCTTCACTATAACACTCAAGTAGAAACTACTACTGAAAAATTCAATTTAAAAAAAGGCGATTATTTGGTAAAAACTGATCAGGAAGGGATACGTTATATATTGGAAACCTTGGAACCTTCGGCGCCCGATTCTTATTTTAACTGGAATTATTTTGACCCCATTCTTCAGCAAAAAGAGGGTTTTTCTCCTTATGTATGGGAGGATATGGCTGAATTATTTTTGAATGAAAACCCGGAAATTAAAAAGCAATTTGAAAACAAAAAGAAAGAAGACGCCACTTTTGCAGCCAACTGGTATGCACAACTCGACTGGATTCACAGTCATTCACCTTACTATGAAAAAGCCTACTTACGCTATCCTATCGTTAGGATGAGTGATTAAATATTCTTTCGGGAAAAGTAGTTTTATATTTTCATAGGAGTCTTGAAGGGCCTTTTGTGATTTTTCGAAATTCTTCCATTTTACTTTCTTTATCCCTTCAGAAGGTTCAGGAATTAAGGGACCATTGTAATCACTAAACATTTCATACCAATACGTAATCTTTAATTTAAATTTCCCATTGCGTTCAAAAACATGATATGTTGTAGTCAGAAATTTCCGCACTTCAAGATTTTTGACTCCGGTTTCTTCAATAGTTTCGCGTATGGCAGCTTCTTCATAAGTTTCTCCTTTCTCAACTTTACCTTTTGGCAAATCCCATTTTGAATTTCGGCGAATAAAAAGTATTTCTTTTTTACTATTATAAACTAAACCCCCACCCGCTTCTACTACTGGCAGTTTCTTCCGAAGAAAACGCTCTAGTTTTTCTTCATTTTCGTGATAAATATTAACGTATAATAATTCGCCATTATTGATTTTGTCTATTAACTCTTTAAATTTCACCTCTTTCATGGGAATCGAGGTGTATTGTTTCCCAATATTTTTCTCTGTTGAGAGAATGATGGGAATTTCTTTGACAAAAACTTTATACATTTGCAGTATGATATTAAACAAAGAAACTGCGCAAAAAACCGCAGAATTACTTTTGCAAATTAATGCAATTAAATTACAACCACAAAACCCTTTTATTTGGGCATCAGGATGGAAATCTCCAATCTATTGCGATAATCGCATAATATTATCATTTCCAATAATTCGAAATTTCATTAGAGAACACCTTGCTGGACAGATTGAGCAATTGTATGGTAAACCAGATATTATAGCAGGGGTGGCAACTGGTGCTATTGGAATTGGAATTTTAGTTGCCGATTATTTAAATCTACCTTTTTGCTATGTTCGGCCAGAAGCAAAGGCTCATGGANGACAAAATAAAATTGAAGGCCACATTAAGGCGAATCAAAATGTTGTAGTAGTAGAAGATTTAATTAGTACCGGCAAAAGCAGTTTACTTGCTGTAGATGCGTTGCGTGAAGCAAATGTAAACGTAAAAGGAATGGTGGCAATTTTTTCGTATGGCTTCACAATTGCAGAAGAGAATTTTAAAAAGCACAAAGTAGTGCTTAATACTCTAAGTGATTATCAAAGTCTGCTGTTACAAGCGGAAAATACAAAATTCATTTCTACTAAAGAGGCAGCACTTTTATCTCAATGGAGAAAAGACCCAGAAAATTGGAAGCCTTAAATAAAGTAAATAAGTTACAAGCCCTTATCACATATGGAATTAAAAAGTAATAAAGTAACGGTACAAAAATCAAGTGNAGAAATTTGTGACTTTCTGAGTGATGTCGGAAACTTTGAGCAATTAATGCCTGAAAACATCAGTAAATTTGAAGTTATTCGTGAAAACGCTTTTGTTTTTGCTTTAAAGGGAATGCCAGAAATAGCTTTAGAAATAAAAGAAAAAAATTCACCTGATCAGATTGTTTTGGGCGCAATATCCGACAAAATACCCTTTACATTAACTGCGAATTTAAAGGCTATAAATCAAAATTCTTCAGAAGTGGAATTGCTTTTTTCGGGAGAATTTAATAGTATGATGGCAATGATGATTAAAGGGCCAATTACAAAATTTATTGAAAATCTTGCAGATAACCTTACAAAAGTAAAATAATTGATCCAATAATTTTCAATTGACGTAATTCACTTTCAGTTCCTCACAGAATCTCTTTAGTGAACATTAAAAAAGCATTTTGATTTGTTTCAATTCATAGCGTTCTAAAATTTCATTATCGGTCTCTATAAGTAATTCACCAAATTGTGTGACTCCTTTTATCATTCCATTAAAAATTTTTCCATCAAGATTTTGAAAACCTGATACCGTATTTTTTCTATAAAGAGCAGCCTCATATTTTTCTCTTAGAACAGTGTTGTCCTTTTTTTCGATAAACTGAAATTGTTCATTAACTTCCTTCACTATATTCTGAAAAACTTCGTCAAGATTAAAAGTATTTCCAGTTACTAATTTCATGGAAGTGGCTGTCTGCAATCCAAAAAATTCGACAACATTAACATTAACACCAATTCCGATTACCGTCGATTTTATTTCATTTCCTTCAAGTTGGTTTTCAATTAAAATCCCACATATTTTTTGCTGATATGACATTATGTCGTTAGGCCATTTAATGGCCACAGAGGGCACTTGCATTTTCTTTAATGCATTTAGAACCCCTAAAGAAACACTAAAAGCTATTTTAGAATGTTCTTCAACATGCAGGTGCTTCAACCTCTTAAACATACTAAAAGTAAGGCTTTGACCCATGCTTGATTGCCAGACCGCTCCCATTTGCCCTCTTCCAGACGTTTGATTATCGGTAATAACAATAGTACTATCATTTAGATCGACATTTTTACTTAGGTTTTTTAAGTAAGTATTTGTAGAATCAATGGCATTAAGTTTGATTATCTTCACGCGGAAAAAGAATGTATTACTATTAGGTCTGCAAAGTCATTAAAGAAACAAAAAAGTAATAACTTTGCACAAATAAATAAAATTAATGTTGAAGAAGGAAAAAGACACAGATCAACTTATTACCCAAATTGTAAAAGGAATCGAGGAAGTTAAAGGACAAGATATTGATATTCTGGATCTTAGAGAAATAGAAAACACTGTATGTGACTATTTTATTATCTGTAATGGGACTTCAAATACACAAGTAAATGCTATCGTAAATTCAATCCAAAAATCAGTTAGTAAAGCATTAAAAGAGAAACCTTGGCATATAGAAGGAGCTGATAATGCGGAGTGGATTTTAATGGATTATGTTCATGTCGTAGTTCATGTTTTCCAAAAACATATCCGACAATTTTATGATATTGAAGGATTATGGGGGGATGCAAAAGTAGTCAAAATAGAAACAACTTATTAATAAGAACTTAGCCTCATGGCAGAAGAAAATAACAACAAAAGACCCGAAATAAAAAAACCTAAATTTAGTGCTTACTGGATTTATGGAGCGATATTCCTAATATTCATTTCTATACAAATCTTTGGGAGCGGGAGTTGGTCGCAACCAACCAAAACAACTCAGTCCGAATTTGAGCGCTTCCTTAGAGATGGTGATGTTGAAAAAGTTGAATTAGTTAATAGGAAAATTGCAAAAGTTTATCTTACCAGTGAAGCTAAAGCAAAAACAATTCATACTAATAAAGAAAAGAATACTTTTTTAGCTCCAGGTCCCAATGAGCCCTCTTATGAATTTGAGTTTGGAGATCTTCAGAATTTCGAAAACAATATTAAAGCAATAAAAGAACAAGAGAATATAAGTACCCAAATAACTTATAATACAGAGTCNAATGTTTGGAGTGAAGTTCTTGTCGGCCTATTGCCGTTTATTGTAATTATTGCAATNTGGATCTTTATTATGCGACGAATGTCATCAGGAGCTGGTGGTGGCGCAGGAGGACAAATTTTCAATATTGGTAAAAGCAAGGCCAAATTATTTGACGAAAAGACAGATGTTAAAACGTCATTCAAAGATGTCGCAGGACTTGAAGGTGCAAAAGAGGAAGTACAAGAGATTGTTGATTTCTTAAAAACACCGGGTAAATACACTGCTTTAGGGGGCAAAATTCCTAAAGGTGCCTTATTGGTAGGGCCTCCAGGAACAGGAAAGACTTTATTAGCCCGAGCCGTTGCTGGTGAAGCTAAAGTACCCTTCTTTTCCCTCTCTGGATCAGATTTTGTTGAAATGTTCGTTGGGGTTGGTGCTTCACGTGTGAGAGATTTATTTAAACAGGCAAAAGAAAAAGCTCCATCAATTATATTTATTGACGAAATAGATGCCATAGGTAGAGCCCGTGGAAAAAATAACTTTTCTGGTTCAAATGATGAACGTGAAAATACTTTAAATCAATTATTAACTGAAATGGATGGGTTTGGCACTAATAGCAATGTTATAGTGATCGCCGCTACCAACCGAGCAGATGTTTTGGATAAGGCTCTTATGAGAGCAGGACGATTTGATAGACAGATTTACGTCGACTTGCCCGATGTAAGAGAGCGTAAAGAAATTTTCGAAGTACACCTTCGCCCCATCAAAATAGATAAGAGTTTAGATATTGACTTTCTATCTAAACAAACACCTGGATTTTCGGGGGCAGATATCGCCAACGTCTGCAATGAAGCTGCATTGATTGCAGCGAGAAATGATAAGAAAGCTGTTGACAAGCAGGATTTTCTTGATGCAGTTGACAGAATCGTAGGTGGTTTAGAAAAGAAAAATAAAATCGTTACTCCTGATGAAAAAAAGGCAATAGCTTATCATGAGGCAGGTCATGCAACGGTAAGCTGGATGCTGGAACATGCTGCACCATTAGTAAAGGTAACAATCGTTCCGCGTGGGCAATCTTTAGGAGCTGCTTGGTATTTACCTGAAGAACGATTAATTGTTAGGCCAGAACAAATGTTGGATGAAATGTGTGCTGCTTTAGGAGGCAGGGCAGCTGAAAAGGTCATTTTTAATCAAATTTCCACCGGTGCCTTGAGCGATTTAGAAAAAGTCACAAAACAGGCACGTGCTATGGTAACTATTTATGGCCTTAATGACGCGATAGGCAATTTAACTTATTACGATTCTAGTGGTCAATCTGAGTACGGTTTCACAAAACCGTACAGCGAAAAAACTGCGGAAAGAATTGATAAGGAAATTTCCTTACTTATTGAAAGTCAGTATCAACGAGCTGTAGAATTGCTTGAAAAGCATAAGGATAAATTGACTGAACTAGCCAATGTTCTACTTGAAAAAGAAGTAATATTCAAGGATAATCTTCAAAAAATATTTGGCAGTAGACCATATGCCAAAGATATTGAAGAAGAAAAAGTCGCTACTTCATAAACCAATTTGTTTTTGATTTACTTAATAAACTTTAGTTTTATCATAACAAAATTTCGATAGAGATTTTATATATTTGATAATTACATTAAACAGAAACTCATCAAAAATCGCTAAATGAGTCTATTCAAGAGACTTTTAAGTTCTAATTTTAAATCAGAAGAAAAAGCTAAAAAAGCTAAAGACTCTGAATATGGTAAATATTTGCCAGAAGAAAAATCCCCTATTGACGAAAAATTCACTTACTATTTTAATAAGAATGGGGGAAAATTTCTTTATTGCGAAAATCAAGAGGAAGTACTAGAAGCTTTCGATAATATTTTATTAGAAAATGATTGGTATGAGCGTGATGTCTTTTGCATTAATGAATCGCTAATGTCAAGATTTGATGGTTTCAATTTAAACTTTGTTAAAAAACCTAACGCTACTTTTTTACTCTCAGGTTGCGAAGCATTGGTTGCAAATAATGGGGCAATATTACTTTCTTCAAACCAGATAAAGGAAAAAAAACTTAAAGAGTTGCCTTCTAATTTTATCATATTTGCTACAACCAGTCAGTTGATTGAAGATATCAATGAAGGTCTTCGAAATATTAAGAATGCGAGTACAAACTATATTCCTAGTAATATTACTACAATTCAGGACTTCGAAACAGAAAAAGAAAAGGACTTTATGAGTTATGGAAGTAGCACAAAAAACCTATATTTACTGCTACTGGAAGACTTATAATATGAGGGAAGTTATCGTGCGGACTATATCTGGTGTATTATACATCATTATAGTAATTTTTTCAATGTTCACTTCGCGCGAATGGTTTATGAGTCTCTTTCTATTACTAGGGATTATTACCTTATTTGAATTTTTAAAACTTATTCGTTTAATTAGTTATTTTGCCTACGTATTATTGGTAGGATTTTTATACTTTCTCAGCTACAAGGTTTTTGATCCTAACGCAGTTACGCTTCTTCTCATTTTGGCAGGTTTTGTAAATTTATTTCTTTTCAAAGACTTACTGTTGGTTAATAAAATTCCGATGTTTGAAAAGAAAAAATATATTGCTGTTATCTTTTATTTCATTAGCGGTTTTGTCTTCTTAACATTAATTCCCATGCATAAAGGTGAATTTACGCCAAGTATTCTCTTTGGAATATTTATTTTAATATGGGCAAATGATACGTTCGCTTACATCATTGGAAAAAGTTTTGGAAAAAGAAAATTATTTGAACGTATCTCACCGAGAAAAACGATAGAAGGATTTATTGGAGGGCTGGCTGGCTCTATACTTTCTGCTATTATCATATTTAAATATATTGGTCACTTTAGTCTAACTATTTGGATATGTATTGGGCTTATAGTTACCATATTTGGTACTATCGGAGACTTAATTCAGTCTAAATTCAAGAGGCAGGCAGGCGTAAAAGATAGTGGAATATTGATGCCTGGACATGGTGGATTATATGATAGACTTGATAGTTTAATATACTCTAGTCCGTTTATCTTTGCATTTATAGAAATAGTTAGGTATGTTTCATAAAGAAGGCTATAAAATAATATTGCTTATATTTGGTATTTGTACTGTCTTATCATTGCTAACCAATTCTTTAGTAGAAAATACAATGGTAAAAAGTATTATTATTGTATCATTAATTATCGTATTAGTTTTAATATTACAATTTTTCAGAAATCCAAAAAGAAATTTTATTTCAAATGAAGATCAAATTCTATCACCTGTTGACGGTAAAGTTGTCGTAATTGAAGAAGTTTTTGAAAAGGAATATTTTAACGAAAGACGCCTCCAAATTTCAATTTTTATGTCGCCACTGAATGTTCATGTTACTAGATATCCTGTTAGTGGTAATGTTATTTTAAGCAAATACCACCCTGGTAAATTTTTAGTAGCTTGGCATCCCAAATCATCTGAAGAAAATGAGCGCACTACTGTGGTTGTGAATTCTCAAAAATTTGGTGATGTAATGCATCGTCAAATTGCAGGTGCGGTGGCAAAGAGAATTGTAAATTATGCGGAATTAGGACAAAAGGTGCATCAAACTGATGACAGTGGCTTCATAAAATTTGGATCACGCGTTGATGTTTTTTTGCCAATCGGAACAAAAATAAAGGTGACACTTAATCAAAAAGTAAAAGGTGGAATTACTATTCTTGCTGAAAAATGACCTCTAAAGAAATAGATATCGAATTTTTAAGTGCGGTTAAAAGCATAAATGATCATACCGAACCATATCCGGCAGATTTTTTACTACGCCTCTATGCCTATTATAAACGAGCTACAAACTCTCAAGATCAACCGAGCAATAGCAATACCAATCCATTAATTGGTGCTTTTAAAACAAACGCACTTTTTCAAACACGAAATCTAGATCAGGACGAAGCAAAAGAATTGTATATAGAAGCAGTTAAAAATTATTTTCTTTATAGAAAGTAATTTAATTCAAACTAGCCAAACTTGCTTTAATCATTTCAATTTTTGCTAAAGCATCTGCTTCTTTCTGGCTCTCTATTGCAACCACATTTTCTGGTGCACTTTGCATAAACCTCTCATTTTTTAACTTGCTCTGAACACTCTTTAAAAATCCTTCAGTATATTTTAATTCTGAGGTAAGTTTTGCGATTTCTTCTTCAATATTTATAGCACCCAAAATAGGAACAAAATATTCATTCGATTTGACACGGAAAGTCAATGCACCTTCTAAGGCCTCACTACTGTATGAAATTTCTGATATATTGCCAAGCTTTGAAATTACACTATCAAAAGATTTTGAAATACTTTCATTATTTATTATCGAAAGATTAATTGTCTCTTTAAATGAAATGTTTTTCTCTTTCCGGAGAGTTCTAATGTTAGAAATCACCTCAGAAGCAAAATCGAAATCTTCGTTGAGCTTCACGTCCCACGCTTTAGATGTGGGCCATTTAGAAACTATCAAAGCGTCTGCAATCTTTCTTTCTGTAATATGTTGCCAAATTTCTTCAGAAATGAATGGAACAAATGGATGCAATATTTTCAAAATATCTTCTAAAATAGAAATAACCTCTCTATGGGTTTTAGCGGAAATCGGTTCCTGAAATCCAGGTTTTATCATCTCTAAAAACCACGAGCAGAAATCGTCCCAAACCAATTTATATGTAGACATTAAAGCATCACTAATACGGTACTTTCCATAATGATCTTCGATTTCAGCCAATGTTTTTTGAAACTTATTTCTGTACCATTTGATGGCGATTATGGCAGAATCGGTTTCGCCCTGTGATTCTGAAACTTCCCACCCATCTATTAACCGATAGGCATTCCATATTTTATTCACGAAGCCACTACCCTGTTTGCATAAATCCTCATCGAACATTAGATCATTTCCTGCTGGAGAGCTCAATAGCATTCCAACGCGTACCCCATCGGCGCCATACTTCTCGATCAATTCAATGGGATCTGGGGAATTCCCCAATGATTTACTCATCTTACGGCGTTGTTTGTCTCGAACAATTCCTGTAAGGTAAACATTCGTAAAAGGTTTTTCTCCCATATATTCATAGCCGGCAATAATCATACGTGCCACCCAAAAGAATAGAATCTCAGGTGCCGTTACTAAATCATTCGTAGGATAGTAATACTTTATTTCCTTATTATTTGGCTCCAAAATTCCATTAAAAACACTAATCGGCCATAACCAAGAAGAAAACCAAGTGTCAAGCACATCTGAATCTTGTTTCAAGTTAGAAGCCATTAAGCTCATATTCCCAGATTTTTCCCTTGCTTTTATGAGCGCATTATCTAATGATTCGGCGACCACAAAATCTTCAGCTCCATCGCCAAAATAATACGCGGGAATCTGCTGTCCCCACCACAATTGACGAGAGATATTCCAATCTCTCACATTCTCCATCCAGTGGCGATACGTATTTATGAACTTTTCAGGAAACAGTTTTACCTCCTTATCAATTACTGCATCTAAAGCGGGTTGGGCCAATTCTTTCATTTTCAAAAACCATTGGTCACTTAATTTAGGTTCAATTACAGCTCCTGTTCTTTCACTAGTACCGACTTTATGGGTATGTGTCTCAATTTTTGAAACAACGCCCATTTCTTGCAACTCCTTAACTATTTCCTTTCGGGCAATAAAACGATCCATTCCTTGATAATGCATTCCAAAACTGTTTAAACTTGCATCATCATTTAAAATATCTATTACTTCAAGCCTATGTTTTTCTCCCAAATTTTTGTCATTCTCATCATGTGCGGGAGTAACTTTTAAACANCCAGTACCAAAGTCAATATCCACATATTCATCCTCAATAATTGGGATAATTCTATTACAAATAGGTACAATAGCTTTTCTACCTTTTAAGTGAACAAAACGGTTATCATTAGGATTTATACAAATAGCCGTATCACCTAATATTGTTTCGGGTCGAGTGGTAGCAATTGTTAACACTTCATCACTATCTTTAATTTTATAGTTTAGATAATATAGATTCCCCTGCTTTTCTTCATAAATAACTTCTTCATCAGATAAAGTAGTTTTAGCTTGTGGATCCCAATTAACCATGCGGTATCCCCTATAAATGTTTCCTTTTTCATATAAATCAACAAACACTTTTATCACCGAACTGGACATTTCATCATCCATAGTAAATTTAGTTCTCTGCCAATCACATGACGCCCCCAATTTTTTCAACTGCTCCAGAATGATACCACCATGCTTATGAGTCCATTCCCATGCATGCTCCAAAAATTGTTCTCGAGATAACGAAGCCTTATCGATGCCCTCCGACTTTAATTTTGCAACAACTTTGGCTTCTGTTGCAATAGATGCATGATCAGTTCCCGGCACCCAACAAGCATTAAACCCCTTTAATCGAGCCCGTCTTATTAACACATCCTGCAATGTATTATTTAACATGTGGCCCATGTGCAATACACCTGTCACATTTGGAGGTGGAATTACAATAGAATAAGGGGTTCTTTCATCAACTTCAGAATGAAAATAATTATGCTCAATCCAATGGCTATACCACTTATTTTCAACGTTTTTTGAATTATATTTTGCTTCTAAAGCCATTTTTGGTCTGATTTTTGAAAACTAAAATGCAAAAGTAGGTATATCTTCAATATAATAAAAGTGAATAAATTATATTGCCCTTTTTACTAAAGTGCCTATATTAGCTATCAACAAAAGTTATAATCATGAAAAAATTAGTACTTATTGCAATAATAGCTTTAACAAGTTTTAGCGTTTACGCTCAAGCAAAAATTAGTTTTAAATCTGATACTGTAGACTATGGTGAAATTTCCAAAGGAAGTGATGGGCTTCGTGTATTTGAGTTTACTAATACTGGTAATGCTCCATTAATTATTTCTGATGTAAAATCAAGTTGTGGTTGTACCGTTCCTACAAAACCGGACGGACCAATTGCACCTGGTGCCTCTAGTACAATTCAAGTAAAGTATGACACTAATCGAGTTGGACCAATAAGAAAAACCGTTACTGTTTATTCCAATGCAGATGAACCTATAAAAGCCCTCAAAATAAAAGGTGAAATTCTAGGAGATGGAAAGTAAATCGGAAAGAACAATTTAAGAATCAATTATTAAAGATGTAAAGCGGCTTCAATAAACCTGGAGTCGCTTTTTATATGACTTTTTTGAGAATAAATTTGACCTTGACTAATTTTCCATCTCGCATTATGTCCAAACTAATTTTTTTACCAATCTTAGAAGAAAACAAGGTGTTTAAAGTGAATAATTTTATTTTATATGCCAGAACACCATTGATAGACTCAATCTCATCACCAACCTGAACACCTGCTAAATAAGCTGGAGAATCTTTTCTAACTTCAACAACAACGTATCTAGGAACTAACGCAATTTCTGTAAAAACGCTTACATCAGTAACTGCTTGACTGGTTGTTCCATTGCTTGTACTCGTTGGTTTACCAAAATTAAAATTGCGATGCGTAGTTAGCTCAGTAACCACTTCTAGTCCATCATGCTCGATGGTCAAGCCAGCCATATTATAATAAAATGGTTCTCCGTAGTTGCTATTCTTTCGCAACATCATTCTGTTTGAGTTATAATCCATAATCACAGTAAATCTTTTTAAGATATCTCCTCCTAAACTTCCATCTCTCTCCTTATAAATTTTAATTCCATCCATTGCAATTTCGGAAGGAAACGCTACTTTCACTTCCTTTAAATTAAATGATCCTAGCCAGATATCATCGAGTTTAGATCGCTTGCCAAATATATTTCCACTGAAACCTAAACCCAGAAAATCAGAAAAAAACTTCGTAGAATCTTCTGTTAATATTCCTTCTTCATCAAATAACCATAATGCATCACTAGAACCCGAATCAACAAGCAATATTACTTTCTCTGGCTTCTTGGAACGAGGTGATACTTCTATAGTAACATAAGGTTTATTATTATCGAATGTTAAATTAAACTCCTCGCATCCACCGCATTTTTTCCACTTGTAATCGATTGGGTTATAAAATGTAATATTTTTCGATATATAATCGGTTTTGACTACAAATTGTTTAAAAAAATCATATCCAATTATACCATGGATTGGAATTCCCATTCGAGCTGAAAAGTTAAGTGTCTCTTCAAAAATTACATAAATTGAATGATTTTTATCCACAGCCTCCCCAACCCTAACCTCATTATTTTTACTCTCCAGGGCCTCAACTCCAATTCCTTCGCCAAATCCTCTAACTTTTATAGGTTTTGCGTCATTAACTAAAAGAGAGTCCGCTTCGGTAATTCCAAATAAAATAGTAGAATTAACTCCCGTATCAAGTAAAAAAGAAAGCTTTGCTCCATTTACTTCTACAGGAATTATAACAAGATTGTTTACTAGTTCAAAAGGAATTTTGTCTCTCTTTTGATCACTAGAAAATGTAAGTCCATTCTGAGAATACCCAAGAGTTATAGCATAACAATTAAGCACAAACAAAACATATAAAAATTGTATTTTATTCTTCTTTTTCAATTAAATCAAGATAAAAAAAAATACCGAAAGTGGAACATTGTATTGACGATTTATTAAATATATTTCGCAACTTTGTCTTAAAATAAAACACACCATGCCTTCTATTTCAATTAAAGGTCAAAGAATGCCCGAGTCGCCCATTCGAAAACTGGTTCCATTTGCTGAAAAAGCATATAAAGCCAATAAAACAGTATATCATTTAAATATAGGTCAGCCAGATATTAAAAGTCCGGAGATTGCAATGGATGCAGTTGCCAATCATTCATTGGAAATATTAGCATATACGCGATCTGAAGGTTCTCAAGAATATCGGATAAAAATAGCCAATTATTATAAAAGGATGAATATCCCAGTAGAGGCGAATGACATTATAGTAACAACTGGAGGTAGTGAAGCATTACTCTTTGCCATGGGAAGTATTGCGGATGAGGGAGATGAAATTATTATTCCGGAACCTTTTTATGCCAATTATAATGGATTTGCAACCGCTTCGGGCATTAAAATTGTTCCAGTTATTTCAAAAATTGAAGACAATTTTGCCCCCCCCTTACCTCCAATTGCAGAATTTGAAAAATTAATTTCGCCTAAAACGAAAGCCATTCTAATATGTAATCCTGGCAACCCTACCGGTTATCTATATTCCAAAGAAGAAATTCAAAAATTAGCGACAATAGTAAAAAAACACGATTTATTTTTGGTGGCTGATGAAGTATATAGGGAATTTACATATGATGGATCCAAGCATTTCTCTATTCTTGAAACAGAAGGACTAGAAGAGAATGGAATTATTATTGATTCCGTTTCTAAACGATATAGTATGTGTGGAGCCCGAATTGGTTATTTGGTCTCTAAAAACAAGCAAGTAATTAGTACGGCATTAAAATTTGCCCAAGCGCGGTTAAGCCCTCCTACTTTTGCTCAAATTGCGAGCGAAGCGGCGCTAGAAACGCCACAAAGTTATTTTGATGATGTAATTGTTGAATATCAGGATCGTCGAAATACGCTTGTTAAACATTTGAAGAAAATTCCAGGCGTAAAAGTTGGAGTTCCTAAAGGAGCATTTTATTGTATTGTAGAATTACCAATTAAAAATAGTGACGATTTCGCTCAGTGGCTCCTAGAAGATTTTGATGTAAATGGAGAAACAATAATGGTAGCTCCAGCGGGCGGGTTTTATTCCAGTACTGGTGTTGGTTTAAATCAAATCAGAATCGCATATGTATTGAATAAACAAAGTTTAATAAAAGCAGTTGACATATTAAAAATAGCTTTGGAACGATACAAAGATTAATGCTAATTGAAGAAAATAAATCTCTAAAAAAGTTTAACACTTTTGGCATAGAATGCCAAGCGCAATACTATGTTTCTGTTACCAAAATTTCTGAGCTCAAAGAAATTCTCTATAATAAGACCTTTAAAAAAAGACTTATTTTAGGAGGTGGCAGTAATATCCTTCTAACCCAAAATATTGACGATTTAGTAATACATCTGAACCTAAAGGGAATAAAAGTAATCTCTCAAGATGAAAATGTGATAAAAATAGAAGCGATGGCTGGTGAAAACTGGCACGAGTTTGTGTTGTATTGTATTCGTCTTGGTTATGGTGGACTAGAAAACCTATCTTTAATCCCTGGCAATGTAGGCACTTCTCCAATTCAGAACATTGGAGCTTATGGGGTTGAATTAAAAGACTTATTTGTAAGTTGCAAGGCATTAGAAATAGACAGTCAAACTGAATTAATATTCACAAATGAGGAATGTAAATTTGGTTATCGCGATTCAATTTTCAAAAATGAAGCAAAGGGGAAATACATCATAACAAGCGTTATTTTTGAACTTACCAAAAAAAATCATAAAAAAAGTATTTCCTACGGGGACATTCAAAAGTGTCTGGCTGAAAAAAATATTCAAAATCCTTCTCTAGAAAATATCTCTGACGCCGTAATCTTCATTCGTAAATCAAAATTACCCGATCCAAAGATATTAGGTAATAGCGGAAGCTTTTTCAAAAACCCNATTATTGACGTTGAAAAATTTCAGAAATTCAAAAATCATAATCCTGAAGCACCCTTTTATGAAGTTTCTGCTACTGAATTTAAAATTCCGGCTGGCTGGTTAATTGAACAAGTAGGTTTTAAAGGAAAAAAATTTGGTAACGCAGGGGTTCATATAGAACAAGCTCTGGTTTTGGTTAACTACGGAGGCGCCAGTGGGAGAGAAATCTGGGAATTAGCTATTTCAATTCAAAAAGCCGTTAAGGACAAATTTGGAATTTATATTGAACCAGAAGTAAATGTAATTTAGTTTATTGAGAGAACATTATTTAAAACGTGTAACACTCCATTAGTGCCATTTATATCGCTTTTGCCGAGAACAGCCCTTCTTCCTTTAACATCAGTTAAAACAACAGCGGTACTGTCCATTGAAGCCGTATAAGTAGCCCCAGACATAGTAATAATTTTATAAGTGCCCTGGCCATTTTTAATATTTTGAACCAGTGATGCTGAGTCCAGATTTTCCTTTATCAAGTGGCTTTTTACTAAAGTAATTAGCTTCCCTTTGTTTGAAGGATTTAATAGGTAACTCATTTTTGCCTTATCAATTTCTTCAAATGCAGAATTGGAAGGCGCCAAAATTGTAAAAGGCCCAACTTCATTCATCAGCATATTCGTTTGCTCTGTTGTTACCAACAAACTAACAAAGGTTTTTAACTCGGCTGTGTACATAGCTCTAGCTAAAACACTATTCACTTGTTTTACTTCCTCTTTAGAAAGCAATTTTTTCTTAGGAACCGGAACTAAAATCGATTCTTGAGAAGAATCCTTTACTTGTTGAGTTTGCTCGTTCTTCTCATTTTTACAAGATAAAAGAACAAAAAGAAATGCTAAAAGGTATAAATATCGGTAACTAATTGTCATGATAATAATCTTCTTAAGAGAGGCTAAAAATAACTAAATAAAGTGTACAACAACAAGAAAGATTGTATTTTTGTTGTTCAAATATACGTTATGGGTACTTTAGTTATAACCTTACTATTATTACTACTTGCAGTGGCAGGTATTGCTATAAAAATATGGAGTAAAAAAGATGGGAAATTTGCTGGCACTTGTGCTAGTCAAAGCCCGTTTCTCAATAAAGATGGGAATGTATGTGGTTATTGTGGAAAAACTCCTGACCAATTTGACACTTGTATTGAGAAAGATCATGAAAAGTAATTCGTTTTCAGAATAAATTTTACTCATTGGTATTAAATTAAAATAGCAGAGAAATCCCGTGCTCCTATATCATCGCATCAACCTTAAGATTAATACTCTTTTAACAGTTAGAAAATAATCTCTAGGTATGTGGCTTCTTTATATCTTCAGTATAGTGATTTTCGTTAACTGTCTGTATTTTTTACTTTTTTCAAAATTTTCATTTCTAAAAACTGAAAAACTACCTAGCCAACAGTCTGAAAAAATCAACTCACCCGTTTTTCCTATTTCATTAATCGTTTGCGCAAAAAACGAAGGCGAAAATCTTAAAAAAAATATACCTCTTTGGCTTGAACAAGATTACCCATATTTTGAAATTGTTTTAATAAATGATGCTTCACATGATGACTCTCTTCGAATTATGAAGTCTTTTGCAGAAAAAAATCATTCTATTCAAATCGTCGATGTCAAAAATAACGAAGCATTTTGGGCAAATAAAAAATACGCACTTACTTTAGGTATAAAAAGGGCCAAATATCAAAGGTTTTTGTTTACTGATGCCGATTGCCGACCTTCAAGCAATCAATGGCTTCGAGTAATGGCATCAAATTTTTCGGATGAAAACCAACTTATCTTGGGCTATGGAGCTTATGAAAAAAGACCTGGGTTGCTCAACATATTAATTCGATATGAGACAATACTCACGGCAATACAATATTTTTCTTATGCCAAAGCCGGAATCCCATACATGGGAGTTGGAAGGAATTTAGGTTATACAAGTAAATTATACATTGAGAACAATGGGTTTATCTCGCATATTAAAATTCCTTCAGGCGATGATGATTTATTTGTTAATGAAGTTGCAACTAGAAACAATACAGCTATTTGTTTTGATGAGGTAGCCTTTACTTATTCCGTTCCAAAACTATCCTGGAAAACTTGGATAATTCAGAAAAAAAGGCATATAACCACCGCAAATCTATATAGAACTAAACATAAATTTTTATTAAGTGCATATTATCTTTTTAATTTACTTTTCTGGATTCTTGCCGTTTTTAGCCTATTTCTTATGGATTGGAAGATTCCATTAGCTTTAATTTGCTTAAGATTTATTGTCCAGTATACGTTTATTGGTAAGGGTTTTGTTAAACTCAAAGAAAATAAACTCATACCATACATCCCTTTTTTAGATTTATTTTTAGTATTCATACAATTGAGTATCTTTATTTCAAATAGACTTTCAAAACCGACTCGGTGGAAATAACAAAAGAAAAACTTCTTATACAAATTCAAAAAGCAAAGAAAGGTAAGCAGAGTGCTTTTAAATTTTTATTGGATTGCTATTGGAATGAAGTTTATGGGTTTCAAATAAAACGCATAAAAAATGAATACGATGCAGAAGACGTTACAATTGAAACTTTCTCCAAAGCTTTTGATAAAATAGATACTTTCGATGAAAAATATACTTTTGGAACTTGGCTGATTGCCATTTCAAAAAACATTCATATCGATAAAACAAGAAAGAAAAATGCCTCCGTTTATCTCCAAACTACCGATGCAAGTGAGGAACAGGTAAACAAAATTATTGATGGCTCTCCTACCCCAGAAGATATCCTAATTACGGAGCAAAATTTAGCTGAATTACTGAGATTCATCAAACTATTGAAACCGCATTATCAAGAAGTAATCAATCTTCGATACTTTCATGAAATGAGTTATAATGAAATTTCCGACTCATTACAAGAACCTTTAAATAATGTGAAAGTAAGATTACTAAGGGCACGGAAACTGTTGGCCGAAATAATTATTCAAAATCGATAAGATTGAAGGGATATCTTAATAAATTGGGCCCTGGATTCCTTTTTGCTGGAGCAGCTATTGGAGTCTCCCATTTGGTTCAATCAACTAGGGCGGGTGCGGATTTTGGTTATGGCTTATTATGGGCTCTATTACTTATAAATTTAATTAAATACCCATTCTTTGAATTTGGCCCTAGGTACGCTTCTGCTACCGGTGAAAGTCTGTTGGATGGCTATAAAAAATTAGGGAAAGGAGTCCTAGTTGCATATTTCATCTTAACATTTGCAACAATGTTTACCATTCAAACTGCAGTGACCATAGTAACTGCAAGTATAGCATCATCTTTATTTGGCTTTGGGTCTATTGTTCAATGGACGGCCGTTATAACTTTTATATGTTTTTCTATCCTAATTATTGGAAAATATAAACTACTCGATAGTCTAATGAAACTCATAGTTATAAGTTTAACAGTGAGTACCGTATTAGCGGTTGCTTTAGCAATAAAGCCCGAAGCTACAATTACTTTTACACAAGTTCTACCTACTGACACTATTTCTGTTGCATTCTTAATAGCTTTTATGGGTTGGATGCCAGCACCTTTAGATATTTCCATTTGGCATTCAATTTGGACAGTGGAAAAGAAGAAATTGATTCCCACAATTACAGCTAAACAATCTCGCTTTGATTTCAATGTAGGCTACATCACTACAGTAATATTAGCTATAGGATTTTTATCATTAGGAGCGATTGTTATGTATGGAACCGGTGACAGTTTTTCAGATAAAGGAGCGGAATTTGCAAATCAGTTAATCTCAATGTATACTTATAGTTTAGGAGATAATTCTAAAATCATTATTGGTATTGCCGCTTTAACCACAATGTTTAGTACAACTCTAACCACCTTGGACGCCTCGCCTCGTGTAATGAATTTAACGGCAAATCTTTTAACGGAAAGAATATTTAAAAAAGGTTATTTAATTTGGTTGATTGTCCTGGTAGCCGGTACTTTAGCTATCTTTTTCTTTTTTATTTCTGAAATGAGTTCATTAATAAAAATCGCAACCATTCTTTCTTTTTTAACAGCACCTTTCTATGCTATTATTAATTTTAAACTACTCACCGGTAAACATACTCCAATATTTGCAAGACCATCAAAACTCTTAAAAATATATAGTATTATTTGCATCGGCATTTTAGGTGCTTTTAGTATATGGTATTTATCATCCTTATAATCTATTGGGAATAAAACAAGTCCCGAACTAGAAAGTATAAAGTTCTAAGCATTTATAAATTGGGGCTGAATTTCATTTTATTTGTACATTTGCGATTCGTTATGAGTATAGAAATTCAAGATTTTCAAAAACCCTTACCAAAACCTAAATGGCTTCGGGTAAAACTTCCTACCGGTAAGAAATATACCGAATTAAGAGGGTTAGTAGACAAATACAACTTGCACACCATTTGCACATCGGGTAGTTGCCCAAATATGGGCGAATGTTGGGGTGAAGGCACGGCAACATTTATGATTTTGGGTAATATCTGCACTCGTTCTTGTGGTTTTTGTGGAGTAAAAACTGGCCGACCAGAAAGTTTGGACTGGGCTGAACCTGAAAAAGTTGCTCGGTCAATAAAACTTATGAATATTAAACATGCCGTGATCACTTCTGTTGATCGTGATGATTTAAAGGATATGGGATCTATTATGTGGGCTGAAACTGTAAAGGCTATTCGAAGAATGAATCCTGACACCACGCTCGAAACACTTATTCCTGATTTTCAAGGGGTAACTCAATATATTGATCGCATCATTGAGGTTAACCCAGAAGTAGTGTCTCATAATATGGAAACAGTTAAACGGCTCACTCGAGAGGTGCGTATACAAGCCAAATATGAACGAAGTTTAGAAGTATTGCGATATCTGAAAGAACAAGGAATTACTAGAACTAAAAGTGGTATAATGCTGGGCTTAGGAGAGTTGGAGGAGGAAGTATTACAGACGATGAAAGATCTTCGCAATATTAATATAGATATTATTACTATCGGGCAATATTTGCAGCCATCCAAAAGACATTTACCTGTAAAAGAGTTTATTACTCCTGAGCAATTCAAAAAATATGAAACAGTAGGCCTGGAGATGGGTTTCCGTCATGTTGAAAGTGGTGCATTAGTGCGTTCGTCCTATAAAGCACAAAAACACCTTACTTAAGATACTTTTACTATGGTAAGTACTATTAAAATAGGGATCAACGGTTTTGGGCGCATCGGTAGAAACCTTTTCAGAATTTTACTAGACCATCCGGAAATTGAAGTAATTGCTGTTAATGATTTAGCAGATACCAAAATTCTTAGTCATTTGCTCAAATACGACAGCATTCATGGCGTACTGGATAAAGAAATTTCATATACCCAAAATCACGTAACTGTTGCTGGTAAATCTTACAGGTTTTCGTCGAAACCTGATATAAAAGATATTTCTTGGGAAAACGTAGATATTGTAATAGAAGCAACAGGGAAATTCAAAACAAGGAAAGAACTTGAAAAACACCTAAAAGTAGGAGTCAAGAAGGTTATCTTATCTGTCCCACCTCTAGATGATGATATAAAAACAGTTGTTTTAGGAGTGAATGATCACATCTTAAATACTGATGATAACATCATTTCTAATGCATCTTGTACGACAAATAATGCTGCACCAATGCTGAAAATAATCAACGAACTTTGTGGAATTAATCAAGCCTACATCACTACTGTTCATTCTTATACTTCAGACCAAAGTTTACACGATCAACCACACCGAGATTTACGACGTGCTAGGGCGGCAGGGCAATCTATCGTACCTACTACAACCGGTGCAGCCAAAGCACTAACAAAAATTTTTCCAGATTTGGCAGATGCTATTGGGGGCTGCGGAATTCGAGTACCGGTGCCTAATGGTTCTCTGACAGATATCACTTTAAATGTAAAAAAAGAAGTCACAATTGATGAAATCAATAATGCCTTTAAAAAAGCTTCAATTGGTAGCTTGAAGGGGATATTACAATACACTGAAGATCCTATTGTATCAATTGATATAGTTGGAAATTCACATTCTTGTATTTTTGATGCGGGAATGACTTCGGTTATTGGAAAAATGGTCAAAATTATTGGCTGGTATGATAATGAGATAGGATATTCATCAAGAATTGTAGATTTAATCTTACACATATCGAGTAAATGACTATATTTATCGTCAAACTACGCGTGATAGATGAGAAACGTGCTAAATAGATTTCTATTTGTTGTGCTGCCTTTTATGCTGTTCTTTTTTGTGACATCTACTATGTTTGCTATTCAAACATCTCAGGATACGCTGACACGAATTGAAAAGGATCGCAAAGAGGCTAGTAATAGTATATTAACTCAAGATTTTGAAAGGGCTATTATTAAAATAGGTGAGGCCAATATGCTTGCTACTGCAATGAATGATGAACTCATTAAGGCAGATGTTCTACTAATTTCATCTGAATTGCAATATCATTTACATAATTTTGAGAAAGCTCTAACCGAAAACCTAAAAGCGATAGGTTATTTAGAAAAGACTACAAACGAGAGTAGGCTGGCCGAGGCATACAGTCAATATGGTTCTATACTCACTCTTGTTGAAGATTATGAAAATGCTCGAAAATATCTAAAGGATGCCGATGAAATCTTCACAAAATTAAATGACGAAGAAAACCAATCAAAAGTTTTACTTGGTATGGGTATTCTTGAACTTAAAAAAGGAAATTCTCTCAGTGCCGTAAATTATTTTGATGCTGTAATCCCACTTTTTCAATCTTTCGGTTTACAATATTATGAAGCATTGGCCCAACTAAAAAAAGCAGATGCTCTGCTTCAAATTAATGAAAAGGAAGATGAAATCAATCTCGAATTGGCAATTATATCATTTGATGCGGCTTTAAAAATAATCGACTCTAAGTCTTATATCAAACTTAAAATCGATAGTTATAAAATTGCCGGATATATTGCATTAAAGCAAAATGATTACCAAGCATCACATTCGAATTTAGAAATTTATCATAAGAAAACAGATTCCATTTATCATGAATATTCCAAAATTATAGCGAAAGGATTAACCGCTGAAACTGGTTTTGCTGATCTAACCGATATAATCAACAAACAAAAAAATGATTTAGAAGAAAACGATAGCACCATTAACTTTGGTAAACTAACCAACGGATTAAGTATTGCATTAATTATTATACTGTCATTACTCACACTATCTCTATATAAAAACAACAATTTGAGAGCTAAGGCAAATGAACTATTACAAGACAAAAACAATGAATTGTTATTGGCCAAAGAAAAGGCAGAAAAAGCATCACTAGCAAAGGCTCAATTTCTTTCTACTATCACCCATGAACTGCGGACACCTCTATACGCTGTTACTGGTCTTACACACCTTTTACTGGAGGAAAATCCTAAAGAATACCAAAAGGAGCATCTAAATTCATTGAAGTTTTCTGGAGAATATCTTTTATCACTTATAAACAATATTCTAGACCTTAACAAACTGGAAGCAAACAAGGTGGAAGTTGAAAAAACTACTTTCAATCTTAAAAAGCGAGTAAATGATGTTTTGATTGCCTTAAAAAAATCTGCAGACGACAAGAAAACGAATTTACGTCTTGAATTTGATGAAACCATACCTTCAAAATTAGATGGAGATCCTTTAAAATTATCTCAAATACTTATTAATCTAATAGGAAATTCTGTCAAATTTACCCAAAATGGTATCGTGACTGTACGCGTTCAAAAATTAGAGGAAAATGACAATAAAATAAAGCTCCATTTTGAAGTTGAAGACAACGGCGTTGGTATATCAAAGAAAAAACAAAAAAGTATTTTCGAGACTTTCTCTCAAGGTTCATTGCAAATTAATAGGAAGTTTGGAGGTACAGGACTAGGTCTTTCCATAGTAAAAAACTTGTTGGAATTAATGAACAGTAAAATTCAATTGGAAAGTGAACTGGGCAAAGGTTCTAAGTTTTGGTTTAACATCACTCTTCATCGATCGGAAGAAATAAAAGAGGAAATTTCTCCAAGCGAAATATTGATCGACATTGATTATGCAGCTCTAGAAAATAAAAATATTTTAGTTGTTGAAGACAATAAAATTAACCAGATGATTACTAAAAAAATCTTGGAGAAAAATAAGATAAACTGTCAAGTCGCAGACAACGGTACGGAAGCTGTGAAAATGGTAAAAGAACATGTGTTTGATCTTGTTCTAATGGACATTCACATGCCTGGGATTAGTGGTATCGAAGCGACAGAAAAAATTCGTGAATTTAATAAGCAACTGCCAATTATTGCTTTAACGGCCATAACTATTGACGAAAATTTAGATGACTTTTATCGCGCAGGTTTTAATGACATTATTCCTAAACCCTTTAAACCAGAAGAATTTTTTGGAAAAATTTACCGAACGATAGGATCAAAAAATCAGACTGCTCACATTAGCTAATTTGATTTGTTTTAATTCTTTCCAAAATAGTTTTCTGAAAATAAGCCTCTTGATTATTTAAAATTATTGTTTTAATTGGAATAAAATAGATAGCAAATTTTCCGAGTTTGGGCTGAAGGCGCATATAATCTTTTTCAGTCGTGAGAATTATTTCACTATTCATCAATTTATTTACTTCCGAATCTGAAAAATTATGGTGATCAGAAAACTTTGAATGATCGTATTTAAACTCATTTCTATCTAAAAATTCTATCAACGGTTGCGGATTAGCTATTCCTGTCACAAGGGTGAATTTCTTGTCCTCAAGATATTTTAGTGGTTGCGTTTCGGAGGGTCCGTAAATTAAATCCCCATATCCTATCTTTGAGAAAAATATTTTTTGATTCACCTCAAGTCTTAATTCATATTGGATTTGTTGTAATTGAGCATAAGCTACCCTCTCTGGACATTTAGTAACTATTATTATATCTGCGCGCTTTGCTCCTTTTCTAAACTCTCTTAAATTACCACTCGGCAGTACATAATCCGAAATATACAAATCATTAAATGATGTAAGTAAGATTTTCGTTGAAGGATTTACGCTTCGATGTTGAAAACCGTCATCGAGTAAAATTACATCCGCTCTTGACTCAAGATTTTCTATTCCTTCTCTCCTATCTGCGCATACAGCGATTATTGATTCTGGAAAATTTTGCTTGAATTGCAGGGGTTCATCTCCAACATCTTCGGCTGTGCTACTAGCTAGCACCTCTTGATATCCCTTGGTTTTTCGTTTATAACCCCGACTCAAAACGGCGATTTGATAATCTTTCCGAAGAAATTGAATCAAATACTCAATCATTGGAGATTTTCCCGTTCCCCCCGTAGATAAATTTCCAACACAAATAATAGCGCGATTATAGCTTCTGCTTTCGAGCCAATTCTTGTCATAAAAATAATTTCGAAGCGAGGTAACACCTCCGTATAGAAGAGAAAAGGGAAGCAGAATTTTACGAAGCAATTTCAAAATAATATTTTATNACTTTTTAGCAANNAAATGAATTTCGCATTTTAATCATTTCAATTCGTAATGAAGTTTATCATACTAATTGATTTAACGAAAGTAACTTTTTTATCTTTACCATAAAATATATAACTATGAAGGTTAAACATGTCATTCATATTCTTGAAGAGCTCGCGTCCCAATCCTATTCAGAAGATTTTGATAATACTGGACTATTAATAGGTGATGACAATACTGATATAACAGGTATTATAATCACACTAGACACGCTTGAAAGTGTTGTTGATGAGGCTATTNACANAAATTGCAACCTAATTATAAGCTTCCACCCTATCATCTTTTCGGGTCTTAAAAAGATTACCAACAAAACCTATGTAGAAAGAGTTGTTTCAAAAGCAATACAGCATAATATTTCCATTTTTGCCATTCACACAGCATTAGATAATGCATGGAATGGAGTTAACGCAATGATATGTGATATCATGTCATTAAAAAATAAACAAATTCTAATCCCGCAGAAGGGAACTATTAAAAAGCTTGTCACTTTTGCCCCACTAAGCAAAGCCGATATTGTTAGAGACTCGCTTTTTGCAATTGGAGCAGGAGAAATTGGAAACTATACAAATTGCAGTTTTACTACCACAGGAACAGGAAGTTTTAACGGAAATGAAAGCTCTTCACCTATAATTGGCAAAAAAGGAGAGACTCATTTTGAGGCTGAAATTCAGATTGGGGTAACTTTTAAGAAACATTTAGAAGCAAAAGTGCTTGAAGCATTGTTCAAGACTCATCCATATGAAGAAGTGGCATACGAAATAACCACATTGGAAAATACCAACCAGCATATCGGTATTGGAATGATAGGAGAATTGGCGTCAGAAATGAAAAAGGAAGACTTTTTGGATTTTCTTAAGACTACAATGAAAACGGAATGTGTCCGACATTCAAAAGATTTTAATGGTTCTATTAAAAAAGTAGCTGTACTAGGTGGGAGCGGTAGCTTTGCAATTGAGGCTGCTAAACAAGCTGGGGCTGACGCTTTTGTTACAGCCGACCTAAAATATCATGATTTTTTTAAAGCCGAAAATTCCATTCTTTTGGCAGATATTGGACACTATGAAAGCGAACAATTCACAAAAGAGCTTTTACATTCTTTCCTTAATAAAAAAATCACTAATTTTGCAGTCGTTTTATCGCAAACAAATACAAATCCTATTAGTTATTTTTAAAATATGCCAACAAAGACTGAGATTACTGTAGAAGAGAAATTAAGAGCATTGTATGATTTACAATTGATCGACTCACGTATTGATGAAATTAGAAATGTTCGAGGAGAACTGCCATTAGAGGTAGAAGATCTTGAAGATGAAGTAGCTGGAATGAATACTCGTCTTGATAAATTAAAATCGGATCTTGTTGTGATTGAGGACGAAATAAAAAATAAAAAGAACTTGATTGATGAGGCAAAGTCATTAATAAAAAAATATTCAGCTCAGCAAGATAATGTTCGAAACAATAGAGAATACAATTCTTTAAGTAAAGAAGTTGAGTTTCAAGAATTAGAAATTCAATTAGCTGAAAAGCATATTAAAGAATTTAGAGCACAGATAGAACAAAAAAGTCAAGTCATTGAAGAAACTGGGGAAAAAGTAAAAGCCCGTGAAGATCATTTAAAACACAAACAAGGTGAATTAAACGAAATTCTTGCGGAAACTGAAAAAGAGGAAAATTCTTTAATCTCTGAATCCGAAAAATTTGAAAAGAAAATTGAAGAGCGTTTAGTAAATGCTTATAAGCGCATTCGCGTTAATGTAAAAAATGGACTGGCTGTGGTTGCCATTGAACGTGGTGCTTCTGGAGGTTCTTTTTTCACTATTCCACCACAGGTTCAAATGGAAATTGCATCTCGCAAAAAAATCATTACCGATGAACATAGTGGTCGAATTTTAGTAGACTCAGAATTAGCTAATGAAGAACGAGAAAAAATGGAAGGAATTTTTGCTAAAATGAAATAGTAAATTCCTATAAATAATAAGGCCTTCACTAATCATGAAGGCTTTTTTTTGTATTTTTCTGAAAGAAATTAGAATCTTTGCCGACATCTCGACTATATATTTGTGCTATGAAAAAATATAATCTATTATTATTTACGGTGTTAATCACGTTTACTGGGGCCTGCAGACCTACCAACGAAAAAAACCAAGTTTCCGAGACAATTGATAAAAATCAACTTACACCAATTCAGGTGGAAATGTCAAACGGTTTGGCTCACGCCTATTTTGCCAGTGGATGTTTTTGGTGTGTAGAAGCAATATACGAAAGCGTAAACGGAGTTAAAGAATCTATTTCAGGGTATAGTGGAGGTCATACAAGCAATCCTACTTACGAAGATAGTAACACAGGAAAAACAGGCCACGCCGAATCTGTTGAAATTATTTACGACCCAAATATTGTTAGTTTCGGCACCTTAGTAGATGTATATTTTGGATCTCAAAATATTAGTCAAATCAATGGACAAGGCCCAGATCAAGGTTCCCAATATAGATCCATTATTTTTTATCAGAACGATGATGAGAAGAGAATTATTGATGAAAAAATCGCCTCTATAAATGAAACATTAGGGGACCAGAAAGTGGCTGCTGAGGTACTTCCCTTTCAAAAATTTTGGAAGGCAGAAGAGTATCATCAAGATTATGAAAAATTGCACCCAGATAATCCTTACATTCAAAACGTTTCTATACCAAGATTAAAACGTTTTAAAGAAAAATTTTCGGAATTAATAAAAGCGAATTTAGAGCATTAACTAGTTACTATTAATAGCCTTTTTACGAGCTTTTACCTCATAAATGAGGGGGAATAAGCCTGGGTTGGCTTCAAATAATCCGTTGTTATTCTTCTCTAATTTAGGAAATATATTATACGGGGAAGCTTGGTGCTCCTTTAAATATTCGATGTTTAATCCAGCCTCACTAAGTGATGTAATCACTTCTCCCAATCCATGATTCCAGCTATATTCTTTGCTTATAATTTCTGAATTAACATCGGCATAAGTTCCTTTATACTCTTCGTAAATAGCTTTTTTTTGCTGATAGCCATATTTTAACATAGGTGGAGATACCTTATAATCAAACATCCATGGAATAGGATGAAACTCAACTATATAGAATAGGCCATTAGGCTTCAATCTTTCTGAAATCATTTTTGCCCATGGGCGTAAATCTGGCAACCAGCCTATCGTTCCATAACTTGTATATACGGCATCAAATTTATCAGAAACGAATTCAGAAGTATCCAAAACATTGCAACAAACGAAACTCGCATCTAATTTAAGTTCGTCATTTAATTGCCGAGCGAGTTTTATAGCTTCATCAGAAATATCTATTCCTGTACAATGTGCACCCATTCTTTGCAGACTCAAAGTATCCTGTCCAAAATGACATTGTAAATGCAAAATAGACTTTCCTCTTACATCACCTAGAGCCTCCAATTCGAAGGAATTTAATGAGGAAGCTCCTTTCTTAAACCCTGCAAGATTATAAAAATCACTTCTGGCATGAATTGGAACTTTTTTATTCCAGGTTTCCCGATTTGTACTAAAAGCCTTAAAAATATCCATCTTATTTCTTATGAGTTCCATCACAAAACGGGCCATTTTTGGTTCTGCCGCAGCGACAAAAACTGGTAACCTTTGTCCGCTCTTCTTCCCTTCCATCAACATGCTTTATTATTACTGAACCATGAACCCTTAACGGACCGTTTTCAATAACATCAATCTTTGTAACCGCTTTCGTTTGTGAAATATTATCTTCCAATCCTTTGTCAGAACTAGAACGATATGTGAGAGCACCGCTCGGACATTTATTTACCGCATTCGTAATTGCAGCAGTTGTCGAATTATCTAATTGAATCCAAGGACTCTCTGTTGGTTTAAAAACACCAGGCAAGTTTTTTACACAACTAGCAGAATGTATACAAATTTCCGGTTTCCAAACGACCGTAATTTCACCATTTGAATATTCTTTATTTTTTTCCATTCGTAAAAATACAAAAATTATTAAAGGTATATTTGATTGTCTATTTTCACAAATAAAATGAAAAATGAAAAAGTTAATCCTACTACTTAGTTACTTAGTAATTCTTTCTGCTTGCAACGATAAAAAAATAGCCAATGATATAAAAAGCTCTAATGACTCTGAGTTAAAGNAACTAACTACAGCTGAAAAGATAGCTAATCGAAATGGCTTTAAAAACTGGGATTCAATTTCTGAAATGAGATTCACTTTTAACGTGGAAAGAGTGGAATCGCATTTTGAGCGTTCTTGGATTTGGAAACCAATGATTAAAGAAATTACTTTAATTACTATGAATGACACACTTAAATACAATCAAATGAATTTGGATTCAATTTCTAGTCGAGCTGACGCCTCATTTATTAATGATAAATACTGGTTACTTGCCCCTTTTAATTTAGTTTGGGATGAGGGCAAAACTATTACAGAATTTAAAAACGTCATCGCCCCAATTTCAAAGGATACACTCAACCAAATTACTATAGTTTATGGGAGCGAAGGTGGATATACACCAGGAGATGCATATGATTTTTATTTTGGCAACGATTACAAAATTAGAGAATGGGTTTTCCGAAAAGGTAATGACAGCATTCCTTCAGTAACAACTACTTGGGAGGACTATGAAATATTTTCAGGAATAGAAATCGCAAAAATGCATAAAGACCATACTGGTAATTTCAAATTATTCTTTACAAATATTTCTATTAAATAAATCTAATTTACCAACAACTTTCCATAGTACATAAGGTGGCGATTATAATTTCTCAAAACCACAAGATAAACTCCTTCTCCCATTTGAGAAACATCTAATTTACACTGGTTACTTTCGTTAAATTCGGCTGAAACAGATAGCATTTCTCTTCCAAGAATATCATAAATAGTAACAATTAGTGGCATTTTAGCATCAAATAGAATAGTTACCTCGTCGGTTGCAGGATTTGGAAATAGCGTGCCAATATCAGCCAAACTTTTTATGAAATATTTTTCAGCGAAAGCAAAAGCTTCTTTTCCAATTTTTTCTCCAAGAATTCGCCCTGGAATATCGTCAATTGGTGGATGAATCCCTCCCCAAATGCGAGATAAACTTGTTTGATCACTTGCATCTCTATAAGTCGCCCATTGTAGTTGTAATGACGCAGAAGGCCCTTTCTCAAATTTCAAAAAGGAGTCTGCCGGGGCATCAAAAGTTCCCATACCCCCAGGAAAAAATGGATCCCCAGTTAGCATTGTAAGCACTTCTGCCGCACCTCTTGAGAACGTGGAATGACCAGAAACGTAACCAGCAAAAGGAGGCGTGACAAATGATGGCCTCTGATAGGGAAACCATTCACTGGCAATTATCCAACCAACACCAGCTACATCGTTATTTGGATTTACTATAAAACTTGGCCCTCTCCAAGCATATATTTTAATTTTACCAACATTTTCATTAAATCCTCCCGCCAACGGATCATCCTCGTAAATAATCTCAATCAATCCGGGAGTCAATGGTAGCCCCTCGGGATGATAACTTGGTAAATTTGGATCACTAGATTGCCCTCTATCTGCCATATATCTTATCGCGCTAATTGGACGAACATAATCATAGTATCCTTTTAATCCCCAAGCAGTTACTGCAATATCATGCATAGTTCCTCCCAAGATAAAATAACTTTTAACGTCCCATTCCAAATCGCTTAACTCGGGACCATTACCTTTAAATTTTTTAACTAATTGTGGTTGATCACTCACATAGTTAAGTATCGTAAACCAATGACCAGGAGGAGTTTCACTGTCAGGACCATCTGCCCAAAATTCAGCCAAAACTCTAGTGTAATCCCCACGACGCACCCACTGTGGTTGATATGGTAATTGAGTTATTGGATTAAGAGAATGTCCCATACTTGGATCACCTCCATTTTCATAATTGTAAAAAGATTTAAATTCGTTTAAGGTTTTTGGAAAAAGCGAGGTGTCAAGATTTCCAATACTACCAGGAGAAATATCAATCATCACCTCATCGGTTGGATCCAAGTGAGAACTCCATGCGGCAACTAATGAAAAACCCCATTTATAAGCATCATCTATTCCCAATCCTTGTTGAAGGTAAGAAGGTCCTCCAGGATCATGATAAACTGTATAATCGAATCCAGCAACATTATGAATGGCCTTATCTACCTCTTGAAGTGAAAAAGGCGTCACATTACCCCATTCAGGACCTAGAAAAGGTGGTTGTCCACCCGGAATTGTATTTCCACTCTGATCCACATAACTTTCAACTTTCAACGGTTGCCAGTGATTAGGCTCAGTCATGTCAGGATTTCCTGAAATATCTGTATTTAATGGTTCGTTTAGTGGTTCGTAAAATTGATTTTCATAATTAAGTCCCTCATTGGACCCATCTTGTAAACCAAAAGCAATCAATTGTTGGGCTATATAATTTCCTAATGCCGCAGCATTACCATTTTGGTAATCTGTTGAAACCATGGAGGTATCGTATCCTAAATTATCCATCAATGAATTAATAGCAGCAAAAATAATAGGTCGTCGAGGAGATTCCGCGAAGCGATGTAACATCAATCTATAAACAGCATAACTAATGGCTGTCTTTCTCGCCTCCTCTACATCTTGATTAGGCGTAAAGCCCTCAAAAGGGCAAAAATAGTCTCCTACGGTTTTNCCAAGAAAAAAAGTATCAGCATTAGGATCGAATACCGCCCAAGCATCATACATAGCAACAGATGAATGGAACAAATTACGCGCGTGAACCGTAGGACGAGCAAAATCATTTCTTATACCAATTAAGATCTCCTCATTCCACTGCCTAGCAACGGACTGCGATAAAGAGATCGAAGAAATAAAGCCCAGTAATACAAAAAAGAAAAATCTTTTCATTTATTTTTTATTCAAAGATACTACTAATAGCAAATTCTAATTTACAGTAACTTCAATTTTTAATTCCTATTTTTGTTAGATACCTTAAATTAAGTGAATAGAATGTTCGAAAATAGTTTAGAATATGCTAGGAGGTGCGATCTATCAGACCCATTGGCAACTTTCAGAAATAAATTTCATATCCCCAANAATGCCTCAGGTCAAGAACTTATCTATCTCTGTGGGAATTCTTTAGGATTGCAACCTAAATCAACATCACAATATATCCAACAAGAATTAGATGACTGGGCAGCTTTAGGGGTTGATGGCCATACAGATGCCGAGCATCCTTGGTTACCCTATCATGAATTCTTAACCCAAAGTATGGCGAAAATTGTTGGAGCTAAACCAATTGAAGTGATAATAATGAATGGCCTTACGGCTAATCTTCATTTAATGATGGTCTCATTTTATGATCCGACCCCTACTAAATACAAAATTGTAATTGAAAGTGACGCCTTTCCAAGTGATAAATATGCCGTCGAGAGTCAGTTAAAATTTCATGGCTATGACCCAGTTAATAGTTTAATTCTTTGGAAACCAAGAGAAGGTGAGGAACTATGCCGTTTTGAGGATTTGGAAATCATTATGAAAAATCACGGACATGAAATAGCATTAATAATGATTGGGAGTACAAATTACTATTCTGGCCAATCGTTTCCTCTAAAAAAAATAACTGCGTTAGGCCATAGTTACAATTCTAAGGTTGGATTTGATCTAGCTCACGGAGTTGGCAACATCCAACCAAATTTACATGAATCAGGAGCTGATTTTGCTATCTGGTGTACCTATAAATATCTTAATAGTGGCCCAGGAAGTTTAGGAGGTTGCTTTGTGCATGAACGACATGCAAATAAAAAAGACATTAATCGCTTTGCAGGTTGGTGGGGACATAATAAGGAAACACGGTTTAATATGCGCCAAAAGTTTGAAGCTTTATCTGGGGCTGAAGGCTGGCAACTTAGTAATCCTCCAATTCTATCCATGGCAGCAATAAGAGCTTCACTAGACATTTTTGAAGAAGCTGGTTTTGATAATCTTAGAAAAAAAGCGGTGAAGCTTACGGGGTTTTTAGAATTTTTAATTGATACTATTGATGATGAAAGAATTAATATTATCACCCCACGAAATCCTGAAGAAAGAGGCTGTCAGCTATCAATACAAATCAAAAATGTTGACAAAAGCATTTATAAAAAGCTTACAGAAAATGGTGTGATTAGTGATTGGAGAGAGCCAGATGTTATCCGGGTAGCTCCTGCCCCATTATATAATACTTTTGAAGATGTATTTCATTTTTATGAACGTTTAAAAAAAGCATTGAATTAAAATAATAAGATTAGATTTCTGTAATTCCAGGAAAGACATGAATAATAAAAAAACTGTGTTTAGTATAACCAACTACCAAATACAAATATGACGCAAAAAGAAAATATATTAATAATTGGAGCTGGGCTCTGTGGAAGCCTTCTTGCACTCAGAATGGCTCAGCGAGGCTATAAAGTAACCCTTGTTGAAAAAAGACCAGATTTAAGAATAGTAGAACAAGATGCTGGACGCTCAATCAATTTAGCATTATCCAATCGTGGACTACGCGGCTTAAGACTTGCAGGAGTTGAAAAATCCGCAAAAAATCTATGCATCCCAATGCTTGGAAGAATGATTCATGATAAAGAGGGCAATACTTTTTTAAGTAAATACAGTGGTAGAGACAATGAATATATTAATTCAATTTCTCGTCCCGGACTGAATATTTTGCTTTTAAATGAAGCCTCAAAAATGCCAAATGTGACGCTAATTTTCAATCACAGCTGCATTGCGGTCGATTTAGAAAAAGCGACGGCGACCTTCAATAACTCTGAAACAGACAATGAAATTAGACTAACAGGAGATATACTCTTAGCCACTGATGGCTCTGGATCTGTGGTAAGACAGAGCATGTTTAATCATAAAAAGTTTCTATTTAGTTTCTCACAACAATGGCTAACGCATGGTTATAAAGAATTGGTAATTCCTCCAGCGGATAATGGAGGTTATCGGACAAACCAGAGCGCTCTGCATATTTGGCCTCGAGGTGAAGACATGCTAATTGCGTTACCTAATTTGGACGGAAGTTTTACGGTTACTTTATTTCTTCCCTATTCGAATAGTGATTATTGTTTTGACAATTTAACCACGCCCGAAAAGGTAATGAAATACTTCACTGAAGAATTTCCAGACGCAGTTTCTTTAATGCCCAATCTTTCTGAAGAGTTTTTTCAGAATCCAACCGGTTCACTTGGAACGATTAAATGTTCTCCTTGGAATTGTTACGGAAAAACCCTTTTATTAGGAGATGCAGCACACGCAATTGTACCCTTTTATGGCCAAGGAATGAATGCATCTTTTGAAGATGTTGTCGTATTTGACGAAATTTTAGACTTGTATGAAGGCCTCTGGGAAACAGTTTTTACTGAATATGAAAAAGCTCGTAAAAAGAATACAGATGCAATTGCAGATCTAGCCGTGGATAATTTTCAGGAAATGAAAGAACATACCGCTAGTGTGTTATTTCAGAAAAAAAGAAAACTTGAAACAGCATTTGAAGCTGAGTTTCCAAACGATTATTATTCCAAGTACTCTTTGGTAACATTTAATGAGGATATTGGCTATGAAGAAGCAATGAAACACGGTCGGGCACAGGATAAAGCAATTTTAAACCTACTAGATGACGGAAAACTTATAGATAGTTTATCTTTAAGAGAAAAATTAGAGATGGTCATAAAAGAAACTGAATCAATCCTTCATGACGATGCCATAATAAGGAGTTTAAAATAATAACTATGCATTTATCATAATTATTAAAAATGCTAATATAAAAATACATTCTAATCCATTTTAAAGGACACAAATATGAATAATAAAAGTAAACTAGTGCCTGGCAAAGCAACTCCCAGAGGCGCCTACCCTCATGTAAAGCGCGTGGGTGATTTTATATTTATTTCAGGAACGAGTTCACGCCGAGCGGATAATACTTTTGCAGGAGTTCATCAAGTTGATGAAATGGGAACAATGACATTGGATATTAGAGAGCAAACACGTGCTGTTTTGGAAAATATTAAAGACTTTCTTGCGGTAGAAGGTGCAACTATGGCAGATGTTGTTGATATTACGAGTTTTTTAGTAAATATGAATGATTTTGCAGGATATAATGAAGTCTATGCAGAATATTTTAACAAAGAAACAGGTCCAACAAGAACAACTGTAGCGGTTCATCAATTACCGCATCCCAATTTAGTGGTAGAGATAAAAGCGATGGCATTTAGACCACAGAATTAATTAAAATTGAACTATTTTACTAGGCATAAAGAAGATTATTTTCCTTTAAATAAATGAAAAAAATATTAAATTATATAAACGGAAGCTATTGCGAGCCTCAATCTGGTGAGTGGTTGGACAATTATAATCCCAGTAATGGCCTGGTATACTCTCATATTGCTAGTTCAAATGCAAAAGACGTTGAGCTTGCTTATAAAGCCGCCCGCGACGCGTTTCCGTTATGGTCAAATACTAGCATTGACGAACGCAGTTCTATTATGCTTAAAATTGCCAGCCTAATTGATGAAAATTTGGATCATTTGGCAAGGGCTGAGGTTATTGACAATGGTAAACCTCTTAGTCTGGCGACGACTGTAGACATACCAAGAGCTTCAAGTAACTTTAGATTTTTCGGGAATGCAATTACACAATTTTCTAGTGAGGCACATGAAAGTGTTGGTCTAAATACAATGAATTTTACCTTAAGGCAACCCATTGGAGTTGTAGGCTGTATTTCCCCTTGGAACCTTCCGCTCTATTTATTTACATGGAAAATAGCCCCAGCTATTGCCGCAGGAAATACTGTTGTTGCCAAGCCTAGTGAGATCACTCCCATGACAGCCTTTTTACTGACTGAAATATGCACAGAGGCTGGTTTGCCTAAAGGTGTTTTGAATATTGTTCATGGGACAGGGCCCTCAGTCGGACAAGCAATAGTTGCCCACCCTAATATCAAAGCGATTTCTTTTACTGGAGGAACAAAAACAGGCGAACATATTGCTCGCATCGCTGCGCCAATGTTCAAAAAGTTATCCTTGGAACTAGGAGGTAAAAACCCTAATCTCATTTTTGCAGATTGTGATTACAATAAAATGTTGGCAGTCACTATTAAGTCATCTTTCTCAAATCAAGGACAAATTTGCCTTTGTGGGAGTAGAATTTTTATTGAAGAGACAATCTATGAGCAATTTAAAAAGGACTTTGTCGCCAAGGTTATGGATTTGAAAGTGGGTAATCCATTTAATGCTGATACAGATATTGGTGCTTTAGTCTCCAAATCACATTTAGAGAAAGTACAATCCTATATAAAAATTGCCAAGGACGAAGGAGGCAAAATCCTATGTGGTGGGAATCAGGTTCTTGTTGACGGCTTGGAAAATGGGTATTATCTAGCACCTACTGTGATAGAAGTTTTTGACCAGAATTGTCGCGTGAACCAAGAAGAGATTTTTGGTCCGGTAGTTACACTCATGCCATTTGAAACCGAGCAGGAAGCTTTACTTATGGCAAATGGTGTTAAATATGGCCTTTCTGCAACGATTTGGACGAAAGATCTCGATAGGACTATGCGATTAAGTAAAAATATAGAAGCTGGAATTGTTTGGATTAATACATGGCTTAATCGTGATTTACGGACTCCTTTTGGTGGCATGAAGGATAGTGGTGTTGGACGTGAAGGTGGATTCGAAGCTTTACGATTTTTTACCGAAGCAAAAAACGTATGCATCAAATATGAATAAAAATCTTTCACTTTTTTTACTGCTGCAAAATTCAAGTAGAATCGATTGTGATAGGATAAATAATTAACGAATAGTAATAATGAATTTAAGTTTAAAAAATAAGAATGCATTAGTTTGTGGAAGTAGCGCTGGTATTGGAAAAGCCACTGCCTTTGAACTTGCGATGTTAGGTGCATCGATCACACTATTAGCAAGAAATGAGGACAAATTAAAAGCAGTCTTAGGTGAATTGCCAACGTCTCATGGCCAACGGCATAGCATAATTGTAGCCGATTTTAATAAACCCGTAGTTTTGAAAGAAAAACTTGCGAATACAACAAAAAATCAAATTTTTCATATCCTAGTGAATAACACGGGTGGTCCCAAACCTGGCACTATACTTTCTGCTGGACTAGATGAGTTTGACAATGCTTTTACACAGCATCTTAAATGTAATCAAATTCTGATCCAAGCAGTTGTTCCCGGCATGAAGGAAGCTGGATATGGTAGAATAATAAATATAATTTCAACTTCCGTAAAACAGCCTATTGAAGGTCTCGGCGTGAGTAATACTATACGAGGAGCGGTGGCAAATTGGAGTAAAACGCTTGCCACGGAAGTGGGTCCGTTTGGAATTACGGTGAATAACGTACTGCCAGGCGCAACATCAACCGAAAGACTCACAGACATACTTCACAATGTTGCTAAAAAAATGAATGGCACTTATGAAGAAGCAGAAGAATTAATGAAAAGTGTTGCACCTGCTAAACGTTTTGCTGAACCTGAAGAAATTGCTTATGCTGTTGCTTTTCTTGCAAGTGAAGCTGCAAGTTATATTAATGGAATTAATTTACCTGTAGACGGTGGGCGAACAAAATCATTATGACCTAGAAAGTTTGTAACTTTAGCTGAGATTACTGCGTGAGGGATTGAGTAAGTTATTACATAACAGCGAAAGCCCGACCCTTTAAAGTGTTAACGAAAAAGGGGCACGCCCTAAGAATTAAAATTTAATTAAATGAGCCTTGTATTCACAGGGTATATATATGAGACGAAAATTGCGAATAAATGGTCACTCCCATCTACTTCCATACCCAGAGGAAATACCTCAATTTATGAAAGACAAGGGTATTTTTTGGGTAGATAAGGATAGAAAGTTTATGCTTCAAAAAGATTGGAGCAGACCTGTTACCGATTCTAGTTTTTTTCTTGATGAAAAGTTGGAATGGATGCGGCGTTTCAATATTGACCATGCTGTTGTTTTAAATCTTTCACAACTTTATGGTAACGGCTTACGTCTTGAAGAAATGAAGCAAGCGTTGCGATTCCAAAATGATTTTAATGCTAAAATTCAACGTGAAAATCCCTCAAAATTCACCTGTGGTTTTGTAGTTCATCCTGGATTCGTTAGAGGGGCTCTATGGGAAATGGAGCGATGCGTAGAGGAATTAGGCATGCAATTACTTTGTCTTCCTACGCATTATATGGATACAATTGGGACTTGGCGTTGCATTTTTGACGAAGAGAATGAACCTCTTTTTGAATTAGCCAGCAAATACAATCTTGCGGTAGAAATTCATCCTTATGATGGAGAGAAATTCATAAAACTACAAAATACGGCTTGGAGATTTCATCTTATTTGGATGCTAGCCCAATGTGCTGATGCTTATCATTTTTTAACCTTAAACGGCTATGCAGATAAATTCCCTAATATGCGAACTTGTTTTGCACATGGAGGACAATTAGCGCAAATGAATCTAGGTCGTCGTATTCAAGGTTTTGATGGTCGGCCAGATTTATTTGAAGGCAAGACTCATCCGAGAAAATCTGTCGCTCATAAAAATATTTTCTTCGATACTTTGGTTCACGATACAGGTTCTTTAAAATTGGTTGTCGAAAACCAAACATCGAAACAAATTGTTATGGGATTAGATGATCCTTATCCATTGGGAGAGATGGATAGTGCAGTTCAGTCCTCTTATCCTGGAAAAATATTAGACTTAGCTCAAGAACGCAAAATTCTAACTAAAGATGAATGTGATGCTATTTGGGACGAAAACGTTATACAATGGCTTTGTGGAGACGATGAAGTTGCAAAACAAAAGTTAGTCAAACGCATTTTAGGATAATGGATTTTCTTCCTGAAAAAATTAATGAATATGTCATTGCTCATTCCCAGAAAGAACCTGAGTTACTTCAAAAATTAAATAGGGAGACTTGGCAAAAAGTAATGCAGCCAAGAATGCTAAGTGGTCATTTTCAAGGACGCGTATTGAGTATGCTTGCCAAATTAATTCAGCCTAAAAATATTTTGGAAATTGGAACCTATACAGGCTATTCTGCATTGTGTCTAGCTGAAGGTATGCAACTAGATGGTGAATTACACACTATTGATATAAATGAAGAATTACAAAATATTCAGCGAAAATATTTTGATGCCTCAAATTTTGCAAAACAAATATTTCAGCATATTGGGGATGCAGTAGAAATCATTCCAAAATTTGACAAAAAGTTTGACTTAGTTTTCATTGATGCAGACAAAAACAATTATCCGAAATATCTCGAGTTAATTCTGCCAAAGTTAAATACAGGAGCGGTTATTTTAAGTGATAATGTACTGTGGAGCGGCAAAGTAATTGAGACAATTGCAAAAGATGATGAAGACACTCAAGCCTTAGTTAAATATAATAAATTATTGAATGAACACCCAATGCTTGAAACTGTTTTGTTGCCTATAAGAGATGGATTGACCATTTCTAGATTGAAATAGGCAAGATTTTTTAAAAGATGAAAAACAGTTAGTTCTTAATAACCTTTTTTTAAAGTAAGTTATTTTAAAATTTTCTCTTTACTGGACCAGTGATATCATCTATATCATCTTTCAATTTTCCAATTTCCTTGTTCAAGTTTTTGGTGACATCAAGATTTACCCCATTTTGTTCTGCACTTTTAGTGATTTCACTTTTTATATCATTTGTGGCATCTTTTATCTGACGCATGACTTTTCCTAAACCACGTGCAATCTCAGGAATCCTATCGGCACCAAAAACCAATAAGACCACAAACATTATAAAACCTATCTCGGCCCCGCTAATAAATAAGAAAATAGTTTGAGAAATCATGATACAAAGATACTTATGCGCAGTGAATTTTTATGTATGAGTTAAAAATATTTAAGCAACTTTATCAAATAATGACCAAACTAAATTGAGTGAGGTCATTATTTGATAATAAAAAACTATCATCCTTTTACGTTCTCCTTGAATTTATTGAATTCTCCAAGTTTTTTGCGTTTAGGCCAACTGTTATTTGTAGTATCAATATCGGCTGTTTCTTCATCAGGATCTACAACAATTTTGACGATTTCTATTTCTGAAGTAATAACTTTTCCTACGAAAGCATCATTTTTTCTCCAAATTTCAGCAGGATAGGTCACTCTTTTAGTGGTTCCATCTGTATATGTATACTCTGCTATAATTGGCATAGGAATTCCTCCCGGTTTTTCAAATACAACTTCATAGAAAAATTTTGGATTTTTAAGCTGACTTCTTTGATCTTCCGGAACATTATTCATAATATATTCCTGCAAGGTGGCTACATCGGCAAGGGTTGAAGTTCGCATACTTTCTTCAAAATCTTCACTTTCTTCATTAATTAGATATACCAAAGGAGGTAAATCACTCTCCGTCATTCCTCGCTGCGCCATCATTTCACGTGTTTCTTTGTTCATTTTTGAAGAAACATAAAACTTTTTCACTTCTTTTATTCCGATATCGGTATAATCTGTAGTGTAAAACCAAGCTCTCCAAAACCAATCTAAATCAACAGCTGAAGCATCTTCCATGGTTCTGAAAAAATCTTCTGGTGTAGGATGTTTAAACATCCAGCGTTGCGCATAAGTTCTAAAAGAATAATCAAATAAATCACGCCCCATAATAGTTTCACGAAGAATATTTAAACCTGTTGCAGGTTTTGCATAAGCGTTTGAGCCAAAATTGTAAGTATTTAAACCCTTGGTCATAATTGGCGCTAAATGGTCCTGATCTCCAGACATATAGTCAATAATCTTATTAGCTGGTCCTCTTCTTGATGGATATTGTTTGTTTGGAGCAATAGCAGCTGGATTCAACTCACCAAAATCTTGCTCTGCCACATATTGCACAAATGTATTTAGGCCTTCGTCCATCCACGTCCACTGACGTTCATCACTATTTACAATCATTGGAAAATAGTTATGCCCTACTTCATGGATGATAACACTTATCATTCCATACTTCGTTCGATCACTATAAGTACCATCCTTTTCTGGACGTCCATAATTCCAGCAAATCATGGGGTATTCCATTCCCTGATTTTTCGCATGTACCGAAATTGCTTTATGATATGGATAATCAAAGGTCATTCTAGAATACGATTTTAACGTACTGGCGACTACCTTGGTAGAATATTCTTCCCACAGAGGATTTCCTTCCGGAGGATACAAAGAAACAGCCATTACATCTTTAGAGCCAATTTTAACCGCCATCATATCCCAAATATATCTTCTAGAAGTGGCAAAGGCAAAGTCACGCACAAAATCAGCTTTTAATCTCCAAGTTTTAGTTTCCGTGGAAAAACTTTTCGAAGCCAATTCAGCTTCAGCCTGAGTAACTATAATAACAGGTTTATCATAAGATTTCTTTGCAGCTTCATAACGATTCATCATTTCTTTACTAAACACCTCTTTTCTATTTTGCAGCACTCCTGTAGCATCCAAAATATGATCGGCAGGAACTGTAATATTCACTTCATAATTTCCAAAGGGTAAGGCAAACTCATCTCGACCCCAAAACTGACTATTTTGCCAACCCTCTACGTCACTATATACAGCCATTCGAGGAAAAAATTGTGCAATAATATATCCATTATTTCCATCCTCATATTTCTCATAACCGCTACGGGCGCGATCTATAACGTGATCATTAACATTATACCACCACTTAATCGAAAACACAAATTTTCCACCAGGCATTAAATTCCCTGGCATTTCGACACGCATCATCGTTTGATTAATGGTATACGGAAGATTAACTCCTTTCATATCCTTTACAACTTCAATATTGAATCCTCCATCATATGAATTTCCCATATGGGTTTTAACAAAATTACCAGCCATATCTGCCGGATTTGCATCGCTAGCTTCAATTAGATCTGTTTTTGAAGTCTTGGAACGCACATTTTGATCCAATTGTAACCAAAGATATTCTAAAGGATCTGGAGAGTTATTTGTATATGTAATCGTTTCATAACCAGATATTTTAGTTTGACGATCATCCAAAACAATATCCATGACATAATCTGCTTGTTGCTGGTAATACTGTGGCCCAGGTGCTCCACTTGCCGATCGATAAACATTAGGTGTAGAAAATTCATTATACATTTGCCTGAATTTATTCTGATTGACATGTCCTGGTTTACGTTCTGTAGGTTCTACATCCTGCGCAATAGTGAATCCCGATAAGAGAATCATTGCCATAAATGACAAATGCTTAAATAACTTCATAAGTAGTGATTGTTTTTAATGGCTAAAAATAGCTCTAATTAAGTAGGCAATAATTAATTAATCAAAATTTAACACTCCCTTAGGATTATCTTTGTCGAGTATAATGCTTCTTCTATTTTTTTCAGACTTAAAATGAACTATGTTTTGTTGTTCTGAAAATTGATCCATTAAAACTTTATTTTCAATTTCAAGAGATTTAATTTCACTCACATTGGTAACCTCTATATAAGATTTTACCATATCCGAATCGTACTCCATTCCTATATAATTCAGTAGAACTGGAGATCCATTTACCTCTATTGTTAGTTTATTTAAGATATATTTCTTTATTAGTTCTTTATCTTCTGGCCTCTCTTTGTCAGTTCCTAAAGAAATGTTTACATTATACTTTGAACTTAAGGCTAATTCTAAATCTTCAACAAAAACCTGAGATATAATTTGTAGTGACTTACTTTCACTTATATATTCGATTTTTGTAATTCCTACATAGTATTTATGAGAAATTGATCCAATAAGTATAGGAATGAGAATAAAAAAAACGATGATTTTTAATAACTTCATATACAATATAATTTAAAATACTTCAATTTATATTATTCTTTATTTGACAAAATTCATTTCTCCAATATACTTATTCGCTCGAGATACACTTGCCTTTTTGACCCAAAAACTTTCAGCACTTCAGCATATTTTTCATCCTTGAAATCTTGACGTAAGTTAGTAGTTTCAACACAATAAAGAACAAAATCATATACGCGATTTTCGGGTATTTGATAGGCATCTTTTAAAAATCTTGGTGAATAAATCATTAATACTTGAGCTACCGTCATGTTTTCTGCATCCCACTTTCTCTTCATTTTTAATTTAGCATAATACCCAGATATGTACTTGTAAATCGCCTCTATCTGTATATTCGTTGGAAAAAAAGCAGCTACAATAGGCACAATCTTTTCTTCACCTTTCCCCTTAAAGCCAGGTATACCCACATCATAGAAATTCAGAGTCTCTTCAGTTTCAATATTCTTTAAGTCGGTTGCAATATTTCCCGAGAGCCTAGGACCGAGTAGTACTTCGTCTAATTCATTTACGAGCACTTCAAGACCCATAATTAAAGTACCTGTTTTATAAATTTCATCTGTAATAACAACTTCTATAGGGGTATAATTAACCGACGAAAAAACCAAGGTATCTTGCCTGTTAACATTTATAAAAAAGTCACCATACTCATTCGTAATGGCATTATAACGAGAAGACGTATTTAAAATGTGAATTCCTTCCACCTCACTACCATTCGTGATTTTTCCATGAAGAACACGTTTTTGAGCCAATCCTAAAGTAGAAAAAAGTAAAGTGATTAGAAATAAAACTGAATTAATTTTCCTCACGTCGATTTTTGTAAGCATCACTCTTTTGATACATAAAATCTAGTAATAATATCTCATTTCTTGCGAGCAGATAATGTAATTGCATTCCGTTTTCTTCGGCAAAATAGATAAAATCATTAGCGTGCTCTTGTGGAATTCCAAAAATATCCTGAATGTAACTATTGCTAAAGCGTTGACGTAAGCTTTTGGAAACAAGGTCCCTTTCAACCTTAATTTCTTTATTAGTCATATGCTTTTTCTTGGAACTAAATATTAAATTAGCTATACTCCCAGCGAGACCTATAAGATCTCCTCCATATTGCTCTTGTCCATTATGAAATGCCTCTTCGGCCTTATTTCCTTTAACAGAAGTATATTTATCGGAAGTAAATTCATATCCAAACTCAAGTGATTCATAGGACAAATTCCATTTAGGTACAACATTGGCGGTTTTGATTCGACCGACATCGGCAATAACGTTGCCTAATAAATCATAAGGTCTAACAATTACTTCTTGTAATTGATTCACGACTGGATTAAGGTAAATACCCATTTTTTGAACTTCTACAACTCCTCTATCGACAATTACAGTAAATGTTGAAAATTGTAAAGCAGTAATAGAAAGGCGATCATTCTCGGTTACATCAATTTCGAAAGTACCGTCCGCAAGTGTTATAGTTCCTTTTTGTGATGAAACATTATAAATTGTTACTCCTTCAACATCTTCTCCAATAGGAGCTGTTACTTTACCGGCAATACTTACACGGTCAATTTCTTGTGAAAACAAACAAAATGGCAAAGTAAAATAAAAAATAAAGAGTATTTTTTTAAACATATACTAAAATTACGAATTGTTTTCTTACCAAAATCTTAAAGTAATCAATGAGGATTGTTAAATTTACAAACTAATAAAGAATTAATGAAAAATCTTATTGTTGCCAGTACATCAACTGTTTTTGGGGGTACTTATCTTGATTATTTACTGGATACTCTTATGAATTTTTATGCACAAACTGATGAAATTCTATTCATTCCATACGCAAGGCCAGGAGGATTATCACATGATGCGTATACTTCAAAAGCGTCTGAAGTTTTCAAAAAAATAAATAAAAAATTGGTTGGTATCCATACTTTTGAAAATCCAACTATTGCTTTAGAAAATGCGAAAGGAGTTTTTACTGGGGGTGGAAACACTTTTTTATTAGTATCACAACTGTATCAGAACAAGCTAATGAGACCTTTGCGTGATTGTATTTTTTATGGATTACCCTATCTAGGTACAAGTGCCGGCAGCAATATTTGTGGAGTGACTATGCAAAATACAAACGACATGCCCATAGTCTATCCACCATCTTTTAAAACTTTGGGTGTACTTCCATTTAACATAAATCCTCATTACATAGACCCATATACAGATAGTACACATATGGGTGAAACACGTGAAACTCGAATTCAGGAGTATCACACTCAAAATACAGTTCCGGTAATTGGTTTACGGGAGGGAAGTTGGTTAGAAGTAAAAGGAGATTCTATTCTTTTGAAAGGTAAGTTTTCGGCTCGAATATTTGAACAAAATAAACCGCCCTATGAAATAAATTCGGACTCTCAGTTGGGACAACTTTTCAATTAAAATTCTTTAACAAAATGATAGCCTTTAGCGACAAAACCCTGATTATAATAAAATTTATGTGATTGAAAATTGTGTACATACGTATTTAATTCTACCCATTTGCAAGATCTTTTTTTAGCATAATCGTACACAAATTCCATCAAAAGATTCCCGATTCCCTGATTCCGATATGATTCATCGATTATTACATGGTCGACTTCAAGGCTTTTTCCCGCATAATGTCTTGTTTGAAACCACATGCCACAAGTTCCTATTAATACGCTGCTATCATAAATACCAAGGCATTTATAATTTTGTTGTGCCATTTCCAATAATCGCTCTTCCAATAATGCTTCAGAAATAGCTTTATTTCCAAGTTTTTGTAACAATGGAACAACAATTAAGATATCCTCTGGGGGTATAAAGTGAAATGTAGTAGACATATAATAAACGTTGACCCTTCTACAAAGTGTTATTCATTAATTACAATCATTGTCAACGTTTCTATTTTTTCGTCTATCGATAGTTTGCAATAATAAGATCCATTTCCTAAACCAAGTTCGCTTACTTTTATTGGAATAATGTATTTCCCATAACCCCATTTCTCATTCTCTAAAATAGTATAAACACTGCGCCCTTGCTGATCAAATAAATTTAAATTCACATTCGAATCTTTATGTAATTTAAAAGAAACATAGGTGACATCTGATGCCGGATTAGGATATTGTATGGCTTCAGTATTATTAGCAACTTCAAAATCACTTGAGCTTAATATTGTAAATGGAGTAACATCTGTCCATAGACTTAATTGCCCGCCATCAAGCCTAGTCCAAATAGGTCTTATTACATTGTCATGAACCGTAATATTAGTATAATCTCCAAAGAAAACTCCTTGATTAGGTATAAAAGGAGATTCACTGATTTTCCTATTTGTAAATGTAGCACCTCCATCTATCGAAAACGCTAAGTAGACATCAGTACTTGTATTAGATGAATTTCTTCGATCATAAAAAGTAAAAAATAAATTTCCGTTCGTTTGGTCTATATCCATCCAGGTGAAGAATTGATGTTTCCCTGCTGCATCATCATTAACCCTCATTGGGCTCGACCAAGTATCACCTCCATCAATGGATTTTGCCATCCAAATATCTGTATCATTTATACCATTTCTTTGATCAGACCAATTAACATAGATAGTACCGTGATTTACACCACCACTTAAATCGCATTTTGTTATTGGAAGCCCATTTCCACGATATATTCCAGGTATACCATAATCCCATCCAGTTGGCATTGGATCTATAGCAATTTCGTTGCTTAACCAAGTATCTCCTTGATCTAATGATTTATTAAAAACCAGTCCATTGGGACCAGCCCAGGCAACATAGATTTCTCCATTAGGTCCAACAGCAGGCACCGCTCCTTCAACGGTATCATCTCCGTCAAGACAGTTCCCGTCAAATTCATTGATTTTAATTGGAGTCGACCAAGTATCACCAGCATCAGTAGATTTTGAGAAAAGAATAATAGATTTATCATTTGGATTTGAACTTCCATAAACATCAAACTGAGTCCAAGTAATAAAAATATTACCGTTAGTTCTATCAACAATACTCCAATGTTTATCTTGAGCCTTTGTCCCATTCAATCCTGTATAAGAGCCATCATTCCAGCTAATACCATTATCGGTGGATTTTTGACAAACAATTCTATCTATCCAGTTTCCACTTACCGGATTTGAAAGATGGAAAAAATAAAAATTTCCATCTACATCTACATCAATTACTGGGTCCCCCCACACACCATAAGAGGAACTCAAAATATTATTAGTCCAAGTTAATCCACTATCAGAACTTGAGTAATAATTATTCAAGTTTGCTCCTGCCACTAAAATATCTGTATTAGATGGGTTTATTTTTATAGATGGCTCATTTGGAGAATTTTGATTACTAATCATCACGTTTTGAGACGCTACTTGTCTGGCAACTAATGCAAAAAATAGAAATACAACTAAACTATTTAACGTTTTCATTACACACAATTTTATTTATTCTTGGTTCATCAAAATTAGAATAAAAACTCATCTTAAACTAATAGAATTAAATACATTAAATTGTGGTATCTTAAATTTAAAATCTAGTGTTTCCATATACATTTTTTGAACAAAATGAAACGAAATAAATTCATCAAAACGGCATGCCTGGCTTCTTTAGGAATTAGTATTATTCCGCAATTAACTTTTGCTCAAGAACAAAAAGGTTTTACGCGAGATCAACTAATTGGGAAAGGAAATCCCGATATCGTGGGAAATTCATACACTTCCACAATGCACAAAGATGCCAAAATAGCCTTTCAGAAAATGAAGGCCGATGCCGCAAGCGAAAATTTTGACATTAAAATCGTTTCAGCTTACCGAAGTTTTCAGAGACAAAAAGAAATTTTTGAAGAAAAATACCAAACCTATACTGCTGAAGGATTACTGCCAGTTGAAGCCATTCAAAAAATCATTGAATATTCAACGATACCAGGTACTTCAAGACACCATTGGGGTACAGATATAGATATTATAGATGGAAATGCGCTTCAACCCAAAAGTGTTTTGCAACCTGAGCATTTTCATGGAGAAGGTCCTTTTTGTAAGTTAAAGGAATGGCTTAATGAACATTCAGAATCTTTTGGATTTTATGAAGTATATACTGATGACCCAAACCGAAAAGGATTCAAATATGAACCATGGCATTTTAGTTTTGCTGCCGTTTCAAAACCTATGCTTTCAGATTATAGAAAATTGGATTTGAAAAAAATTCTTGAAGAGGAGAAAATAATGGGGAATGAGAATTTTTCAGATAGTTTTATTTCAAACTATAGAAATGAGAATATTTTAGATATAAATCCTAAATTACTTTAAACTAAATAATTTAAAATAGGTGAGACCATTCCATACTACCCAAACAATGAAAGATTTTGTTTTTATATTTGCTGAATGAAAAAGAAAGTCCTTTTATTAATTTTAGATGGTTGGGGAGTTACCCAAGACGCTTCAGTCTCTGCAATTGCACAAGCCAATACTCCTTTTATTGACTCTTTATATTTGAAATATCCTAATTCGCAGTTACTTACGCATGGCATGAATGTCGGCTTACCTGAAGGCCAAATGGGAAATAGTGAAGTTGGCCACATGAATTTAGGAGCTGGTCGCATTATATATCAAGATTTGGCAAAAATAAATCTAGCGGTTCAGAACAACACTTTGAACAAAGAACCTGTTTTACAAGAGGCATTTTTTTATGCAAGAAAGAATAATAAAAATATTCATTTTCTCGGATTGGTATCTAATGGTGGGGTTCATTCTCATATAGATCATTTAAAAGGGTTACTTTCTGCTGCCCACAAGGAAGGTTTAAAAAATGTGTTTGTTCATGCCTTTACCGACGGGCGAGATGTAGATCCTAAATCTGGTGCCAGCCATATCGAATCATTATTAAATCATATGTCGTTAACTACTGGAAAATTAGCTACTGTAATAGGCAGGTATTACGCTATGGATCGAGATAAACGATGGGAGCGAGTTAAAAAAGCGTATGATTTGTTAGTCTTCGGAAAAGGAATTGCTTCAGCCGATGCTGTAAAAACTATTAAGACTAGCTATGCGGAAGGTATTACTGATGAGTTTATTGAACCAATAGTTATGGTTGAAAACAACCTACCTGTCGCAACAATTTCCGAAGATGATGTTGTAATCTTCTTTAACTTCAGAACAGATAGAGGAAGACAACTTACTGAAGTATTAACTCAAAAAGAAAACATTGAATTTGGGATGAAACCAATTCCGTTGTATTATGTAACACTAACAAATTATGCCGATTCCTATAAAGGTATTCGCGTTGTCTATACCAAGGAAAACATAAAAGAAACTTTAGGTGAAGTCCTCGAGAAAAACAATAAGACACAAATTCGAATTGCGGAAACCGAAAAATACCCTCATGTAACATTCTTTTTTAATGGAGGACGAGAATTGCCTTTCAATGGTGAAAAACGATTGCTCTGTCCGTCTCCCAAGGTGGCCACTTACGATCTTCAACCAGAGATGAGTGCGTTTGAAATTAGAGATAGAATTATCCCGGAGATCAATTCTCAATCGGCTGACTTCATTTGCTTAAATTTTGCCAATCCAGATATGGTTGGACATACAGGAGTTATTGAAGCCGCCATAAAAGCTTGTGAAGCCGTTGATAGCTGTGTAAAGAGCATCGTTGAAGCCGCATTGCAAAATGACTATGCCACCATAATAATTGCAGACCACGGAAATAGTGAGACCATGAAAAATCCTGATGGTTCACCTAACACCTCTCATACAACGAATCCTGTACCTATTATTATAGTGGATCCTGATATTAAATCGGTTGCTTCAGGAATTTTGGGAGATATTGCTCCTACCATCTTAGCTCTAATGGGAATTGAAAAACCTTTGGTGATGAATCGGGTTTCTTTGGTAGAAGTTAAATAAACTATCAAAAATAAGGTTGTAGACATACAGATTGCCATAGAGTTAAAAAGATAATACCTTTAGTAAAAATATAATTCTTTGTAATTTTAAATTTTATTTTTTGAATGATTGCTCAAGCATTAACAATCGCTGTAGATTTCGACGGTACCATTGTGGAGGATGATTATCCTAAAATTGGGAAACCCGTAATTTTTGCTTTTGATACTCTCAAAGCACTTCAGGCTAATGGTCATAGAATAATCTTGTGGACGTATCGAAGAGGAGAGGCCTTGGATTCAGCCATTCAATTTTGCAAGAACAACGGTATTACATTCTATGCTGTTAATAAAAGTTTCCCCGAAGAGGATTTTGACCCAGAGTCCAGTCGGAAAATATATGCCGATTTGTTTATTGATGATAGAAATATTGGTGGATTAATGAGTTGGGGAGAAATTTATAAACTCCTCATTGGAGAAAAACGGACAGAACTTTCAAGTAGTAAAAATCAAAAAAAGAAATGGTTTTCTTTTTTAAAGTAAACTTATGATTATACCCAAAACCAAGGAAGAAATTGAATTGATGCGTGAAAGTGCTTTGATCGTTTCCAAAACACTTGGCATTTTAGCGAAAGAAGTGAAACCTGGTGTCACAACTTTGTATCTTGACAAATTAGCGGAAGAATTTATTCGAGATCTTGGGGCGGTTCCCGGCTTTTTAGGATTATATGGTTTTCCCAACACTCTCTGTATGAGTCCAAATGCACAAGTAGTGCATGGAATTCCAAACAATACACCATTAAAAGAAGGTGACATCATATCAATTGATTGTGGTGCAGTTAAAAATGGTTTCTATGGAGATCACGCTTATACATTTGCGGTCGGAGAAATAGATGCAGAGATTGAAAAGTTACTTACTATTACCAAGAAATCATTGTACGAAGGTATCAAAGAGTTTAAAGTTGGGAAACGAGTTGGAGATGTTGGTTTTGCGATTCAGCAATATTGTGAAGCTCAAGGCTATGGAATTGTCAGAGAATTAGTAGGTCACGGTTTGGGAAGAACCATGCACGAAGATCCAGAAATGCCAAACTATGGAAAGCGAGGAAGAGGCAAAAAGTTTATTGAAGGAATGACCGTCGCCATTGAACCAATGATAAACTTAGGAACACAGCGCATTGAGCAACTTAAAGATGGTTGGACTATTCTTACGGCCGATCGAAAGGCCAGTGCGCATTTTGAACATAATGTTGCGATTGTGAATGGTAAACCTGAGCTACTTTCCACTTTTGGGTATATCTATGAATCCCTCGGGATTAAAAGTAATGAAGAAGATGAGTTTAGAGAGAAAAAGCTTGTTTTATAATAAAATGTAATGCAAAAAGTCTTTAAATTTTTTCTGAATTTAATTCCTCGAACCCTCTTAATTCGATTAAGTTATTTAGTCCGTCCTTTCGTTGCCTTATTTTTAAAGGGAAATACTCATACAGATCCAATAGATGGGAAATCTTTTCGAAAATTTTTACCTTACGGTTATGAAAATGTGAGGAAGAATGTCCTATCTCCAAGCACCCTATCTTTAGAGCGGCACCGTCTATTTTGGTTATACCTGACCAAAGAGACGGAATTCTTTTCAAAAAAGTTAAGAGTGCTCCATTTTGCTCCTGAACAAGCATTTCACAAGCGTTTCAGAAAAATGAAGAATCTTTCTTATACTACCACCGATCTTAACTCTCCCATTGCAGATGTAAAAGCAGATATTTGTAATCTTCCTTTTCCAGATAACAATTTCGATTTTATTATTTGTAATCACGTATTAGAACATATACCAGATGACACAAAAGCAATGCAAGAATTATTTCGTGTTTTAGCCCCTGATGGAACCGCGATTCTTCAGGTGCCCTACGAAGCGGCAAGAAAAACAACTTTTGAAGATAACACTATTATCGATCCAAAAGAACGTGCCAAAATTTTTGGTCAGTATGATCACGTTCGTATTTACGGAATGGACTATTTTGAAAAACTTAGAGCAATTGGTTTTAAAGTAGAGCCGGTTGATTATACACTAAAACTTTCCGAAGAAGTTATCAATAAATTCTGTCTTTCAAAGGGTGAATTACTGCCAGTATGCAAAAAATTAGTCAACTAGTAATTTTTTAAACCCCTCGGTAAGATAAATCTGTTCAATGTTAATTGAATCATTATAGGTAATATAGGCCTCAATTCCATTTGTCACTTTCAATAATTCTTTAGATTTTTCTAGTCCAAGAGCCATTAATGCCGTTGCATATGCATCTGCTAACCCACAAGTAGCAGCCACAACGGTTGCACTCGTAATATCACTTTGTTCTGCCGATCCTGTCAACGGATTTATGGTATGCACATATTTTTTTCCTGAGACAGAATCTATTCTAAACTTACGATAGTTGCCAGAAGAAGCCATTCCAGCATTATTTAACTTAATTGTACTTTTATATTCTCGATCCTCTAATTTAGAATCTACACTTTCAATTCCTACAAGCCAAGGTTTATCCTTAGCACGGTTATTACCTTTTGCTACAAGCTCACCTCCTAATTCGATGAGATAGTTCTCAACACCTTGAGATTCGAGATAACGTCCAAGGCAATCAATTCCATAGCCCTTAGCAACCGCATTAAAATCCAAATAGATTTCAGCATGCTCTTTTATAATAGTTTTTTTTTCCGAAATAGAAACTTTTTTAAAACCTACATACTCCATTAAGGAATCAATAACCTTGCTATCAATAGTTTTAATTCCTTGAACATCACCAAATCCATAAGCATTCCGAAGTACTCCAATTGTAGGATCGAAATAACCGTGAGAGTTCGTNTATACAATTTCAGAAATACTAAATACCGCCTTAAAAATAGCATCAACTACAACTGTTTGGTCCCCTGCATTTATTCTAGAAATGTCACTATTCGGCATATAAGTACTTACCGATTTATTCACAGCATGAATGACAGAATCCAGTCCCTTTTCAGCGTTAAAATAATCATCAGAAAAATATTGAATTCCATAAGTAGTTCCAAAAGCATTTCCTTGAAGCACAATAACTTCGGGTGTTTTTTCCTCACATGAGCTAAAAATTGTCAGTATTAAAAAAATGCCAATTAACTTCATAGAACCTCTTGTAAACCGTTATAAGCCAGTGTATAATCTTCATTTTTAACAACTGGCTTAGCATAATCACTTCCATGTCCTAAACCAACTCCCGCATAATATGTTCTTGCTTCAAATTTTTTAGCCTGTTCTTTTATCGTTTGCATAAAGACTGGATCGTAAACATTGGCATCTTTTGGATATCGTATGGCTCGTACAACCACAAAATGCAGCTCCTTATTCTTAAGTACGACGAATTGCGGGTCTTTCTTCAGCTTAGAATTCACCCCCATAAATTCGAATCCATTTACCTCAAGATCCTTACCCACTATGTTCATGGCTAAATTATGAAGTTCTTGTTCAGTGAGAGTTTCTTTCATATTAGCCACAAAGATACATGAGTGAAAATAATATAAAGAAATGATTCACAAAAAAATGCCACTTATTAAATTCTATGTGGCATTTTTATATGATTTATCTGATTGCAGATCGCGCCTGATTTACTCCTTCAAAATACGCTTTGTTATTGTTCCATTCTCTGTGGTTATTTCTACAAAATAAAGAGCCGTTTCCAAATTGGTCAAATCTATTTGATAATAGCAGTGATTTCTGAAATCACTTACAAAAAAACCTGTTTCAAATTAGTTGAAACAGGTTTAAAAGTATAATCCTTAAAGGCTTTTTACCCCCCAAAATCGTCGAAGCGAATATTCTCATCCGGGATCCCAAAATCTTCACCCATCTTTTGAACCGCTTGATTCATTAAAGGAGGGCCACAGAAATAAAGTTCAATATCTTCTGGAGATTCATGCAAATTTAAATAGTTATCAATAACCACTTGATGTATAAAACCGACAAAACCATCCCCTTCACTATTTATATCCTTTTTAACTTTCCAATTATCTTCTGGGGCAGGCTCTGATAAAGCTAAGTAAAACTTGAAATTAGGAAAGTCTTTTTCTAATTGCTGAAAATGATCCAAATAGAATAACTCTCTTTTTGAACGCCCACCATACCAATAAGTAACTGTACGCCCAGTCTTTAGAGTTCTAAACAAATGATATAAATGTGAACGCATAGGTGCCATTCCAGCTCCCCCTCCAACATATAACATTTCAGATTCTGTTGGATTTATAAAGAATTCACCATATGGTCCTGAAATAACAACTTTATCACCTTTTTTCTGATTAAAAATATAAGAAGATGCAATACCGGGATTAACATTCATCCAACCATTTTTAGCGCGATCCCAAGGTGGCGTAGCAATACGCACGTTTAGCATAATTTCTCGTCCTTCCGCTGGATAAGAAGCCATAGAATAAGCGCGCTCAACCGTTTCAGTATTCTTCATTACCAGAGGCCAAAGATTGAATTTATCCCATTCTGCTTTAAACTTGTCTGGAGTTTCGTGTTCTTCTGGATGGGCAGTAATATCCATGTCCTCAAATTTGATTTCACATGGAGGAATCTCTATTTGAATGTATCCTCCTGCCTTGTAACCCATATCCTCTGGAATCTCCACAACAAACTCTTTAATAAAGGAAGCCACATTGTAATTACGAACTACAGTAGCATCCCATTTTTTTATACCAAAGACTTCTTCTGGAATATGAATATTCATATCCTGTTTTACTTTTACCTGACAAGCTAATCGGGCTCCTTCCTTTAATTCCTTTCTACTGAAATGTGGTGTCTCTGTAGGCAGTGCTTCTCCACCACCAGACAAAACGTGGCACTCACATTGAATACAGGTTCCCCCACCTCCACAAGCAGAAGGAAGAAATATTTTTTCGGCGCCCAATGTTGAGAGTAAAGAACCTCCAGATGCAACTTCTATCACTTTCTCACCATTAATCTTAATTTTTACTGGTCCTGAAGGGGATAATTTTTGTTTTGTATAAAGTAATAACGCTACCAAAAGTAAAGTCAATACCAAAAAGGCAACAACCGTTACTATGACAACTCCTAGAGTACTTACTGCTAAAAACATATTATTGTTGTGTTATTTCTGAAACTTCAGCTGCTTCAATCAGAGCCGTTTCTTTTTTAATTTCTTTATCTTCCGAAGTATTTTCAACTTGAGCAGCTTTTATTTCTGAAGCAGCTTCTTTTTCATCTCCACCGGTTAACATCCCACCAAAACTCATAAACCCAATTGCCATTAACCCTGTAATAATGAAAGTAATTCCCAAGCCTCGAAGTGGCGGTGGAATATTACTATATCTCATCTTTTCACGAATAGCCGCTATCGCTAAAATTGCTAAAAACCAACCAATTCCAGAACTAATTCCATAATTTAGAGCTAATCCTAAAGTTGCAATATCACGGGATTGCATAAATAGTGATCCTCCTAAAATGGCACAGTTTACTGCAATTAAAGGAAGAAAAATCCCAAGTGAATTATATAATGACGGTGAAAACTTCTCCACTATAATTTCTACCAATTGTACCATGGTGGCAATAGTGGCAATAAATAAAATAAAAGACAAAAAGCTAAGATCGTACTCTGCATATTCTGGTCCTAACCAAACTAATGCTCCCTCTCTCAATATATATTGATCCAGCAACCAATTCATAGGAACCGTAACGGCTAATACAAAAATTACAGCCGCTCCTAAACCAACTGCCGTACTTACTTTTTTAGAAACAGCAAGGTATGAGCACATACCTAGGAAGGTGGCGAATACCATGTTATCTATAAAAATTGATTTAAAAAATAATTCTACGTGCTCTAACATATAGTGTGTGTTTTATAGAATTGTTTATTGTTCTTCTATTAATGCTTTGTTTCTAGATCGCTGAACCCAAATAATTAGTCCAACTATAATAAGTGCCATAGGGGATAATAACATAAATCCATTATTTTCATATCCGATAGCATACAATCCGGTTTTGGCGATAGAATCTCCTAATACTTTAAAACCTAATAAAGTCCCTGACCCTAATAGTTCTCTGAAAAATCCTACTATAATAAGTATTAAACCATATCCAGCAGCATTACCGATACCATCTAGAAAAGAACGCCATGGTCCATTCCCTAAAGCAAAAGCTTCGAATCGCCCCATGATGATACAATTGGTAATAATTAAACCAATAAACACTGAAAGTTCCTTGCTCAGTTCGTAGGCATATGCTTTCAAAATTTGATCAACAATTATTACAAGGGCTGCCACAACGATAAGTTGAACGATAATTCTAATTTTTGAAGGAATAATATTTCGCAGCAAGGATATGGCAACATTTCCTACAGCCAATACAGCCATCACTGAAATCGCCATTACAATTGCAGCCTTCAATTGAGCAGTAATTGCTAGGGCCGAACAAATTCCCAACACCTGAATAGTAATAGGATTACTATCTGCCAACGGGTCTAAAATTAACCTACTGTCTTTTTTTGATAAAAGTCCCATAGTCTATTTATTTAATGATTCTAGGTACGGTATGTACATTTTAATATCTTTCTTTATCATAGCCGTTACACCATTTCCTGTAATTGTCGCACCTGCTAACGCGTCAACAGCGTTGTCGTCTTTTCTTTTATTTAAAGGGTCATTATTCCCTTTTGCTATTTTAATACCCATATAAGAACTTCCCTTCATTATGTTTTCTCCTTGAAAGTCATCCATAAAATACCGTTGTTTAATTTCGGCTCCAAGACCTGGCGTTTCACCCTTGTGGTCAAAAAAGACACCTTTTACACTAAAATCTTCACCGATGGCTACAAAACCCCAGATAGCATCCCACAATCCTTTACCTCTCATTGGAACAACATAAAGTGTTTCTCCATCCTTTTCTCCAATAAACAAGGGCAATCTTCGCTGATAGCTTGGATCTTTTGCCATTGTTTCTTCCTTCTTCAAATCAATTAAATAGGCATCTTGATCTTCTGTCACATTATCACCTTGAATAACCAATTGCTTTTTAATGTATTTAGAGAATTCTGCCTCAACCCTATCTGTTGGAATAAATGTCACATCGCCGTCACCCTCATTATCATTTACACCCATGGCGTATAAGATATTCTGTTGCTTCTCGAAGCGTTCATTCAATTTTATGGTACTTCTCAATCCTTGTGCAACACCAGCGAGTAGCGAACCTACAACCAAAACCATAACGATTGCAAAGATGATAGTGTAACTATTTTTATCGGTATACTTTGACATGACTATGCTGTTTTAACTTTTAACCGTTTCATCCTTCTCTTTATATTACCTTGAATCACATAGTGATCTATAGTAGGTGCAAATACATTCATCAATAAAATAGCGAGCATTACTCCCTCAGGATATGCCGGATTAAATACTCTAATAAGAATCGATATAAATCCAACAAAAAATCCATAAATCCATTTGCCTTTATTGGTTTGTGATGCTGTAACTGGATCGGTAGCCATATAGACTATACCAAATGCCAGTCCGCCCATTAAAAGATGCTGCCAAAACTCAGTGTTCATCAATCCATAAAATTTACTTGTTTCGGTAATCCAACCCGCGTCTACAACGGAATTAAAAATATAACCCATAACTAAGGCTCCCACTACCGAGGAAAGCATAATGCGCCAACTTCCAATCTTTGTAAAAATGAGAAACAACCCCCCCAATATAATTAAGAGTGTGGATGTTTCACCAACCGATCCTGGTATAAAACCATAGAACATATCTAACCAATCGTGACCCATTGGAGTCCCTTGTGCTAAACTTCCTAAAATAGTTTCTCCTGAGATAGCATCTGCCCTACCGGCTCTTTCAACGGCTCCATGCACCCAAACTTTATCACCACTCATCCAAGTTGGATAAGCGAAAAATAAGAAAGCTCTAATGGTTAAAGCTGGATTTAAGATATTCATCCCCGTTCCTCCAAATACTTCTTTTCCAATCACTACTCCGAATATCACCGCAATGGTTAACATCCATAACGGGATATCGATTGGAACAATTAATGGTACTAACATCCCTGTCACCAAATATCCTTCTTCAACTTCATGCTGTTTTATTGTAGCAAAAATAAACTCGACTCCAAGACCAACACCATATGAAATAGCAACTAAAGGAAGTACTTTCCATAAGCCAACAACGAGGTTGTCCCAATTCCAAAAATTAGTACTAAAAAACCCATTAGCGGCTTCAGAAATTTCACCTAATGCCAAATGATGTTGATATCCAGCGTTAAACATTCCGAAGATTAAACAAGGTAATAGTGCTAAAATCACCGTATTCATAGTACGCTTTAAATCGTCTGCCGCTCTTACATGACCCCCTGAATGTGTAGTTTCATTAGGCATATATAAAAAAGTATGAATAGCACCAAATGACGGAGCCATCTTTGTACCCTTATATTTTTCCTTAAGCGTATGTAATTTTTGTTTCAATCCCATAGCGTTATCCTATTTCTTTATACATTAAATCAAGACCTTTTCTTATAATTTCCTGATGTGGTTGTTTGGATACACACACGAATTCTGTCAATGAAAAATCTTCGGGTGCAACTTCGTACATTCCTAATGCTTCCATTGAATCTAAGTCTTCAACCATACATGCTTTCAATATTTGCATTGGGTAAATATCTAACGGAAATACTTCTTCATAGTTCCCTGTTACCACAAAGGCTCTATGTTCTCCATTTGTATTAGTGTTAAGGTCAAACTTTTTCTTTGGAAATAACCACGAAAAAGTCAAGGCTCTTGATGTAGATATTTTATTAAATACCGGTTTGGTCCAGCCAAAGAATTCATAATCATTTCCTTCTGGAATAACAGTAACAGCATTGTTGAAGTATCCTAAATGACCTTTAGGTGAAATTCTTTTCCCTGTTAGGACATTCCCATTAATCACGCGAACATTCTCATTATTCAAACCAGCATCATAGACAAAAGTAGAAACTTCCGCTCCTATTTTAGTTATATAATATTTTGGAGATTTAACCGAAGATCCAGCAAGTGCTATAATACGTTCAGCATTGAATTTTCCCGTAACCAATAACTCTCCAATAATCACTAAATCCTGGGGCGTCACTGTCCAAACAATTTCTCCCTTATTTATAGGATCAATTGCGGCAATTTGAGTACTCACATTTCCAATAGGATGAGGCCCAGATAATGTATGTAAGCTAATATCCTTAAGATTTCTAAAAGCAGATGATCCATTTTCATCGATAGAAACATGAACCAAACCGTCTGTTAATTTACTTAGAGCAGTAACAGCAGCTTGTAAATATTTTTCTTTGCCACTTAAAATGAAATCGTAGTCTGCCGCTAAAGGACCACTTGCGTATGCAGAAACAAAAATTGCTTTAGGAGTCACCGCAGGATTTGCAATCACGTCATATGGGCGCTGTGATATAAATGGCCAACAGCCAGAAGCAAGCAAATGCTTTTTTATTGTATTTGTATCTTTCGAATTTGGATTGACAATTTCAAAATTCTTATAGGTATCTTGAGTATCACCTTCGATAACAATTTCAGTTATGACTCGTTTGGGACCTCTATCTATTTTTATAAGCGTCCCACTTACTGGAGAAACAATCTTTATTTCTTCATGATCTTTAGAATAGAAGATAACATCTCCTGCTTGCAGTTTCGCTCCTTCTTTAACCGCCATTTTGGGCGTAATTAAATGAAAGTTGGAAGGTCTAATAGCAAATGTTCTTGATCTTGGTGAGTTGGAAAGAGTTTTATTGGCTTCGCCTGTTAATCTAATAGTAAGACCTTTTTTAATCTTAATGTCTTTAGACATAAAATACTTGTGTTAAGTTCTCTTTTATATCCCGAAGGGATTTCGAAGGTGCAAATTTATAAATTTAAAGTAGCTTCACATAATAAATAATTATAATTTTTATTGATTTTTTTTCGTCAATTCGAGCAACTTAGTTAAGGTATAAATTTTGTTTATCTTTAACCTATAAAAACGAATCTTATGTTTGCAAAGTTTATTTGTACAATCTGCTTTTCTTTTCTCATAAATGTGGTAAATGCACAGATTACAGAAATGACCGAACCCCAAAATATCAAGACAATTCAATTTAGAGGAAATTCGGCCCAAAGCCAATTACCTATTGTCCAATTTGGAGATAGAATAGATCTTTCTTTTGATGATATAAACGGAAATGAAGAAGATTATTATTATAGAATTACACATCATAATTTTGACTGGACCTTAAGCGATCTTTCTAAAGGAGAATATCTTGATGGCTTTGATGACGTTCGAATTGTCAACTACCGAAATTCTTTTAACACTTTACAGATATACTCAAACTATCATCTTGAAATCCCAAATCAAGATACACGTCGTTTATTAAAAACTGGGAATTATCTAATAAGTATTTATAACGATAATGAAGAACTTGTGTTTTCAAGAAAATTTATGGTTGTTGAAAATGTTGCAAGAGTCAATGTTGAAATTAAACGATCCCGAGATCTTTCTAAAATTCTAGAAAAACAGGTAGTTCAATTTACCGTTGATTCACCAGATTTATTACTCATTAATCCTAAGGAGAATGTAAAAACAGTAGTACTAAAAAATAGTAACTTAAAAACAGCGATCACAAATTTAGTTCCTTTGTATACCATTGGAAACAAGCTCATTTACAATTATGATCAAGAATCGTCTTTTTGGGGTGGAAATGAATACCTAGCGTTTGACAATAAAGATGAACGCTCAGCAGTATATGGAGTAAGGTACGTTACTTCAACCGATCTTTATGAGAATTATTTATATTCAAATATGGCGAGAAAAGGTCGACCTTATACTTATAATCCTGATATCAATGGTAATTTCGAGGTAAGAAAGCTGGCATCACAGGTCAATTCTATTAATCAAGATATTGAAGCAGATTATGTTCGTCTGCATTTTAATCTAATGTATTATGAAGATATTGGAGATAAAGAGTTACACATCTATGGGAATTTCAACAATTATACTATTGACGAAACTACTTATATGACTTACGACGAAAATACCGATAGTTATAAGAATACTCGCCTTTTCAAACAAGGTTTCTATAATTATGATTATGTATTGGTTAACCGCGACGGATCCATAGATGAAGGTGCAATTAGTGGAAATTATTGGCAAACTGAAAATGATTATACCGTAATCGTTTATTATCGGGATTTAGGTGCTCGTTATGATCGAATCATTGGTATGGGAGTGGCAAACTCAACCGTAATTACGAATAATTAATAATTTTAGCTAAAGGTTATATTTTAGCAAACAGAACTTCCCCAGCTGCGGTTGAAGAGCAATAGGATGTTGCATGAAAAAGTTAATTACTTTTAACGGGAATGGATTAAAACACATTTATATTAGATAGTGAGCTCAGATAAACTTGTAAAAGACACGGGCCGAAAGGCGGTTAGGTATCGAGGTGCAGAATGCCTTAATTGTGGACATCCTTTAGATTTGAGCGATGTTTATTGTTCTTATTGTGGTCAACTAAACACCACTAAAAAATTAGCTATTAAAGATTTTTTTAAAGAATTTATAGGGAGTGTTCTCACTTATGACTCTCGCTTACGATATACTATTAAAGACTTACTTTTTAAACCCGGAACGATTAGTAAAAATTACGCCAAAGGGCAACGCTTTAAATATGCCAATCCTTTCCGTTTTTTTCTTAGTGTGTCTATAATGTATTTTATAGTTCAGGGGGTTATATCCTTTTTTTCAGGAGGTAAGAATTCAATGATTAGTTTTGATAATAGTCCAGATCTTTTAGTGATAGATTCTGTTTCTAAAGCTAATAATAATTTTGTTGGGTTTACTAAGAATGAAATAGGAAATGACTTAGTTTTTAATGATAAAGAATTCGTGATAGACAGAGATACTATTTCTTTTAATATTGATAAAAAAACAGCTTCTGACATTGAATATATTTCCGAAAAAGATCTGGACACACTTCAATGGGTGCAATCGGCCTTCAAAAGAGCAGTTCTATATCGTGACTTTTACACTGTTCATAAGATAAAGAATTCGACTATAGCATTAGATAGTTTGAAACACAATAACACCAAACTTAATAGGTGGATTTACGAAAAAAATGATGCCATAGATCGAATAATAAACGACAAATATGGTTTTCTTAATTATTTACTTGGCAAGGTGCCATTTTTCTTGTTTTTCTTTGCGCCCTTTTTCGCGTTCTTCTTCTGGCTAATTTATTCAAAGAAAAAATACACCTATATGGAACATATGGTGTTCATTTTTCACATTTTTAGCTTCTTATTTTTAGCGCTTCTCATTTGTACTATCCCCGATACTTTGTTAGACGGACCTGTTTTTTCTGGAATTATCTTTGGAATAATTGGGCCATTTTATTTTTATAAAGCGCTTCGAAATTTTTATATGCAAGGGCGGTTGATAACAATATTAAAATTTGTATTTTTAAACTTTGTATTTTTCGTTAGCGCAACATTTGCTGCCTTAGTATTTTTTGCAATAACAGCAGCCACCTATTGATCATGGTACAACAAGTTACACAAGGTATTAAAGTTTCTGTAGAAACCAATTTTGAAGGCACATTTTATAAAAATCATAAAATGCAATACGCCTTTGCATATACTGTAACTATTGAGAATCAGAGTAAAGATACTGTTCAGCTTACCTCTCGTCACTGGCAAATTAGTGACGCATTAAACGACATTGAAATCGTAGATGGTGAAGGTGTAATTGGCAAAAAGCCTGTCCTTCAGCCTGGAGAAAAACACATTTATAGTAGTGGCTGTTTATTATTTTCTCCTTTTGGATCAATGAAAGGTTACTATAGTATGATTAATTTTACAAACACTCGAAAATTTCGTGTTGCAATTCCTTCTTTTAAATTAAGCGAACCCTCCGCTATGAACTAGAAACAGAATAATTAGCTGTTTTTTCAAACTTTATCTTTTTATCATTCTGAAGCAAGTGACAATATTCACAATGCGAATCGTAGGTAAATTGAAATGGTTTAGTTGCGTCAAATGTCTCTGAAGCTTTATAAATTCCATCAAAATCTAGTTCATGCAAATCATTGTATCGCTTTATTCTAAAATAATTTTCCGGAAGTTTTTCAGAAATCAACTCAAACCACGCATTGCTCCCAGTACCGGATAATTTTTGGGCTCTTTCAGGAAGGTCTGACAGTAATACTTCATTTGAAATCGGTCTTTTTTTATGAAAATAATTCTTCAAGTTTTCTTTAAAGGCTGAGCCATTAAAAATAGATATAGTTTTATGTTGCACTTCAAAAACCACAGCGGAAGTGGCCGCCTTTTCAACATTACCTACGGTACTTGGAGTAAAAATCTTATTGCGTTTTAAGCCCTTATGTATCTTCTTTTTTTTTGTAGCTGCAAGAATAGTATCGGTTACAAAGCGTGAACAGTTACTTTCAGTAAAACCGAAAGCACCATATCTAACGCTACCTTTTTGTTGAAGATAAAAGATGTGTTTTTCAGCCAATTCAAAACATACATCCTCACAAATTGATGCGAGCAAACGGCCACTACCATGTGTTTTATGCGGATTTTCATCTAGCCAAAGTAAAAATTCATCTATATTTTGCAACGAATCATCTATTCCCATTCTTGCTTTAAATGGCAACTCAAGTTCCGCATCAGTGTTTGCCCCGCGAACTCTCCCATATCCCTTGGGTGTTACGTATCTTCCAAAATCAAAATATCGCGCATCTCCTGTTTTATTTTCAATCAGGATTAGAGCGGCATGTCCTGCCTTAATATACTCTCGAGTACCAAGCCCAAAAAACGGCAAAATTTTACAAATCCATTCATCACTAACAGTTACAAACGTATCCGGATACGCCAAAACAATTATTTTTCCAGTAGCTTTCAAAAAGTATGCTGCGTTATTTGTCCTGTTAGTAAATCTTCGTATCGCATCTTATTAATCACAGATTTTGAAAATTGGGTAATACTTCTTGTTTTCACAAAACCTCGATCCATAATAATATCTGTTTCCTTATTTCCCTCACCAGCTGTTTTATGAAATTGTAATATTTCAAATTGTGAAGGATTCAAATTTTGAAATAGTAAATCTGAAAACCACAAATTTCTTTTATTTTTCATTTCGTTGGAATACAAGGAGGATGAGGACCAAATTTGTGGTACCAACGATTTTTCAGAAAAATGACTTATACTTCCATCCCAGACTAATTCAAATAATTGAAGTTTATATTTCCAAGTAACCAATATAATAGTAAATGGTTCAATTCCCGAAAAATCATAATCATTGATAGCAGTTATTGGATTATTCGTCGTTAATAAATCGGTAACGATTATTCCACGACTGTGCCGATATTCAGCTACTCTTTCGTGAGCTGTAAATCCGCCATTCAACAGACAAATTAATCGCTGTAGTTTACTCACTCCAAACCAAGTTCCACCCGCTACCACATCTTTTGGAAAAAGCAATTCGGTCCCATTTATTTCATAAATTTCTGGAGGAATGGTCATGCGTTGAGGCGACTCATCTCGATTGGATGTCAAAACAAAACCAGAATTAGAATGTGGAATAAAAGTTACAGTGCACATGTCGAAAATTGTCGTTTTTTAATATTGAGTCTCGCAAAAAAGCTAATAAAAAAATTAAGTATTCACATTTTGAATTCCAATTTCCTTTTTGAAATTTGTACCTTTGCATCCTAAAAAACACGAAATATAAACCTTGTTGTTTGTTTTTTCAAACATAATACTATTAAAAAAATGGGAAAAGGATTTTTTAAAGTACCGATAGCCATAAATGACCCTATAAAAGAGTATGCACCTGGATCTCCAGAACGTAAAGAAGTCATTGATACATACAAAAAAATGTACAACAGTTCTATTGACGTTCCTTTATATATTAATGGAGAAAATATTACAACCGGAGATACAGATACTATGTCACCTCCTCATAATCATAAGCATATAATTGGGCAATATCATAAAGGAGAAAAAAAGCATATTGAATTGGCCATTACGTCGGCACTAAAAGCAAGTAAAAAATGGGCTGAGATTCCATGGGAACAACGTGCTGCAATTTTTCTTAGGGCGGCCGAGCTAATTGCTGGTCCTTATAGAGCAAAAATAAATGCTGCTACCATGTTAGGGCAATCAAAAACTGTTCATCAAGCAGAGATTGATTCTGCTTGTGAATTAATAGATTTTTTGCGTTTTAATGTTCAATTTATGACCGAAATCTATGCCGAACAACCGAAATCTACTTCTGGCGCTTGGAATAAATTGGAATATAGACCCTTAGAAGGATTTGTTTATGCCATAACACCTTTTAATTTTACAGCTATTGCAGGTAATTTACCTGCGAGCGCCGCACTTATGGGGAATGTAGTTATATGGAAACCTAGTAGAAGTCAGGTTTATTCAGCCAAAGTAATATTGGATGTTTTCAATGAAGCCGGAGTTCCTCCAGGGGTAATTAATATGGTTATGGGAAATTCTGCAATGATTACAGATACTCTTATGGTGCATCCTAGCTTTGCTGGAGTTCATTTTACCGGATCCACGGGTGTTTTTAGGGATATTTGGAGAAAAATTGGAGATCACATTCATGTTTATAAAACATATCCGAGAATCGTAGGAGAAACCGGAGGAAAAGATTTTATAGTCGCCCATAAATCATCTAATCCAAAACAGGTAGCTACTGGCATTTCTAGAGGCGCCTTTGAGTTTCAGGGTCAAAAGTGTAGTGCGGCCAGTCGTTGCTATATTTCAAAAAATATATGGGAAGATGTAAAAAAACATCTATTGGAAGATTTAAGTTCCTTTAAGATGGGATCTCCTGAGGATTTAAGTAATTTTATTACTGCGGTTATTGATGAGCGTTCATTTGATAAGCTTTCAAAATATATTGATCAGGCCAAGAAGGACGAAAATGCAGAAATCATTGCAGGTGGAAATTATGATAAAAGCATAGGTTATTTTATAGAACCGACGGTAATTCTAACAAAAGATCCTAAATACGTTACCATGTGTGATGAATTATTTGGACCTGTACTTACAATTTATGTTTTTGAAGACGAAGATTGGGAAAAAACACTTCATTTAGTAGATGAAACAAGCGAATACGCCCTAACAGGTGCAGTATTTAGTGAAGATCGATATGCATTAGAAATTGCACTTAAAATATTACAAAATGCTGCGGGTAATTTCTACATAAATGACAAGCCCACTGGCGCGGTAGTAGGACAACAACCATTTGGAGGAGCTCGTGGAAGTGGAACAAATGATAAAGCTGGAAGTAAATTAAATTTATACCGTTGGATTTCTCCTCGTATGATTAAAGAAACTTTTGTTTCCCCAGTAGATTATCGCTATCCATTTTTAGATTAATATTTCTCTAAGCAAATTAATAAAAAACCCGAAACCAAATGGTTTCGGGTTTTTTATTTTAAGCCAATAATCAAATTTTATTCGTAGGCTTTTTCTTCATTAACATCAGCAAATTGAGCATTTCTTGCTGTATTATCTTCACTTACAACCATAACTACTAGACTTAAATTTGCACTGTTATAATCAGTAGAAAGTGTTGCAGAATAAGTCTTACTATATTCTTCTAATGCCGCTGTCCCAGGAATATTGTCCCCAAATATTTGAGAAAGTGAAAGTCTTAAAGCTTCATTATGGACAAATTCTGGAATAGGATTTCCGAGTTGATAATATGGGCTAGTGGGATCTTGATTATAATAATTTGTCTGGCTATGAATTACTCCACTTTCGACCAAGTATACAACCAACTTATCACCCACAACTGAGCCTTCTTCATAGACTACATTTACTTTCACTGTAAGAACTCCTTCGTTTATTTCAGAAACCAAAGAAATAGCTAAATCGGTATTTACACCTACCATTCCAGCAATATCGTTAGTTGAGTAAGGAGTATGCCAAATAGTGGTTCTATTAATCCTTGCAGCTGGAAGACCAGTAACCCCAAACTCATCTTGTAAAAGTTGAACATCTTCAAAATGCATAGGATCCGGATTACTATTGGCAGTCTCATGAATTGCAACAACAGCAAGATCACTTGTAAATTCTAGAGCATCTTCAATGGCGGCCGCAACACTTGGACAAAATCCACACCAAGTACCAGTATAATCCTCAAGCACGACCTTCCTCTTTGGAATAATTACCTTGAATGGTGCTACAGTAGTTGTAACAATTACTCCATTCTCTGTATATACACCATAAACTTGAAAATCACCAATTATTGGTGATGAAAATGTATTACCAATTATTTCAACACCATCTACATAAAATGTTGTCATAGCTGTAACATCATCTCCATTTTCGTTTAATACTTTAAAACTAATTATCTGATTTCTAAGAGATGCCTCTCTAACCATTTCATCAACCGTAATTTCAGCCGTAGGAGGAGTTAAAGGTGTATTTTCTTCCGTTTTACTGCAAGAAAGAATTGCAAAAAAAGATAATGCAAATATTAATTTCGACATTTGTATTGTTTTCATACCTTAATCATTTATTTGTCTCCACAATGATAATAGTTTTTTACCATAGTTTTTCTATAGGGTAAAAGTAATTGAATTCTTAACTTTTAAAATCATATTATGAATAATATTAACTAATATTGTTCCGTAATTTAAACCTTAAATGATGAATAAAATAGTATTTATTACATTTTTATTAATGAATTTCACTGGATTTTCGCAAAATGAACTTCCAAATATAGATTTAACTAGTGCCGAAGGTAAAACCATAAATATTCAAAATGCGGCAAATAGTGAAAATATCGTAATTGTTTCTCTCTGGGCTACGTGGTGTGTGCCGTGCATTAAAGAACTTGATGCAATTAGTGAGGTTTGGGATAAATGGCAGGAGGAAACAAAAGTAGAACTCATCGCCGTTTCTGTTGATGACAGTCGTACAGTTAATAGAGTAAAGGCATTGGTTAACGGCAAGGGATGGGAATATACTATACTTCTCGATACAAATAACGACTTAAAGCGTGCTTTAGGAGCTTCAACCGTTCCACTAACATTGTTAGTGAAAAATAATAAAATTGTTTTTACTCATTCGGGTTATAGTCCAGGATCAGAAAAAGAACTTTACGAAAAAATCAAGGAATTATCTAAATAATTTCTTTAATCAATCAATATTTTTTTAATGAAACAACTAATAATAATTGTAGCTGCTTTCTGCAGTAGTTTTTTACTCGCACAAGACAATGGAAGCTTTTTTGGTGGATTTGAATCAAATTCTCAATGGCTTTTGGATGACGAGGGTATTAATTTTGTTGCGCCCGAGGATCAATTCAGATCGAATAATTATTTATTACTCAATTATAACTTAGGCAAATTTACCGCTGGGATTCAATATGAAGCATACCTTCCTTCTGCTTTATTAGGATACTCTCCTGTCTATGACGGAAAGAACAATATTGGTACATATTATCTTAACTTTAAAAATGAAACCTTAGACATAACTGGAGGTTATTTTTATGAACAATTTGGTAGTGGACTTATACTACGCTCATGGGAAGACAGGCAATTAGGTCTTAATAATGCCTTAAAAGGAGCTCGTATTAAGTTTACCCCAACAGACTATTTAGACGTCACTGCTGTATTTGGACAACAGAGGAACGGCTTTGAAGTATCCGATGGTACTGTTCAAGGACTTGATGCAAATATAGATGTAAGTGATGCCTTAAGTATAGAAAGTATTGGTATTAAAGTAGGTGCTAGTTATGTGGCACGTTATCAAAATAGAGGGACCAATGACACAATACCAAGCACTGTTAATGCCTATGGTGGCAGATTAGATCTTACATATGGAGATTTTATTATTGGTGCTGAGGCCATCACCAAAGATCCAGATGCTATAGCTAACGAAGGAACTTTAGTCTCGAATAAATTATATGATGGAACTGCTTTGCTTGTAAATGCTGGTTACACACAAAAAGGTTTGGGCGCGAATGCAACATTTAGACGTTTGGAAAATTTTAGTTTCTATTCAGATCGTTTGGCAGAAGGAAATACTTATAACCAAGAAATTATAAATTATGTTCCCGCTCTTACTAAACAACAAGATTATTTATTAACCAATATCTATGTTTATAGTTCGCAACCTCGGTTGGTAATTGAATCTTTTAATCAACAATCTGGTGAAGTTGGCACTCAGATGGATTTGTTTTATTCATTCCCTAAAAAGAGTACACTTGGCGGAAAATATGGGACTAAACTAGCCGGAAACTTCTCTTATTGGGCTGGGCTGGATGCTATATACGATATTGATAATAAATGGTATGAAGCTAAATTTATTGGTAAAGGCCCTAGATTATTTAGAGATTTTAGTGTTGAAATCAAAAAACGTATAACCGAAGATTTTAGTGCTGTTCTGACTTTCCAGGATCTTATTATTGACAAAGGAGTCACATTAGGTGGTCCTATTGGAACTCAAGGAGATATTGAAGCGAAAATTATTGTTGGTGAAGGAACTTACACCTTTGAAGGAGGTAAATCAGTTAGGTTTGTTCTTCAACATCTTTGGTCTGAGCAAGATAGAAAAAACTGGGTTGCCAGCGTTTTGGAATATAATTTCAACTCAAGATTTGCAATTTATGCAACAGATGCTTTTAACTATGAAGGTGAAGATGAAATCCATTATTATAATTTTGGAGGAAGTTATTCAAAAGGTATTACGAGATTTAGTATGAATTATGGTCGTCAAAGAGGGGGCTTATTATGTGTAGGTGGCGTATGCCGATATGTACCAGAGAATACTGGAGTAAGTGCAAACTTAACAGTTACGTTCTAGAACAAAAGACTTATTTATAAAAAAACCGCCGTCTAGATGAGGGCGGTTTTTTTATAAAACTTAAAGTTATTATTTAACGATAACCTTTGTTGTATAAGAAACACCTTGATTGTTTTCAAAATGCAAAAGATACAACTGAGAACTTAAGTCTGACATATTAATTTGTTGCCTTCCAATATTCAATTTTTGGTTTTTAACTATTCTTCCTAGTAAATCATACACCTTAAGATCTAATTCTTGGTCAACCTCAATAACTAATTTATCAGTAACAACAGTTGGATATACATTTACATTCAATTTGTTCGAATCGTTTACCCCTAATAAAGGGTTATAACGATATGTTAGTGTTAATGCATTTCCTATGTCAAGACCAGCAGCATCCGTCTCATAAAATCTAAAAACATAATCCAATACATCTGTCCCATTTCCTGGATTTGTATTTAAAAAATGATTTCCCAAAGGTGTCGTTGCACCTGGCTCAATCGTAATAAATTCAGGTGTTGGTGGAACCGACTGTCCTACTATTAAATCAACATAACAATTCCCATAACAAAGTTCAAAACCAGTACCATCTGCATTTACAGCACTCTCAAAATCAATTCGTGTATAAATAGTACTTGCACCATCATTTGTCACATAGAATTCTAATGAAGCATCTAAAGGATCAATAGTACCGTATTCCGCAATCATCCCATCAACAAATAGGTTGCTGTCTTGATCTACGATTGAATATTGTGCATTCATTCTGAAAGCGATAAAAAGCACACTTAAAAAAAGTAATTTCTTTTTCATTTTAACTAGTTTTTTATTATTATTAATTGTTCAAAAGTACAAAACCTAAGTCAAACACCACTTGGTCATTAGTCTTATTTTTATATTAAAAACAAGAACTAGCGTAGTTTTCAATATCAATAGGGTTTTCAAATATTCTATAGGATTGGTAGACTTTTAAAAACGTGCCCTTAGATGCTTTTTAAAGTTAATTAAGTGTTAAATTAATAATTTAATGCTACCTTGCTTACTACATATTTTATAACCTAATTTTAAGAGAAATGATTAAAAAACTAAGTTCATTATTGATATTCCTATTGCTTGGGTTAAGCTCCATAGCTCAAACGATTGTTTCAACATCCCCCGAAAACAAAAAAGTTATTC